>Ga0315276_10000123_pt1 | contig 62669 bp, 63 predicted proteins | sample YL17G05_0_MG_FD_204542 | JGI IMG/M metagenome (GOLD analysis project Ga0315276, IMG submission 204542) | Sediment microbial communities from Yellowstone Lake, YNP, Wyoming, USA - YL17G05_0 | ecosystem: Environmental > Aquatic > Freshwater > Lake > Sediment | place: USA: Wyoming | collected...
TGTGCGTTTGGCAAGAGTTTTGCAGTTCATACAACCGGGGCCGAGAACTTTGATTGTCATAAGAGTCTTCTCCGGAGTGTTATACTCCTTCCAGCGCTTCCGCCCGTTTTTCGGTTTCCTGCCTTGCGATGCCTGCTGCAATATCCAGAATCCTAAAGACTCGGTCATCGGCAACCTTGAAGTTTACGCGTAGCCCGTCCTTCCACGACACAAGAATGCCGGCCTGCACCAGGATTTTGAGATGGCGCGAAAGATTCGACTGTTCCAGCTCCAGGGCGGGAGCGAGTTCGCAATTGCACCGCACGTCCCGGCGAATAAACTCCAGTATCCTGATCCGGTTCGGGTGGGCCAGAGCGGCCAGGATCCCGGCTTTGAGGTCAGCAGATGTTTTCTTCACAGGCGTGTTGATACCATGTTGTGAGTAAATAGTTATATGAGCATGTACTCATATATCGTGCCACAGTTTTTCCCCTCAAAACGAGCACTCTTGCGCACCTGCACCCCCCCGATAAATCTCACCTATCGGAAGAACCATCCCAGAAATGAGAATTCCTGGGGCTGGAATGGAATACGCATCAGAGGAATTGGGCGGATCTACCTACCCCTTCCTTGTGCAGAAATGCTTCAACCTTGTTCCGGATCAAATCACGGATTACTCTCGTTGCGGCGAGGCGTTCCTCCAGAGTTCCCGAGAGGGCACCCGGATCGGCAAAGCCCCAATGGAGCCGCGTGGCTGGTCCGGGGAATACCGGGCATCGCTCTGCGGCCGTCTCATCACAGACCGTGATTACAAATGCGTAGAGCTTTCCCTGATTCAGGAACTCAAACACATCCTTTGTCCTGTTACCTGAGATATCTATTCCCTCCTCTTTCATGACCTCGACAGCAAGGGGGTTCAAGGTGCCAGGCTCAAGACCGGCGCTTTCCGCTTCAAACAAATCCGCACCCAGATGATTAAGATACGCTTCAGCTATCTGGCTTCTGGCGCTGTTGTGAATGCAGACGAAGAGAACTTTCTGACGGAGCATCGGATCCTTTCAGTCAACGCGTGAGAATGGCACGCGGGATTTTGTCTCTCGATGACTTGAACGAATTCTCCTCTCTGAAAGAGAGGAAGTCACCCGCATATGCCCCCTCTCTTGGCAAGAGAGGGGGGATGGAGGGGGTGAGTCTGAAATCAGGGAGTTCGAGACATCAGAACTTGCACCTTGACTACGAATCATGCCGACAGAGAAGCAAAGTACCGTCCGCGTAGGCGGAGCGAAACATTCACTAGTGCAATCATGACCGGTACTTCCACCAGTGGACCGATGACAGCCGCAAACGCCTCGCCTGAGTTGATGCCAAAGACAGCAACGGCAACGGCAATGGCAAGCTCAAAATTGTTGCTGGCTGCGGTGAACGAGAGCGTCGCGGTTTTACTGTAATCGGTTCCCATTTTCTTGCTCAGAATGAAGGAGACAAAAAACATGACCACGAAGTAGATGAGGAGCGGTATGGCGATGCGCACGACATCCATCGGAATTCTGACGATGTACTCCCCTTTCAGTGAGAACATCACCAGAATGGTAAAGAGCAAAGCGATGAGGGTGAGCGGACTGATGCGTGGGATGAATACCCGGGTGTACCACTCATCCCCCTTCCACCGGCGTAAAACGATCCTTGTCAGGAGCCCCGCCAGGAAAGGAATTCCCAGGTAAATGAAGACACTCTCCGCAACCTGGCCGATCGTTATGTTCACCGTGAATGTGCTCAACCCAAGGTACGAGGGGATCACGGTAAGGAAAACATATGCATAGAGGGAGAAGAAGAGCACCTGGAATATCGAGTTGAAAGCGACAAGTCCCGCTGCGTACTCCCTGTCACCGCCTGCCAGATCGTTCCAGACAATGACCATCGCGATGCATCGCGCCAGTCCGATAATAATAAGCCCGGCCATATACGCGGGGTAGTCCTGGAGGAACAGAATCGCAAGGACGAACATCAGCACCGGCCCAATCACCCAGTTCTGCACAAGTGAAAGGCCAAGGATCTTTTTGTTCCTGAACACATCCCCCAGTTCTTCATACTTAACCTTGGCGAGCGGAGGGTACATCATGAGGATAAGACCCACGGCGATCGGGATATTGGTCGTGCCCGATTGGAAGGCACTCCAGAAATCCACGACACCAGGAAAGAGAAATCCCCAGAGTACGCCTCCAAGCATGGCAAGGAAGATCCAAAGCGTAAGATAGCGATCAAGGAACGACAGGTTCTTGGAGATTGAGGTCATGGACAACTCTCCCGCTATATGCCACAGATGGATTCTCGATTAACCGAATGAATCTTCTTTCGGTCCGAGCGAACCTGCTCATCATCCTTGAAGGAATTCTTCATGAGCGCAACCTGAGCACGGACCAGGGTCGCGTCTGCATTGTCATTCAACTTGTAGTTGACCCATTTCCCGTCTTTCGAATCGACGATCAGGTCCGCATCACGCAAAATGGAAAGATGTTTTGAGACGGTGGATGTCGACAGGCCAAGTACCTCTCGCACTTCGCACACGCACAGATCTCTCTCTTCCAGCATCTTGACGATCCGGATGCGATTGGGATCGCTCAGCGCCTTGAACACCTTGGCAGTGCTTCGATTCATGGGTTTGTCACTTCGTTAGTTGTCGAAATATAAGTACCCTCACAATAAAAAGCAAGTTTGCGCATAATCATTAGCTACAATCAATATCATTCACACCGTTCCAAAAACAAAGACACTTCTCAACCCTGCGCAACGATTTCTTGCCTTCTTGAATGCCCTAAACAAACCCCCGCCGCCCGCCAGCGGCCGGGATCGTGATCGGAGTGCCCGCGCACGAGAGGCTGATTAGTTCGGCTATCAGAAGACCTTAACATGATAGAGGTTGTCCCTCAAAAGGTTCTTCACAATTGCCAGAAAGACCGAACACCGATTCCTGCGGAACCGAATTGCCTCCGTAGGAAAATCCTACGTAGACTCGTTTGGATATTGTGTATATTGTGAGAATAGAAAGGGCTATCAGCAGTATTTGACCTGAGCCTACCTTGCAGACCGCTCTATTAGGAAGCCGTGTGTGAACGAACACGACCTTGTCAAAGAACTCCACGGACGCAATCCGGCTGCATTCAAGGAGTTGTTCGATAGTTATTCGACCTTGGTGTATAACGTGGCGCACCGAATGCTGCAAGACAAACGCGATGCCGAAGACGTTACTCAAGAGGTGTTTCTCGAGGCGTACAAATCTCTCACGAACTTCCGGGCAGAATCTCAGCTCTCCACCTGGCTTTATCGTATCGCGGTGAATCGCTCCTTGAACCATCAGCGAAAGAAGAAACTGCACCGTTGGCTCGCTCTCGATTTCGACACGACTGAGAATTCTGTTGACAAGCTGCGCCTTCATGGGGCAAATGAAGATGGCCCTGATGCCGTGATGGAAAAGAAAGACATCGAGCGGATCGTCCAAGGGGCAATCAATTCGCTTCCGGACCGGCAGCGCACTGCCCTTCTGCTCCACAGATATGAGGAACTGTCCTACGATGATATTGCAGGGGTGATGGGTGTCACCATTGCCTCCGTCGAGTCCCTTCTACACCGGGCCAAGCAGAGCCTTGCCAGCAAGCTTCTTCGACTCAAAAAAGAGCTCTAGAATTACCGCAGGTTTTTGACGTTGACAGGTGTCTAATAGGTAGAAAGGCCGTTCAGAGATGATGCACACACGCATTCAAGAGAAGCTGCTGCTTTACGTCGACGGGAATTTGCCTGCGGAACAAATGCAGCGCATCCGGGCCCATCTCTCAGTTTGTTCTGCATGCGCCCAACAGCATGATTTGCTGGTTTCGGTGTGGGGCTCGGAGATCAGACGGGAAAAGCTACAGCCCTCTCCATTTCTCTGGACAAGGATACAGGCACACATCGGGGAGTACGAACGAACTCCAGCCTTCGTTTGGGGATTTAAAAGAGCCGTACGCGAAATTATGCTACGCCCCTTTGCTGTTCCGGCGGCGATTGCAGCCATATTTGTGGGTGTTTACCTTGGCACACCGCATGAGCCTCAAAGATACGAACGTGCTCAGTCGGTCAGTCACGGAGTCGGTGCCGTGGATGAATTCGGGTTGGACCAATTCGACGTGCTCCCTCCCGGCGCACTCGGTAGTACGCTGGTCAACGTGTCACATACACAGAAGTGACGGCCTGCTATGAAAAGGAACATTATATATTCCGCAGCCATTGTCTTAACAGTTATCAATCTCGCTGCCTTCGCCACGTTATTGTATAGCCGCTGGAGCAACACACAATCGCCACCTGCGCTCGACCAACGGAACCAGCGGTTTGACCAAATGAAACGGGAGCTCGCACTCTCAGCGGAACAAGCCGCACAACTTGATGTGTACCGTACTATGTTTCATGCAGAGATCGACTCGCTTTCCGCGCAGCTCGTCGTTGCACGAACAGAATTGGCACATGCACTCTCAAAAGACAAGCTTGACACGGCCCGTGTTAACAGCGCATCCCAGGACATTGGTCGATTGCAGGCCTCAGCCCAAAGGAAGGTGATTTCCCACCTTCTCTCGGTCAAAAGCATACTGAACCCCGCACAGCAGGAAAAGTTCTTCGCCATCGTTCTGGAAAGATTCTCCTCTGCGTCGGACCAGTCACTCCCTGGACGTCCGACTCATTGAGACGCCTTCTTCGACGCTTCCACCCGCTCCACTATTTACGCTCCATGTCCACCGCAGGTTTTTGACCCGCCAGGTGTCTAATCCTCGGTAGCAATGAAGAGGAGTAAAGGAATGAAGAAAAAGTGGTTCGTCATTATCGGTGTCTTCGTGCTTGGTGCAGTAGCAGTCACCACCGTTCTGCGTAGCAATGGCGACAAATCGTCCGCGATTGAGACCGCACAGGTTGCCAGACGTGACATCGGCTCCTCCGTGCTCTCAACAGGCAGCATCAAACCGATGGTTGGCGCAGAGGTTAAAGTAGGCTCCCGTATTTCGGGTGTGGTCAAGCAATTGCGCGCCAACATCGGCGACCATGTGCGTGACGGTCAAATTATTGCTGAACTCGACGATGCCGAACTTCAGGCAAGACTCAATCAGAACCTCGCAGCTCTGGCGAAAGCCCAGGCCGACCTCGACTATGCGCGAAGCACCTTTGAACGAACGCAATCCTTGAAGCAGAAAGAACTCGTCTCCGAGCAGGAATCCGATTTGGCAGGAACCTCGGTGAAAATCGCTGAAGCCCAGCTGAAACAGGCAGAAGCCAACCTCAAGTATGCCAGAGTACAAGTAAGCTACACGACAATCTCCAGTCCGACTGCAGGTGTCATCGCCTCCATTTCTACGCAGGAAGGGGAAACCGTTTCAGCAAGCCTCGCCGCACCGACATTTGTGAGCATCATCGATTTACGCCGTCTTGAAGTGCAAGCTTTTGTTGATGAAACGGACATCGGCAAGATCCAGATCGGGCAAGACGCACGTTTTACCGTCGATACATATCCCGACACGGACTTCAAGGGCAGAGTCACCGCCATCTATCCCAAGGCCGTCATCCAGGACAACGTCGTGAACTATATCGTGACGGTGCACATTAGCGACTTCGAGGGCAAGACCCTGCGACCCGAAATGACAACAAATGTGACAATTAACCTTGAGATAAGGAAAAACGTATTAGCCGTACCGACCAGCGCGATCACACGCGAGCGAGGAGAGCGCTACGTAACAGTGATTGACGGCGTAAAGACAATTCAAAGAAGAGTGAAAACCGGCTGGAAGGACAACGGCTTTACAGAGATCATCACTGGGCTGCAAGAAGGAGAACACGTTCTTGTTACAGGAACAAATCAGGAGAGCACTCCATGAACAGCAACGTCATTCAAGCAGCGAATCTTACAAAGGTCTATAACAAAGGAGGCGGGGGTGAAGTGTATGCAGTGCATGGCGTCTCCCTGGAGATTCGGAAGGGCGAGTATGTCGCCCTCATGGGAGCGTCGGGCTCAGGCAAATCCACCCTCATGAACATCCTCGGCTGTCTCGATAAACCGACCGGCGGTTCGCTGAAGTTGGACGGCGTTGAGGTGAGCACACTCACCGACGAAGAGCTTGCCACGGTGCGCAATCGGAAAATCGGCTTCGTGTTCCAATCCTTCAACCTGCTTGCACGGACAAATGCACTGGAAAACGTCGAGCTTCCTCTTATTTATTCAGATCGCACCGACATTACGCGGCTCGCACGCGAGGCGCTCGATTCAGTCGGACTGGCGGACCGCTTACATCACAATCCGGGTGAGCTTTCCGGTGGACAACAGCAACGCGTCGCGATTGCCCGGGCGCTCGTTACCGATCCCGAAATCATCTTTGCCGACGAGCCGACCGGAAACCTCGATAGCAAATCAAGCCTTGAGATCATGGCACTTTTTCAACAATTGAACGCAAAGGGGAGAACGATCGTACTGGTAACACATGAGCCTGATATCGCAGAATACACCCATCGCATCATTACGATAGCGGACGGCAAAATCATCAGCGATGAAGTTAACCGGCAACCGAGGGTTGCCTTGGAAAAGATACCTGCTCCCGCTTCCTCGGAGGTGTCCAATGAAAACGGCTAGAGTCCTGAAAGTGGCCTTCAAGGGGCTGGGAAGGAACAAGCTCAGATCTTTTTTGATGATGATAGGGATCGTTATTGGCATCACCGCTCTGACGTTGATTGTGTCCGCAGGGCTGGGCGCACAGGAGCGCATCATGGAACGTGTGAAGAAGTTTGGTCTCGAAAGCATGATGGTGTTCGCGGGTGCCGGACGTGAGATGGGGCAGCCAACGAGCGGTCAACCCGCAACAACACTGACTCTCGAAGACGTCACAACGATCAAACAGGAAGTCAAGGATATTGCCGACGTTGCTCCCTTCAACCGAAAGGGCCAGGCGGAAGTCAAGTTTCAAGAAAAGTCCGCAACGACAGCGATCTTCGGCGTTACGCCATCGTGGGCGCCGGTGTGGGATTGGGATGCGGCCGAAGGCGACTTTATCACAGACGAGGATCTCGCAAGTCTCGCACGTGTATGTGTAATCGGTCCCACAGTGCAGAAAACTTTGTTCGGAACGGCAAATCCCATCGGCGAACAAGTCCGCATAGGCAATGTGCAATTCGAGATCAAAGGAATCATGCAGCCGAAGGGAACGAGCCCGGCTGGAGGGGACATGGATGACCGCATCTACATTCCACTTAGCACGTTGATGAGGCGTGTGGCAAACGTGGACTACATTTCCGCCATCAAGGTGCGTCTGAGGACGGCAAAGGACATGGATAAAACTGCAGCGGACATCAAAGCGCTCCTTCGTGAACGGCACAAATTGGCTCCCGGGACGCCCGATGATTTCACTATCACGACCCCGACCGAAGTCAGGAAGATGGCAGAAAAAGTGGCCGGCACGTTCAACATCTTTCTCGCGCTCGTTGCTGCCATCTCATTGATCTCAGGCGGCGTGGTCGTCGCGAACATTATGCTTATCTCGGTGAATGAGCGTCGCAAAGAAATTGGGTTGCGCAAAGCAGTGGGCGCACAACGGAAGGACATTATGCTGCAATTTCTGTACGAGTCAACAGCAGTGACATTGACCGGAGGGGTAATCGGAATTGTTCTTGGGGCAATCGGCGCAAAGATTCTCGAAGCAATTACGCAAATGCCGATTTCCATCTCATGGGAAAGCATGGTGCTCGGGCTCGTCTTCTCAAGCCTGGTGGGGATTGTCGCCGGATTGCACCCCGCAAAGAGAGCCGCCGCCCTGCAACCGATTGAAGCATTGCGAGCGTAATGAAACTTACTCGGAGCATCCGCCTTTCGCTTAAGCAATTATCGGCTCATAGATTGAGGACAGCGCTGGCGCTGACGGGAATTGTCATCGGCGTCTCCGCCGTCATCATCATGGTGGCCATTGGCAATGGCGCCCAGGAGGAGGTGCTTTCGAAGATTGAAGCGATGGGAACAAACCTGCTCATCGTCAACGCAGGACAAGTGCAGAAGAGCGCCGGACGTCAGCAAATCCGGGGAACCGTCACGACTCTCACACTTGGGGATGCGGAAGCACTCAATCGGGAGTGTCCAGCGGTCAACGCTGCAGTGCCTCTGCAGAGCAAGAAGATGCAGATCAAATACGGCAATCTCAGCACGAATACCACTGTTGTCGGCACCACGACGGAGTTTCAGAAAGTGAGACACTTCCGTGTCGCCACAGGTGTATTCTTTTCCGATGAAGAGAATCTTGCCTCCCGCCGCGCGGCGGTAATTGGACAATCGGTGGTGAACAATGTATTCGAAGGTCGCAATCCCATCGGCGAGACCATTCGTATCGGCAAAGTGCCCTTTGAGGTTATTGGTGTCATGGAATCCAAAGGAGTAGACCTGAACGGGTTCGATCAAGACGACCAAATCTTCATCCCCATACGAACGGCGCTTCGGCGTGTCCTTAATATGACCTATATCAACACTATCAACATCCAGGCAACAACCACCGAGGCAATGAGACGAGCTTCCGCACAAATCACCGAGATATTGAGAGAGCGTCACCGCCTGAACAAACGGCACGGGCCGGATGATTTCGTGATCCAGAGTCAAGCCGACCTTCTTGAAACGCAGAGGGAGACAACAGACACCTTTACGATGCTGATCGGCAGTATCGCAGGTATTTCATTGCTTGTCGGCGGCATCGGCATCCTTGCAGTTATGCTTATCGCTATTCGCGAGCGAACCAACGAAATCGGCTTGCGCATGGCAGTCGGCGCGAGCCGAAAGAATATCATCACCCAGTTCATCCTTGAAGCCTCCATGCTCGGTGTTGGGGGAGGGCTTGTCGGGATCTTTCTTGGAATCCTCGGGGCGTTCTTCGTGCGTATCGGGACTTCGTGGGCAGTGAGTATTTCACCAGATTCGATTGCACTCGCTTTCGGTTTTTCATTACTCGTTGGTTTGTTCTTTGGAGTGTATCCTGCGCGCCGGGCCTCGCTGCTTGATCCGATTGAAGCGTTACGGAGTGAGTAACTCCTCGTAACCACCCGAATTCAAGAAGAAGACAAACAACTTCCCTGAAAACAATGTCAACTAATCCACGACCGTCAATAGGCACACTGTTTGTGTCCTTCCTGCGATTAGGCGCGACTGCGTTTGGTGGACCGTCCATGGTGGCTTACATCCGTGACATGGCAGTGGTTCGCAAACAGTGGCTTGACGATGAGACTTTTCGTGATGGTGTAGCTCTGTGTCAGACGATTCCGGGTGCCACCGCCATGCAAACAGCGGCATACGTTGGATTGAAAACCCGCGGAACCATCGGCGCCTGCGCGAGTTTTATCGGATTCGGTCTACCTGCATTTCTTCTGATGATGACGCTCTCGGCCCTCTATGCACAGATGCACGCACTGCCAGTAGTACTTACAGCGTTTGCGGGTCTTCAGGCGATCATTGTCGCCATCGTGGCCAACGCGACACTCTCCTTTGCAAAGAACTCGATTTCAAGCTGGCAGCACGCTTGCATTGCCGGCGTTGCTGCGGCTCTGTTTGGTTTGAGTCTCAATCCCCTCATCGTGATCGTGCTGGCAGCACTTGGGGGATTGGTGCTTGTAAAGAGCAGGCCAATTCCACCCCACTCCCCTGTTGATCCTGTACACGGATATCCTGCTACCAAATCTCTGCTGTTCCTCGTGTCAGGCAGTATCGTAGCTTTCTTGGCCCTGTATCTCTTTCGACCTATCCTGTTCGACTTAGCGGCACTCATGTTCAGGATTGATCTGTTTGCATTCGGCGGTGGGTTTGCCTCTATCCCTCTCATGTATCACGAAATAGTTGATGTGCGCCATTGGATGGATGGTCCGACGTTTTTGAACGGAATTGTGTTAGGACAAGTCACCCCGGGGCCAATCGTGATCACTGCGACCTTTGTTGGCTATTGGTTGCAAGGATTTCTGGGAGGCCTCATTGCGACAGCCAGTGTGTTTGTCCCCTCCTTCACAATGGTCATTGCGCTCGCGCCTGTTTTTGACAAGCTCCGCGCATCGCCCTATTTCAGGAAGGCAATCGGCGGCATCTTGTGCTCCTTTGTCGGGCTTCTTTTGACCGTCACAATTCGCTTCGCGGGGAATGTCCACTGGGATATGTCGAGCATTATCCTCGCAAGTACCGCACTTGGTGCACTACTTCTTAAGGTGGATATTCTCTGGGTAGTCATTGTAGGAACGATCGTCTCCGTGATAGTCATGAGATAGCGAGTCGAGTCGGGCACCAAGTGTGCCCGAGTCATCCAGGCCGCATTGGCCCCTCGTATTGCATCAAGCTCTTGTGGCGTAACCGTGAAGGTTCCCCTCGATGCGGCTGTCCTGGCTTTTGTCCCGCCGTCACTCATACATTTCCAAGTCGTTCAACATTTCACCAACCCCGCGCCAGCCACCGCATCGCCGACATCCCCTCCTCTCCTCCCCCACACGTCAATCCTTGGCACCACAACACAGTGGCCCCGAATGCAAAAGAATGACGTTTGAGCCGAGTTCAGGAGAAGCAGTAGACGTTCGGTACTCGGTTGGCGTCAGAGGGGGTAGGTTTTTATAGGGATTCAGACACTCTTGAGGCGGCGGGATCCGGAGAGCACGAGGGTGCGTACGATAAGAACTCGAAAGCCGCGGCACCGGGACGGCATCGCGGCTCATACTGCCTCGGAATTTGCAGACACACTCTAGAATTCGTTTGCGGCCAGTGTACAATCGGCCTCACAGAATAGAATTTCTCTTTCCGCCGGAGCGCCGGCATTTGTATCTGAGACCTCTTGGCCCCGGGACAAGATCTGTTTTCCTGCCTGGCGAAAATAGAGCGCCACTGGCCAATTCTTGCTCACAAGACGCATGCGACCTCTTGGTCCCGGGCCAAGCGCGTCCAAAGGATTGCGCTTTCTTGTCCGGACGGAGGGATTTTTTCCCACGACCTCTTGGTCCCGGGACAAGTTCATCCTTCCCACTTATCGAAAACAGGGCAGCAGCGACCGATTTTGGTGTACCAGATACAAAAGTACTAGCACAAATCTGTCACACTCGCCTTTCTCCAACCTCAAAACTGCCCTTTTTCGTCGGGGCGGGGGGATTTGAACCCCCGGCCTCTTGGTCCCGAAAATTGCGGCAATCTCGGAATCGAGCGAAATGAGGGCAGTTTTGTAGATTTGAATTACATGGAGTGCATCGAATTTCACAAACCGTACACAATCTGCTCACACTCACTGGAGAACCAGCGAACCTGCTTGCACGAGGTGAAATGCGCGCGCCTATCTCCGCCTCGTGTATTGCGGGTATTCTCCACATCTCTGCATCTGCAATCTCCATCGACGTTCAACGTCTATAGGGCCATTTGTCCCCGGGTGGGTCTTTTGGCTTTTTTGTTCTTTTTAAGTGTAACTTTCTTTTCCAACTCTGGGTGGAAGTGCATGGCGATCCGGTTATACTCCTGGACCACTCGTTCACCGATCCCGAGGATGTGTGCACAACCAAGAAGAGCTTGTCGTAGAAGCCGAAATGGACCTTCTTCTTCCCCATCTTCTTTAGCAGGATCTCGTTCTCTTTCTTGAGCAGTGAGATCTCAAAGAGGATGGTCCTTCTTGAGCGGAAGACCTGAAAAAAGAGGCGGAGCAGGGTGGAGAAGAAGGCTACCATGTCAGCTCTGGAAGTAAGGGAATGTGCTTTCCAGAGTGAAATATCGGTGATCTAAGCCACAGATGGAATTTGTCCCCCTCACGGGGTCGTGAAGAAGGCTATCATGTTTGCTCTGAAAGTGGGTCACGCTTTCCAGAGCCAAATATCGCCAATTCAAATGTCAGATGGAATAAATCCCCCCTACGCGTTCACCCGAAGATTACGACCTGGCCGTTTGCGTTGTGTCCTTTCAGACTACATTGTCGAGCCGCTTAGCATGAGGCCGTTTCCAACCTCATACCGACTCCTCGCTACGTGACGTTCAGAGATCCGTCACGGTTGGGACTTGGAGCAGAGCGCCCTCGCTCCTCACCCAACAAGATCAGAAATAGTTTACCTTGGCGCTCACCTCAGCAGAAGGATCTTTCTGACAGTGGTGGATGGGCCGGCTTTCATCTGTACCAGATACACACCGCTAGCACTCTGAGCTGCGTGCCATTCGGTCCTGTGAGTCCCGGCCGGGAGAGGCTCGTCAACGAGAACTTCTATCTCCTGCCCGAGAACGTTGTAGACAACGACCTTTGTGTAAGCGGCAGCCGGAAGGCTGTATTGAAGCGCGGTTGAACCATTGAATGGATTAGGATAATTCTGGGAAAGGGAGAACGATTCCGGCACTTTGCCCCCCGGTGTCTTGTTCCCATAGGGTGGACTGGAGTATTTTACGGCAGTAATGTAGCCGTGGTGCACACCCAGAATGGCGACTTCCCCATTGCTACCGGGAATGATCTCACCGGCTTGCGGATAAAACACGCTCTTCGTTTCCTTGCCACTCTTATCATAGACTACAGTGATCCCGTTCGAGGGAGGTGGGGACGCACGCCACCAATCCCACCCTAATTCCCCGGCACTGACAATGACGTCACCGGAATCGTCGAGGGTGATACTGGAGGCACTGACTGATGACTTAGCGTGCGTAACCCACTCTCGAACTCCGGAAGAGCTGTATCTCATCGTCACTATTGATTGCGTTGATTGCTCTCCGGATACCCATCCTGTGACGTAGAGGTTTCCGTCGGCATCGACCACGCAGCCGTAAGGCCAATCGTAAGAGTATCCTGACTCCTCGTAGCGGGCAGCCCATTGCTCTCTGCCCAAGAAGTTGTACTTAATGATGAGGATGTCCTTGCCAGTCTCTTTGCCCACGCTGCATCCAACAACATAGACATTCCCCGCCATATCTACCTGAAGGTACTGTCCACTGTGGAACTCGCCCCGCTCTGGGGCAGGATGCCGAGCTGCCCAGAGCAACGACCCATTTGCATCGTACTTGATGGTTGTGCAGGCATCGTCGAGCCAACCTGTGACATACACGTGACCGGATTCATCAGCTAATATGTCCACTGGTTCGATGGGCCAGGTGCTGGATGCGGGATAGTGAGCGACCCAGAGCTGACTCCCGTCAGGACCAAATTTGATCGTCGTAAAGTCGCCGCGGCCATTTATTCCTCCGGCATCATGGGAGTATGTCACCCCGACGACATAAACGTTTGCATTCCTGTCGATCTTCGTACAGTTTTGATAGTTCCACCCTGGAGCATCGTAGCGTGCGACCCACTTAAGCAGGCCTTCCGGAGTGTATTTTACTACGGCATAACCATTTTTGTACTTGGCGTAATCGCTCCGGCCTGAGACATAGATGTTCCCGTTCTCGTCCAGCTGGAGGTCACTGGGCTGGTCAATCGAGTGCGCCGGGCCGTCGTACCTCTGCACCCATTGGAAGGTTCCCGATTTGTCGTATTTCAGGCAGAGGAAATCGTCGTCTGAGCCCTTTTGCCAACTTGACCCGATGACAATCACGTTTCCTTCTCCATCAACCGCTGCGGTGTGGGGGTGGTCACTGCTCGATCCGGGTCCGTCGAATCGTGCAACCCACTCCTGCACACCGCTTTTTGCATACTTCACGGTAGCCATGTCACGGTTACCATGAAAAACTGATCCCGATCCCGATTCGCTCATGCCGGTGACATAAGTTTTTCCGCCGCGATCCACCGCCAGGGCAAATGGATGATCGTATCCAGGCTTCGGGCCTTCGTACAGGGCAATCCATCGCCGTCTACCTGTGGAATCGTATTCTATCGTGCAGTAATCCTGATTACCGGAGTAATCCACACCAGCTATGATGGCATTCCCATCTGGCACTATTTCGATACATCGCCCCTCTCCCCCGGACGACCCATCGTAGCGGCTGTACCGATCCACCCACTGCTGCACACCAGCGGAGTCATACATTACCGTGGTGAACTGAGAATAGTACGTCGGGCCATCGCTTTGACCGGTGACATATACTCTTCCCTGATGGTTCACGGCAATAGCTCGGACATAATCAGCCCCGTTGGTGCTCCCTTTGTATCGAACCGCCCAGGCCATTATCCCCTCAGGTCGGATCTTCGCCGTTGCATAGTTGGTGCGCATCCCTGCGTCATTACTATAACCGGTCACATAGGCATTACCGGACTGATCGATGGCCAGCGCGACCGCCTCATCACTCTGGTGCGCAGGGCCGCCATATTCCGTTGCCCAGAGCTGCCTTCCGGAAGAATCGTACTTGATGACGACAAAGTTCTGGGTGGAATCGGGTCCGGAGCCTGTGGTCCCTCCGACGTAAAGGTATCCTGAATCGCTAAGGGCAAGGCATTGACCGGTCATGATAAGGTTCTGCCCGTCACGGAATTCGGCAATCCAGACCTCCTGGCCTGAAGGGTCGTATTTGATCGTGACGATGTCGCTCCTCTCCGAAGTTGTGCTCGTCCCGGTCACGTACACATGCCCATGAGGATCAACCGCGATGGACTGTGCAGCGTCTTCACTCCCACCGATCCGGCCATAGCGGACTGCCCAGAGCGTCACCCCGGAAGCACTGTACTTCACTGTTGCATAGTCCCAGGTACCATCTCCTCCTTCACTTTCTCCGGTCACGTAAATATTCCCCGAATCGTCAAGAGCGATTGCAGAAGCAATGGCACTTCGATCCGGAGCAAGACTATATCGAGCGCTCCAAAGCTCCTGGCCTGCAGGGCTGTATTTCAGCGTCACGTACGAACTTCCTGTCGGCAGTTGTGTTCCCGTTCCTGTGACATAGACATTCCCTGAATCATCGACGGCGATATCATGTGCCTCGTCATTTGAAGGCGCCAGCCCAGATGCATATGCCGTAGACCAGATCATGGTTGCAGTGTCGCCAGCCATCGAGTTCCACTCTTTTGAGGCGTGAGGTCTCAACGGGTTCACCGGGGCGAAACGGCGGTTGCCAGAAGACTCCCGGAGATAGGCGGGTCTACTCTGGTGCCGGGACAGGAGAGAAGTACCGTTGGGAGAGTCGTTGTCGGAGTGGCCCATGAAGACCAGGCAGCCGAGGATCGTTGATGCGAACAATGCCATGCGGGACCGGTTGAGCCGCAGGTTTCCGCCCCTGCACTCGCTGGCGCATACCATTTTCTGGCCTATGGCAAGAGCCCTGTCACACAGAGGGAGACGCGATCTCCTTCTCTGTGGTGGCTGGACAAGAGAGGGTGCTTTCGATGGAGTATAATGCTAAGGTAAGAAGCGAGACTGGGATTGTCAACCAACCGAGACACCCACGCGAACCCCTTGACTCTACGCAAGTGTTCGGGCAGAGAGTCTGCTGAATCCAAATGTGCTACGATAAGTGAGATGCCGTCTTGAGAAAGGGGCAAAATAGAAATAGCCCTGTCTTAAACTCGATGAAGACAGGGCCGCTATGCTGTGACTACGAAAACTTGCACCCGGGACCTCTTGGCTCCGGGACAAGAGTGATCCGATACCTAGCGAAAACAAGCCACAGCTAACCGATTTTCTGCAGCAAGTGCAATTAAATGCGCACAATTTGCGCACAGCCGTTCTGCCAAAACCTCAAAACTGCCCTTTTTCGTCGGGGCGGGGGGATTTGAACCCCCGGCCTCTTGGTCCCGAACCAAGCGCGCTAGCCGGGCTGCGCTACGCCCCGTCCAATACAACGGTCGATAAAGATACGCAAATCCGCGCAGTCCTGCAAGACCGGGAGAGGGAAAAAACGGCGAGGGAGCGCAACGCTCTTCGGCGGGTGCGACATCGGGATCTCTTTAGTTGACCCCTTCCGCATAGATCCCCGTCACCAGCCACGACTCCATCGACAGCAGCGGTGTCTTCGGCATCAGAAGGGCATGGTCATCGAAGAGTCGCGCGTCATACCGGTATCCCTTCATGAACCCCCCCGACGACGATCCGATAGCGAGACTTCCCGAACCGACGCCACGACGATATTTCTGTGTGATGCTCCCGTAGATGTCCAGAATCTGACGCCGTCGCGTTATGTTGTCCGCGGCAGCAAGACCGCCGGTGAGGGCAACGATCGACGCCTGAATCCTGAAACGGTTCGATCCGCTGGTCGTCGCGTTGTCGTTCGTCGTGTTGCCGATGATCACGTTGTTCTGGGCAAGAAGCCCGATGAAGTCGGGTGAGGCCCCGACGCGCGGATCGGTCTGGCAAAGGACGTCGTTGGTGATGATGAGGTTCCCCCCCCTCCCCCCGGCGTCAGGCGTCGAGAGAACGGATACTTTTCCCTTGATTGTCCCTTCGACGTACACGTCCACCCCGGGTTCATAGACGATGCCGTCGGAGGGAACCGCCATCACCGTGTCCGTGGTGCGAAAATCGCCATAGCCGTTGTTCGCCGTGCGCTTGCCGTCACGGAAGTACCGCACCATCTGGTTCCCCGACCCGTCGATGAAAAACTGCAGATGCACTTCCTTCTGGGTCGCAATATTGATCAACCCGTTCCCCGCCGTGATGGTCGAGTTGAAGTTCGCCCCCCCCGCAAGCATCGGCGGATCGGTCACGGGATCGAATGTCGTCGGAAACAGGACGGACACGCCCGATTCCGGCTGCTGAGTGAAGACCGGCACGGTTCCCGGTGTGATCGTGATCGGGCGGGTCGTCGTCACCCTTCCGTTGAACACCGGCATGATGGTCGAGCCAGCATAATGATCCATCCGGAGCGTGTTGTTGCTGTGCAGCGCCCCGTTGGCAGTGTCGTAGGTAGTCCAGGGGACCGATCCGTCGTCGTCGTCGGTCAACACGACGAAGTTGTCGAAATACCCAGGCTTCAGGTAGAAGATGACCTGCTGCACCTGCCGGTCCGTTCCGGACGAGGGATAGGTGCCCGTCGATGTCACCTGTACTTTGGAACCGACATCCTGTACGGTGATATCAAGGATGCCGCCGTTGAAGTCGACATGATCCCGGTAGTGGCCGCGATAGAATTTATTGAAATACATCGCATTGCTGACGATGTTCGCACCGCTCAGCGCCACGTCGTACGCGCTCGACCGGTTGAAGTATGCGGCGAAGTTGTCCACCGCATCGGGCGTGTTCATCGTCGCGTTGACGACGATCATCGCGGCGGTCATGCCTGCAACAAGGAGGAGGGCGAGGCGTCCTGTCATCAGATCGCTCCTTTCCCAAAGTTCCTTATCGTGAATCTGAGTTGCTTCCAATTGACAAGCAGCGTCGCAAGCGAATCCGGACCGGCAGTCGATGTGTAGGGATTGACGTTCTCGACCCGGAGCGTCACCTGCACGGCGATAATTTCCTTCAACTTGTCGGATGCGACGGGGCGCGCAAGCGTGTCTCCTCGATAGTTCAGATACTGCAGATCGAAGACCGTCACCCCCATGTTGCTGCCGCCGTAGTCTCCCATATTCTCCCGGCGGTACAGCATCCGGACATGCGGGTTGGCGCTGGTGGCGACCGGCGGACCAAACGCATACGTCACGTAATCCACAATGCCATCCCCTTCAAGACTCGAATGGGCCATATCGGGGAGATCAGTCTTGAATCGGAGAGATTCGGCCGCAGCCATCGTCACGACCGGGACCGACATGTTCTGCCTCACGCTGCAATACCCGATGCGGCGAAAGTCCTCCTCCATGACGTTGACCACCTGCACGAGATTCTTCTGCGCGATGATCTCGTCGCGGTAGAGTTGCTTGTTTTCCATGTTATGCGCGTTGAAGTCCAGCAGCGTCAGCAGGAGGAGCCCCCCCGTGATCGCAGACCCGATGATGTCAAGGATGACCTGATATCCCACCAGCCCCTCCTTCTACTGCAGGAATTTGAAATAACTGACAACCAGCTGTCTCCTGATTTCCGATTTCTGGTCGTCCTTGAACTTGAAATTGTGGTAGGTCGAGCCGGGTACGGTGTCGGTCACCATCACCGTGGCCCTCTTGTACCAAGTGTTATTCCCTACCCCAGGAACCGATCCGGTCGCGGGGTCGTAATATTCCACCCTGCAGAGAACATGAAAACTCCCCACCCTGCTCACGGTGACCATCGTGTCAAGCCCGTTGAAATCGTCAACGTCATCGTACAGGCTCTGACTCGTCTCACCCGATTCCCGCCCGGGGACGACGGTAAGCAGCGAAAGCTTCGCCAGAGAATCGGTGGAGCTCGGCTGGACGGCGTTCGAGAGGAGGTACTCGTCAAAAGCCAGGGACGGAGTTGAGATCCGTTCGATATAAGAATTGGCGATGGACACGGCGTTGATGCCAAGCTGACTGTCGACGAGCGTGTCCGACGTCGACATGTTCGACCTGTTTTCGTTCAGGATGAGCGTCCCGAGAAAGACGCCGGCGAGAATAACAAAAATCATTTCAAAACGAACCATCGGCTCTCCCTCACACGATTCCGGATGGTTCCGGACGTCGCCACTCGAGCGGCTGAAACGCCGGTTTCCGCGAGTATATTACAATGAACGGGATCAAATTGCAAGAGGGGGGATCCGTTGGAGCTGCGCACTGAACATGCGCCCGATGTGCTCCGCGACGTCGCCCGATGTCCGTTCATCGGACATGGGGATCCAGGTTATCCGTGAGTCCCGGCGAAACCAGGTGGTTTGACGCTTGGCATACCGTCTGCTGTTCCGCCTGAAAATACGAAGCATCTCCTCCCTGTCGATCTCTCCCCTCACATGTGAGTATGCCTCCCTGTAACCGACGGTATTCAAAGCGTTCAGGGAGCTGTGAAATCCCTGCCGTTCCAGCTCCAGCGCCTCGTGCACGAGTCCTTCCTCCACCATCCGCCCGCACCGCCTGTTGATCCGGTCGTAGAGCTCCTGCCTCTCCCAGGACAACCCGAACATGACCGGAGTAAACGTCAGGACCCGCCTCCTCTCGTCCTGCTGAGAAGAGAGCGGCCGTCCGCTGATGTGAAACACCTCCAGCGCCCGGATGATCCGCCGCGGTTTCGTCGGATCGATGCGCCCCGCCGACACCGGGTCCACCCGCCGCAATTCGTCGAGCAAAGGGAGAATTCCATCGGCCTTCAGCCGCGCATTCAGGGCTTCCCTGATCTCTGGATCAGCGCCGGGGCCATCGAAGAAGCCGTCGATCAATGATTGTATGTAAAGCCCCGACCCCCCGACGACAATCGGAACGCGGCGTCGTCCCAGGATGTCGTCAATGAGCCGGCGTCCCCTCTCCCCGAACTGCCCCGCACTGAAGTCCTGGTCGGGAAGAAGCTCATCCACGAAGTGGTGGGGAACTGATGCGCGTTGCGCGACGGTCGGCTTCGCTGTCCCGATGTCCAGGTATTTGAATATCTGCCGTGAATCCGCAGAGACAATCTCTCCCCCCAGGATGCCGGCCAGGAGGAGCGAGACCTCGGTCTTCCCGGACGCCGTGGGACCAACAACGACCGGAACCCGCCTTGCACCGGGTGAAGGACTCGCTACCATCCCATCTTCCCGATGAGGGGGACAAACTTGAACCCCTCGATCTCTCGGCGGTCGTACTCGTCCCCCCGCCGCGCGATGACCATGAGTGTCTGAAACTCGCGGGTGCCGACGGGGATGACGAGCTTCCCGCCGTCGCCCAACTGCTTCAGAAGTGGGGCCGGGACATCGGGGGCACCGGCGGTCACGATAATGCCATTGAACGGAGCAAATTCACTCCATCCCACTGTACCATCCCCTCCTTTTGTCGCAATTCGGTACTCCAGCCGGTCGAGCAATTTTCTTGCCCCTGCAAGCAGGTCAAGGTTCCGTTCGATCGAAAAGACACGCGCCCCCATCTCAGCGAGTATCGCCGCCTGGTAGCCCGACCCCGTGCCGACTTCGAGGATCCTGTCCCCCGGCCGAACGCCCAGGGCCTGCGTCATGAACGCAACCGTGTAGGGCTGGGAGATGGTCTGTCCCTTCCCGATCGGCAGGGCCGAGTCTTCATACGAGCGGCTTGTGAACGGTTCCGGGACGAAGAGGTGCCGGTCGACCGACCCCATCGCACGGAGAATGCGCGCGTCGCTCACTCCCCTGTCTCTCACCAGGGCGACCATCTCCTGCCGTTCTCCGTCAAACCGTCCCACGTCGTCCTTTCTAGGTGTTCGCCTTCACGACGCGCCAGACGGCGGCGGGCGAGCGATCAGCCTCCACGTTAAACCTGGACTTGAGTTCCTTCCTGAGCACCGCCGGCGTCAAGCCGCGGTTGAGCGCGCCGTTCTCGGCCACCGACACCATCCCCGTCTCTTCCGACACGATCACGACAACGACATCTGCCTGCTCCGAGATTCCCAGTCCCGCCCGGTGCCGCGTGCCCAGAAGCTGTCCCTCCCACGACGTCAGGTTCGAGAGGGGGAGCGTGCAGCGGGCGGCTTCCACCACCTTGTCTTTGACGACCACCGCGCCGTCGTGAAGAGGAGAACGGGGATTGAAGATGGAGACCAGCAATGACCTGCTGAGCTGGGCGTCGAGTTTGGTCCCGGTCTCTACCGCCATCCGGATACCGGAAGCCCGGACCATGACGATCAGCGCGCCTATCTTCTTTTTTGAAAGCTCGGTCACCGCCGCAACGACCTCATCGATCGATTCATCGACGTTAACTTTCACGAAGAGGCGGATCACCGGACTCCTGCTGACGAGAACCAGAAGGCGCCGGAGTTCAGGCTGAAACAGAATGATGAAAGCGATGACCCAGATGTCGGTGAGCGTCCTTAGAAACCAGCTCATCGCCTTGAGGTGGAGGGCCTGAGCGATGAGTGAGGAGCCGAGGATCAGGAGGAGTCCCGCGAAGATCTGGATGGCGATGGTCCCCCGCATCGCCAGATAGAGACGATAGAAAACGAAGGAAATCAGGAGGACATCGATGATGTCGGCGAGGCCGACCGAGATAAAACCGATTTTGAAGAGTTCCATATCCTTCGTCGTCGATGTGGCGGATCACAGAGTCAGATTACTGCACGGCGGACTGCGTCCGCCACCATGACCGCACGCTTCACTTCCCGCACGTCATGGACACGAACGATCTGTGCACCGTTCAGCACGGACGCCGTCACTGCCGCGAGCGTACCTTCAAGACGATCGCCGACCTGAAGGTCCAGGGCCATCCCGAGAAAGGACTTCCGTGAGGGCCCTACGAGAACAGGATAACCAAGGGAAGCGAAGCGTCCAAGACCCGCCAGGAGGCGGAAGTTGTCAGGCGCGCCCTTGCCGAAACCGATGCCCGGATCGACGATCATCTGCCGGATTCCCGCCTCGGAGCCCTTGGCGAGAGCATCCCGGAGATAGGCGGCGACCTCCTCGAAAAGATCCTGGTAGGTCGGGTTTGCCTGCATCGTTTTCGGCGTCCCCCTGATGTGCATCACCACCGCCGACGCTCCTGCCCGCGCCACGGTCCCTGGCATGGCGGGATCAAACGCAAATCCGCTGATGTCGTTCACGATGACGGCCCCGGCAGCAAGAGCGAGGCGGGCGACCGGCGCCTTGTACGTGTCGACGGAGACCGGCACCTCCGTGTGCTTTACGATTTCCTCGATCACCGGCAGCACCCGGTCGAGTTCTTCGTTCTCGCCGACCGGATTCGCCCCTTCGCCGTATGCCGCGCTCTTCGGGCGCGTCGACTCACCGCCGACATCGATGAAGTCCGCCCCCTCCCCGGCCATCGTGAGGGCATGGTCCAGCGCGCTCGTCACCGACAGATACCGGCCTCCGTCCGAAAAGGAGTCCGGGGTCACGTTGAGTATCCCCATCACGTGCGTCCGGCTCGCCAGGTCATACACGCGCCTCCCGAACCGGTACTGGAACGATGTGGAATCAGGCGGAATCATGACTCCCGGGAAGAATGGTGTCACGGCATGAAACGCGACGAGGCGACCGTCCGGTCACCTCGCGCCTGGCTCATGATTTCTTCTTGGCAAGCTGCGCTTTGCGTTTCGCCCTGGCCCGTTCAACGGCCTTTTTGTGTTTCTTCCGGACGACCATGGTTTTCTTGTTCATTCTTCCTCCTTCGATGGACCTGCTTTGAAATGATACCCATTTTCGGTGCGAAGTTCAAGATCGAGAAACAGCTCGCCCCCGACCCGCGAAGGTTTGGGGGCTAACCGGTCGGTAGCAACGCGGTCACCCTTCGTGCTCGTCGTACCATGCCTCCTGGATCGCCTCAAGGATTTCGTCGGTGCCGGCGTCCGGTTCATCCCCGAACACGGGCAGGCCTACGATCATCGCGCGCAACTGCGGGAGTTCGACGTTCAGGGGGTCGGTCTCGGGATAGCGTCGGGCGAGATCGCGCGCGATCTCATCGACGTCACGCCAGGTGAGTTTCACCAATGCGGTCCCCCACGCTAACGGGCGTACTTCTTATAGCGGTCGTTGACCCGGCCCCAGTGAATGTTACCGATAAAATTGTCCACGTAGGCGGCGCGCTTCGGCCCGTCCTTGTGGTAGTACGCGTGCTCGAACACGTCGACCGGGATGAGCGGTATGCCCCCCCAGATCGCTCCGTTATGGTGTTCATCGACGAGCACGTTGAGAAGGCGTTTTGAGTAAAGCTGGTCGTACACGAGAACACCCCACCCGCTGAGCTTCGCGGAAACCGCAGCAGCTTTGAAGTCCGCCTTCCATGCGTCGAAGGAACCGAATTCTTTCTCGATCGCCGCCTTGACGTCGGGACCCTTGGACACATCGCCGTCGCCTCCCAAGACCTCCCAGTAGATGTCGTGGAGCACGGTCCCCGCATGATTCCATGTCGTCCGCCTCTTCAACTCGCCGATCGGGCTGTAATTGCCGTTCGCACCCGCGCGGTCGGCCGTCTCGAGCGCCTTTTCGATGTTGTTGAGCGCCGTGACATACCCCTTGTGATGGATCTGGTAATGCCATTCCGATGTTTCCGCGTCGACGACCGGGGCGAGCAGCTTCTTCGCCTCCTCGTCTGTGTACGGACGTGGATTGAACTTCCATTCGTACGCCATGAGGTGATCCTCCTTCTGTTCCAGAATAGTTGACAATAGTTTTGGTGCGGCGCCGGCGGACGGGACAAGGCTCAATGCCCCCGCCGTCGCCGCTGCCTTGACGAAGGTACGACGTTTCACCAATTCCTCCTGCTTGTTGGTGTAGGCACGATGGGCGGCGCCGTCTCAGACGCCGAACGAGCTGCCGCAGCCGCACGTCTTCGCGGCCTGCGGGTTGTTGAAGACAAACCCCTTTCCGTTCAGTCCGTCGCTGAAATCGAGGACGGTCCCCCCCAGATAGAAAAGGCTCTTCGGATCGACGAACACGGTGACGCCGTGCACCGTGAACACCCGGTCATTCTCCTTGGGTGCTTCATCAAATCCCAGCACATACGAAAGTCCCGAACACCCTCCCCCCTTCACACCCAGCCGCAGGCCGTGGCTCACGGGAATCTTGTTCTCCACCTTGACCCTCCCTACCTGTGCCGCCGCCTTCTCGGTCAGCGTGATTTCCTCGTTCACCACCGGCCGGTCGATCGTCTGTGTCTCCGCCATGAGAGCCCTCCCCTTTTAATGAAACACGCATTGGTTACTGTTCAACGCCTGCCGAGGCGCGCACGAGCGCGCACCCACTACATCCCGAGTTCAAGACGGGCCGCTTCGGACATCATCGAAGGGTTCCATGACGGCTCCCAGACCACGTTGACCTTGACGGCGGTGACACCGGGAACCGTTTTCGCCTTCATCTCCACCTCGTGCGGCAGGGACTGCGCGGCCGGACAGTGAGGCGAGGTAAGCGTCATCGTGACGAGCACACCGCCGTCGAGGGCGACGCGTACGTCATAAATGAGGCCGAGTTCATAGATGTTGACCGGAATCTCGGGATCGAAACAGGTCCGGAGCACCTCCGTCACCTGCCCCTCGATGAGTTTCTGCTCGATCGTGCTGATATGATTCCCTTCGCCCGTCTCGTCCATTGCCCTCACTCCGTGGATACCGCGGTCGCGCCGTCGTCGAGCGCCGCGTGCATCGTATGCCAGGCCAGACTCGCGCATTTGACGCGCGCGGGAAATTCGCTCACCCCGGCAAAAGCGGCAAGCTTTCCAAGCCGTTCGAGACCCGCTTCGTCGTTCACCCCCCCCGTCACAAGCAGGTGGAAACTCGCGAAGAGAGCGTCGGCGTCCGACTTTGTCCGCCCCTTCAGCATCGAGCTCATGACGGAGGCGGACGCCTTTGAGATCGCGCACCCCGCGCCGGTGAAGCTGACATCATCAATGATATCGCCCGTCATCCTGAGATAGATGGTGTAGTGGTCCCCGCACAGGGGGTTGTATCCTTCCACTTTCTTCGTCGCGTCGTCCATCACGCGAAAATTCCTCGGGCTCTTGTTGTGGTCCAGGATGACCTGCTGGTAGAGATCGCGGAGAGCGGACATCAGCTGAGTACCTCGATCACTTTGTGAAGGGCGCCGACAAAGACGTCGATCTCCTCCCTGGTGTTGTAGAACGCAAACGACGCCCGCGCGGTCGCCGGGACGCCGAATCGCCGCATCACCGGCTGCGCACAATGATGGCCGGTGCGGATCGCAATTCCCTCGTCGTCCAGAATCGTTCCGATGTCGTGCGGATGAACGCCGTCGATGACGAACGACAGGACGGCCGCCTTTTCTTTCGCCGTCCCGATGATATGCAGCCCCTTCACGACACCGACCGCCTGGGTCGCATACGCGAGCAGATCGTGCTCGAAAGCGGCAACGCCGCTCATGTCGAGTTCGTTGATGTAGTCGATCGCCGCGCCCAGTCCGATCCCGCCGCCGATGTTCGGCGTCCCCGCCTCAAACCGGTACGGCAGGTCGCCGTAGATCGTCTTCTCGAACGTTACCGACTTGATCATGTCCCCGCCGCTCTGGTACGGCGGCATCGATGCCAGCAGCGCGGACTTCCCGTAGAGGATTCCCACGCCCGTGGGACCGAACACTTTGTGGGCCGAGAAGGTGTAAAAATCCGCATCGAGGTCCCGCAGGTCCACCTTCATGTGGGGGATTGCCTGCGCACCATCGATCAGAACGGGGATCCCCCGGGCGTGCGCCGAGGCAATCATCGCCTTGACGGGATTGACCGTTCCGAGCGCGTTGGAGACGTGCGTGAGCGCCAGAATCTTCGTCCGCGGCGTGAGAAGCCGTTCGAACTCCTCCAGAATGATTTCCCCCGCGTCGTTGATCGGAATGACGCGCAGCGCGGCACCCCGTTCCTCGCAGAGGATCTGCCAGGGGACGATGTTCGAATGGTGCTCCATGGCCGAGATGAGGACTTCGTCCCCCGCACCAACGTTCCTCCTGCCGTAACTGTGGGCGACCAGGTTGATCCCCTCGGTGGTGCCGCGCACGAAGATGATCTCATGGCGATGCTCGGCATTCAAGAAATGCTGCACCTTCACCCGGACGGCTTCGTAGGCCTGGGTCGCCCGTTCGCTGAGGTAATGAACACCCCGGTGGATGTTCGAATTCTCTTCCTCGTAGTACCGCATGATCGCGTCGATGACGACCTGCGGCTTCTGACTTGTCGCCGCGTTGTCGAAATACACAAGCGGCTTGCCGTTGACCCGCTGGCGGAGCAGCGGGAAATGATGCCTGCATCCGCGGACGGCAAGGAACCGGTCCATGAGGTCCTCGGCGGGCTGCTTTTCTACGGTGTGCATAGGTCCTCGGCTGCAACCCGCCCCTGAAGGAGGCGGGCATGAAGCATGGTGTCGAGCTGCGCACGCAGCTCCCCGGCGTGGATCCGGCTGACGACGTCGCTTGCGAACGCGAACGTCAGCAGATCACGCGCGTCGGCCTCTCCGACTCCGCGGGAACGGAGGTAAAATACCTGCTCACCGTCAAGCTGTCCCACCGTTGCCCCGTGCGTGCACTTCACGTCATCGGCGAAAATCTCCAGTTGCGGCTTGGTGTCAATGGTGGCCTCGTCGGACAGCAGGAGCGTCTTGTTGGTCTGCTTCGCGTCGGTTTTCTGGGCGTCCTTCCGCACGAAGATCTTTCCGTTGAAGACCCCCTTGGACGCACCGTCCAGGATGGCTTTGTACAGCTCGTGACTCGCGCAGTTCGGTTTCGCGTGGTCGATGGCCGTATGATTGTCCACGTGCTGGGTCCCGGTGGCCACGGCGAGTCCGTTCAGCGTGCACTCGGCATGCTCACCATCAAAGACCGCGCTCACGTTGTTACGCACGAACGCGCCACCCAGCACGATCGCGTTGGAGGTGACGGTGCTCTTCCCGGCGAGGAGGAAATGCGTGTTCCCTACGTGGTACGCATGTCCCCCTTCGGTTTGCAGCGAATCGTGCTCGATCACCGCACCCTCCGCCGCAAATACTTCCGTGACGGCGTTGGTCCAGTACATGTTCTGCGCGAGGCCGGCGTATCGCTCGACGACGGCGAGCCGGGTGTCCCTTCCGGCGACGACCAGGGTCCGCGGCGCGCTCACGAAGGGGGACGTCCTCCCGGACGCGATGTAGAGCAGGTCAACGGGGAGTTCCAGCGCGGCATGGTCTTCGAGGTGGATGAAGGCACCGTCGAGGAGGAAGGCCGTGCTCAACGCGGTAAACGCATTATCGTGATACGTGGCCTGCCGGGTGAGGAAGCGCGCCACCAGGTCGGGATCCGTCTTCAGCGCCGCGCCAAGACTCTCCACACGGACCCCCTTCGGGAGTGGGGGGATCGAAGAGAACTCCGGCGCGAAGTGGCCGTTGACGAAAACCATTCTGATGGCATCCCCGGTCCCCCGCGCGATCCGCTCGATGTCGGCGTCGGAAACGCCGTCGCGCTCATACCGGAGAACGGGGGCGAACTCGGCACGGGCGATCGGCGCGACGTTTGTGAAACGCCATTCTTCGTTCTCCGTTGTCGGGAACCCGAGCGCGGAGAATCGTGCAAGAGCGTCACGCCGGAGTACATGCAGCGGCGTCCGTGATTCGCCGTTGAGCGCCCGCTCGAGTTGTCTGAACCGCGACGTGTACCATTCCTTCACGCGTGCCGCCTCGTCTGTCATCGCCGTGTGCGCTGTCATGTGCCCGCCGGAACGGTGCCGTTCTCTTCTTTGATCCAGTCGTACCCCTTCTCCTCGAGCGCCAGGGCAAGGTCCTTGCCACCGGACCGCGCGATACGGCCGTCCATCAGGACGTGCACAACATCGGGGACGATGTAGTTGAGGAGACGCTGATAGTGCGTCACGACCACGATCGCCTTGTCATGTGCATGAAGCTTGTTCACTCCCTCGGCCACGATCCGGAGAGCATCGATGTCAAGCCCCGAATCGGTCTCGTCCAGAATCGCCAGCGTCGGCTCGAGCACGGCCATCTGGAAAATCTCGTTCCGCTTCTTCTCGCCTCCTGAAAATCCTTCGTTGACCGGGCGGTTCAGGAGACTCTGGTCGATGTCCACCATCTTCAGCTTCGCCTTGACAAGGGAGAGGAACTCGACGGCGTCGAGCTCCTCCTGACCGCGGTGCTTGCGGATGGAGTTGAGCGCGGCTTTGAGAAAATACATGTTGGTGACCCCGGGGATCTCGACGGGATACTGAAATGCGAGAAACATCCCCTCGCGCGCCCGCTCCTCCGGCGCCATGCTGAGGAGGTCCTTCCCTTTATAGAGCACCTCCCCCCCGGTCACGGCATAGGCTTCGCGTCCGGCCAGCACGCCGGCAAGCGTGCTCTTCCCCGACCCGTTCGGCCCCATGATCGCGTGTACCTCCCCCGCCTTCACCGTGAGGTTGATTCCATCCAAGATGACGTTCCCGTTCACTGCGGCACGCAGATTCCTTACCTCCAGCAGATTCATCAGACCCCCATCGTTCGAAAGTTCATTCCTGATTCAACGGACATGCCTCGCCGCTCCTTTACCCGACACTCCCTTCGAGGCTCACCCCGAGCAGCTTCTGCGCCTCGACGGCAAATTCCATCGGCAGCTCACGGAAGACCTCCCGGCAGAAACCGTTGACGATCATGTTGACCGCATCCTCCGTTGCCAGACCGCGCTGTCTGCAGTAAAAGATCTGGTCTTCGCCGATTTTGGATGTCGAGGCTTCGTGCTCGACAGTCGCCGTGGTGTTTTTCACTTCGATGTACGGGAAGGTATGCGCCCCGCATTTGTCGCCGAGCAGCAGAGAGTCGCACTGGGAGAAATTCCGCGCGTTGAGGGCATTCTTTTTCACTTCCACCAGACCACGGTAGGAGTTCTGTCCGCGGCCCGCCGAGATCCCCTTCGATACGATCGTGCTGCGGGTGTTCTTCCCGATGTGAATCATCTTCGTCCCCGTGTCCGCCTGCTGCATGTTGTTCGTGACGGCGACCGAATAGAACTCGCCGACCGAGTTGTCGCCGATCAGGAGCACGCCGGGGTACTTCCAGGTGATCGACGAGCCCGTTTCCACCTGCGTCCACGAGATGTGCGAATTGACCCCCGCACATTTCCCTCTTTTGGTGACAAAGTTGTAGATGCCCCCCCTGCCGTTCTTGTCCCCGGGGTACCAGTTCTGGACGGTGGAATACTTGATCCGTGCGTTGTCCAGAGCCACCAGCTCGACGACGGCCGCATGAAGCTGGTTGGTATCCCTCATCGGGGCCGTGCACCCTTCAAGATAGCTTACGTACGCACCTTCGTCCGCAACGATCAACGTCCGCTCAAACTGACCTGTCTCCGCAGCGTTGATGCGGAAATAGGTCGACAGTTCCATCGGACACCGCACCCCCCGCGGAATGTAACAGAAGGACCCGTCGCTGAAGACCGCCGAATTGAGCGCCGCGAAGAAATTGTCGGTCGACGGCACCACCGAACCCAGGTACTTTTTCACAAGATCCGGATGCTCGCGGACCGCCTCGGAAAAGGAGCAGAAGAGAACCCCGAGTTCCCCCAGCTTCTCTTTGAACGTCGTCGCAACAGAGACGCTGTCGAAGACTGCATCGACGGCGACACCGGACAAACGCTCCTGCTCCCCCAGCGAGATACCGAGCTTCTTGTACGTCTTGAGGAGTTCGGGATCGACCTCGTCCAGGCTCTTCGGCGCCTGCTTCTGTTTGGGCGCGGAGTAGTACACCATGTCCTGATAGTCGATAGCGGGATAGCTCACATTGGGCCACACCGGCTCCTTCATGGTCTTCCAGTGGCGATACGCCTTCAGGCGCCACTCGAGCATCCATGCCGGTTCCTTCTTCTTCGCTGAGATGAACCGGACAATGTCCTCGCTCAACCCGCGCGGCGCGGAATCCGCCTCAATATCGGTCACGAACCCGTACTTGTATTCGCGGTTCGCGAGTTCTTCAATGGTGTTGGTTCCGGTGCTCATTGTCCTTCCCCTGTGGTGGTGCGCGTTCCCTGCCCCTGCGGTGCGTCAACGGCCGGGATGATCGCCTGTGCCCCTCCTGAGGTCTCTCCGGCCGCCGGAGACCCCGGGACGGGCCCGACCTCACCCGCCACGGCGGACCCCCCGGTCCCAGCCTTCGGAACCGCCACGAGGCGGGGCACGGGTGGGGCCGGCCCCGCCGGCTTCGCCGGGGCCTTCACCGCCGGCTTCCTGAATGCGGGATAATTGACGACCCAGGTTTGCCTGTCGACGAGGGTGAAGATCTTCTCCTTCTCCATCTTCCCCACGAACTCTTTCGCTATCGCCTCCGCCTCGGTGTACCCCACCTTCATCCCCTTCCGATCCAGCATCTCCTGGATGCCGAACTGCACATCCCGGAAGAAGAAATTGGACTGGTGAAAAAGCGGGAACCGCGATTTCAAAAACGTCAGGACCGCCTTGTCGTTGTCGAGAACAAAAGTGAGGTGCTTCATCGTCCGTTTTTCATCCTTTGAGCAGCGTGAAGGGACAGGGGGAGCGTGCCCGTTGTCTTTACGGTCTCCGTCACCCTCGTGATTGCGTAGTCTATCTCTTCCTGCGTGGTAAAACGTCCGAGCCCGAAACGGAGCGAGCAGAGGGCTTCCTCATCCGTCAACCCGATCGCGCGCAGGACATGAGACGGGGCAGGTGATGAGGTGTTGCACGCCGAGCCTGAAGAGACGGCGATGTCCTTCATCGCCATCATCAGCGCACCGGCCTTCACTTCCGGGAACAGAATGTTCGCGTTCTGCGCGAGGCGCTCCGCGGGGCTTCCGTTGACGCGCACGCCGTCGATCGCCGCGGTCAACCCGCCAACCAGGCGGTCACGCAAGCCCGCCACGCGGACGGACTCGAGCGCCATCTCCGATGCGGCGATCTCCGCCGCCGCCCCGAACCCTGCGATGCCGGGAACATTCAGTGTCCCCGACCGCAGCCCCCTTTCATGTCCCCCGCCGTCTATCTGAGGCGTCAGCCTGATCGACGGCCTCACCCCCCGCACATACAACACCCCGACTCCCTTGGGGCCGTGCATTTTGTGGGCGCTGAAGGACATGAGGTCGATGCTCATCATTCTCACATCGATCGGAATCTTTCCGACCGCTTGCGTCGCGTCGGTGTGAAACAGGATGCCGCGTTCCCTGCAGAGGGCCCCGATCGCCGAAAGAGGCGCGATCGTCCCGATCTCATTGTTTGCCGCCATCACGCTTACAAGAATCGTTTCCGGTCTCATCGCGAGGCGCAGAGCATCAACGTCCAGGAGCCCGCACCCGTCGACTCCCAGCGTCGTCACCTGGAAACCGTAGCGCTGAAGGCGTGCGCTTGTGTCCAGCACCGCCCTGTGCTCCGTCGCTACGGTGATGATGTGAGTGCCCCGGGACCGATGCTCCTCCGCGATCCCTTTGAGCGCGAGGTTGATGGACTCCGTCGCGCCGCTCGTGAACACGAGCTCGTCGGCTGAAGCACCGATCAGCGAGGCGATCCGCCTGCGTGCATGTTCGACGACCGCCTCGGCCCTCCACCCGTATTCGTGCTGCCGGCTTGAGGCGTTGCCGTAGCCGTCGGTCATCAGGGAGACCATCTCGTCGACGACCCGCGGGTCAACCCGCGTGGTGGCGTGATTGTCGAGATAGACGGGCAGTGTCATGGCGCTACACTATTTCAGATAATGTCATGGTGCTGAACGCCAGCTCGATATTCGCCTGAACCTTGGTCAACGGAGACTTGATCGTGCAGACCGTGAACACGTTGCAGCTGTCGGGACCCTCCGACATGCACCGGGCGATCATGGGCTGTGTCCCCTCGATGGCGTTAATGATCATCGAGACGGGGATCGCCTCCGGATTCTTCGCGAGCGAGTACCCACCGCGTACGCCCTGGTGCGACACGATCAGTCCCGACTTGGTGAGCCGCTGGAGCACTTTCGCGAGCAGCTCGTAAGGGATTCTGTAGATGTCGGCGATCTCTTTGGCAGTGACGATCTCGCCGCTCGGCTTCGTCGCAATGTGCCTGATCGCGATCAGCCCGTATTCGACTTTCTTTGAGAGCCGTACCATCTCTTTACCTCTCCGCAAGACCTGTGTGCATCACCCGGGCTCTGAGTCTCTCATGTACGACTGAATCAGTCCTATTTCGGACCAAAAAAAAACCTCATCCTCATCCTGTCAGTATAAACAGTCATTACAACGGGAGGGTTCCAAAACTCTGTTAAAGGTAAGGTTTTCAGGTGTATTTGTCAAGAGATCGCTCCGCGCCCGGACTTTCCCGGGACTTTCCCACCAAAAGACCGTTAAAGCAAGATATCCTCTAAAAAGACTGACACATGAAACCTCACCCCGACGGATCGATGGCGCTGTTCGCATTCTCCGCCTTCTTGCTTTGCTGGTCCATCTTCGCCGCGGCCTTTCTCTTCCGGAAGAGGCCGCCGGGGGAGCTGGAGCGCCGCCGTGATCCGATCGCCCTCCTGGGGGACCGGCTCATCCGGGGCTGGAGAAGAAGCCGGCATGCACCACTTCTCCCCCCCCCGGGGGGAGAAACGCTCGACACGGTCCTCCCCCTCTCGGCTCCTGTCCTGGCCGCGGCATCTGCCTGTTTCGTCGTGGATGCCGCCCTGACGCTGGGGAGGCAATGGGCCGTCGGGACCAGAGTTGTGGAGGGACATGCACTCATCGCCCCCAGCATCTCTCTCTCAAGTGCGCCACCCGATCTGCCTAGGGATGTACGGCAAGCTGATCGCCGCCGGTCTGGTGACACGCACATCGGGGGCCTTCGGGCCGGGCGTACACTCGTAGTGCGCGAGGCTCCTCGGACGCTCCGGGTTGAAGAACGTCTTCTTTCGCCCCCTTCTTTGCATTCCTTCCACGTTTTCGGTATGTTCATCCATCCATAATCACATCTTGCCATGCTTGCCATCGAAGTCGATTCGCTCTCCAAAACCTACACCAGCGGCCTCTTCCGCCGCGAGCGCGTGGAGGCGTTGACCGCCTTTTCGGTCGCCGTTGAAAGCGGACAGATTTTCAGTCTGCTCGGCCCGAACGGCGCCGGAAAAACGACGTTCATCAAGATCATCCTCTCTTTGACCCATGCGACCAGCGGAGCCGCCAGCATCCTGGGCCAGCGACTGCCGAACACCGCCATCAGGTCGCGTGTCGGCTACCTCCCTGAAAGCCACCGCTTCCCCGGCTACCTCACCGGCGAACAGGTGCTCCGGTTCTTCGGCAGATTGAGCGGGGTCAGCAGCGCCGACCTTGCGCTGCGCATCCCCCCGCTCCTGGAGCTCGCCGGGATAGCCCAATGGCGGGGAATGAAGGTGAAAAAGTATTCGAAGGGGATGATGCAGCGCCTCGGGCTTGCCCAGGCACTCTTGAACGAGCCCGACATCCTTTTTCTGGATGAACCCACCGACGGGGTCGATCCGGTCGGACGGAAGGAAATCCGCGACATTCTGAAGGAGCTGAAGTCGCGGGGAAAGACGATTTTCCTGAACTCGCACCTCCTCTCTGAGGTCGAGCTTGTTTCCGACCGTGTGGCCATCCTGGATAAAGGGAGGCTCCTGAGGGTCGGAACGGTGGACGAGTTGACCACCGGGGGTTCGCAATATTCGATCGGCTTCAGCGGTCAACTCCCCGCGGCGGCCGAGGTGGAAGCGCACGCGATGGTCATGAATTTCACCGTCACGGGCGATACGATCCGGGCCGAATGTACGACGACGGCGGAGCTCAACAGAATAATTGATCTCTTGCGCAAGCACGGCGTGGAGATAGCGTCCATCACGCGACAGCGTAACACCCTCGAGGAATCCTTCATTTCCCTCATCAAACGGGAGGTCGCACCATGAAGATCCTCGCGCTTATCCTCGGGACCGGTCGCGAGCTGGCGGCCAAGGCGACGGTCTACGTCCTCCTCGCCATCTCGACCATCGTCCTGCTCGGCGTCCTTGTCTCGGTCTCCAGCTCTTCGACGGCCGAAGGGAAGACTCTCATGCTCTTCGGGAACACCGTCTCCCCTCCTTCATCCGATGAAATGTTCTCTGACATCGTCTCCAAGATGGAAGCCACGCTGGCCGGCGGCCTCTTCTTTGGCATCTCGCTGTTCGGCATGTTCGCGACTGCCGGCGTCATCACCGACGCTCTGGACAAGGGGACGGTGGACCTCTACCTCTCGAAACCGATCGCGCGCTGGGAGCTCCTTTTCGGCAAGTATCTCGGCGGCGTGGCGGTCATTCTCGTGAACATCGTGTATTTTATCGGCGCCCTCTGGCTGATCGTCGGCATGAAGACCGGCGTCTGGAACGTCAGTTTCCTCGTTGCGTCGGTTCTTATGACATTCGTCTTTGCCTGCTTGTATGCTATCGTCACGTATGTCGGGGTGGTCTCGCGTAATACGGCCATCGCGATCATCGGAGGGTTCGTCTATCTTTTCATCGTCGCCGAGCTCCTGCAAAGCCGGGAACGGGGTCTCTATTTGCTGGGCGACAATACGTTCTACCGCGGGGCGGTCGACGGGCTCTACTATCTGCTTCCGCAGCTCCCGGCCATGCAGGCAACCGCGTTCAAGTATATCGGAGGGAACAGCCTTGACTGGCGCCCTTTTGCCCAGTCATTCCTCTCCGCATGCGGCTTCTTCGGACTAGCGGCCTGGACGCTGGAAAAAACCGACTTTTGAATTTCGGTCGTCGATGAAGATGAGTGCCTCCTGTCGCCTCTTCCTTCCCTTCACGGCACTCCTGCTGACCGTCCCGGCTCAAGCGGACGCCCGGGCGGACAACGCGGACAGTCTTGCCTCGGTCTATCGTCAACAGGTCAGTGAGCTCTCTTCTCCCGCACGCGACCGCCGTAACGAGGCGCGCCGCGCACTCCAACAGCAAGGCTACAGCCAGTCCCTCGCCGGCGTCCTCCGCCATGATGCTCTCGATGCCGCCTTTGCCTACCTCCGTATGCGTCTCCTCCTCGAGTTCTTTCTTCCGCACGACCAGCTTTTTGCGTACTTCCCCATCGCCACCTCTCCAGAGAAGCGAACGGCCGGACTTCCCGGCTTCACGACCTTCGGCGGCGGGATGATTGAGGTACCTCTTGGGGAGGACTGGAGGTTCCCTGCCGATCCCTGGGAGAGGAGGGGTGAACGGTGATCTCCCGGGCCGTCCGTCAACTTCTCGCCGTCGATGCCCTTCGACGCTCACAGGAAGGAATCCTCGCCCGCATCATTCCGCCGGCAACGGCGGTCCTGAACCTCTTCGCCTGTGCGTGCTTTGAGCCCCTCTTGAAGGACGACCCCGGGGGACACTATCACGCGCAATTCTTCCTGGAGCAGTGTGCTATCTACATTGCCCTGGGCATCTCTTTTTTCGCCGGGACTACCTCGATCATGCTCGCAAAGACCAGAATATTCCCCCTTACCCCGGCGGACCGGTACGCTTTCACGCTGGCGTCCGATCTCCGGCGCAGAATCGTGATTGCGCTTGCGGTGTCCACCTCATTCTTCCTGGCGATCGTCTCGAGGTCAGAGCCGGCCACCTGCGCCCTCTCCTCCATCGCAGTGTACGCGCTCCTGGTCGTCACGACGGAAGCACTCACCGCCACGGTCGTTGTGGCAGCCTCGCACACCTCATCCCCTGGCGCAACAGGTATCGCCATCGGGGGGGGACTCCTGCTCGCAGTGACCGTCGGGCTCCTTTGGCTCGGCATCGATGACCTCCTCTCCGCGCTTCCGCCGGTCAGCTGGGGGGCCGCGGCCTTGGTCGCCGCCTCCGGGGGAAGGACAACGTCTTTCCTCCTGCATGCCGGATTGATCGCCGCGACCGGTACCATCGCTATCCTCGTCGGCAGAAAGATCGCATGAAAGGGGGACCCGGACACCAGGAAAGGCTGATGTTCCTGGCGGATCTCCGCCAGTGCTTCTCGCTCCGGCGTCTCCCCGTCTACGCCGTCTTTGCCGCCGCGGGGATCATCCTCGTCGTCCAGAGGGGGGGAATTCCACCGCTGATCGTCGTCTGGATCATCACTCTGGCTGCGCTCGAATTCCAGTTCAACAATATCCTGTATCACACGCCGGCCGAACTGGAGGCGCTCACCCTCCTCCCCGTCCGGTGGGAAGGGATCATCGGAGCGAAAAACCTGGCAACCATCACTGCCTCGATCCTGACCGGCATCGGCATGGCCGCGACCATTCTCTTCTTTTCTCCGTACGCCCCCGGCGGTGCGGCGTGTCTCGACGCAGCATTGTTCTTCTGGTCTGTCATTTTTCCTCTGCTGATCATCGGGAATCTCCGGTCCGTTCAGGAAGCGCGGAAAGACGTCGGGCGGACTGGCAACGCGCTGATCCAGGCCGCAGGGATGGCGATCCTGGTGATCTTCTGCGCGCTCCCTTACGTGGTCCTGACCGTCCTCGCCGGGAGCCGGATCGGCACCTTCCTCCTCGGCGCTGCCGCGGCATATTCCTGGATGCGCTGGTCGGTCCCCCACACCGCCGGGAGAGCCAAACACCTTCTCACGACGCAATGAACCTTCAGAGCTCTATCCTCGAGATCGAAGGACTTGTCAAAGTCTATGACCCCGGCCACCGCGCGGTCGACGGCCTCTCGGTACGGGTGCCCCGGGGATCCATCTTCGGCTTCATAGGGCTGAACGGCGCGGGGAAGACAACCACGATCCGCATCGTGGCGGGGCTCGATTCTCCCACGGCGGGAACTGTCCGGCTGTTCGGCCGCGACATTAACCCGGACGACCTCGAGATGAAACGGGGGACGGGGTTTGTCCTCGACGAGCCGCTCTATTTTGACTGGATGTCGGGGGCGGAGTATCTCCGGTTCGTCGGGACCATGGAGGGACTGGCCCCTCGGACGGCGGAGCAACGGAGTGATGAGCTGCTCAACTTCTTCGATCTGGCCGGGAAAGGGACTGCGCCGATCGGGACGTTCTCCACCGGGATGAAGAAGAAAATCTCTCTGGCGGCGGCGGTGATTCACCGGCCGATGCTTGTGGTCCTCGACGAACCGCTCGAGGGGATCGACGCCCTGGCCGCAAGCGCCATCAAGGAAACCCTGACGATGATGGCCGCGGGAGGGACGACGGTCTTCATCACGTCGCATGTGCTCGACACCGTCGAAAAGCTCTGCACCGAGATCGCCATCGTCCACCACGGACGCGTAGTGCTCCAGTGCCGCACGGATGAAATCCGGACGCGGGCGAAGGGCTCCCTGCCCCACGAGACGTTCGATTCGCTGGAGGAGTTGTTCGTGGAGACGGTCTCCGGCAAAACCAGGAAACGACGGCTATCTTTCCTCTGACATGCCAACCCTTCTCGGCATCCTCGTCCGCCCCGTGTCCGCATTGCGCGGACTCAGGGATCGACCGCGGTGGCTTTTCCCGTTTTGCGTCCTCGCCGCCCTCCAGGTGTGTCTCGTTGTGGCCGCTCAGCAGCAGACGATCGACTCCGTCCTGTCACATCTGCCGGGATCGGCCACCGCCGCTGACAGGGAGGTTGTCCGGGGCATGCTCTCGGAGGGACTGGTCGTCGGTTTGCTCTTCCAGCCGATCCGCCTCCTTATCGGCTGGTCCGCGTTCGCCGGAACGCTCTTTGCCCTGGTGCGCTCGCTGAAGCTCCCCGACCCCGCGTCGTACCTCCGACTCCTGGCGCTGGAGGTCCACGCCGAATCAATCCTAATCCTGGCGGGCGCTGCGGCGCTGATCTGCGGAACACTCTGCGGCCCTCCGTCCGGCGCGCCCCCGCTCAGCGCGGCCCTGTTTTTCACTCCAGGCACATCTTTTCCCCTCTTTTCTTTGCTTCGCTCCCTAAATATCTTTACATTGTGGTATGTAGCGGTGCTCGCTGCGGGTATACGTGTTCTCTGCGGTTTGACGTTACGCAACGCGGTACTTGTTGCGGCCAGCGCCTGGGCCCTCTCCGTCCTCTTCGACATCGGGATCCTCACCCTCCTCATCAGCACGCTACACCTGCAGGTGTGAGACAGGCTCCCCGGCACACCCCCGGCGTTAAACGAAATGACAAAAGGAAGCTCCCATGGTTGAAAAACTGAAACTGGAAGATCTGCAATCCCCGCTCCTGGCCAAACGTAAGGGAGATGAAAAATTTCAGACGGTCGGCGTGATCGGGCTCGGGGTGATGGGCCAGGGAATCGCGGAAACGGTCGCCAGCGCAGGCATCGAGGTCATTGGCGTCGAGAAGAACGAGTCGACGCTCAAGACGGGCATCGACGGGGTGTCAAAGGCGATGGACATGGAGATCAGGCGGTGGGGGAAAACCGCCTCCGAGAAGCGCGCGGTGCTGAGCCGGATCAAAGGAACCACGAGCCTCACGGAGCTCAAAGGATGCGACATCATCATCGAGGCGGTCGACGAGAACTTCGAGATGAAGCGCCAGCTGATAGAAGCCTTCTACTCGGTCGGGAAGGACGAGGCCGTGTTCATTTCGAACACCGCAACGCTAAGCCTGACCAAGCTCGCGCAGTCGAGCAAGCGCCCCGACCGGATCGTCGGCATGCACTTCCTGAACCCGGTGCCTCTCATTCCCCTCGTTGAGATCGTCCGGGGCATGAATACATCGGACGAAACCTTTCAGCTGGTACAGGCGTTCGCGAAGCGGATCGGCAAAACGCCCGTCGAAGTGTTCGAGTATCCGGGCTTCATCACCACACGGACCATTCTCCCGATGCTGAACGAGGCGATGCACGTGCTGATGGAAGGGATCGCCAAGGCGGAGGACATCGACACCGCCATGAAGCTGGGATATGGCATGCAGAATGGCCCCCTGGAGATGGCTGACACGATGGGACTGGATGAGGTGCTCATGTGGATGGAGACTCTCTACCGTGAACTCGGGGAGCCGCGCTACCGCGCCTGCCCCCTCCTCCGCCGTATGGTGAGGGAGCGGAAGCTGGGGAAGAAGGTGGGCGAGGGGTTCTTCAAATACAATGACGACGGCAAACGGCTATGAATATCCTGGTGTTGAACTGCGGTAGTTCGTCGGTCAAATATCAGCTCATCGAAGCCGACAGCAGAAAGACCCTGACGCGCGGGAGTGTGGAGCGTATCGGCATGAGCGGCGCGACGCTGAGCAACCTGCGTCACGACGGGGACGAAATCCGCATTGCAGGGGAAATCGTCGACCATACGAGCGCCATCGAATACATCCTCGCCGTTCTCCTCAGCCGGAACCATGGGGTGATCAACGACAAGTCGGACATCCACGCCGTCGGGCACCGCGTCGTGCACGGCGCCGAGACCTTCTCCGATTCTGTGCTGATCACCGAAGAGGTCATCAAATCGCTGCGCGACAATATCGAACTGGCGCCTCTGCACAATCCCCACAACCTGCGGGGCATCGCAGCCTGCGATGTGAACCTCCCCGGCGTTCCTCAGGTCGCAGTGTTCGACACGGCGTTTCATCAGAAGATGCCAAAGAAGGCCTACCTCTACGGTATCCCCTATTCCCTTTACTCGCAGTACAAGATTCGCCGGTACGGATTCCATGGCACCTCCCACCGTTACGTCGCCGGCCGCGCGGCGTCGATGCTGGGCAAGGATCCTTCCCTGCTCAGGACGGTGACCTGCCATCTCGGCAACGGCTGCAGCATGGCGGCCGTGGAACGCGGCATATCCGTCGACACCTCGATGGGTTTCACCCCCCTGGAAGGGCTCCTCATGGGGACCCGCTCCGGCGACATCGACCCCTCGGTGATCCTGTTCGTGATGGGGAAAGAGGGCCTTACCCTGGGCGAGGCGAACACCCTCCTGAACAAGCACAGCGGCCTGCAGGGAATATCCGGCATCAGCAGCGATATGCGGGAGATTATTGCCGAGATGAAGAACGGCGACAAGAAAGCGACCTACGCGTTCGATGTCTTCACCTACCGCATCAAGAAATATATCGGTGCGTACGCGGCCGCCATGGGGGGCATTGACGCCCTGGTGTTTACCGGCGGCATCGGCGAGAACAGCACCGACGTCCGCTCGGCCTGCTGCGCAGGTCTGGATTTTCTGGGCATCACGATCGATGAAGCACTTAACTCGTCGGCACAGACCGAAAAGAATATCGCCGTCGCCGGATCCAGAACGGCGGTCCTGGTCATCCCGACCAACGAGGAGCTGGTCATCGCGATGGATACAAAGCAGATCGTGCGGGAGCGAAAATAAGGCCCGGCAATCCTCACGGTGGCCGGTCGATGATCACCGCCCTCCCGCTCGTCTGCTCAATAAGTGCCCGCCGGAGCTCCTGAGCGCGGGAAGCCCTTATGTCCAATCGCATGTGCACCTCTTCATCGTACCGGGTCCCTGCGATGCGGGCACCGGAGGTCCTGACCAGGTGCATGACCTGTCCGATCAGCGCGTGCGGGAAAGAGACCTCAACGGCCTCCAGGGCGTATCGCGTGACCCGTGGCGCGCCGGCAAGAACCGCATCGGCGGCACCGCCATAGGCCCGGACCAATCCCCCCATCCCCAGTTTTGTCCCCCCGAAGTACCGCGTCACCACCACCAGGAGGTCGGTCAGGCCGGCTTTCTCAATTGACGTCAGAATCGGCCTCCCCGCCGACCCCGCCGGCTCCCCGTCGTCGTTGGCCCGGGACAGCAAGCCGTCCGGACCCAGCCGGAAGGCAAAGCTGTGGTGGGTCGCCGCGAAATGTTCCTTGCGTACCTCCGAAAGGAAGGCGTCAACCTCGGTCTTCCCGCTCACGGGAACGGCGTTGGCGATGAAGCGCGAGGCCTGGACCCTTGATTCCACGCGGGCCGGCCCGCTCAGCGTCGTGTATTCATCCTTCGCCTCAGCCATCAGTCCACCTTATACAAATGCAGACTATTTTGCAGGAGTGCTTGCGTGTCTATTCCCGCTTCTGTATCTTCATCGGGACAAAATGAACGGCGCATGAAAATCGGCATTGTCTGTTATCCTACCTACGGCGGAAGCGGGGTCGTCGCCACCGAGCTGGGAAAGGCTCTCGCGGCAAAAGGGCACCAGATTCACTTCATCAGCTATGCCATGCCCATGCGTCTGGACGGATACCTGGGAAACGTCTTCTACCACGAAGTCGAGATGGCAAGCTACCCTTTGTTCGAATTCCCCCTGTACACCCCCGCACTCGCCAGCAAAATCGTGGAGGTGGCACGGTTCGAGAAGCTCGACCTCGTCCATGCCCATTATGCGATTCCCCATGCCATCAGCGCCTACCTGGCGCGTGAGATCCTCCGGAGCGGAATGAAGGTCATAACGACCCTGCACGGCACCGATATCACGCTGGTCGGCCTCGAGCCCAGCTTCCTCCCCGTCATGAAATTCAGCATCGAGCAGAGCGACGGGGTGACGGCGGTCTCCCGGTTCCTGCGTGAAAAAACCACAACCAACTACGGCATCAACAAGGATATCCGGGTCATCCCCAACTTCGTCGACACCGGGAAATACCGCCGCATCGCCAGCGAGGGGATACGCGAAGAGTTCGCCCCCCACGGTGAACGGGTGCTGATCCACGTGTCCAATTTCCGCCTCGTGAAAAGGGTTCAGGACGTGGTCAGGATTTTCAATGAAGTGCTCAAGAAGGTCCCCGCCCGCCTGCTCCTCGTCGGCGACGGCCCGGAGAGGTCCGCCTGCGAGATTCTGACCCGCGAGTTGAATCTCCAGGACCGGGTCCGATTTCTCGGGAAGCAGTCGGAGATCGTCCCCCTCCTGTCCGTCGCAGACCTGATGCTCATGCCCAGCCAATCGGAAAGCTTCGGCCTGTCGGCTCTTGAAGCGATGGCCTGCGAAGTGCCGGTGATCTCGTCCAGTGTCGGCGGGCTTCCCGAATTGCAGGTGCACGGCGAAACCGGTTACATTGCGGAGATCGGGGACATCGACCGCATGGCTCGCTATGCCGTCGACCTGCTCACCAACGATGCCAGGCGTGCGATATTCCGCGCCGCCTGCAGAAGACGGGCCGTCGAACATTTCGACGTGGAGAAGATCGTCAATATGTATGAAGCCTACTATGAGGAATGCCTCACCGGACCTCCTGCCGACCTCACAAAGGGATGAGGACGGGGAGGGCAGGCACAAAACAAGAGTGATTGCCATGATGGATATCGCGCCGTGGGGGAAGTCAAAAAAGCCGGGGCTGGAAGAGCTCACGGCGATGCTCAAACAGGAGGGGCTGGAGTCTGAACTCTATTCCGACCGCCCGGGGACGAAGTACGGCCGGCACAAGCATGATTTTGACGATTTCGTTGTCATCGTGTCGGGAAAAATGAAGATCTCGACCGACGAGCACGAATGGCTCCTCAAGCCGGGGGACCGGCTCGACATCCCCGCCAACACCCCCCACCGGGCGGAAGTTATCGGCAAGGAAGAAGTGCGTTTCCTCTCCGCCGCCAAGTAATCGGCGCCTCACAACGCACGTCAATCCGCTTCGTCGCCCTTGACCGCCGGCCCTTGCGTGCCCTTCTTCTCTTCGCCCTGTTGCCGTGCGAGCACAAGCCGCAACGTAATGCGGATCATGAAGAGCGCGGCAGCGATCAGAAACAAGGCCATGTACATGCTCGAGGGGACGAGCCTGGCGAGCATGAGCACGAGCATGAGCGTCATCACGCCGATGCTGATGTAGCCGTATATGTTGACCGTTCTCGGATTCAGCATGACACCCCTGTGATGTTCCCTCCAATATAGCGAGAGACGCCCGGAAGCGCAATCCGGCAACCGCTCCGGGGGAAGCCCGGGGCGAACGGCCGGGAACGGCGTCAGCCCCCGTCGTGGGCAAATTCGTGCGCGAGCAGATCATAGATGTCGTCCTGCTTTCGGGCCGCACGCAGGCCTTCGAGTACCCCCGCCTTGCGGAGGACTTTGGCGAGCAATGAGAGGACCTGCAGATACTCTTCGTTGTCCTCCGACGCCGCGATAAGGAACACCAGATCAACCCGTGACCCGTCGAGGGTCTCATAGTCGATGGTGTGCGCCAGACGGGCGACCATGATGACCAGTTTTCCCGCGGAACCGGACCGGGAATGCGGGATCGCCATCCCCTTCTGCATGCCGGTGGATGCGGCATCTTCACGCTCCCAGAGGTCCTTGAGTACCTCGGCCTCATTCCGCACATATCCCTTCCGGTGGGCCCTGGCCACCATCTTCGCGAAGAGCTCCTTCTTCGAACTCGCCTTCAGATCAACCATGATCAGGTCAGGTGTCAGGAACTTCCCGAGGTGCATCCGTTCGGTCTCTCCCGCGGCAAACCCCAGGGCGTACCGGAGGGCCTGTCCCAGATCGGGGGCGAAGTTGCCGATGCCGATCTTCGCGGTGACGCCGAGACGGTGGAGGACCGTACGGACTTCTTTCCTCATCCCTGCGATCACAATCTTCTTTTTGTCGCGGTTGAGCCGGTCCACGATATCTTCGATCGCCAGCGCCCCCGTCGTGTCGATGACCGGGACATTTTCCATGTTGATGACGATGACCCGGTAGTCAAATTCCTCTTCGATCTCCTTGACGAAGTTCTTGGCGGCCCCGAAAAACAACGGCCCCTCGATGTCGTAGACGACGACCCGGTGCCTCCGCAGGAGCTCCTCCTGTTCAGGCCCGATGAGCTTCCTGTGTTTCTCATCGAGCAGGTTGGTCACCCCCAGTTCGCTCATCCGGTAGACGAACAGGAACCCCGCCAGGGCGAAGCCGACAAGCACGGCGGTGATCAGGTCGGAGACGACCGTGATAGTCATGGTCGTCACCAGCACGATCGCATCCGGCGCGGGCGTTTTCGGGATGAGCTTGAGGGGCTCCCATTCGAACATGCCGATCGCCGTCATCATCAGCACTCCCGCCAGCACGGTCAGAGGGATCATGCCGACCAGCGGGGCGAAGGCGACCATGACCGCAAGAAGGACAAGGCCATGGAAGATCCCCGAGATTCTTGTCACTCCTCCGGCACGTATGTTCACGTTGGTCCGAACGATCGCCCCGGTCCCCGCGATGCCGCCGAACAATCCCGCGACAAAGTTTCCGATCCCCTGCCCCACCAGCTCCCGGTTGCTGTTATGCCTGTCTCCGGTGACGCTGTCGGCCACGACAGACGCAAGGAGCGTCTCCAGGGCCCCGAGCAGCGAAATCGTCAGTCCGGCGGGGAAGAGCCGCGACCAGGTCTTCCAGTCGACATCGGGAAGATGCGGAAGCGCAAAGGCGTGGGGGATCGTGCCGATCAGATCGAGGGACTGACGGACGCTGAATCCTCCGGATGCCGGGTCGAATGCGCCCTGCATCCAATCCCACTGGCCAAAGAAAAACGTCCCGGCCGTGGTGCCGACGAGGAGGCCGATGAGGGCCTTCGGGAGTCCCTTGTGGATGTACGGAGCCGCGACAATCGCGCCGATGGTGATCAAGCCAATGACGGGCGCTGCGGCGAACAGACGGATCTGCTGGGAGAAAATGAGGACTGCGATGCCGTTGGTAAAACCGACGATGACGGGATAGGGAACGAACGAGATGAACCGCCCTGCTTTGATGACGCCGTACCCGATCTGCAACACGCCGGCAATCAGGCACGCGCCGAGGAGCGCGTCGGGCCCGCCGTACTGCATGTACACCGTCGTCAGGATCACGGTCATCCCTCCCGTCGGCCCTGTGATCTGGCGGGGGGTCCCTCCGAAAAATGCCGAGAGGATGCCCGTAAAGATCGCGCCGTAGAGCCCGGCGACCGCGCCCCTGGGATCGCCGTTGTATGCCAGGATGCCGAACCCCAGCGCGAGCGGGAGGGCAACAATGGCGGAGGTGAGACCACCGATAAGATCCCCCCTGAGGTGGCGGAGGTCGAATCTCAGGAGATCACGGAGGCGGAACTCCTGAAAATACACCCGGGGTGAAAAGGTCACGGCAAGACCTCATCAATGATGCCGCCTCCGACAACGTCATCTCCTTCGTAAAACACGACCGACTGTCCCGGCGTGATCGCGCGACGTTTCGCCTGAAAGTCGACCCGCACACGACCGTCGGAGAGCGTCTGTACCAGAGCGGCACCGCCGGCATCCTTGTAACGAATCTTCGCTTCAAGGCGGAGCGGCACCCTGCACTCCGCGTATTTCTGCATCGTGACTTTGCGCGCGATAAGACCGCTATGGTAGAGCGCGTCGTCGGGCCCAAGCTCGATCCGGTTGTTTGCGGGGTCGATGCCCGTCACATAGAGCGGATCACCCGTCGCAACGCCGAGCCCTTTACGCTGACCGACTGTATAAAAGGGATACCCGCGGTGCTTGCCGATGACAGCCCCGTTGAGAACAATGTCTCCCCCCCCGACACGCTCGGCCAAACCGGCCACGCGTTCCTTCAGGAAGCGTTCGTAATCGTCGTCGGGGATGAAACAGATCTCATAACTCTCCCCTTTTGCCGCAACCGGGAGCCCGTACGTCACGGCGAGCTCTCTAGCCTCTGACTTTGTCAGCTCGGCGAGAGGGAAGAGTGTTCTCGCGAGGGAGTCCTGGGTGACCCCCCACAACGCGTACGATTGATCCTTGGATCGATCGCGACCGCACGAAACAACGTAGCGGCCGGTTGTTGCATCTCTCCGGAGGCGCGCGTAATGCCCGGTCGCGATCGCCCCGGCGCCGAGGGCGTCCGCCTTCTTGAGAAGCTCTTCCCACTTGATTTTCCGATTGCAGATCACGCAGGGGTTGGGGGTCCGGCCGCTCAGGTACTCGCCGACGAAATCGTCAATCACTTCACGGCCGAACGGCTCGCTGAAATCGAGCACGAAATGGGGAAATCCAAACCGCGCCGCCACCGCACGGGCGTCGTTGATGCCGTCGAGCGAGCAACAGCTGCTTTCATTGCCGGTGTTGCCGCCGACGTCTTCGAAGCGATACGTCTTGATCGTCAATCCAATGACGTCGTACCCCTGCTCGACCAGCATCCCCGCGGCGACGGAAGAATCGACCCCCCCGCTCATCGCCACCACCACTCGCTTCTTCGCGCTCATGCCCCCGCCGATGTTGATGTGTACTCCGGACCAGCTGTCACATCAAAGGTACGAAAAATAGTCGGACGCTTCAAATTTCCCCGGTGGCGGTCGGAAGAATCCTCATGAGGGGGGGGGGGGGATCCCGGTCAGCGCACTCATCAAAGGCGGAATTCGATCTGGAGTCCAATCTCTGTTTCGGTGAGCTCCGGAATTTCGCGGACGGCCGATTCCACCGTCACACTTCTCCCTTTCGTCGTTGAGGCAAATTTCGCATTGATCGCGCACCATCCCGCCGGATCAAGTCGCACCACAACATACCATCGCCGCCCGCGACCGTACAGCTGAGAGCTCGCAAAGACACCCGGGAGATCCCGCTCGGTCTCATAGAGCCGCGCATCATACGAGTCCGTGTCAAAGAAAATCAACCGGGCATCAAGCGCACACCATGACAACGGCTGCAGATGGAGGTCGTGATAGAGCATGAGCCCGTCGGATTCCTGCGCTCCGTCGGATGACACGGACGTGACCTCGATCCGCATTCTCACGGCGAGGCGGGGACTGGGGCGGAAGTCCCCCCCGCCCCTCCAGCGGTGCCGGCTTCTGCACGAGCCGTACCGGGTTTCTCGCCCCAGGGGATCACGCCCGGTGGCAACGGTCCCTGTCCGTCTCGCCGAGTATCGACCGGTCACCGAAACCCGGCGCGATACCTCTCCCTGAACATCCAGAAGAAGATCGTCCCCCGAAACGGGAAGCGGGGTCATCCCTGCGGGGACAGGATGGCGGAAATGATCATAAGAGCAGGAGACCCGGAGACGGGAGAGAAAGACCATCGAAACGCCCGCATAGAGCCCCTGCTCATTCCGGGTCATGGCGTTGTCGCCGAACCCCGCGGCATGTGGATTATCGAAGCCCGGTGCGTAGCTTCGGGCGACGAGCGTCACGACGCACCCGCTCCGCGTGTCCAGGATCGTACCGGCGATTGCCGCCAGCCCTCCTCCCGTCATGCGGGCCACTTCTCCGAAGAAGGCGCTTTTCGAAAGGGACATCCGGATGTCCATACCAGCCGCCTCTACGAGAGCACCCGATGCTCGGAACGGGTCGTGAGGCTCCATCGTCCGGTTAAATCGTCCGCGCACATATGTTACGCCTCCGGTCATCCGCTCCCCCCCGGTGAATTCAACACGGGCTCCTGTCATCCTCTCCTGCAGAGCGCCGCGCCGATCGAGGAGGGTTTGGCTGGAATACACGGTGGTCGGGGAGAGGGAACTCACGCTTCCGTCATCCTCCATGACGGCCGTGAACGACCGCTGCGACACAAAGAGTATCGCCTGCCACCGCCCTCCCGGGGCGGCGATGGAATAGCCGAGCGCACCCCCTCGCAGGAATCGGAGTTCGTCCGAGGATCTGTGTGGTTCGATCCCGGGCGCCCCCCTGCGGGGGGTCGTCGCACTCCATCCGGTCTTGAAGAGCGCGCCTCCCCGCCAAAGGACCAACCCCTGTCCGGCCTTGACAGTGAAATCTCCGAGAACCAGATCGCAATGAGACCAGAGCCCGCGTCCCAGGATGTACCCTCCCGAGAACCCGTCGCGCATACGCTCCCCGGCATCTTTTTCAAAGACCGCGCCCCCCTCCCACGCCGATGAGGGGTGGTATGAGAGACGCGTGGAGGAATGATAAGGGGAACCGAGAAGCGACGGGTCGGCCGGCAGCTGCCTGTCGATACGGGACCTGAGAAGGAAACGTGGGGATGAAGCGCCGGTCGGGGGGGGGACCGTCACGTACGGGCTTATGGCGTCGTACGCGTGGCGGCCCACTCCCGGAATGGTCAGGAGCTGTTGCACCGACGTGAACCTCCCCTGCTCCCGGCGGAAGCGCATTACAGCCTCTGCCTCAGCGTCCTCGACGAAGGGGAGTGCCGTCAGCTCACTCATCTCCACGAGGTTCAGGTCGTAAGGGTGCCCCCGGCGCCAGAGAAGATTCTCGAGCAACTCCCTCCTCGCCTCCTCTCCCCCCTCCTCTCCGTCAAACTGATCGACGATGTCAGTCCCCCCGGGAATCCCCAGAGTGTCGGGCCAGAGAGTATCCGCAGGAGAAGAGACCGAGAGGAAACCGACGAGAAGAGGACCGGCCAGCATCGATCACACACCCCCGAGCCGGAAGGTCAGCGACAGATGATGAACGAATCCCAGTTCACCGTGGCAGGTGAATGCATAGTCGATGACGACGGGGGTGATCATGAGACCGAAGCCCGCGCTGGAGACCGACGGTTCGCGCGACGTGCCCGCACGGAGGGCCAGAAGTTCGATGGGACGGTAGTCGATGCCGAAACGGGCTTCAAGGGGATAATAGATATCTTTGACCAGATCGAGAAGGAGCACAATATCCCCTCCCGGCCTGAAGGCGACCGCCGCGGTGAGTGTCTGCGGCAGCGTCTCGCGTGATGAACCTATCGCGGGTGCCGTGAGATTTGAAGCGCTCACGCCGAGACTCAAGCCGTTCGCCGGGATCCACTGCAGACCCAGATCCAGACCCGCGGCCGCCGCACGTCCGTACCCCGCGATCTGCAGACGATAGTACGTCGCAGTACATCCCCCCATGAGACCGTCGGCGAAGACCCCCCCGAAGGTGAACCCGATTGAAAGTTCCCTGTAAAGCCCGAAACCGAATGCGGTCCCCCCGATGGCAAAGCCGCCACGTGATACCGGCTCGGCGAACAAAAATCCGGTCCGGCTCAACTCCGATACCCCGAAAGGGGATGGGCTGTGAGAAAACGCGAGCGATCGCTCCGGGATCAATGCAGCCGCTGCAGGGTTCGCCCACAGCATCCCGATGTCTCCTGACAACGCGGCCCCCGCCCCGGCCATCCCTGATGAAAGCGCTCCGAAGGGTTGTCGCTCGAACGCCGCCCGGCCTGCCGCAATCGAAAGGCTTATAAGGACGATAAGCGTTGCCCCCCGCATCCCCTCCCCTCCTTCCCGATCCCCTTCTTATTGATACTATCCTCCCGGAATGATTTCCGAACCCGGTCCGGCTCTTTCCTGCCCGGATCTTTCCTGCCCTTGACCCCCGGTATCAAATGGCGTATATTGGCGGCATCACAGAATTTTGAGGTCCTACCATGACGATGAGAAATCACTTGCTCGGTCTTGCACTCGCCGCGTCAATGGCGGCCACAGCCCACGCACAACAGGTGGATTGCTCGGTCCAGGTGAATTTCGAGGCGGTCCCGTCAACCAACAAGGATCTGCTCCGCGACTTCGCCAGCGATGTCAAAACCTATGTGGGGGGGTTCAACTGGGGGGGGGGAAATCCCGATGAGAAGGTGAAATGCACCATCAACATCTTCATCCAGAGCGTCATCGGCGAGAACCGCTATTCAGCGCAGGTGTTCATAGGCAGCCAGCGACCTATCTATCAATCCCCGCAGAGCACAGCGGTGGTCAGGCTTCTTGATGAAATCTGGGAATTCACCTATGTCCGCACGACACCGCTCAACCACCATCCACATTCCTACGACGATCTGACAAGTTTTCTCGATTTTTACATGTATCTGGTCGTGGCATACGACAACGACACCTACGAGCGGCTGTCGGGAACTTCGTTGTTCCAGAAGGCATTAGACGTCGCGCGCCTCGGACAGTCGAGCGGACAGAAGGGCTGGCAGCCCAGCACAACCACCTTCGCACGCGTGCAGCTGATCGGCGAGCTTCTCAACCCCGCATTTGAGGCTGTCCGCATCGCTTCATGGACATACCATTTCTGTGGACTCGATTCGCTGGCATTGAATAAGCCCCGCGCCTTCGGGAACATGATCGAGGCTGTCAAGTCCATCGGCGCCCTGCGGAAGAAGGTGGACTCGCGCAATCTCATCATCAAGACATTCTTCGAGGCCAAGGCAAAAGAACTGGCGGAGGTGTTCCTCGACTACCCCGACGTGACGGTGTACGGCGTGCTCAACGATGCGGACCCGACCCACACCAAGACGTACGAGGAAGCGCTGCAACAACGGAAATGACCTTGCGGGGTTCTTAGAGGAGGGAGTCGAGGCGCGCGATGACCTGCCCCACGGTCACGGCGCGCATGCAGGTAGAGCCGAAGTACTCCCCCGGCGGTACGATGTTCCGACATGTGTCGGCACCGCAGGCGGGGCAGGAATCACCGCTCTGAATGGTACCGCAACGCTTTTCGTCGTCGTAGATCTTCCATTCGACGTCGTCGAAGCGGGGGATGACGGCAAGCGAGGGGGTCCCCACCGCGACGGCCAGATGACGGGGCCCCGAGTTGTTGGAGATGCACAGAACGCACCTTTGCAGGAGCGCGCCAAGCCCGGAGATTCCTCGATCCGTCATGATCACCCGAATGTCCGATCCGCCGTGACGGCGGACCGCCTCGACGACCTCCGTGTCAAACGCAGTGCCGCACAGGATGACGCGGTACCCCTTCTGATTCTGAATGTAATCGGCAACCGCCGCGTATGACTCCGGCGGCCAGACACGGTACATGCCGCTAGCGCCGGGGTGTATCGCGACAATCCGCCCCTCGCCGCCCGGCAATTCCCGATCCGCCCATGCCCGGGCTTCCTGCGGTATCTCAAATCGTGTCGTCCATGAGGTGACCGTCGCTCCTGCCGCTGCAGCCAGCGAGCAGTAGTACCTGAGCACGCCGCCGTCACGCTTCCGCACTCCCACACGTCGGTTCAGCAACAGGGACATCCCTCCCGACAACTCCCCGACGCGTACGCGGGCTCCCGAAAGAAATGCCCACTGGAAGAATCTGTCCTGCGGGAATGTGCAGATAACAACGTCGAATCGACCGGACCGCAACCAACGGATGATCGACCATTCTGCTCTGATGCGGGCGGGGCCGGACAGCGTGCGTAAGGCCTGCCTGTCGATCTCCGCGACCTGGTCGACATGCGGATCGTTCAACAGAACAACCGAGGTTCCTCCGGCGGGCGTGCCGACGACACCGGCATCGTTCCCGGCGTCGGCCCTCTGCTCGTATGATCTGCGCTGAAGAACGAGCACCGTCGTGCATGCAGCGGGATATGTCTGCTTTATCGCCCGGAGGGCCGGCGTGAGCATAAGGAGATCGCCAAGCTGTCCCTCCGCGAGGACGGCGATCCTCCGGGGAGGTGGATTCACGGGAAAGGGAGGTATAAGGGGGAGGGGCATGGATCCCCGTCAGAAGTAGGGACGGGTGAAGAAAGTGGCGCCGATCTCCTCCTCGACGAGCCTGCGGGCCTGCTCTTTGTCGACCTCATGGAGATCGACCACGGTCATGATGACTTTCGGGATGACTTTCACCGCCTCCTTCGCAAAGTCGACCATCGCCGGAAAGAACTTCTCGCCATCCAGCCGCATCAATGCGCCGTACTGCGCCGGGTCGGCCGAATTCAGGCTGATGGAAAGGGCATCGATCAGTCCGGCCAGCTCAGGGACGATATTGCGCTTGTTGATCAGGTTGCCGTGGCCGTCCGTGTTGATCCGCGTCTTCCCGCCATGCTTCTTCACCCATGCCGCCACCTCTTTGATCGCGGCGAGCCGGATCATCGGCTCACCGTAACCGCAGAAGACAATCTCCCGATAGCGCGTCGGGTCCCCAATCTTCCCGATCACCTCCTGCGGCGTCGGTTCTCTCTCGATCCGCAGGTTGTGTCCTTTGATCACCGCCTCTCCCTTGCGGTCGCAGAAGACGCAGTCGGCGTTGCATCGGAGGGTCATATTGACGTAGAGGGAATCTCTGAGCTGATAGACGATCTCCGGCTCCCCGGGTGAACCGATGCCGAACAGTTTGTAGGCGCTGTACCGCGTGGCACGTGCGACATCGGCGACCGAGAGCTGCTGAAGTTCCGCGATCTTCCCCGCGATGAGCGGAATGCGCATGGGCTCATTGCGCGTCCCTCGGTGGGGAACCGGAGCAAGATACGGACTGTCGGTCTCCAGCAGTAAATGTTCCGCGGACACTTCTGCCGCCACCTCCGATGCAAGGCCGGCGTTCTTGAAGGTGACGATGCCGGGGACCGAAACGTAGAAGCCGAGATCTATGACGCGCCAGGCCATCGCGACGTCGCCGGAGAAACAATGGAACACCCCCTTGGGAGCGGGGAACCGGCTGAACGGGGTCGCAGCCTGCCCGCGCCAGGCGGGATCGGCCGAGACTTCCTCGCCCACGATCCGGAGCGTCTCCTCGTTCGACTCCCTTGTGTGCACGACAACGGGAAGATTGCGGCGCCGCGCTATGCCGATCTGCGCCCGGAATACCTCCTCCTGCACCCCGCGGGGAGAGAACTCATAATGGAAATCCAGACCGATCTCTCCGATGGCGACCACCTTCGGGTGGCGGCTCAGTTCTTCGATCTCGCGGAGTGACCGGTCGTCGGCCTTCCGGGCTTCGTGGGGGTGGAATCCGACGCAGGCGTAGACGCCAGGATGCTTCTCCGCGAGCGCGACGGCCCGCTTGCTGTCCTCGAGATCGGTGGCCGGATTGACGATCCAGGCCACCCCCGCCTCCGCTGCCCGGCGGATGACGTCATCGCGGTCGGCATCGAAGTCCTTCGACGTCAGATGCGCGTGCGAATCAACAAATATTCCGGCAACAGACAATGGCCCCCCTCACTTCACCACGGCACCGCTGGCGATATCGGCCGACGGGGTGACAAAGACGAGCTTGCCCGTGCCGTCCGATGCCGCCAGGAGCATTCCGCGGGATTCCTGCCCCATCAATTTGACAGGCTGAAGATTGAAGACGACGATCACCGATCTGCCGGTGAGATCCTCCGGCGCATAGTGCTGGGCGATGCCCGCCAGAATCTGGCGCCTCTCCGTCCCGATCTCCACCTGCAACTTCAGCAGCTTTTCCGATTTCGGCACCTTCTCCGCTTGAATGATCTTTGCGACGCGAAGGTCGAGCTTCTTGAAATCGTCGATCGTGATCTTTTCCTTCTCCGCCGGCTCCGCCGGGGGCGTGGCGGGGGTGGGGGAGGGCTGAGCCAGCGACCGGATCTCCTCGTCGATCACATCATCCTCAATTTTGGCGAACAGGATCTGAACTTTTCCGAGCGTGTGCCCGGCGGCAACGACACGGTTGTGCGCCGCATCCCAGGACTGTCCGGCGGCGTATCCCGGCAGATTAAGCATCATCCAGATCTTCTCGGCTGCGAAGGGGATCACGGGGCTCATGAGAATCGCGAGGGATCGGACCACCTGAATGCTGAGATTGATCGTCGTCGCACACCGCACGGGCTCCGCCGCGGCGGTCTTCCAGGGCGCAGCGTCGTTGAAGTATTTGTTGGCCGAACGCGCCAGATTCATGACCTCCAGCAGCCCGTCGCGGAAGCGGTACTGTTCATAGTAGTCGCCTGCGATCTTCGGTGTCTTCTCGAGGACCGCGAGCATTTCTCGGTCGGCATCGTGGAGAGGTCCTTCCGCGGGGACGACGCCGCGGAACGCGCGTTCCGCGAAGGCGAGGGTGCGGTTGACGAAGTTGCCCAGAATGTCGGCCAGTTCATTGTTGTTCTTGGCCTGGAAGTCCTTCCAGGTGAAATCGGAATCGCGGTACTCGGGAAGATTGACCGCGAGGTAATAACGGACCGGATCGGGGGGATATCTCGCGAGAATATCCTGCACGTCGATTCCCCACCCCCTGCTTTTTGAAAACTTCTGTCCTTCGAAATTGAGGAATTCGTTCGCCGGCACGTTATCGGGGAGGACATACTGGTCCTGCTGCGTGTCATTCCACGCCATCAGCATCGCGGGGAAAACAATCGTATGGAAGACGACGTTGTCCTTGCCAATAAATGCAACGTACTTTGTCTCCGGGTCCAGCCAGAACTCTTTCCATGCGTCGGGCCGGCCGATCCGTTCGGCCCACTCCCTCGTTGACGATATATACCCCAGCACGGCGTCAAACCAGACATAGATCACTTTGTTCTCGTAGCCCGGGAGCGGTATCTTCACTCCCCAGTCAAGGTCGCGCGTGACCGCCCTGTCCTCGAGGCCATCCTTGAACCATCCACGGCAGTACTGCAGGACGTTTTCTTTCCAGCCGCTTTGCCTGTCCCGCTCTTTGAGATAATCTTCCAGCCGTTTTTGATAGGTACCGAGCGGGAAGTACAGATGGGTGGTCTCCAGGACCACCGGGGTCTCGCCCGTGATCTTGCTCCTCGGGTCCTTGAGTTGCATTGGGTCGAGATACGTCCCGCATTTCTCACACTGGTCGCCCCGGGCGTCGGTGTTGCCACAGACCGGACACGTGCCTTCCACGTAACGGTCGGGGAGAAACATCTTCGCCTTGTCGTCGTAAAACTGCTGTTCCTTCTTCTCCCGGAGTACCCCCCGCCGGTGAAACTCAAGAAAGAACCCGAGAGCGGTCGCATGATGGATCGGCAGCGATGTTCGAGAGTAGTTGTCGAAACTCATCCCGAAGCGCTCGAAGGCGGCCGCGTTCATGGCATGGTAACGGTCGACGATCACCTGCGGGGACACGCGCTCGTTCTCGGCCGTCAGGGTGATGGCCACACCGTGTTCGTCGGATCCGCAGATGAAGACGATCTCCCGCCCCCTGAGACGCTGGAATCGGACGTAGATATCCGAGGGGAGATAGGCCCCGGCGAGGTGGCCAAGATGGATCGGGCCGTTGGCGTAAGGCAGCGCGGCGGTCACGAGTATGCGTCGGGCGTTGTCCATGATCTCCTTTGTCATGCCGGCGTGGCAGGCGTGCCTGCGCCCGGCAGAATTGCCTCCTTCAGTTGCACGGTGAGTTGGAGCAGCACCAATCGAATATAGGAATACCGTTCGACAAGAGAAATGGCCTTTTCCACGTCGGCCATCACGCGAGGGAGATCGGCCTGCGGGAAGCGGGCGACGAAGCTTTTCAGATCGGCCTGCTGGTCAAGATTGATGACGGTGCCGCCGTGGGAGAGGACCAACGCGTCGCGGAACCACATGAGCATGAGCGTCAGAAACCTGAGGGCGAGGTCACGATCTTTCGTCTCGGCCACCTTTTCCACGGCCTCCACGAGATCGACCGCGTTCCGCGTGAGCGCCTTTCGGACGAAATCGACGACATCCCTTCGTAATTCCATCACATCGTCCTGGAGCAGTTCGAGCGCCCGGGCATAGCTGCCGTTGGCAAGGCGGGCAACAAGGATCGCCTGCTGTTCACCGACGCCGTCTCGTTCCATCAATACACCGCGGATCTCGGCTTCGCTCAACGGGTCGAAGCGGACGTTCTGGCACCGCGACAGGATGGTGGGAAGGAGCGCCTCGCGGTGGGCGGTGGTCAGAATGAGCATGGTGTCGCCGGGAGGCTCTTCGAGCGTCTTCAGCAGCGTATTTGCTGCCGGGGGTTCCATCGCCTCGGCCTGCGAGATGATGAAGATCCGGGTTTTGCTGTCGGACGTGCTCATGGACGATTCACGGCGCAGGTCGCGAATGCTGTTGATCTTGATGACGTTGGCACGCGCAATCTGGATGCGATGGTAGGGATTCCCGGCTTTCAGACGCAGCTGCTCCTGAACGGTGCGCACCTCCGCATCCGTGAGCTTTGCCATCGGCTCATCCTCATAGGTCTCCCCCTTTCCCGTCGGCAGGGCTATCACAAAGCGGACATCCGGATGCTGCAGCGACCCCATGCGCTCACACGACGAGCATGCTCCGCACGCTTCGTCCCCCCCCCGTTCACAGCGGAGAACGCGTGCCAGCTCGAGGGCCATGGCATCCTTCCCGACCCCCTCACCACCGTGAAACAAATAGGCGTGCGGGATCCTTCCGCTTCGGCGCGCTGCCAGGAGCGCCTCCTTGACGCGCTGCTGACCGATGACCCGCGGCCAGCAGGCCGCGGTGGGCGGTTTAGAATGCATGACCGATTCCGAAATGGAAAATCCCCTCCTTGAATGTCTGTTCGAACGTCTGGCGTTGTGTGATCCACCGATGGCCCTGGGGTTTCGACGGGTCATAGACGCGGAAGCCCCAATCGATGCGGAACGGGCCGAAGAATGTGTCATAGCGCATGCCCAGTCCGGCCGCAACCGCAATTTCAGTGATCCGGAAATCACGCTGTTCAGCCCATACGTTCCCCACGTCGACGAATTGAACCAGCCAGATCCTGTCAAACAATCCATCCTTGAGCCCCTGGAGAACGTTGAGGCGGAGTTCGGCGCTCCCCTCCAGGACAAGGTTCCCGCCGAGTTGAGGGTCGCCGGAGGCGATGAGGTCACGGGAATTCCACCCGCGGACACTGGTGCTCCCCCCCGCATAGAACCGGTACGTTTGCGGGATGCCGCGCCCGGGGTTGGAGCGCGAGGCCCCGTACTTGTCTTCGAGACCTCCCTTCAGCTTGAAGGCAAGGATTGCAGCGCGATGCGTGGTCAGATCGTTGTACCACCGCCCGATGAGGGTCACCCGGTAGAACTGGGTGCTTATAAGGTTCGGGAATAGTCCCTTGAGAATCTCCGGGAAGATCCCCGCCTCATCAAACGTCGTCGAATGGATGAACCCCTCCGAGGGGGAGAAAAGATCGTTGGACAGGTCGCGCTGTATCGTGAACGAGAGGACCGAATTGAACTGTTCCGGCTGCAAGAGCTGGATCTGACGGCGGATCGACGGGTCGTTCAGAGAGCCGCCGAGGTTTTGGTTCGTATCGGATCTGACCGACTCCAGCGTCCAGTCGAGGAATCCGTTGGTGTACTCGGCGAATCTGCTCCTGAATCCGAACGAGTTCCGGATGATATTTTGAAGGTACGGTTTCTGTTTGTCAAGGATGTAGGAGAACGCCCAGGACCCCTTGATGCGGTTGCTGAACACATAAGGCTGCACAAGTTCCGTCGTCAGGTCGAGATTAGACACCGCACCGGTGTTTCTGCTGAAATAGTCCGGAAATTCATTGATCGTCTGCGTCCGGAAGCGAAGATGGGTCGAGAATATTCTCGCGCCGCCCAGAAAATTACGGTGCGTATAGCTGGCGCCGAAACCGATATTGAGCGACCCGTTCTCGTCGCTGAAGAAAATCTCCGGCCCCAGTTCGTTCTTGTCCTTCGGCCGTATGAGAATCGATGTCGGTACGGTCACCGACGTGTCACCGCGCGGCGGGACGGTCATGTCCATCCGCCTGAGATCGAATATCCCGAGTCTGTTCAGATTACTGACGCTCGTGACGCTGTCGTCCGTGCTGTAATATTGGCCGGGTGTGTACGCCAGCTGGCGTATGAGGATATCATCGGTGATGTCCTCACGGTACTGCGGTCCCCGCAGTGAGTCGGTCTCCTGCCGGATCGTGACGTCGCCGAATTGGTACCTCCTGCCGAGGTTGAACGTGAGCTGCACCTTGTAGTTCCGCGTGCTGGCATACCGGCGGGCCCATGAACTGTCTCTGTTGTGCACGAAGAGGACGTTGGCGTATCCGGCATTGGCGAGGATCTTCAGGACCCGGGTGACCTCATCCTCCAGCAGCCGGTCGTCATAGGCGTCGTGCGCTGCGATTTTCTGAGAAAGGAGTATTCCCTCCCAGTTGACCCCCGGGGCGGCACCGATGCCGAGGTATGAGATGCTGTCAATCGTCGACCTGTACCCCTCCGCGATGCGGATCGTGATGTCGACGCGGGAATCGTCCCTGTCGAACGCCAGCGCAGTGTCGATCACCGCCTCGGAAAATCCCCTGTGCTCGTAGTAGGTACGAAGGCGTTTGAGATCCCCCCCGAGAGTCCCCATGTCCAGATACTCATTCTTGCGACCGAGCTTTTCACTGATGGTGTTAAAAAGGAACTTATTGAAGAAGCTCGGGCTTTCCTTGGACGCCATCTTGGCCAGAAGCTCGCTCCGTCCAAGCGTTGTATTTCCTTCAAAGGAGATGGATGACACCTCGAACTTCTGCAGGCCCGGCGTATTCTGCGCTAACGTCACAGGATGAACGGCGATCGTCGCAAAGAGCAGCAGGAATCCGACGCCGCGCGGCGTTGGACGCGGACGGTCGGGGTGTGCGTGGAGGGAGCGCTCGGGACAGGGCACGCGATGTGCAGGAGTTCAAATGGCCGTATACCTGACAAAAAAACCCAGCCTCGTGGCCGGGTTTGCATAATAACAAATTCGCCGTAGAATATCAACGAGAGTGCCGCGAACGTCCGCGGGATTGTCCATGCCTCTCCCCGACGGAGCGGGCTCAGTACTCCCCTTCGTCTTCAAAGAAGAAATCCTCGCCCGTGGGGTAATCGGGCCAGATTTCCTCCATGCTTTCGTACGGTTCTTCGCTGTCCTCCAATTCCTGCAGATTTTCGACGACTTCCACGGGGGCCCCGGTTCGGATGGCATAGTCCACCAGTTCCTCCTTCGTCGCTGGCCACGGAGCATCGTCGAGGTATGAGGCCAGTTCCATCGTCCAGATCAATTCTCACCTCGTGAATTCTTGACGCTCGCCAGCTGTGAACGGTAGCGTGCCGCGTCGATGTCGTCAAAAAAGTAGTCGACGGGGTTGTGCTTCCTCCCCTGGTACCGGACTTCGTAGTGGAGATGGGGACCGCTCACCAATCCAGAACGTCCGCTTTTGGCGACGAGTTCCCCGCGTTTCACGCTCTGCCCCTCGCGAACGAGAGTACGCGAGAGATGGGCATATAGCGAGGAATAGCCGTATCCATGCGAAATCTCGATGACCACGCCGTAGCCTCCCGCCGTGCGCCCAGCGAAATGGACAACACCGTCCCCCGCCGCGTAGACGTTGCCCCCGACATCGTTGATGATGTCGATCCCCTCATGCATGCGGTAGACGCGCAGCACGGGATGGATGCGCATGCCGAACCCGTTGATGGAATAGGAACCCACCATCGGTTTAATTGCCGGGATGTGTGCAAACAGTCCTTTGTTGTACTCCATCCGCCGCGAGATCTCTTCGTAGCTCACTTGCTGGAGTTTCACTTCACGCTCGAGCTTGTCAAGGATGGCGGAGGATCCGTCCAGGACTTCGCGCGCCTCCCCGGAAAGAAATCCGCTCGTCGCCGAAGGTACCGAACCCCCTGTCGCCGCCCCGCGCGTGTCGTCATCGATGCGATGAAGGTCGACCGCGAGCCGCAACTCATTGCCCCGGTCCGAGAGCCTGTCCAGTGCGTGCTGGACGACCACCATCTTGTCGCCGAGGATGCGGATTTGCTCTTTGAGTACCCTGTTTTCGGCGCTGAGCATCGACATCCGATTGATGCCGAGACCGAGAAGATCTCCCCCCGCATGATTGAGCAGAAGCATGAGCCCGAGAACGAGGAGGCCGAACAATGCGCTCGAGGCAAAGAGCTTCAGCTTGAACCGCCGGACTTCCCGCAAGTCGAGTGACTTGTGGGAGAATATGTAGAACTTCGTGTTCCTCAGCATGGACGACACCTTTAATTTCCCTTGGGAAAGAGCGGACGACTTGCCAGAGGTCGGCGTGAAACAACGGCGTGAAGGGATAGTACTCCCTTCCCCCCGGGAGATTATTCGCAAAATACGGTGGAAGTATAAAGAATTCTAGAATAGATGTCAAGAAATATCTTCGGGAGGGAGCGTTTCCCGGAGGGGGGTCTATTCGAAGTCGTGCTCGAAATAATTGATCATTCGGCTCCCCTTCCTTTTTTGCCCGATAACCCCCTCCAGCCGCTTGGAAAATTCCTTCGCAGCATCGTAGCCGTAATGTTTCAGCAGATAATTCAGTGAAATGACTTCAGTAATGACGGTAACGTTCTTCCCGGGGAAAATCGGGAGTTTCACTAATGGAATCTCGACATCCAAGAGACTGCTGAGTTCATCGTCCAAACCTGTCCTGGTGTAGTCCCGATCTCCCTTCCACTCCTCCAGCTCGATCATGATCTCCACCCGCTTCTGGTACCGGATCGCCCTGATGCCGAACATGCTCCGCACATCAATAAGCCCGAGCCCCCGGATCTCCATGAAGTGCTTCACCAGGTCCGTCCCGGCTCCTATCAGGATCCCCTCCCCCTTCCGCGTCACCATGACGACATCGTCGGCCACAAGCCGGTGTCCGCGTTCGATAAGATCGAGGGCGATCTCGCTCTTGCCAATGCCGGACCGCCCGGTGAGAAGCACCCCGACGCCGTAGACGTCGACCAGCGAACCGTGCACCACGATCTGCGGCGAGAACTGGTCGTCGAGGAAGTCGGCCAGGAAATAGACGATCTTCGTCGTTTCGAATGACGTCCCGAAGACCGGAATATGTTTTGCGGCGGCCGCCTGGAGCAGCTCCGCCGAGATCAGGTTGCCGTTCGTAAGTATGATGCAGGGCATCTTGAATTCCAGCAGGCGCATGAATGCAGCCATCCGCTGTCCCCCCTGCAGGGAATTCATGTACCGGATCTCCGTGTTTCCCATGATCTGGACGCGGTCGAAGGTGAACAGTTCGACGTACCCCGCCAGCGCAAGTCCGGGCCGGTTCAGGTTCTTATCCTTGATCTGATTATCGAACCCGTCTTCGCCGTTGAGGTGCTTCAATTTGAAGCGCTCGTGCGTCTGTTCGTACAGAAAACCGACGGTGATGCTTTTCTTGCGTGTCTCGCGTGCGCGGTCGACCTTCATCGGTGCTCCTCGGCCTGACTTTTATTCTTTTTCCTTGATCGCCCTCACCTTCATCTTGTCTTTCGCCCGCAACCTGGTCTTGTACTTCGCCAGCTGCATGGCGAGTTTCTCCCCCGTGGCGTCGATCGATTTGATGAAATCCTCCGACTTCTCCTTCGCCGTGAGAACGGTACCGTGCACGTGGACATTGATCTCCGCCGTCTTCACGCTCTTTGTCACCCGTTCGTAACTCAGGATAATATCGGCACTGACAATTCCGTCGTAGTACCGGTCCAGCTTCTTTGCCGTCTCGACGGCGTGTTCTTTGATGTCGGGATGGGCCCGGAAGCGGCGTGCGGTGAATTTGACGTTCATGGCCTGACTCCTGTATGGAAGATGAGAACGGCTCAGGACGCCTTCGGATGTGCCTGAGCGTACACACTTCGCAGACGCTCGATGCTGACATGCGTATAGATCTGCGTGGTCGAGAGACTTTCGTGCCCCAGCAGTTCCTGCACCGCACGGAGATCGGCCCCACGGTCCAGAAGATGCGTGGCAAACGTGTGGCGGAGAAGATGGGGACTCTTCTTTTCGATATCCGAGACCAGGCCAATGTAACGGTTCATGAGCAGATTGATCCCCTTCGGGTTCATGACTCTGCCACGAACGGTGAGAAACACGTTCGGGGGCGCGGGCCGCGTCACGGCGAAGACGGGACGCATCTCGAGGTAGCCCCGTAGCGCCGATTTCGCCTTACGGCCGAAAGGTACGATCCGCTGCTTGCTCCCTTTTCCCGTCACCTTGATCGTCCCGTTCCCAAGGTCGACGTCAGCTATGCACAGGCCGAGTAACTCCGCGAGTCGGATCCCGGTACTGTAGAACAATTCCAGAATCGCTGCATCCCTCGCCCCCTCCGGCGTGCTTCTGTCGGGCTGATCCATCAATCGCGCAACACACTGCTCGTCGAGAAAACGGGGAAGGCGCTTCTCGAGTCGGGGAGCAACCGTGTTGGCCGCCGGGTTCCCATCGACGACCCCGGTCTTGCGGAGATAGCGGAAGAATGATTTGACGCAGGCGAGCTTGCGCGCGATGCTGGGCTTCGAGAATCCCCGCGCCAGCAGGGCGGCGAGAAACCGACGGATGACCGTGTGATCGATCTCTCCCGGGGCAACCGGGTGTCCCTCGTATGCGCCCCGGAGAAATTCACAGAACTGCCGCAAATCGTCCTCGTACGCCGCGATCGTGTGCGGCGAGTAATTCCGGTCCGACGCAAGGTGGCGGAGAAATGATTTGATATAAGTCTGCATGAGTTCCAGGCCGCACTGGAGGGCCGGGGTGCGCTCGAGGCGCTTCAACCGGCGGCCGATTGAATCTCTTCCTTGACGACTTCCGCCTTGCACGACGGGCAGACCAGGTACTCCCCGCGGCTTTGATTGTACTTCTGTACCATGTAGGGATTGCCGCAGGTGTCGCAGACATGCGCAACGGGCTTGTCCCACGACGCGAAATCACAATCGGGGTACCGCGAACAGCCGTAGAACACACGCTTCCGCTTGGTCTTCCGCTCGATCACGTCCCCCTGGATACATTTCGGGCATTTCACGCCGATCGAGATCGGCCTGGTGCTCTTGCAGGTGGGGTAATTCGAACATCCCAGAAACGCCCCGAAGCGACCTCCTTTCACCACCATGTCGCCGCCACACAGGTCGCACTTGATGCCGACCGAGTGCCTGGCCTGCTCCTGTTCCGAGGGAAGAGGCTTGGTGTTCTTGCACGACGGGTAACCGCTGCATGCCATGAAACGGCCGTTGCGCCCCCACTTGATGATCATCGGCTTGCCGCACAGCTCACACGTCTCGTCGGTGGCCTCCTGCAGCGACTTTTTGATCGCCGCGCTGTTCTTATCGACCCCCTCGACATCCTTGATGAAGGGGCCGTAAAAATCCTCCATGACGCTCCTGTACGTGTTCTTTCCCGATGCGATCGTATCGAGCTCCTCCTCCATTTTCGCCGTGAATTCGACGTTGAACAGATCGGGAAAGTTTTGAACCAGGATGCGGTTCACCGCAATCCCGAGATCGGTCGGGTAAAGCCTGCGATCCCGCGCTTCGACGTACTTTCTCGCCTGGATCGTATCGACGATGAGGGCGTAGGTGCTCGGCCGTCCGATGCCGAGCGCCTCGAGTTCCTTCACGAGGCTGCTCTCGGTGAAACGGGCCGGAGGCTTCGTGAAATGCTGGTTTGGGATCACGTTGGTGAGCGACGCCGCGTCGTTCATCCTGAGGTTCGCGGGAAGCTTTGACACGGGATCCTCGTCGTCCCCCTGACGGTCGGCTTCCTCGGCCACGTCGTCGTAGACCTGGAGGAACCCCCGGAACTGCGGTATGGAGTCGGTTGCGCGGAACAGATACTCTCCCCCCTTCACATCAACCGTCGTCTGCTCGAAGACCGCCGCGCTCATCTGGCACGCCATGAACCGATTCCAGATCAGCTCGTAGAGGTCGAACATCTCCTTCTCGAGATACTTTCGCACCGCTTTCGGCGTGTGGCGCATCGACGTGGGCCGGATGGCCTCATGCGCGTCCTGCGAACCTTTTCCTTTCTTGAACAACCGGGGTTCGTGCGGAAGATATTCCTTGCCGTAGTTTTCGTAGATGTACGCACGCGCCTCCTTCACCGCGTCTTCGCTCAGACGCGTCGAGTCGGTGCGCATATAGGTGATCAGGCCGACGAGCCCTTCTTCGCCCAGGTCGACTCCTTCGTAGAGCTTCTGCGCGAGCATCATGGTCCGCTTCGCGTGGAACCGAAGACGCCGGGCCGCTTCCTGCTGCAACGTGCTCGTGATAAAGGGAGCGGGGGGATTGCGGCGGACGGGCTTCTTCTGGAGGTCGGCGATGACGAACGTCTGTT
>Ga0315276_10000125_pt1 | contig 62150 bp, 53 predicted proteins | sample YL17G05_0_MG_FD_204542 | JGI IMG/M metagenome (GOLD analysis project Ga0315276, IMG submission 204542) | Sediment microbial communities from Yellowstone Lake, YNP, Wyoming, USA - YL17G05_0 | ecosystem: Environmental > Aquatic > Freshwater > Lake > Sediment | place: USA: Wyoming | collected...
CTCCTGAAGCCCTTGCTCCTGAACTGGATCCTCCTGTGTTATTGTAGCTTATGGAAGCTCCTGATGTCTCGCTCAGGTAAGTGATTCTGTGATTGTGTCCTCCCTGCCCTCCTGTACCTCCGTAGGTAGAATCTCCTCTTATCAGTCGGTTGTAGAAAGGGTCGCTTGTGGCGCAAGAGACGCAGGTCCATCCACTGGGAGCATTGGAAGTATTATCCCATAGCATGAAGAATGATCCAACGAACGCAGGATCTGCTGCCAGGTACCAAGGCCTGGCTTCGGTGAATGTTGCGCTTGACCCATTTGATTCGATTATGTTGTATATGACGATGCTCTGTCCTAATGTGTAAAGATCAGGTGTCACCAGCGGAGCCTGCACAGAGTAGCTTACCTCAGAATTGTTTGTGAGCCCATACCATCTGAGCTGTTTTGTGTTGTTGACAATGATCTCTGTTCCTCCTCCAGAATCTGTTATGTTGAAGCCTGCGGGGATTACTTCAATAAAATCAAAGCTCTGGTTCGATGCGTTAGCGACAAATGATACTACTCTTATCTTTGAGATGAAAGATCCTCTCCACGGGTCAATAGTTACAGGAGCATCTCTGATTATGTCGAACTCATAATAAGAATTCACTACGAAATATGATATCATTGTGCTGTTAACATCGCTTCCTAGCGCACTGACGGTCATGATGTAATCGCCCTCCTGTTCGGTCTGGTTGAATGTGGCGGTGAAAATTCCTTTTTGTTCTGAAAACAAAGACCCTGCGGATGTGGAGAATAGATTGCTTTGGTTGTTTGGCGCTGTTATAGTCAGGTCTACGCTGGCTTCGGAAGTGAGATGGCCTTGGTTATCAAGCACTACTATTATTATCTCGGCGCTCTCGCCAGGATGATATGTTGATTTCCTTGTGTTGATGCTTGCCACTCCGCTCTCTGCATAGCCAGGGTCCTCTGGGCTCAATGCGATGCTATACTCTTGGCCTGGCGTCAGCTCCATAACTTTAATCCAAGTTCCTGTACAGCTCTGGCTATCAAAGGACCAGTCCTTGCACTTCCACAATTCCCTTCCTGTGGCAATCAATGTGGCTGAGCCATCTGTGAAATCAAGGCTTGATGGGTCTATGGCAAATGCTTTCACTGCCCTTATCTTTGCTGAGCTTGCCTTTTCCAATGGGATGTCATCGATGCCTATTGATATGTTAGAATCATTGCTCAACTTAAGGTTGTTGATAGTTATCCTGCTCACTGCTTTCCCTGTGATAGATAGCTCCAGGTCATACAACACGGTCGCATTAGAATTGATGCTGCTATTTTTTGTGATGTTATTTTCTGTTATGTTGTTTTCTGTGATGTTAATCCCATCTTCACTCAGCCATGTTTTTTTCATTGATGGTTCGGCTGGTGATCCTGTGGCTGATTTACTGATTATCCTAATGCTGAAGCTTTCCTTGGTTCCTGAGCTATCGTGGGCTTTCAACACCCTTTTTAGGAAGGCTTCTTCTGCTGCGAGTGAATTGGTTGTGTTTGATTCATTGCTCGGCATATCTTGCCCTGAAGTGTTAGCATTATCTTTTCTATCTTTGCTATTGTTTCCGCCAAGCGATGCAGATGGCTCTGATACCTCGAAGTTCGACTCGGTGATGACAACATTATCGCTGCTCTTCAGCACCAGGTGATGGTTTCCAATCCCTAGAGGCACAAAGCTTATGGCTGAGAAGTCCCCCATATATCTCTGGCTTAGGCCTTCATATTCGTAGTAGAGTCTATAATTTTTCTGCTCAGCGATAGATATTGATATGTTAGCATTAACCTGCTCTCCAAAGGAATATTTTTGTTTATTCAGGATGATCACAGGAGAGCCAGAGGGGCCTGATTCCGGGATTGATGTTGATGGTGTTTGTACTTCATTTTCTTGGCCGGATGCGCTGGAACTATCTGATGCTATGGTTGATCCTACTTGGAATTCCAATGAATCTACCGGCTGCCTTGTCAGCTTGTTTATGAGCTCTACGCGATGCGTACCTGCCTCTCTTGGATAGAACGCTACGTTGTTCTTCAGCTCTCCGTTGTACTTGTAGTTAGTGCTTGCAGAGCTAAGTATCAGCTCATAATCATTAAAGGTCTCTCCTGTTATTATCAACATAATGGGCTCGCCTACGTTGAAGCTCGGCTTCTCCACAGAAAGATAGAGCATTTTCTCAGAGGGAGGATTCTCTCCCAGGAGCGGAGCGCTGCTCAATACGAATATCATTAAGCATATTGCTACAAACAGTATTGGCCTGGCTGCTACCTCGATCGCATGTTTTCCTTCTTTCGCTCTTCTATTGTTTTTTGTTATCTTCATATTGTATGTCTCATTAATCACTAATTCTATGGCATCAGCTTGGAGTATTTCAGGTTCAGCTCAGTCTCCACTTCTTTCAAGTATGCGTAGTATTTCTCAAATCCATGTAGGATGATGTGGTGCTCTTGGATGTCCTTGTCATCGACCAACATCGCGAGGAAACTATCCTTTGTCAACGCCTCTATCCGCTGATGGGAGAATAGCTGCTTGAAAGTCCCTTTCTCGAATCTCTCCTTGTCATCTAATCCCTCAAAAACGAAGAACAGGCTCTCCTTGCTTTTGATTACCAGCTGGATAGGGATTGCTTTTTTGACCTTATCAAGATAATCCAGCGTGCCTTGGAGCTTGGGATGGGCTTCCAGCTCTGCCTTCTTCTTCCTTATCTCGTTAAGTATCAACAGGTAGATTGTCTCGTCGTTCTTCAGATTTAGGGAGCATAGGTAGGATCTGCCGATAACTATCTTCTTGAAGATCCTGCCTTTTATCAGGAGGTTGACTTTCTTGTTGATGTAGGGGTACTTCTTGCCAAGCTTGCCGGCTATCTGGTTGATGCTATAGATAGAACTAATGTTGCCTGAGTACAGCTCTATTATCTCCTGCTCCAGAGGGTTACCTATCACCCTTGCAAAACCCCTTTCCCTTGTCTCTGCATCATTATATGTTGTTATATCTTAAATAATATAATGATATTGTGGTTGTTAGTCGATATTATTTATAAATATTTCTATTTTTAAGCCTGTTGGATGTTTGCAGGTATATAATTATATCTTTGAGAATATAATCAAATTCTGGACTAAGAAAAATCAGGATATCTTGATAGAACGCAATGGATAAAACAATATTGGAAATGACAAATCATCTACCCCCTAAAATCCCCTTGAAAAAGAAGTATTCGTGTCAGTATTTAAGCCTTTCTGTTGCTATCGGTTGTTGGAAATGTTAATTTTTTCAATCAATAATTGAATCTGTTTTTATCCACATATTTTTTACTTTCAAGTAATAAATTTCAAAAAGTTTATAAATCTATTAATAACTCCTAGAGAGTAGATATAAATATGATAAATGAAGAATCGAAGAAAATTTGAGATAAAGCTAAAAAACAAAGGTAAACTCATGATCGATGTAGAAACAATAAGAAGAAATTTTCCATACCTAGCAGATGCTTTGTCTATGCAGCTGCAGAATAGTGGTGAAAAAAGAATCTTTCTAGATAACACAGCATCAACCCAGTTGGCACTACCAGTGCTAGAATCCCTTAACCAAGCGGTCTTCAGGTATGCCAATATCCACAGGGGAGAATACAAAGCATCCCAGGAAACAACCGAGGAATTCGAGAAAACATACAACATCTCTGCAAACCTGGTCAATGCAGATTCGTGGAGAGAAATAATCCTAGGCAGGAACACAACCGAGATGATAAACTTGGTGATGAGATGCCTGCAGGACGAATTTACCGACCGAGATAATGTTGTGGCCACAAGGCTCGAGCATAACTCCAACTACGTCCCATGGCACGCGCTCCAGCAGAAGCTAGCGAGAAAAGGCCAGAGCATAGAAATCCGCCTGGTTGATTTTGACAAGGAAACTGGAGAGCTAGACTTGGAGATGCTCGGAAGGATGGTAGACAAAAGAACCAAGTTAGTCACAGTCACAGGAGCATCCAACTTCATGGGTGTGAAGCCAGACATCGCAGCCATAGGGCAAATCGCGCATTCTAGCCAGTATAAGCAGCCCAATGGCTTCAGAGGATCATATTTCTTGGTTGATGCGGCACAGCTGGTGCCAGGCAACTTTGTTGATGTAAAACAGACAGGATGCGACTTCCTTGCATGGTCATTCCACAAGATGGGCGTGCCTCTCGGAGTAGGTGGGCTTTATGCAAGGAAGGAGCTAATGGAAAGCTTTGACCCATTCCTGTTTGGAGGGGACATGATAGAGGATGTCAAGGAAGGAGAAGTGAAATACAAGTCCTTGCCGTGGAAGTACACGGCAGGAACGCCTAACATACTCTCAACCATAGCATCTGGCAAAGGAATCAGCTTCCTAATCAATGCAGGAAGAAACAGCTTGTTCACAGGAGCGCTGGATGCTGGAAATGCTGAGGGAAAAATAAAGAGCCTTTGTGAACAGATCGAGACTGATATTCTTCTAAACACTCCAAGAGGAGACTTCGAGATTAAATATACTGTGCCTAAGGAGCACCAGGAATATTTCAGGCAGCACCTCAAGAGAAACCCTGAGCTAGAGGGAAAGCTCAAAGACCCTAAGCAGAGGCTGCTTCTGGCTAAGCAAACAATTCAGCAGGCAATGACAAACATCATGCAATACGAGCAGATGCTGGCGCAATACACAATAGACCGCCTGACAGAAATCCCTAATGTAACACTATACGGACCAAGGGACGCAGTCAAAAGAGCATCGCTGGTCGCGTTCAACATTAGCAAGATGACCCCTCAGGCAGTGGCTTTTGAGCTCAACAAGCGGCGTATAGAGGTAAGGAACGGCAACCACTGCGCCTCACTTGCGCATCAATATCTCGGGCTAGAAGGCACTGCGAGGATGAGCTTTTACATTTACAACACCAAAGAAGAGGTGGATCAAGCAGTCCAAGCCATCAGTGAGATAAGCAAGATTGCTGGAGAAGCAAGGTAGGAACCTGGAAGGAAATTATGAGAATGCGCGGAGTGAATATATTGGCAAAGATAACTCAAAAAAAACCAGCCAAAAATCAGACTAGAGCAGGGCATGTAGGTGAGAAAGCAGGAGTAGAAGAAGAGCTGACCCTGGCGGATTATTTGCAAAAGCTAATAGTTGAGAACCCTGCAATCGCAGGAAAAGCTGCTTGCAAGGATAATATTCTCATGCTAGGAGAATCCCTCATCCATTCTTTCGGTATTGATTTCTCCAATCCTGCGGCAGACCCTGATTTCGGGTCGGGCTACAGAAAAGCAGGAGAATTCCTGGAGAAAGTATGCAAAACCTTTGATGATCCGACCCACTTCGTCAAGGTTGCCCCATTCGCATATTCTTATCTTGGGCCTGAAATGTTCATCCAAATCACAGATTTAATAATTGAAAGGTCACGTGCAAAGCCAGGCGAACGCAATATGCTTGACGAGCTATACACCGCGACCTGCCTTGTGAAACCTGAGCTAAGAAAAACATTACTTGAGGCAGTGAGAAAAGCGCCCGTGCTTGACAACCAGTTCTTCGGCCTGGCGGCTTTTGTGACTGGGACAGATCCTGATGCTAATTTTACCACACCTGACGAATTCCCAAAAGAGTTCCACACATCAGATGTGAAGCAGGCGGCAGACATGCTAGGGGTATATCTCCAGCTTGGTGTGTTCAAGCCAGCAATAGGATTCACAGAAAGCTATGGAAAGCTTCTCATGAAAATGAAAACTTTTGAATATATCTTCAAGAAGCCTTCACTGGAAAAAATATTGGTCATAGTCCCTCATAAAGCAGGGCAAGAAATCACACCGCACTTGGGAAGAGATATTAAAGGAAATTTTGAGGTTACACCTAATTATGATGCAAGGCCTGGAAATGACGGTGAGAATCCGGGCATAGTGATTGTCAACCAAGCAACACCCATTAAGGAAGTGCAGAAGCTTTACAAGCGGTCAACAATAGTCTACTTAGCAACCTCTCCAGAAGAGAAGAAGGAGATCAGCAGCACACTGGCTGAAGGAGGAGCAGGAGATGATTCGCTGCTCATCGATGCGAGCAAGACGAATGCTGGCGAAACAACAGGACTTATTAATGCTCACACAAGATTCATCAGGAAGCAGTCCAAGGAAAAAGGCACAAGCAGTTTAAAGGCAATGCTTGATGATGAGCTGGCAGAGGCAAGGGAGATGCTCAAGAATGGCAACGAGTTCTTTTACGACCTGAAAGATTCATTCGAGCAAATGGGCAGGCGGCAGATGATTGATGATTTGGTGAAGCAAGGAGGGTTCAGGCTGCCTGTGAGAACAGATTATTCCTTGGTGATGCTGTTCGCAAACAAGAAAAACGAATTGCTGCCTTTTTTTGAAGGCAACACCAGGAAAAAACTAAAAGAGTACACAGAGCTCCCCTTGCTAGAAGAGACAGGCATGCCTTTTGTCATCATAACCAACAAGCCAATCTCGCAAGCAGACCTGCTCAAAAAGTATCCTTCCGCCACAGTAATATACTTTGCATTGGATGACTCCAATGAGAAAGCCATATCCCAAGCAAACAAGAATGCCCATGATGCTCACAAAGCAGCAAAAAGAGGAGCAGAGCAGGATGGTGCGTTCATACTCAATGCTAATCAGATAGACAGGGCAATGAGGCACCACAAAGACCAGGAAAGCATAGGGCATTACGTCGCAGATACCTATTTTGAGAGGATAAACAAGGAAAGGACCAAGGGAATGACTAGCATGGCAGGCATCGCGAGGAAGATCTCTGACGAAGTTAAGGAGCAGAGGGACAAGGTGCTATTCTCCAAAAACATCATGGACTTTTATAAAGAAGCGAGAAATTATTATGCGCTCCAGGAAAAGTACAAGGCAACCCCTATGCTTCTCCAGTTAACAGACGGAGTGCTCATGACAGTATGCCCCACTGGAGGATGCCTCAAACTCACAGAACCTGAGACTGGTGGATGCTGCGGAGGAGGAAATGTCCCTGATGTACTAATAGATTTTGCAATAGCTTACAGGAGGCAAGTTGGGGATAAGAGATTCCTCGATGAGCTCACAGCCCATAATCACGGAAAACCAAAAGAGCCTTGGTATTTTGATTCCAGGAAATACACAAATAAGTTTGGAAGAATGGATGAGTTAAAAGAGAGGGCTAATAAGAGAGCTCATGAAAAGACAGCCACTGCTGGTGATGACATGACTTTCTAGCAATGAATGCTTATGCCATGATAAACTCATTACATTCCTGACTTTGCCAGATTAGGCTAAACAAGAAAGAATGCAAAAACATACTGAATCACCAAATTACACAGGATCATACAACCAACATCAGCACAGATTATGCTCAAATAAAGCGCACAGCATATTTGGGAAAAAAATATTATGACGTAAATGGAGGAAAAGAAATGACACAAAAAGGCAAAAAAGGTAAACAGATACCAGAGGATAAGTGTGAAGACAAAAGACAGACTAAAAGAGAAGGGGAGCAGGAGGTAAAGAAAGCTACGCTCACACTAGAGCAGATCGGAGACTTTCCAGTGGCAATAACAGCCTTCGCTGGCTGCATCGAGGGAGACAGAGCAACCTATGCTGCAAAGGGAGATGACAGGAATATCTTGCTGTATGGAACAGCCGATCAGATCGCCAATTATACCATTGGAAAGAAGGTAGAAATCAAGGTTGGCAAAGCCACCATGACCTTCCAGAGAAACATCGGCAGGAAGCAGGAATTGGCTGTTGGAAACATAAAACAAGAGATGACAGGAAAAGGAGAGGGGATAGAAGCTATAATGAAAAAAGAAAAAAAAGGAGCACATAATGGATATACTATCTCAGTCAACGGACAAAAAGTCACTCCTAGCTCAGTCATCAACAGCTACTTTACCGAGAAGGTACTTGAGCAAGACGGCAAGCAAGTCAAATACCTCGGAGGGGTAGAAATGGTGATATCAGCCATCATTAAGCCAGGAATGGATTACCACAGAGCAAGGTAAGGCTTAGAATGGGCTGTTAGAGCCGAACAAAAACCACAGAAAGAGAACTTTGGCTAGAAAAGAATGACTGATATAAGCACTTTTTTGGAAAGGATTGCTGAAAGGCAATCCTCTTTTGTATTTTTTGGAGACAGATTATATGATATAGGTGGAAGGCTGGGCGAAGTTGAAAACAAGGATCAAGGCCGAAAGGGACGAGACCAGAAAAAAATAGCACAACCCCTTCAAGCCACCTTGAGGGTCAGCGACTTAACATTTCCGCTTTTACAGTCAGTTCCGTTCAGCTGTTTTGAACAGCTCGACGAGAAGCTGCACGCCAAGATCATACAAGAAGATTGCGCATCTTATGTCAAGGAGCAAATGAACCTTGAGATAAAGGCAGAAAAAGAGGTCAAAAACGAAAAAGACAGGATAATGATCCTGGAATTCATAATGCACGAATTCCTTCCTTTCCTTGTGAGCAAAAAGTACGAGCATGATGAAATCCTGAATGCCGCGCTCAATGGCGGAAACCTGGATTCAGACAAATATCATGATCCGATCGAGAGGGCGAGGGAAGAGATAAGGCTCAAGCTCAACAAAGATTTTGGCACTGATGCAGACGCCGCAGCAGATGATCCTGGGGAAAGGATGAGGCTGGGATTATTGAAAAAAGAAAAAGCCAAGCTTGCCAGCGGGGCGATCATAAAAGCCAGTTATTCATTGGAAGAGCTTGCCCTGGACAAGAAGGCACTGTCGAAGTCGGTTCTAGGAGAAATTACTGCTCACCAGCCGCTGTACCTCATAGGGGGCTTGGCCGGTAAAGCAATACCTCTTATAATGATTGCTGAGGGACAGGCTAAGAAAGAGAAAGGCTTGGTTTTCAGCATTAACAAAAAATATTATGTTCCTGCCAGCGCGGAAAAAGGCATTCCTCTTGCCGACCTGGCAAGAGAATTATCTGACAGGCGGATGCAGGAATGGAGAGTGGATGCTCTGGAAAAGAGCCAGGGGACTTTCGCCTTGATAAAAGAGTTGGTGAATAGCAAGGGAGTCACTCAGCGGCAGATGCATGAGCTGGCAAAACTGAAGGAATATGATGTCAGCGGCAACGGATTCATACTATGGAGAGAAAAATATCTTGTATACACTACGCTTCCTAAGTTTGTAACCCAGGATGGCAGAAAACCAGACACGTTCTGGCCTTTCGAATCCACAAGAGTGGCTATTAGTATCGGATGGTCAGATGGAAAGCCCTATACTTCAGACCATGGCTATGTCATCGAGCCTAGCCCTAACCATCCTTGCCTAAGAGACAGGAATTCTGGTTATAGCACTCTCTGCAACCTGGATGAGAGGTTCACCACCACCAGCGATCTTGTTCACATGATAAGAAAGCTTAGCGATACCGCAAATGTTTTCATGGAGCCTATGAACAAGCCGAGCTTGGACTCGCACTCAGGCCATGTGTATTTCAGCGATCATCTTGATGACATACTCAAGCAAGAGTCAATGACCAGAGAACAGGCAATTGCAGAGGGTTATGCCATTGTTGAGGTCATCAGCAAAGAAGTAGGAAAATCAGGATAGGGAATGATAAGGAATGCAAGAATATGAGTTATACGGAAATATGGAAGCTATGGTTGGATGCATTATCCTCGCATCATACAGGGCATGATAATCATAAGAAGGTGATTCATAATGAGTAAAAAGCATAACAAAGGTTTTTTTGCGCGAAGAGGAGATGTAAGAGGAGCGGCTAGTGATACCAATGAAACTGGCGGTTGCCCTGACGGCTCATGCTCCCTTAACGGACCTGAGAATGGAGGGATTGATGAAACAGGAGAGTTTGCTGATGATTTGTTCGCAGAGCTAATTAGCAAAGAGCCTGCTCAAGTCCCTTTGATGAACCTGGTGCCACAAAAACTAGTCCTCAGTGATAGGTGCTTGCAAGCAGGGAAAATGATGGGTCAGATAACAACACAAGCAGATTTATATAACAGAAAATTGGAAGTCGGAGGATTCTATCTTTTGGTTGCTGGTGATGAGAGTTTTGTTTACAGGGATTTCATACTCCCCAGTGGCTTGCCGGTCACAGAAGGCTCAATCACAGTGGCTGAGCATTATGATAAAGCCGCAAGGGAGAATAGGGCCCGGAACAAGCAATTCGGAACTAACTTGAAGATGGGGGCTATGTTTCACATCCACCCAGTTAGCATTAAGAAAGGAGGGCTTTATCATAGTACGGATGATGATGACGCATTAGACAGCCTTGTTAATAAGATGGCCAAGACTACCAGGAGAGTTTTCGAGGCTCCCTTTGAGCTGATCCAGGGAAATATTCGGAGAGAGTATGGAGAAGATGGATTAGTACTCAAAGGAGATGCCTTGGCAGACGCGGTTGTCAAGTTTGTTTATCCTAACGACGAGTTATTCTTTAACCTGTTAAGGCAGTACGGCTTCAAGGCTGATCCAGGTGATTTCAAGAAGAATGAATTCCTCGCGAAGCTCTTGGAATTAATAGACCATCAAACAACAGAGCCCAGGAGTGTGAGCTTTGCAGTTAGCTTTGTTTTTAACAATGCAGGGGATGACCCGTATGTCAAGATGAAGGCCCAGGAGACTTTTGTGCTTTCAAAGAGGAGCAAAGATATTACATTTGAGGATTTGCCCATTGAGGTAGTTGATAAAGGCATTGAGATACCTGATGAGAATGAACTCTTGGCTTTGGTAAAGGACAGGGTTGTGTTCCCAAAGCCATACTTCAAAGCCAGAATCAGGAGATGGGTGAATGGCGGATGGCAGGATGTTGCTGAAGAACAAGACTTTTACTATAATGGTTTTTCTAGAGCAGGAACCAAATTTCCGGCGTCAAAAGCTAGAGGAGCTTTTGCTGCAGCCGACTACGCGGGTGGCGGAATAAATGCTAGGCTTGAATCACTCGTCCTACCTCCTCCTGGTGTGGCTTTGAGTGGCAAAGAGCTTGAAGAGCAAGAAAGAAGGGAACTATCAGAGGTTCTGCTAATGGGTGAATCAACTGGTGTAGGCAGAGGAAAGAAAGACACTTTTGCCATGCCTGAGAATCAGACCTTCAAAATCAGTGGTGCTGACGCTGCTTACACCCACCAAGAGTTTGCTCAACTGTTTGTCTTTGCGATTCACATGTATCATGCAGAGCAAAGGCATTCTGAGTGCAAGTATTCGACCTATGTGGACGAGCTGCTCACAACCCTGGGAAGATGGTCACAAGGATATAATAACAATAGGATTATCAATTATGCGGATAAGGATAACATTGTTGGCCTCAGGGGGGCTGTTCTTGAAGTAGGTCCATTGGTTCCTGACAACACCGTGGTTGTTGAGAAGATGAAATTCAATACTTATAGGATTGAGAACATGGTTGAAAATGTTGCAGATGAGTTATCAGGCAATAAAACTGATGATCAGGATACTATTGAATTCATGGATAAATTCATCGGGACTAGCAGTACAGAAGAGAGGAATAAGCTTATTGAAAACTACGTAACGCTTGTGCATAACCCCTCGCAAGCCCAAGATAAGCAGCCTGCTGAAGGCAGTAAAAAATAGGCATTACTCAGATGATTATACAGGCAAGAAAATGGCAGAAAAAGAAGAAGGAATGAGGAAAGAGAAAAAAAGGCGGAAGGAGAAGACAGGAGAAGGAGATGTAATGATAGAGACGGAAAGGTACAAGAGGCAGGTGCTTATATGGGGTGAAGAGGGTCAAGCCAAGATCAACAATTCTAGGGTGGCAATCATAGGACTTGACAGCCAGGGAAAATATGCTGCTCTCGCATGCGCAGCTCTGGGAATAGGAAACATTGTGCTTATCGACGGAAAAGACAGCCATAAAGGCGAGATGTTCCTTGACAAAGACCTGCCAGAAGGCCCTCGGGCATTGAGTTTTCCTGAGTTTTTGATAGGCATCAACCGGCAAATAAGTGTTGAAGGCTATCCTTCAGACCTAGAGTCCAGGATTGACCAGGGATTGTTATCCGGAGCCACAGCCATAGTTGATGCTACTAACTCAACCAGGTCAAAGCAGTTTGCGATAAATTATGGAATAGAAAAAGGCATACCTGTCCTTAGCACTTCATCAAAATGGGGCTACACCAAGTTAATGTTCTATAACCCAAAAAAACCAGACCTCGCCTGCCTGATGCCTATGTTCGAAGGTCATGCCCAGGATGAGCTCATGGGGCTTGTTATGTGCGGGCCAGTAACAGAGGAAATCAAGAAAATAGTGCTGGGAGAGCACCAGCTGCTGCTATCAGAGCCAGTCAGGTTTAACCTTGGAAAAGGCTACAGGTTCGGCTTCCCGAAAGATGGGGAAGCCCCATTGCCTGACCCAAGGCTTTACGAAAATCTGAAAGCGGCATTCTTTGGAGGAGGAGGTATTGGCTGCTGGGCTGCTGTACTTGGAGCGAAGATGAACTTCGGCACCTTAGATGTGTTTGATTATGACAAATTCGAGCCTCACAACATCAACAGGCAAATACTAGGAGCGGACGGCATAGGGAAGCTTAAGGCAGAGCATGTTGCCAATAAGATTGCTGCCATGAGCAGAGGAAAGACTCGCTCAGCAGGCTATAACGTTCTCATACTGCCAGGGTTTAAGACTGAAAAAGAATACGATTTGGTGTTTGACTTTGTTGATAATGGATATACCCGAGCGATTAATACAGTATATGCTATTCAGAACCAGATACCGATGATCAGCGCGGCAGCTCTTCCCGAAAGCTCAAGAGTGATAAGCCAGGTTAATGGCAAGACCCAGTGCCAGAACTGTGTTTCTGACATCTACAGGGCTGGAAGAGAAGAGGAAATGATAAGAAGGGCTAGCTGCGCGGCCAACCCCAACCCTTCAGTAGTCATGGCCAATGCCATAGCAGGCTCTCTAGCGATGATCGAGACACTGAGCTTTGTTGAGCCAGAGAAGTTCGGCAATCCTTTCAACGGAGAGCTGGTTTACAGGTCAAATTCTCCTACAAGATTTGGCACTTCACCGCTTAACAGCCCCTGCACCTGCTATTCAAAGCCAGTTCCTGACCTTAAGATTTCACAGGAAGATGTTGATAATTTCGTGAAGGCCAACCCTCACCTGCTGAGACAGCAAAGATAGGAACAAACATGGAAATAAAGACAGAAACAAAGAAAAGAACGAGTATGGGATTTGTGGTGACAATGAACTGTGAGAGAGCAAAAAACACAATACAAGAGCAATCCTGGCGTTAGAGCAATCATGAGTGATGGTCAAAATGATAATACGAAAGCATAATGGTACAGAAGACACCGAAGAAGGAAAAAATAAGAGAACCCATCCTCGTAGGCGGATTCTAATAAGAGCTGATGCATTACCTGAAGGAATCAAAGGAAATACATCGGCAGATCCTGCGATGGAATCAGGAACAGGCGTAGGAGCCGCTGCTGATTCCGCTGATGAAGAGGATATCTTTGCAGCAGCCATAAACAGTGAAATAAATGCGAGACGATTTGGAGGAGAAGAGCCAATTATTTTCACACCAATACCTTATGACCCTATAAATAAGATAGCGACATTGCTGGAGAAAGAAAGAATAAGATATCCTGCTGCAGACATGAAATATCCTCTGGATGCAGGTATAGTCCTGAGCTACTTGGCAAGGAGCACACCTCCCTCTGCTTTTGAAGGAGCCTTGAATGGGAGAGGTAAGATAGCGCTAGAAGAGCTCAGCGGCATGGTACTGTCAGCAGAAGCATTAAAGGGTAGAGGAATAAGCGTGCCAGTAAACAAATCGCTAAAAGCAAATGACTACATGCGAGATTTGGGAGAAAAATTCTCAGAGCGAATGGAAAGGATACTGAGCATAAAGATAGATGAGAAAAAAGATCAAGAAAAAGGGCATGAGGCTAACCAGAAAAAGCTTCCTGAACGCAAAGCAGCGGCAGAGCACAAAGAAGGCGAAGGGCACAGGGAAGATAAGAAGGAGGAATACCAGAACATAATATTCCCGGGATTCAGAACAGAAACCATAATCACGGCAAACGCGATCTACAAAAAACTAGAAGGGCTAGAGGAAAGAGTAAAAACAGCAGGAAGCATCGAAGAACTGGCAAAATTAACAGCAATAAACATATGTGCAGAGCTAGTGCCAGAGGATGAGAGAATAATTCTGAAGCAAAGAGCAAATGATGCCACCCAAGAGCTGGACTCGCTGCTGACAAGAGCACTGGCAGGAGTGGCCATGCAGAATGGGCTCGCAAAAAAACTGACAGGAATAAGCCTGGACGAAGCATTAACAAGATATGACCAGATGCTAAAATCAAGGGCTGGGTATGTAAGATTCCTGAGGGAACAGCTGGCAGAATTCAGAGGGATAGCAATAGATTATCAAAGGGTGGTCGATGGAATAGCAGCCAACCTAAAAGAAAAGCGCGGCATACTTTTCAGAGTTCCAAAAATAAGTAACAAGGAAGAATATGCTGAGTTCAGGAAAGAGCTTATGACTTTTAGCATCAAATTATATGAAAGAGCGCAGTTAGAAAACAAGACTGATAAGATTAATGAGAAATACAAGGCTGTTTTTGCCGATAACGAGAAAGCGAGGCAGGCAGCCTTGGAAAAAGCAGCAGACACAATGGAATTCATAAAATACTCTAAAGAATTAACTCAGAACCTACTCCGCATCATCAAGGGAGATGCCGGTTTAGAGAGGATCATTGCGGATAGTCCGGTAGGGTTTAAGAAATTTAATGATTATCATAAGAATCTCAGAAACATAATCGAGCAGCATTACGCACAAATAATTGCTGATAATGGCAAGGATATGAAAATACGCCTGGGAGACCTCATCGAGGTGGTTGACGCATTAGGATTCAGCCCTGAAAAAGAGAGAAAAGAGAAGAATTATTATTACGGTGGGGACACAGAAGAAATCCCTCTTAAGACCAAAGGAGAAGTGATAGGGCTGGGGGCTGGAGGGGGAATAATTGCGAATCTTAAGGTTAAAGGCGCAGACGTCACTTGGGAGCTATGTCTGGGTGAGATAAAAGCAACCGGAGAGAACACATATGCTGATAAGATAATCATGCTGGGAGGAACTCCTGCGAAGATAGCAGAGAACATCCTGGAACAAGCAGAGGGAGGCTTATTTGAAAAATATCTGGTCAAAGCAAAGGAAAAGATTAACCGTCAGTTTGACCAGAAGAAAAAGAATATTGCAGAAAGGAATGCAGAAGAAATCAGAAAAGCAGATGCTCATAATTTCAAAGAAGGAGATGCCTTCATCATAGCAAAATGCCTGGGCAAGGGTGGATATTACAAATTAAGAGGCAGTTTGAAAGAAGCCGATGCCCCGATAGGGACTATTGGAAAAATCACCGAATATTATGATGATGGTTTCTGGCATGTTAGAATCCCCGATATCAGGGGATTAGAAGTACAAGGAAAACTCCACCATGATGAGATTGAGAAGCTCAAATTGGTATCTCCTAAGCTAGCTGTGAGAGCTGGAAAAGGCGCAAAAGCCATTGTGGTGGACGGTTCTTCATATAATTTTACAAAGGAAGGAAGCTGGGGCTACATATTAGGAGAGACAGAAAACAAGTATAAGATAGAATTCCATCATCTCACAGGAGGAGATCGCACTCCAGCTACATACGATATATCCAAGAAGAACGTAAAGATAATGCCTGCTGACACAAAAAAAATCCAGAAGGAACTCGCAGAGCTTGACAGGAAAACCAACGGGCTGGTCACAGAGCTCGAAGGTATAGTTAATCATTCTGAAAAAGAGATGGACTATGCAAAGGATAGGAAGCAAAAGGTCGTGGAATCAGGAGTGACTACTCTCCGAGCCATGGGTGTAGATGAGGCCATGATAAGGGCGTTCTTTGAGAACGAGCTCGATGATGTGGAGGAATATGTCAAGCAAGGGTTAATTTCAGATAATTCGATATTTGGCGAAATTAAAGGAATGAAGCAATTAATTGAGAGTGGAGGGTTTGAAAAAATCCAATCATACCTGTTCCAAAAAGAAGGCTTGTTCATCTATCAAAACCCAAAGAGCAAGACTACGGCTGAAACGCAAAAAGACTTGACAAAGAATATCTCGGAAAAACTGATGAACCTAGAGATTGATGTATTCAGGGTTGTGCCTCACAGGAATAATGCTCGAATAGCAGAAGGGGATTTTACAATAACTGTTAATGCAAAGGAAGGAAAAGAATATTCTGAAGGCACAAGCATAGAGAAATTACCATTATTAACCCTGGGAAGATTATCTGATCTGTATGAGAATAGGGCTAGGTTCAGGCTCGCATCTAACGTGGAGAATTATACGCTCGAGCAAAAGGAACTTCAGAAGCTAAAGCCGATTAAATGGGTTGAAGATCCAAAGAGATGTTTCATGAAAGGGACTCGAGTGGCCATAAAGACAGATAGTGGGCACTGGGGGCAGAGCTATAGCATTGGAACAATGAGACAAGAGATCACAAACGTAACCGAAAGCGGAGGTGTTGATTTTGATAGTGACTATCGCAACAGTTACCGTCCTGGCGAAGATCTGATTATAATCAGTCTTGGCACTGACGCGATTAAGAGCCTGAATGGCAGGAATAAGCAGAAATATGAAGAGGAAAAGAGAAAACTGGTCAGGGCATTCAAAGGAGCAATTAAAATAATGGAAGAAAACCAACCCCGCATCATGCAGCAGATAAACGAGCGATACAACAGCATGATAAGCACATTACAATCATTCGGCTTCAGGAATGAAGAGATCAATTCATTGGTAGAGAAGCAAGGAGGGACTGGGGAAGCAGAATACCTTGCTGAGAACAACATGATATGAGGCTAAACCGCCAATAATGATATTATTTCATAAGATACCAGCAATTAATTCGATTTATGCTCAGACATGGTTGATAGACAAAACCAATAACAAGATAATTCGATAAGAAAAGAAACAAAGGTGATTTGCATGAGTGATAATATGATGGCTAGAAAACCAAGAGAGATTTATAATAATCATAAGGAAGAAAGAACCATGGCCCTGATAAATGTTGTTAATCCTACAACGCTTTACAGGAACACAAGTATGCCTGCTTTGTCATTGGCTTATCTCTCAGCCTATGTCCCTGGCGGATGGAAGGTTAAGATAATCGATGAGACTGTTGACAAATTCAACCCTGGCGAACTCGTTGGGCAGGCCGATATTATCGGAATCAGCGGAGGCAATGTTTGCAACATTGAACGAGTCACCAGAATGATCGATGACATAGAATTCTATGATGAGATCATAGGAACCAAATCCACTGTGGTGATAGGAGGATACGTTGCTAGCGCAGACCCAGATTTCTTCTCCAGCAAAGCTGATAGCGTTGTTGTCGGCCCAGGAGAGATTGCTATCCAAAGACTCATAGATTATTTTGAGAAGGGAACTCTCCAGAAGCTTTACCTGGGAAAAAGGATTCCCATGAACGAGTTGAAGAAGCCTGATTTCTCTGGCTTCAACATCCCCGCATACGGCAAGAACATTAACTGGCCAGTTCAGACTTCTACAAGCTGCAACAACACATGTTCCTTTTGCAGCGCAAGGGTTGTTTTTGGCGATGGCTACGAATCAGCAGAAGCTGGGAAGGTGCTTGAGGAGATAGCCAGCATCCCTTCAGGGGAGAGGATTTATTTCACAGACCCTAATATAATCAATTTTACTCCCCAAGGCATCAAGCGCGCAAAGAAGCTTTTCCAGGGCATGGCCAAGAAACCCCATCCTTGGTATGGTTCAGTATCATTTAAGGTCACTGAGCATGATGACCTGCTGGCATTGATGCAGAAGAGCGGCTGTTATGGCTTGCTTATCGGATTCGACTCAACCTCTCCAAAAAGTCTTGAGGAGATTAACGGTGTAAAATACCTCGGGGTAAAGGATGCTGATGAGCTGGTGACTAGTTTTATACGCGGAGTGAGGAAGATACAGGAAAAGTATGGTATTAATGTCTTGGGTACTTTTGTCACAGGCTTTGACCAGGATGACACAAAGACTTTTGACAATATAATAAGATTGGTCCAGCAATCAAAGATGAGCGATGCGCAGTGCATGCCCCTGACGCCTTTGCCTGGGACGGAGCTCTACGAAGTGATGCTGGGAGCAGACAGAATTTTTGACCACAAATTCGCTCATTACGACTTTTCAGAAGTTGTTTTCAAGCCTATGAATTTTGCTCCGAGAGACTTAAGAAACCAGTTGGCCAGAGTTTATGACAATTGCTATCCTATAATGGCCAGGCTGTACCGGAGGCTCGGATTATTAAGAGATAGGCCTGAAGAGATTATGATTAAGTCGGTCAGGGAAGAAGTAGAGGAGCGGAATAGGAGAGCTAAAGAGGAAGCTGAAAAGGCTGAAAGAGAAAGGGATGAAGCGAGAGCTAGGCGAGCAAGGAATAATACTCACTAAGTTGGCTGAATCATTTCTGCTGACCTAAAACTTTTGTATTTTACTTTCTTCTAAAAGTTTTTTAATTTTTTATTAAAGCATAAGATTTTCTAATATTGATTAGAAGATGACTTGGAGAATAGAGAGCAATTCATGGATGCAGGCTTACGAAATGAAAGTCACTGCTGTGGCTTCTGCTCTTCAGAATTTGCGCTCATCGGGTCAGCCTCTTCGTTTTCATCACTTTTCTTTTCTTCACTTTTCTTCTCCTCTCCGCCGATTGTCTTGCTGATTATGTGCCTGAAGCTGAAGGGGTTCTTTGCCGGCTCTCCGCCAGCCTTCTGCTCATCTTTCTGGGCCTCGCCTGCTTTTCCGCCTTCATTACCCGAAGCCTGGTTCTTGATATCATCATTGAAGTCAGCAGGAAGACGCGAGCTTCCAGGTGCAGAATCGCTTATCACTATGCCATGCTTCCTCCTCATCTGCTCCTTTATCCTGTCAAGTGTATCCCTAATCTCCACCTTCGCGCTCTTGGAACGCTCATCAAGCAGCCTCAGCACATCTCCTGTGTGCTTCTCGAACTCGCTGAACTTGTCCATCAAACCAAGGTAATCCTTCCTCTCAGCCTTATTAACTACCTGCAACTTCATCTTGTCGAAATCCTGCTGGACACTATGGAATGTGTCCTCCACCTCGCTGATCTTCTTCTCGAACTGGTCGAAGTTGGCCATCTTCCTCTCAAGGTCAAGGAATATGGTCTCTCCCTTATCAGCATGCCTTTCGATGGTGGCTTCCACCCTCTTTATCTCAAATATTTCATTCTTTACCTCATCGTTGAGCTTGGTGACCTGCTCGATGCCCTTGTAGAAGTTCATTTGGGTTCGCATCTTCTTGAGCTCCTCCATTATGTCCTTCATCATGGCCTCGTTGCTCTCGATGTTGGCCTTGAGGGATTCCATCTTACCCTCCTGCTTCCTTATCTCGATCATGAGCTTCTCTGGCTGGACACTCTCGACGAGGTCTATGGCTTTTGTGGCGCTCACCTCGATCTTCGACATGGTCTTGTTAGTGTCCATGATCATTCCGCGGAGCTCACCCATCTGCTCGCTAAGTCTTGAGAAACGTTCAGAATTAGCCTTCCTAACCTCATTGAATGACTCTAGCTGAGCCCTGATCATCGTGATCTGCATGTCTAGCTTTGGGTTGCCTGAGCTGAATGAGTCCTCTTTCTTATCAGCAGCTGCTGCAGCTGCGTCTGCCTCTGCTGTGGTGCTGGCTATCCCTTCAGCTATTATGTCATCCCTTGACTTTGCCTTGCTGAATAAGCCCAACTAATCACCTCTTTTTTTTTTAATTAATCTGAAACTAATAATTTTCTTAATGATATTATTCTCTTGCTCTTTCATATGCTTTTATATCTTTTGATTTGCTTAATTGCCTTTCTGCTGCGTTCAGTTTTCCTCCTCACTGACCTTTCCAGTCTCCTTCTGCATAGTCTCTCTAAGCCTTTTCTGGATTTCCTTCTTAACATCCAATGGCTCCTCTGCCATCGCCTCTCTCAGCTCTTCCTCAGCGTCATTTATTATTGATTCGATCACATCAAAGTCGTGCTTGCTGTTGGTGATTGAAGCCATCTTTATCTTAGCATTGATATTTCTGAGCTTTAGGTCTGCGATGAAAGGATCCTTGCCGGTGCGCCTAGCATCGCCTATCATTGCCTTTAGGTTTGTTAGCTTCTCCTTGATTGCAGACAGCCTTTCCTCGCGCTCCTCTTTCTCATTATCTTCAGCATTAAGCTTTCTCTTCTCGTCAAGCCGCTTGATCTTCTTATCATATTCATCATCGATCTTGCGATTGGTCTCTGTGATTGTGTTGACTATCTTCCTTAGCTCAGCATCTTCTGCCTGCTCCTTCTCATCACTTTGCTGTTCTTCCATCATCGCATCAGTTTTCAAATATACTCAACCAACAATATATTCAATCAATCTTCTGCTTGTTCTTTCTCATCTCAAGCAGCTTCAGGAATTTTTCCTTCTCTATCGCCCTGGCAGCTCTTTCAGCTAGCGTCTTGTCGCCTACGGCGTCCTTGATCCAATCTGCGAATGCGTTGCTGCTTGAATTCACGTAATGATTGAACTCATCTGGGCTCATGGCAGACACATCATCATAAAGGTTCTCTATGCTCATGACGAGCATGCCGTTGTCAAGACTGAGCACCTTCTCTGGCTCCACCATCTTTACAAAATAATTCTCATCATCGGTTGTGGACTCTATTGTTGACCGGAATTCGTGGAGTGAGTCATGGCTTGTTGACTCAATGGATGCTGCTGATGTCTCCTGGATTGTTGGAGCTGGTGCTTCCCCTGCTGTAGCAGGCGTGACAGGCACTTCTGATGGCTCTGGAGCTGCAGGTGCTTCTGCCGGCTTTATCGCCTCGGGTGGCTTTGAGAGATTGGCCACTGCCTCTGCCGACTTTATCTTCTTAGCCTGATCAGGATCAAGCTTTGGCAATGGCTTATTTGCCTTTCGCAGATCAAGTAGGTCAAGTATATCCTTCTTGCCAGCTGCCAGCTGCACATGACCTGCCAGCTCCTTGTCCCCTACTGCGAATTCGATCCATCTTGCGAAATCATTCTTTTCAGAGTTGACATGCTTCTCATAATCATCATCCTTCATTGCAGCGATCTCATCATAGAGGCTGGCCATGTTGATCACCAGCATGCCATTCACCAGCTTGAGTATTTTGTCAGGATCAACATCTTTCCTGAAGAAGTCCACACTTTTCTTCTCTGTGCTTTCTACCTCAGCAGGCTTGTTCTTCTTAGTCTCTGCCTCATAATCAGCCCTTGCCTTCTTTGCCTTGGCTATGTCTGCCTGCAGATCCTCATCTGAGATGAGCTTCTTCTCAAGCTTCTTCGGGGTCTTACCTAGTTTCTCCCAGTGCTTCTTCATTCTTGGCACAAGTCCTTCCAGGTATATTTGGACCATGTTGAAGCTTCCTGTCTTTACCTTATCAGTCGCGAGTTTCAGCTCTAGCTTCAGGTCGAAGATGTCGATGCCTAGCTGCTCCAGCTGCTCAAGCTCGAACTGCATCTGGTCAATCTTGTCATTGTACTCGTTATATTTCTCGATCTCCTCGTCAGTCAGCCTCTGCACGCTGTGCATGAGCGGCCTGAATGCTGTGAAGTATGGCTTACCTCGGTTGTATTGCGGGTTCTCTATCATTCCGCTTCCTATGGTTGCCTTTACCAGTGATTTGAGGACATCCTCTCCGTACTTTACCTTTATCCTCTCAAGATCGCCTTCGTCCCTTGTTCTCATCTGGATTTCTGTGTTGATGTTAGCCTTGATGGTTCCTACGAAGTCTGTCAGGACTTGTGAGATTAGAAGCATGCCTAGGCCCCACTTTCTGAACTCTCTGCAACCCCTCTCTATCTGCAGGAAACCCTCGCCGCTACCACCGAACTTCGGCAGCAGCCTGTGAACTTCATCATAGACAAACAGAACCTTGAGGGTTCTGCTCTCTCCGAAGTTAGCCCTGAAGATCTGCCTGATGCTATTGGTCACAAAGATGTCCATCTCTCTTGGCTCTAGCTTGTGGCAGGCGAACACCTGGATCTCGCCTGGCTTGACATATTTCTTTATGTCGATGATCTCTCGAGGGTTGGTGACCTGCCTGATGTTGCCGTTGAAGGGCTTAGCATCTGTAGGCTTCATCCCAAAGAATGGATAGAGTGCAAACATTGTCTTGTCATCACATTTCCTGAGCATTCCAGTCCATTGTGCTGTTGGGTCGAACACTATCACAGCGACTCCTTTCTGGAGCATCTCCTCCACTATGACCTGGGCTGATACTGATTTTCCGCTGCCTGTGCTTCCTGCGTCGATGCAGTGAGTCATGAAGCTCTCCATGTTGAAATAGGTCTTATGGTCTGTCTCTGCAATCTTTCCAACCCAGATGCTTCTTGCTCCTGGTTTTGGCAGCTCAGACATCTCAACCTTCAGGTGGAATTTCTTCTTTGACTCTATATTCTTTCTGATCTGCCAAAAGGCCAATCCCATGAGCGCCAATGCTAATAGGATAAGTAATCCATGCCAGACTCTCAATGATCCGACTATTATAACAAGGTACCACGGAGTGTTGATGCTGAACATGGTGCTGGTCCCAGATGTGAGGCCGAGATAGCTGGCAGTCACCCTCAGCACATAGTCCCCTGTCTTCGCATTCTTTGGCAGCATTGCGCTCTTAAGCATGGAGAACGATGTCCTAATGAAAGCATTGGTCTCATAAGTCCATATGGTGTCCTTTCCATCAAGGCTCTGGATGCTGTAGAACAGGGCAACAGGATATTGCTGGTCTGTAAGCAGGTTCCTGAGATCTGTCTTGAACTTAATGGTGTCGCCAGGGAACGCAGTCCTCTTGTTCATCTCCAAGTCTATAAGCAGCGCCTCGACAGGCAGTTTCTCCTTGTCCAACACCTCTATTGTGATGGCGATTGTCGCATTGAAATCACCAGTCATTACCAAGCTACCATTATACAAGCCTGGTTCTCCCACTCCAAAGATGGTCACTGTCAGGAAGTCAGATGAACGAGGCGAGAGCATCATGCTCTCCTTGTCCATCTTTATGAGATGAGATACATTACCCTCGAGCGCGAAGTTTATGTTGGCCTGCTTCTCCTTGAAGCTGTAAAGAGTTACTTTTTCCTGGAGAAAATTTCCTAGCCTTATCTTCCTATTTATTTCAGAGATGGATACTATATAATCGGTTCCCTCTATCTTCTTTGGACGCTGCATCACAGGAGGCAGGTCATAGGATGCATCCTTTGTCTTGGTCCCCTCTGTATCAACTCCTGTCTGGGTCTGGGTTCCAGGTGCATCAATTCCTGGGCCTATTCCTGTCAGCGGTGGATTAGGCGGCTGCTCCATCACCATCACAATATTGTGCACAGTCCCGTTACCTCTGGTTATGCTGACGTTTCCTCTATATATTTTGTACCCTGTTTTCATAGCATAGATGGTGCGGTTGCCTTCTTCGACAGTGATGTTATAACCTCCAGTTATGTTGTTGCTCAGGTCAGTCTTTCCTGCCACCTCCACAATCGCGTCGCTGACAGGATTGCTGTTGGTGTCGGTGACATTTCCATACACCCATCCTTCCCATGGAGCAGTGCCCTGACCTTCTGGGCAGATATCTGTTGGATCGCTCCAGATAAAATAATCCTGGAATCCTTTGACTGCGATCGGTAGCAGTAGCTGATAGTTGAATCTTGATTCTTGGAAACCAGTCACTGGATATTGGAGTATCTTGGTCACCAGCACAAGATTGCCTGAGGGATCCCTCAAGATACCGGTTGTGAAACTAGTCGGGGTTGTGTTTCCTGTCACGAATGTGTAAGTGGTTGGTGCATTGATTGAACGCTCTCCCACTTGATATGTCTCTATTGATAAGAATGTGTTTGTGGCAGAGTAAAATGAGTTTGACGTGAGGCCCATATATGCATCATACTCTGCTGTTGTTGCAGCCACTAGATTTCCGAAATCAATGTCATCTGATGGCACCATGCTCGCATATACTTCGTGCTCAATTCCTGCCTCAAAGCAGTTGAACAGCAGATGCTTCTCATTCATCACCTGGGATAGCGAGGTGTTTCCTGTCATGTTGAATTCCCAATCCTGGCTCCAGCCAACACCCCAGGCAGTGCCATAGAGAGCGCTCCAACTCGCCACATCATATTTTATTGTCAGATCTATCTCAGAAATGGTGCCTCCTTCTGACTCCAGTGATGCGTAGCCTAGGAACTCAACGACTGTCACAAGCCCTTTGAATGAGAGAATGACCAGTAGCACGATCAATACTCCGAATACAATATCTTTCTTGCTATTTTTCTCAACCATTTTGTGATTCCTTTGTAATTATTTGTCTAAATTATTTTCCTAGTCTATCTCTATGTAAAAGTACAATGCAGTGCTACCTGCTGTGTCAGATTCTCCGACAAGCAGCTCGAAGTCATAGGTTGTTCCTGTGAAACTCGTTGCCGTATCATTTATGAGAGTAGTGTACACAGGTCTGTTCTGGTTGTCAATGAGCAGTATCTGATAGTACAGCGAGGCGCTCTGGCCTGTGTTGGTGTAGGCGTTGGTGCTGTTGCAGCCAGTGAGCAAGGTACTGCTCACATTGAACGGAGGATGATTATTATTGGTGTATGTCGCTGAGATCTTGTCAGCATCAGTGGATATTATTCCGAGCGAGGTCTCTATGATGGCTATCCTTGTGCTGTTTGCGCAGCTGATGCCGCTCCAATTGACCATGCTTGTGTTCGAGGCGAACACCTCTCCTGCAGGTATGCCAAGCCCCACCCAATTGTAAAATGTGTTGCCGCTCGCATCCTCCAATGTCAGGTTGCCTGATACGTTTCCATAGAAGCCAGCCCAATGCGTGCTGATCGCTTTTCCAGATATGTCTAGGCGCGTAACGTTGCCTGCCTGCACAGAGAGACTAGCACTCGAGCTCTGGTTGAAATCGGCTCTGCTGCTGGCTCCCGGCGTTATCGATGCTCCTTGGACTCCTATCACTATCGCTGCATTCGAGCAGAGCAGGCCTACTGCTATTATGATCCACATCGCCTTTTCAAGATTAGTCATTTTGTTAACCACATTCATTATTTCACCTTTTTCAACCTTTATTGCTATCAATCACTATCTGGATCTTGTTCCCTAAATCAACTAGGACTGGATGAAACAATGTCTTTGTCTGGTCATCCAATGAATTATAATCCTGCTCAATCATCTTGTACTCTTCAAGGGCAGGCGTGATTCGTCCACTATTTAGCAGCCCCTGGATTGTGAGTATCCTTGACTTGATATCGCTCAATGATCTTATTCTATCATCATTTTTTTGGTCTGAATTAATCTTGTTGTAGTACAGATCCATCTTTCCGCTGATATCAACCACCCTGTCGTATATGTCATTCTTAGCCATGGTTGGCAGGAATGAATATGCGCTCTTGGCCTCTTCATAGAGCCCGAATGCCTTCTCAAGATATCCCATCTGCAGATTATCCTCGATGTCGCTTATGATAACATTTATGTAATGAAGTCTCTGCTTCTTCTGCATCCTGTAGAGTGCGTACTTCGCTGCATTGAGCCCATCATATTTGACCCCTACAAATATAAGCCCTCCTAGCAGTATCATTATCACTGGGATGAATGCGAACTTGAGGTTAGGGAGCTTGATACCTTTTATTGAGAATCCTGTGATTCTATCATTAGGTATGGTGTCAGGATCCATGAATATAGCTGTCTTAGCATCTCTCAGATTCTCAAGCGGTATACTCTTGGCAAAGTAGTACGCCCAAGTAAGATCTCCGGTTAGGGGGACCTTGATTACAGGGTCATTCTTGACTACTTCGAACCTCTGCTCGCTCATGACCTCGGATGCATCTGTTGCGACGGATTTTGGGATTATCTCCAGGAGGAATGAACCTTTTGTCAGGTTGTAGGTCTTCACCTCCCTTATGACTCCTGTGAATTCCTGTGAAGTGCCATCCTTTAAAGTCACACTGAACCCTTTAACTTTAGTTGATATGACTACTTCCTGCTGCAGCTCGTTCATTACCTCCAGGACCTTGCTCATTCTGAAATCGCTCCTGTTGTTTTTGCCTGTCGCTGCGAAGTATTCATTTATCAGCTCCTCGAGCTCCTCGCTCTTTATGTAATCGACAAAAGTCTCTTCACCGGTGAGCTCGATGGAGATCGGCGCTTTCTGGTAAGCTGCCTCTGCATCGTCGGAAAGGCTCTTCTTCTCAGCAGCCAGCTGTTCTGGTGTTAGGGCTGAATTGAATTGTAGGCCATCGATGTCCCTGATGGCGTTCTTCATCTTGGTGATGGCGCTCTCCAATCCTGCCTTGATCCCGAACATCATGGCAGTCTCTCTAACATTGTTGGGTAATGAGTCAAAATCATTGACAATCTGTTCGTATTCCTTTACGCGTTTGGTGAACCGCTGGGTTATATCACTGCCCTGTCCTTCGTTGGCTGTTTGGAAAGCCTTTATAGCTTCAGAGCCGACCAATATTCTCCTTGTTTCGCTCTTTCCACTTCTCCCTTTTGAGTCTATGCACTCCACCTTCCACCAATAACTCTTGTTCTCAAGCTCAAATATCATGAACCTCTGCTCAGAGTGGTCATTGGCGTTAACATCCATGTTTCCCAGGTTCAGGTAGAACCCGTCATTCTGCTCGTTGATGTAGACTGTGCAGTTCACGCGGTCCTTGTGCTCCACATTGAATGCCACCTCTATCTGAGTTGTGGGAATCCCTGAATTATTTGGTGGGCTGATGAGCGTGACCTTTGGATTGGTTGCTGTGAAATTCGTCGGCTGAAGAGTTATGGTGAAACTTTCGTCCTTGGTTATGTTCAGCTCGCCATTGTATCCTGAATAGTTCTCTCTCAACACCAACACATCCCGTTTTCCGTCTCTGGCTGCGAACTCTGCTAGACCAGTGGTGTCTGTTATCTTCACCAAGTCATCCAGCTCAACTGTCGCCTTGCTTATGGGAGCGTTTGTCTCAGCATCTCTGATGTAGACCTTTATGTTGAATGAGTTGCTAACATACAATGTTATGCTCCTATTCCTTGAGTTGTTGAAAGCGTCTTTCACAGTCACGGTGTTGGTGTAATTTCCTGGCTGAGCATATGTTATGTTGACCTTGTCATCCTCTATTACTGATCCGTTGCTGAGGCGCCAGCTATATGTGAGAGGTGCTATTCCGCCCGATGCGTCTGCATCGAGTATCACGACCTCATTCTTCCTTGGCATGTTTATGTCCTTTATTCCTAGGCCTATGTTGCTTGTCACATTGTATTTCTCGATCTTGGTGGTGCTGTAGCCGGAATGATTGAAGTATGCCTCGACGATGTATTTTCCCTCAGTGAGATAGTATGGAAGCGCTTTCTCCAGCGGCGAACCAGAGAGGTTCTGGCCATTGAGAGTGATGTTGCATTCGACGAATCCAGGCTTGTCAGGGCAGGTCTCTACCCTTACATTGCTTCCATCTGGGAATACCAGCATCATAATTCCCTGTTCGCCGGTGTAAAATTCTGTCCTTGGTAGCACCAGCCCAAACACAGGTTCTGGTCGGGTGGTGTTGATTGTGAATGCCATGCTCTCGCTGGTCATTGAGTTGGATGCTAAATCCTGACATTTGACCTGCCATTCATGTGATCCGTCGCTGAATCCGCCAACAATACTAGATGATGGGATGCTGTTGGTCACATTCATGCTAGCGTTGACACTGCCATCTATGATCAGCTCGCAGCTCATGCTCTCTGCGATGTTGTCCACTGCCACGAAGTTGAATTCTACTGATGATGTGTTGATTGCTGCGCCGTTCTGCGGAGAGAAGAGTACCACTGTTGGTGCACTGCCGTCGAATATGATACTCCTTATCTCGCTGTTATCAGCAATTGAGCCGTCTGTGCAGCTTATCATCCAATAATGCTCTCCTTGGCTTAGATTAGCGTTCAGTTGGTTGAATCCTTGGCTGGTTATGTTGTTGCTGCTGTTGGTAGGAGATGAATCTATCTCTAGCGTGCAGCTGCTGATATTTTCCATGTTTACATAATAGTCGAAGGCGACCGGCTGCTGGTTGAGATGGCTGTTGTTTGCCGGGTTCACTAGGTCTATGCTTGCTGATGCGATGTTTATGATTATCAGTATGAAGAGCAGCATCGCTAGGATAAAGGTCGCTTTTCTTATTTTGATCAATGATCTCTCAGTTTTAATCATGCTCCAGCTCCTTTATCATCTGCTTGAGCCGCTTAACCAGCTCTTCTTTGACCACGTTCTCTGTCTTGAAATCCTCTTTCTTCTTCGCATGAGGCTCTTCGGTGACAGGTTCCCCTGCCTGCTGTCTGTATGTTCGTATTTTTGATTTGACTATGCTTCTTATCTCCTCGCTCACATCTAAGAAATGGTTGTCCTTTGATAGCTGTTTAAGTCTCTGAACAAGGGAGGATGGCATCCTCACGCTTACTATGGAGTCTACCATCTTCCCCCTCCCCGTTCAGATACTTTGGCGTTTTCTACGTGCATCTGTTGCTGCACGTATTCTCTGGCAAATTCTCGTATAGCTTCTGAGCGTGATTTGAATATGCGTTTCTTCACAAGTGAATCTAACTCTAGAATTAGCTCGTCCGGTATCCTGACGTTGAGCACCTCTGTTCTCGCCAAATCAAAACCTCTGTATGACAAATGTGTGACGTGTGTGTTCTTTTTGTAAGCTTTTTGTATTTCTCTTAACTCTAACACATAATATCAGTATACGTAATCGTATAGTGTTCACTATGTATGACATTAACTAGTATTTAAATATTACTATTCTGTCATGCCTGAGGACGGGTAGCAAAATAGATGCGGTTTCGACAGGTCTGAAAAGAAAAACATTAAAAAGCAACAGCGAAACATAAAATCAAAATGATTGACCAAAAGAAAGAAACAGGAGCTAAACCCGAGCGAGACATGATCAAGGAGTACGCGGCCATAAGGCAGAAATACTCCCTTCCAGAGCTGAACGAGCTTGACAAGGAGTTTTGCATAGGCACAATCGAGCCTACAAATTTCATCCTCAGATCGGTGCTTGACAAGATGAAGGAGCGCATCGAGCAAGCGCTGAAGATATTGGGCGATCTTATACAACCAGAAAGCCACATAGCAGACATGCATGAGGCAGAGGCCTTCACCGATGAGGAGAAGAAAGGCATCTACAACCTTTTCAGGAGATTCTTGGTGTATCACAAAGAGTTCCTGATACACAATTTTGACTATTCTGACGAAGCAGCAGCCCAGCTGATAAGTAAGTTCTTGAAAGATTGGAAGATAATGAAATCAGACTTCATCAGGGTGCTCCTAAAGACAAAGGAAGCTTGGGGTAAAGAGATTGGGCCAAAAGAGGAGTTCGGCTACTTTGGATGAGAGTGTGATGTATTTGGCTTTGAAAAACCTTAACATAATTATTCTAGGCGCTCAGGCAAGCGGCAAAGGCACCCAGGCAGATCTCTTGGCGAAAAAATTAGGAGTTCCTCATATTTCTACAGGCGACATGTTCAGGGAGATGGCAGCCAACGATTCTTCTCTTGGAAAGAAGCTCAAGGATTTCATGAACTCAGGAAAACTTGTGCCTGATGAGATAGTCAATGAGATACTTGCAGAGCGCTTCAAGAGGTCTGATGCAAAAAAAGGATTTGTTCTGGATGGATATCCAAGGAATCTTGCCCAGGCAGAGCTGCTTGGCAAGCAGAAAAAAATAGGCAAGAGCATATTTGTGGATGTGAGCGACGAGGAAGCGGTTCGAAGGATAACCTCTAGGAGATTATGCTCTCAGTGCAAGGCAGGATTCAACACAATATATATCAGGCCGAAGAAGGAAGGAGTCTGCGACAAGTGCGGAGGAAAGCTCGTCATGAGAGAGGATGACAAGCCAGAAGCAGCCAGGAAAAGGCTGAATGACTATCATCACCTGACAGAGCCAGTCATCAAGTTCTACGAGAAGAAAGGCGTCCTTGTGTGGATCAATGGAGAGCAGCCAATAGAGAAAGTGTTCTCTGATATGGCTGAGAAGATAGGATTATGAGATCTCTTAATTTATTTCTTTATCTTCGCTCTTGGCCATTATCTCTTCCATGCTTATCAATATTCCTTCTGGCGTGAAAAGCTCAACTTCCTCACCCTCCTCTTTTTGCTTCTGCACGAAAGTCTTGAGATTATTTAGGTTATGCTCCATTTCAGTTATGCTTGCGACGACAGCCATCCCTTTCGCTTCTATGATTGTTCCTGATGGTATGTGAGTCTCCTTCGCTATCATCACCAGTCCATTCTTACTGAGCACCACTGATTTTGGGCTGATGTTGCATTCCTTGTCGATAATGACATTCTCGAGGTGAGAGCCATTGATGTGGGTTTTTTCGTCTTCAGACCCTCCCAGGAATATGGAGTTGGATGCTGTTGAGTTTGATATAACCATGCCTGGTGAGCACACTACATTATTGAGATTTGACTTCCTGATTGTTGTATGCTCAAGGCAGCAGACGTATCTTTCTTGTCCGGACGAGTTCCATACGGGCGTTCCTAACGCTTCTATCTTCCACTTCGGGTCTCCGAACAGGTCTGGATTCCTCTCAAGGAACATATTCACCATGGTGTCGAAGTATGCGCGCGGCTTCCCGACATCAGCCCATTGTTCCTTTAGGTTGAAGGTGTGCACTTGGAACCTGCTCTGATTCTCAACAAGGTATGGTATCACATTTCCTCCGATATCGAATCTTGAAAGTTCTGATTTTCCTCTTTCCTGGTCTATGTTCAGCGCATCTCTCCACAATGCTCTGGATGCAAAGTATATGCCTAGGCTCGCTTTGAAGTTCTCTTGGCCCTCGGGTAGCTCATGCTGCTTAGGCTTCTCCTTGAAGCTAGTGACGCGAGTGCTGTTTGGTTCTGTGGTCAATATGCCGAATTCTGAGGCTGTTTCCCTGCGCACTTCTTGTGTGAACACAACCAGAGAATTATCTCCGTATTTTTGGTTGAATATATTGAATAGCTCTGTGAAATCGCAGCGGTATATATGGTCCCCTGACAGTCCAAGTACATATTCTTGAGGATATGCTTGGCTGCTCTTGTCTGCTCTTTGCAGCGCATAGAAGAATGCGTCCGCAGTCCCTTTGAATCCGCTCCTTAGGTTCTGGAAGTGGAATGGGTTCAGGACGCTGATCTTCTTTCGATGGCCGAAATCTTCGTTGTGGACTTGTGAATAGAAGTATTCTAGGCTGTATGGCAGGTATTGCACAGCCATTATTATCTTTTCAATTCCTGAGTTGAATGCGTTCGAGGTTGAGAACGCCGAGAGTATGCTTGGTCCTGCCATTACTGCTCCTTTTGTTCTGTACCAGGTCAATGGTCCGAGTCTTGTCCCTTCTCCTCCTACGAGGCTTACGCCGAGTACATCGCTTGCAGGTATGTAGCTTGAATTTTGCGTCATACCCTCTTAGAAAAATAAGCTCTTTATAAATCTTACTATTTTTAGCCACTATTTAGGAACAACAAACCCCGCATAGATTGTTTTTTTAAATTAGAAATTCTTCCTGATGAACGTTTGATGCAGGATTGATGACCTCACTGATACGATGATAATACAAGATCAGCTAGTCAGCTAGAGCGGCGATATCATCCTGAGCTTCTTGATTATCGGCGGCAGCTCCTTGAGCACAGTGTCTATCTCCTCTTCTGTCGTGAACCTGGACAAGCTCAGCCTGAGGCTTCCGTTGGCGTCTCCCTTGTTCAATCCAAGCGCCAGGAGCACATGGCTCGGCTCAAGGCTGTGGGATGAGCAGGCTGATCCTGTTGATGAGCTTATGTTCTTTAGGTCAAGATAACCTCCTATGGACTCTCCTTCTATCCTATTGAACACGAAGTTGATGTTGTTGCACAATCTCTTATCTCCTCGAGGTCCGTTGAGCTTTGACTCTGGTATGCTCTTCTCGATTCCGTCGATCAGTTTGTCCCTCAGCCTTGTCATGTGTTTGACGTGCTTTGAGTCCATCGCGATGCTAACAGCCTCTGCGAATCCGACGATTCCAGGTATGTTCTCTGTTCCTGACCTCAGGTTCCTCTCATGTCCTCCTCCGTGCTGCCATGCTGGCAGGTTGACTCCTTTGCGTATGTAGAGAGCCCCGACTCCTTTTGGTCCGTGGATCTTGTGGGCGTTGAGAGTGACAAGGTCAAGGTTCTGTTTCTTGACATCAAGCTCTGTCTTGGTGTAGCTTTGGCAGGCGTCTGTGTGGAAGTAGACGTTGTGCTTCCTGCAGATCGCGCCAAGGGCTTTCAGGTCCTGTATGGTGCCTATCTCGTTGTTGCCATGTATAACTGAGACGATGATTGTCTGCGGCGTTATGGCTTTCTCAAGCGCTTCTGGGCTGACGAATCCTTCGCTGTCGACATCCATGTATGTGACATTGAATCCTTGCCTCTCGAGCCATTTGCAGGAGTTGAGCACGCAATCATGCTCTATCCTTGATGTTATGATATGGTTTCCTTTGCTCTTGTTCGCAAAGGCAACTCCTTTTAGCGCGAAGTTGTTTGATTCGGTCCCTCCTGATGTGAATATTATCTCCTCGGGGCTCGCTCCTATTGATTTTGCGATCACTTTCCTGGCTTTCTCCATTGCTTCCTTCGCCTCCCGCCCCTTGCTATGGGTGGATGAAGCATTGCCGTACCTCTGATCAAAGTATGGGAGCATCACTTTGATCACTTTATCATCCATCTTTGTCGTCGCAGCATTATCAAGGTATATCTCTTTCTTTTTCATTCCTAGCATTCCTTGCACCTCCTGTCGCAGTGATTCTTCACATGCTTATCTACTAGCGAGAGCATAGGCATCACTGTTTCCTTGTTGAGAGAATAGATCCTTCTCTTGCCTTCCTGCTTCATCTTGAGGATGTTGCAGCGCGCAAGCTTCTTTAGGCTGTGTGATATCTTGCTCTGCTCTTCGCCCAGTAGCTTTGAGAGCTCTGATACGCTTAACGGCCTCTTCCTCAGGCTCATGATTATCCTGAGCTTGGTCCTGTTCGAGAAGTTCCCGAAGAAATATTCGTATGAAATGCAGTTCATATGAAAATAGATTCATCTTTTATTTATAAACGTTGCGGTTTTTTGTTTTCAGGAGAACATGGCTTTTATCACTTCAGTGGCATAGCTCCCCTTGCCCAGCCCGAACTTCAACAGCACTTTCTTCTTTCCTGGGTTGAGTTCGTCATCCTCGAGCTCTCCTATGATTATGTCTTTGACCTCTGCATATAGCTCCCGCTCGCTGCCGGAAGATGTGAGATCAGGTATCGCTCTTATCACGAAGTCCTGCAGCGTTATCCCTTCTTCTTTCAGGATCGCATCAACAATATTCTTTATCGTCAAGTCATTTATCTCTGTCGCGAATCCGACGATCGGTATCTTTGTCGCGGCATCTGCTCGCGGCTCAGCCAGGTGTCTTCTGGCAGTCTCATTCCAGAGCATGCTCTGATATGAATGGATGTACAAAGTGAGGTTCTTCCATGGAATTGTCCTTAGCGCTCCGACATAATCTGCTCTGTGCTTCTCAAGATATTCCCGCATCCTCTCTTCTTCCCTGCCAGGATGCTTTATCATAAGCTCTGCTGCTCTCTTGAAATCCTTATTCAGCATGGTCTTGCCAATTTCTGCATTGTTGGTGCTGAACCTCTGCTCCCCGAAATAGTTGACTATACAACCGACGGGCTTCGGCTTCTGCTCTATGTTGCGCACTGTTATCTCAAACTCGTTTCCCATATGGTCTCCTAGAGTGATTGGCTCATCTGAGAATCCAAGGAACTTCAGGCTGATGTCTTTCAGGCTAAGGCTCTCCCCTCGCTCTTTGCTCACGCCTTTTATTGATATTGATTGCTCGCTGACAGCCCTGTTGTCCTTGCTGCCGGCGTAGCCGATGTTCTTCCTTGGTATTCTGAGAGCATCAGCAATTCTCTGGACAGCGCTCTCGGTGTTGTAGTTTCTCTTTTTCATAATGAAGATCACATATTCGCCATGATCCTTCAGTATTCGCGTAAGGCTCTCTCTTACCATGAAGTCCTCTGGCTGCTGCTTTATTTTGTAATCAATCATTTTCTAGTCAGGAATAGTTATCAGGTTAAAAGGTTAGTGGTGGCAGTTACCTCGATCCTGAGGCTTTTGTTATTACGGGCATTGTATTGCTATATCCTGTGCAGATTCTTCAGCAAGCTCTTGGCCGTCATCGGCTCCTTTGAAATACCATTCTCTCTTTGTGAAATCGAACGTGATCTGTGTCTTGCCGCAAACTCATTCAGCCTTAAAAATCTAAAGATTAATAAATCAAATAAGACCCTTCCAGTTGTGAGATGGACCTGTAGCCTAGACAGGATAGGGCGACAGCCTCCTATGCTGAAGCAGGGCGCATATGCTTGCTTCCTGGCGAGAGCTGTAGGTCGGGGGTTCGAATCCCCCCAGGTCCGTTCCTCATTAAAGATTAAAAGTTTTGTTATTGATTGGTGTGATGTCTGATGGCTATCAAGATAAGCAGAAGAGTCTTAAGCATTGTAGGGTCTGTTGTTCTAGGAGTGGCACTCTTTGTATTCGTGCTTCTTAAGTATCCATTCAAGGATGTGGCTTCTACTTTCAGCAATGTCACTCCTAAGCTTCTCATAGCATATCTTTGCGTCTCATTCCTCATCATGCTGCTTTTCGCCGTCAGATGGCGTTTTGTGCTCAAGACCTTAGGCTACAATGTGCCTTTCATGGACGTCTTCGGGTTCAGGGTTATTGAGTACGGGATCAGCTATATTACTCCGTCAGGAAAAGCAGGAGGTGAGCCTGTCAGGGCTGCTCTGCTGATGAAGAGAGGTATTAGCTTTAAGGAGGGATTGTCAACGGTTTTTGCTGATAAGACCATAGAGCTCTCTGTCTCTCTTCTTTTCTTCATCTTTGGCATTCTTACGCTTGCTCTTGGCTATGCTCTACCGGCAGGACTTAATATTATATTGATCCTGGTTTCTTTGATCCTGTTGTTCCTGATATGGAAATTCTATTCTCGCGTTCTTCGCGGAAAGACTGTCTTTGTCGCGCTTTACAGGTTCCTGCATCTTGACAGGATTAAGTTCATGGCTAAATACCAACAGGCGATAGTTGAGTTCGAACAGCCAATAATAAAGTTCTATACTGAGAAGAGGAAAGCTTTCTTCATCGCGCTAAGCCTAAGCATCATGATCCTCTGCCTTTCATTGGTGGAATACAAGCTTGTCCTGCTGATGCTAGGGATTGATGCTCCTTTGAGCACAATATTCATGGTATTGTCCGTGGTGGGTATAGCGTTCCTTGTTCCTGTTCCGATGGGTCTTGGAAGCCTGGAGGCTTTTCAGGTAGCGCTCTTCTCAGTCTTAGGTATAGGATCAGCCTCAGGTATCGGTCTTGCCATGATCACTAGGGCTAGGGATCTGCTTTGGGTCATGGTCGCAGTGATACTCTCGCTCTATCTTGGTTCATTGAGAAGCCTTGTGAGAGAGGCATTTGACAGCAAGCATAGTAATCCTATCATGAAAGCCACTGTTTTTAGAGATAGGTCAGAAAAGCAAATATCAATACCTCTACATAGGAATGATTGGCACAAGGCAAACTTTGTTTCTATAAAAAAACTCAAGTTCAACTATAATTTTTTCAAGAAGCCAAGGGCAGGTAATGATAAGACTGATAGAGCTCCTGCTCAAAATCTTCTAGGTTCTGGATCGGGCGATCATCTTAAGGATGGTCTTTCTGGGATTGCGAAGAAGGAGGCTCTTGCTAAGAGAAAGACAAAATGAGCATCATTTATCTCTCGGGTTTCGGGAGTATGTTTCTCAGGAGGATCAAAGTTCTTTTCACTGGCACAAAACAATATGATGGCGACTCTATCCAGATAGGCAAGCAGATAATAGATCATTGCTATAATCGCGAAAAAGAGTATTTCATGGTTAGTTCAGGTCATTTTTGCGAGTTCTATGCTAGGGATTTCGGTTGGTGTGTAGAATCGCTGCTTTCCCTCGGGATGAGAGACCGCGTCCTCAAGACACTTTCCTACGCGCTAATAATCTTTGAGAAGCATGGTCTGATTGAGCAGAGCATAAATCCATCAGGAAAGCCTTTCACATTTCCGGATGCACAATTCTCTGATGCGCTTCCTTTTATCATACATTCATTGAGGCTCTCAAATGCAGAAAATCTCATAAAGAGGCATAAGGGTTTTCTGAACCATGAGATCATGCGCTATTTTAATGGGGTTGTTGACAAGAGCACAGGTCTGGTGAGAAAAAATGTTCATATAAGCTCGATGAAGGACTACGCCCTGCGACAGAGCTCATGCTATGACAATGCCATGACTGGGATGCTTGCCAATGATCTTTTGGCTCTATCAGCCTCTGGCCTTGCAAACCCTTTCAAAAGATATGATTATGCCAAGCTCTTGATCAAGCACTTCTGGACTGGAGAATATTTTCTGGATGACCTTTCTGGCTCAAAGTCAGTCTGTGGCGATGCCAACACAATTCCTTTCTGGGCTGGAGTTGTGCGCAACAAGAGCATCCTGCGGAAAGCGATAGCATCTGTGCAGAGAGAGAAGCTTGATAGGCCGTTCCCTCTCAAATACACGAGCGGACGTTTCAAGGAGCAGAAAATGATATCCGCTGAGTTTATGGCAGGGGACTATGAGCGTGACACAATATGGGCTCATGTAGGACTGATGTACATAAAAGTGGTTGCCGAGGTGAATAAGGACCTTGCTCGCAAATACCTCGCGGCGTATGAGAGGCAAATGCTGCTGCACAGGAACTTTCTCGAGGTCTATGACCGAGGTGGCAAGCCATTCAAGACAATAGTATATTATGCTGATGAGAGCATACTATGGGTGGCTAACTTTATGCAGTTAAAGAAATCAGTGTGATTGAGCGAGTATATCATCCCAATCCTTGCTCCTTTTGCTGCGGTTCATCTCGACAGCGGTTTTCAGCCCTGAGCTGATTTTTATTTCTTCTCCTATTATTATGATTTTTTTCTTCTTAATTGCGTCAAGTACCCCTTCCACCGTGTTCGCTTTGCATGCTACGAATGCGCTACCAAATTCATTCAGGGTATGGGCGTCGCTTCCGGCTGTGAATGCCTTTCCCTTTCGCACTGCCCAGTTCCTGGCTCGTTTGTTCATGAAATGTCTGTTGGTGGAGGTAAAAACCTCAACGGCTTCGATTCTTCTGAGCGTGTCGCGCAATTTCTTTCTTGAAAAAAACATATAGCTACTTTTGTTCAGATATGTGTACGGGTGAGGTATGCTTTTCAGGCAGGCATAACTATTTGCTTTCTCAACAAGATCAGCCATGGTCCTGTCTGATTTAACGTACTTTATGCTCTTGGTAATGATGTTATTTGGTTTGCGGACAGGATTATTACTGTACTTAAGATATTTTTCGAAGTAATCAATCAAATCCTTGACTGAATAGAAATACAGTATCACTTCCTTACCTTCTCTGCTGGCAATCTCGATGCCAGGAATCACTAGCACTCTGTTCTGTTTTGATGCTTCGATAGCTCCTTCAACTCTTTTATGATCGGTTATTGCCATTCCTATGCCTGTGAATTCTGCTTTCTTCATTAGCATCGAAATAGGTGTTTTCGAGTCATGTGAGAATCTTGTGTGCACATGCATATCGACGAATGAATATTCCTTCTTCAGCTCATCCATTGCTGGTTTCTGGAAAATTATGTGTTGATTGTTTCTCCTATTCCATCCTAGAAATCCCATTTTATAAGTCCCGCTCTCTTAATTTAGTCATAATCTTTTTAGCTTGTTCAGGAGCTCCATGGCTTTCTTGCCGTCGATCTTTCCCCTGAACTTAGCCATCACCAAGCCCATCAATGCTCCTGGCGTTGCGTCTTTGTTGGCCTGAACTATATTTATGATCTCCATCTCTAGCTCTTCCTCACTCACTCCCTTGTATTTGGAGAAGTCAGGTTTCTTTCCCTCTGCCATCTCAGTCAATATCTCGAACACTGCGCTCTTAGGCATCTCTTCTGCATTAGCCTTCTCGAATAGCTCATCGACGTGTTCTGAAACATTCAGCTCCTTTCCATACCTTGCCTTTATCTCCTTTGAGCTGTTAAGGAGAGTCTCTGCCATGAATTTCGGCTCAAGATTAGGATATTTCGCAGCGTAATGCTCAATGTTGACTCCTTTCTTTACAGCAAGGGTGGCAAGGTCATTGCTGAGCTTGAACTTCTCAGAGGTCTCTTTTATCTTCTCCTCTATTGTCTTGACTGTCTTGATTTCATGGATGTCAGGGATGATTGGCGGCATGTCTGTTTCAGGGTACATCCTATCCTGGCCAGGCATCGGCCTTAGGTAGTTGGTGGTGAGATCATCTTCGACGTTCCTGACCTCTGGTTCAAAGGTCTTTCCTTCTTCTTTGAGTTTCAGCTGCCTTTCGATCTCACTGTTGATGACCTTGACAATGCTCCTAAGATCTTGGAATCCTTTTATCTCAACCCTTGATCCGCCGCCTATGCTAAGGTTTACATCCTGCCTTATGGTGCCTATCCCTCGTTTGCAATTCTCTGTGCTTCTCAGGATCATCCCGATCTTGGCAGCCACCTCTTTCACCTCTTCAGGGTTTCTCATGTGAGGGCCTGTCGCTATCTCTATGAGAGGGATCCCTAGGCGAGAAAGGTTGTAGACATCATGATCTTTCTTTCTCTCTATAACCTGACAGGCTTCTTCCTCAAGGCAGACCGTGTCAATGCCGATCCTGCGCCCATTGACTTCCAAAGAGCCATCCATGCCTATGAGCATCGTCCTTTGGAATCCTGATGTGTTTGAGCCATCAATCACTGTCTTCCTCATGACCTGTATCTCGTCGACGATTCTGCAGTTGAGCATCTTCGCTACCTGTAGCGCTGTTCTGAGTGCATCCTGGCTTATTGGATGAGGAGGCTCACAATCCAATTCTACAAGACAGGTGATATCTTCATATCCTTCATAAATGAAATATTTTTTTTTCTTAGCTTCATGAAGCGCGGCTTGATCAACTCCACCGCTTTCGCCTGCAGAAGCACGCAAGTATCTTTTAACCCTAAAATCAGGATCGCCTTTTCTTATTTCAGTGGGGCATTTGCAGAATAACTTACAGCCTTCTAATTGTTGATGGCATTCTATGCCGCACTTGAAGCCTAGCTGCTCATGACTCAAATCCATTTTCTCACACAACTCATTAATATGAGTGTTAAGAAGAGCTTCTCTTTTTTAATGTTTTGCTATTGCAATTATATCAAGAAATGCTCTTTTTCACTCCTCTCGCTGATCTCTCCGCGGAGGTTCTTCTCGAAGAGCTCTTTTATCCTGACGATTCCTTCATTATGGTGGTTTGATAGGAGCCATGCCAGCTTTATGAAAGCAGTTTCAGGAGTCATGTCAGTATAATTGCCGATGACGCCTGCGTCTAGCAGCTGTCTTCCTGGCGTGTAGACGTTCATGTTTATTCTTCCGTAGATGGTCTGGGGCGCTGCGACAACAGGAATCTTCTTTGCCAGCTCAACTATTGCATGCATTATCTTCTCATTCTCATCTGTGTGATCATCTACCTTCATGCTTGGCAGATGGCCTAATCCCATCAGCTCGACCACTAGGCCATCAAAATCCTTGTAAGCGGTTATTTCTGAGGCGTACATCTGGACGTGCGCCTTGAGAAGCCCGACCTTGAGTTTCTCGTTGAAAAGCTTGAGCAAGATTTTCTTGTTTTTGTCCTTCTTCTGGTAATCAGACATGAACTCTATTCTCTTATTTTCAGCATTCACTCTTGCGATAGGATTGGAGTTTATAGGCCTGAAAGCATCCCTTCTTGAGGAGTGCATCTTCCTTGTCTTGCAGGCAGGGAGTATTAGGCAGCTGTCGTCGTTGTTGTTCTCATGCATGCAGATGGCCACTCCTGAAAACTCAGAGTTGGCTATGAAGTTCGCTGCAGATATGATGTTCAGGGCTGCGTCTGTGCTTCCCCTGTCGCTGCTCCTCTGGCTTCCTACAATCATGACAGGAATCCCGATGTTTTCAAGGGCAAAGGTCAATGCTGCTGCGGTTGATGCAAGAGTGTCGGTGCCTTGCGTAACAATTACTCCATCAACTCCGTTGTTCGCTTCTTCCTCTATCGCCTTTGCTATGATATTGTAGTGCGTGAATCGCATCATCTCAGACTGCATGTTACCCAGCAAACTGCTCTTGACATTGACCAAGCTTTTTAGCTCAGGGAATAATCTGAGTATGTCTGTCTCTGTGAACTTGGCGATAACTGCTCCGGTCTCATAGTCTACCTTGCTAGCGATGGTTCCGCCGGTATGAAGTAATGCTATCGTTGGAAGCTTGTGGTTCTGCTTCTCCTGCTCATGGCTTTCACAGGTCTCTTTTGCCTTGCCAACGCTCTTGCTAGTCTTGACATGTCTCTTCGCAATTCCTATATTATAGCCGTTGCTTAGCTTTATGACTATGAAATCCTTTTCCTCTTTTATGAACACCCCTTTGTATGTTAAGTGTTCACTCTCTATTTCTACCAGTTCTCCTTGTTTGAACATATATGTTTTGCCCTCTTTAATTCATTTCTTCTTTTTCTGAGAGTTCTTGACCTTCTTCTCGAGATTTATCGCTTCTTTCTTTAGCTTTGCAGACCAGCCGTGAAGCATCTTTACTGCTTTCTTGTCATATCCTTTCTCATGCATCTTCTTCGCTGCATATACGGCTCCAGCGATGGCTGCTGCTGCTGCTGCCACGCCAATGATTACCTTTGTTCTTTTGCTGACCATTTAATCCACCTCAATAATGCTTTATACTATCACTTGGCTCATGATTATATAAAGTTTATTATATTAGATTATATTGTTAGGCTGTTGCATCAAAGGATAATTATTTAAATTCCTCTTGCAATGAGCTGGCTATGTCAAGATATTCGCCGGGCGTCCATCATCAGCACACCAGGAAAAGGATACATGCCCAGTTCCAGGAGTATCCTCATCCTAACAGATGGGTGAATCTTCTTGATAAGCTGCTGATCGTGATCGCGGTGATAGCTCCGCTGATGAACATACCCCAGGTGGCCAAGATATTCATTGAGCAGAACGCCTCAGGCATCTCCCTGTTATCATATTTCTGCTTCACCATCTTCGACATTCCATGGCTTATCTACGGCATAGTCCACAAAGAAAAGCCTATAATCATAGCATATTCATTCTGGCTTATCACTAACTTGTTAGTGGTTGTTGGAGTAATAATTTACGGCTAGAATAATTCATTAATGATTCAAATACCTTCTTTCATCGGAGGATTATATGATGGTATTCTTTGTTTATCAGCTTGTCTATTATTGCTATGGAACCTGCTCTGAATGATGATTTTGGAGGTGACATCTCAAGCTCAGCTATAATTCCTCAAATATCTCCAATCCTCACTGAGTCCAAGATCCTCCCGACTGTTATGTGGGGGTTGTAGCATTTTAGGACGTAAGGGTTGTTGTATTCTTTAAGGAATGCTTCTTGTTGCCGCGTTAATGATTCTTTCGGAGAATATGTTTCTCTTCTCTCATCGAATCTTTTAGAGATATTTATTGCCGTGTTATGCATCGATTGCAGTTCAGGAGTCTTCCTTGCTTTGAGCACTATGGTGTTTCCTGAGAATATGTCGTATCCTTCTATGACCACGTCAAGGCTTGAAGTGTTCTGGTATGCTGATTCCAGCTCTGCTATCAATCCTTTTATGCCAGAAGTCCAGAATGATTCTTTAAGAGTCAGGTGTATTGGGGTCTTCGGAATCTCAATAATATTAAGGTATTCTGACCTTAGATCCTCAACCATCCCTGTAGTTTTATCATCAGGCAATAACGCTATTAAGTATTTTCCTATTTTTTCAGCCATTAGAGTCCAGGAATGTCTTTACTATTAAATAGTTTTTGAAATCATATTTTCCTAGAATAAGTTCATCCGTAATAGCTCGGCTTTTCCTGCTTCATCTCTTTGCCGCGGGCAGCCCTGAAGGTCTTCTCTAGATCAGCATATGCTTCCTCTACGTCCTTAGTGGCTGATGGTCTGACCTTTGCCAAAGCCAGCTCGAAGTGCTTGGCCTTGATGGTCTTTGCTTTCATATCCTCTCGCAATGCAAAGATAGCTGCCTCTCTGCAGACGCTCTCGATGTCTGCTCCGACATATGATTCTGTCTGGTCTATGAGATTGCTCATCTCAACATCCTTGTCAAGAGGCATACCTTTTGTATGCACAGCGAAGATATCTTTCCTTGTTCTCTTGTCAGGGACTGGTGCCAGTATTATTCTGTCAAATCTCCCAGGCCTTAGAAGTGCGGTATCTATTATGTCTGGCCTGTTGGTGGCTCCTATGATTATTATATCATTAAGCTCCTGGAGACCGTCCATCTCTGTAAGTAGCTGATTGACAACGCGCTCTGTGACGTGAGAGTCATCGCCTCCTCCTCCTCCGCCCCGCCTTGGCGCAAGCGAGTCTATCTCGTCGAAGAATATTATTGTCGGGCTGGTCTGCCTTGCTTTCTCAAACACTTTTCTGACTGCCTTCTCGCTTTCTCCGACCCATTTGCTCAGCAGCTCAGGGCCTTTCACCAGTATGAAGTTAGCCTTTGATTCATTGGCTACTGCCTTTGCCAGCATTGTCTTTCCTGTTCCTGGCGCACCGTAGATGAGGACTCCTTTTGGTGGCTTTACTCCCATTCGCACGAAATCATCCTTATTTTTCAGTGGCCACTCGACTGCTTCGATGAGTTCCTGCTTGACATTGTCAAGCCCTCCGATGTCGTTCCATCGAACATTAGGTATCTCGATAAGTACTTCCCTGAGAGCGCTGGGCCTCACGACCTTGAGTGCTTCCTGAAAGTCTGACTGCCTAAGTATGAGCTTGTCAAGTATCTCCTGAGGTATTGGTTCTCCTTCCTTGAGAGTTGCCTCTCCGAGCACTCTTCTCAGGACCGTCATGGCTGCCTCTCGCGCAAGGCTTGAGAGGTCTGCGCCTACAAACCCGTAGGTGATGCTTGCTATCTTGGTTAGCAGGTCCTCTCTGAGCAATCCTCTAATAGCGACTTTCTCGTCGTTGCTGAGTAGGTTCGTTTCTTTGCTGGTCATTGCCTTGTAGAAATCTGTGAGCTTCATCTTTGAGATCTTGTCAAGGGCTTTCCTGAGCAGCTCTATCTCCAGCTGCTTGTTCTTTATGATTCCCTGTGCTTCTTCATCATCTTTTCTGCTTGCCAATGATTTGGTATCATTCTCTAGCTTTGTGATCTTCTCGGTCAAGCCTAGCTTTGCCTGGGCTAGGTCATAGGTAGGCTCTATAGGCATATTCCTTGTGTGGATCTTCATCACAGCGAGCCTTCCCTGTTCGTTAGGGACTCCTATCTCCAGCTCCCTATCAAATCTTCCTGGTCTTCTGAGCGCAGGATCAAGCACATTAGGTATGTTGGTTGCTGCTATCACAACGACCTTTCCTCTTGTCTTCAGGCCGTCCATCAATGCAAGAAGCTGTGCAACGACTCTCTTCTCAACCTCTCCCTTGCTTTCTTCCCTCTTGCTCGCTATGGCATCTATCTCGTCGATGAATATTATGCTTGGGGCTTTCTCCTCTGCCTCCTTGAAAGTATTCCTTAAGTTCTCCTCTGATTGGCCGTAGAACTTGCTCATTATCTCTGGACCGTTTATTAGTATGAAATTAGCATTGGTCTCGTTGGCCACTGCCTTTGCCAGCAAGGTCTTTCCTGTTCCTGGCGGGCCATGCAATAATACTCCCTTAGGCGCTTCAATGCCAAGCCTCTCAAAAATCTCAGGATGCTTCAGTGGCAGCTCTATCATCTCTCTTACTTTCTTGAGTTCTTCATCAAGGCCTCCTATGTCCTCATAGCTTACGTCGATTGGTTTGTCCTCGCTCACATCCACTGCCTTTGAGATGAAGCTTACCTTTGTGTTTTCTGTGACAAGCACTGCTTGCTTTGGCTCGCAGTTGACCACGACAAACTTTAGGTCTCCGAGGCCGAAGCCCATGGCTGTCTCGTTGAGCATGCTGAACATCTCGTCGAAGAAAGGATGACCTGCAAGAGTGTTTCTCCTTCTCTGGGTCCCTCCGAGAGAGACAATGTCTCCTTTTACAAGCGGCCGCCCGAGGAGTCCGTTCTTGAAAAGGTCTGTGTTGGCCTTTATCATTATGCCCTCTCGCGCAGGAGCGATTGTGACGCTCTTAGCCTCTTTAACATCAGCCTTCCTGATGATGACTACCTCTCCTATACTGGTCTTGGCGTTTCGCCTGATCAGAGGGTCTGTCCTTATTATGTTGAGGCCCATGTCGCCTGGCAGCGCCCTGTCAGCGATTGCTACAGTAGTCCTCTCGCCAACAACCTCTACTATGCTGCCTGGTCGTACATCTATCTGCTTCAAGAAATCAGTTCCTATCCTGACTATGCCTTTGTTGATGTCTTCCTGTATGGCCTCAGCCACCTTCAGCTTTATTTCTTCTTTAGGCATATTACTCTCTAAAAATCGGGTTTGATTTATATATTTTTGTATTGTTGGGGAGAATGTCTTTAAAAGGTCAGATCCATATCTTTTTGCCATAATGCTTAAAGACATCCCTACCTGACCATGCTTTTGTGTCTTTCATGGTAAAACCAATCATATTCACGTATTCTTTTATTTTTTTCGCGCTAGTAGTCTCTATCTCCAGAAAGGTTGGTATGCCTGGGTAAGTGTCTAGCTCGAAATGAGCATCCTTAAGAGAATATGATGTTCGATGTTTAGCCACTCTGGTGTGCTCTTTTAGGCCTAATAGTTTGATTATTTTTCTTGTCGTTTCAAAGTCAGATACATTAACTTCAAGCTCTTCTGCGCTTTTCACGATTTTTGTCTTCGCCTTTTTCTTGAAAGTGAGTTCTGTGCAGTCTCCTTTTTTTCGTAGGCGAAAAAGGCCGTTATTTTTCCAGATGGATCTGTCAGGATAATCAAATATGCAGGTATCCATCTCTCCATCAAAGACTTTCTTTGCGCCAAGCTTCTTTAGCTTTTGTGTGATCTCATTCACATCTACTTCTAGTATCTTGACTTCAATCTCTATCATTGCAAGTAGCCGCCTTTCTGAAGGTTCCAGAGCTTCCTGTAGAGACCTTCCTGCTTTATTAGCTGGTTGTGCTTCCCTGACTGCACTATCCTGCCCTTGTCCAGCACAACAATTGTGTCTGCGCTCATTATCGTCGAAAGCCTATGGGCTATGATTATTGAAGTTCTTCCTTTCATGAGCCTAGCCAGGTCTTTCTGGATCTCATGCTCTGTCTCTGAGTCAAGGGATGATGTGGCTTCATCAAGCACCAGCACCTTCTTGTCAGCAAGTATTGCCCTTGCTATTGACACTCTCTGCTTCTCTCCTCCAGAGAGCTTGACACCTCTCTCTCCTACGATAGTATCCTCTTTGTTAGGGAAGTTTTCTATTATCTTATTCATCTGGGCGAATCGCATGGCCTCAAAGACCTGCTCTCGCGAGGCGTTTGGATTGGAGAATGCGATGTTGTTGTAGATGGTGTCATCAAATAATACGCATTCCTGGGGGACTATGCTCAGCTCTGACCTCAATGACTCCTGCTTGAACCCTTTGATGTTCTTTCCGTCGATCAGTATCTCTCCGCACTCCACATCATACAGCCTATACAAAAGTCTGACTAGTGTTGTCTTGCCTGAGCCAGACGGTCCTATGACCGCCACTTTCCTGTTCTTCGGGATCTTTAGGGTCAGGCCCTGGAATATCTTTCTCTTCTTATAGCTGAAGGACACATCTTTGAATAGCATCTCTCCTTTCTTGATCTCGAGCTTCTTGGCATCGGGCGCATCCTTTATGTCATTCTCTACTTTGTAGTATTTGAACAATGACTCGAAATCAGCCATCGACCTATAAAAATTCCTTATTCCATGGTCGAAGCTGAACAGGTTTCCTACAAGGCCTGTGAATATTGTGTATATGAACACCAATGTACCGATGCTCATGCTCTTCTCTAGCACAGCCATCAGTGGGAAATACATTACAAGCACAGTGCCCAGGCCTAGGATGAAGTTCTGCCCTGCGCTCAGCCACCTGAAATAGTTCCAATGCCTCATTAAAGCCTGTCTTGTCTTCTCTCCTATTGCTGAGTATTTAGCCTTTATGCTCTCCTCCTTTCCAAAATATTTTATTGAGTCTATGTTGGTGAATATGTCGCTGATCACAGCTTTCTCAAAGTCCTCTGCGTCATTGGCAGCCATGTTCGCCCACTGCTGCTTGAAATTTATCAGCAGGCTGTATGCGACGAAGATTATGACTGTTGCCATGATTATGATCGCGGAAAGCCTGTCAAAATAGAGGAGTGTGCCTGTCACTATCACTACTTGGATGAGCAATGGCGTGAAGTTGAACATGATGGTGTCAGTCATCCTCTCGACTGCGCCGCTGCTCCTGATTATCTTGCTTATGAGCGACCCTGTCTTGTGCGAGCTATGGAAGTTATGCGAGAGTATTATTAGATGGTTTAGGAATTTTCTCTTGACATCAAGCATCAGGTTCCCATCCAGTATGTTGGCTAGGTGAATGTAGAGCCATCTCGCTATTACTGTCAGTAGAGCCAGCCCTACGAAGATGCAGAACACCAATAGGAGCACCTGGGTGTAGGAGGTCTTTGTTATGCTATCTGCGATGAAGTCAGCTCCTTTGTCAATAACCTGCTTGAAAAGATATTTCTCAAGCACATGGCTGAGCTCAAGATATATTATTATAAGAAGCATCCCTACTACCACAAAGCCGTACTTTTTCATTAAGCCCCAATAAAGATGTAGGTTGTACTTTATGTCTATCTTCTCTGCTTGCTTCTCACTCTCTTTTTTCATGCTCTTCCTCGTGGACAGTATTTGTGCCTCCCTTTTTATATTTTCCCAAAAGACAGAGGATTCGCCATTATTCCTCCGTCGAGCTTGAATCCGTGAAATTTTCGGTATTTTTTAATACTAGATATACTTAACAGGAATAAAATTGAAAGAACCCGATTTTTTGTTCGGTGGCTTTGAGCGAAGAAGCTATCCTCGCCGCGAGGATGATGACGTCTTTAATGAGGAAGCCAACGAAGAAGAATGATTTAATGATTAGTATTCTGATGAATTTGTTAGATAATCAAATGCGACGTTTAATTGCGATGTATTGAACTATGATATGAGCAATAGGAAATAAAGAGAAATATTTGAACAAAAAAATTTATTCGTCCTTTGCGCCTACCTTAGGGAGAGGCATTGGAGGAGGGAGGTTCATGAAGTCGCTGAGCATCAATGCCTTGACATTGCACTTCACAAGCACATTGTTCAGCACCTGGGTCATCATCTCTTTGTCGACCTTCTTGCTCTTCTTCCAGTTCTTCAGGGCCTCGTCAGCCTTTGCCTTGTCAGCCAGGAAGATCACCTCCCCCTCTAGGAATATGTTCCCGATGTTGGGCTCATAGGTTGATGTGAACTCGAAGCCGAATTTCAAGGCTGTCTTGCTGGTGTTGATGTCCAATTTGGTCTCGTCTACTGTCTTTATCCCTACGTTGTTGCTTATGTTGACCTTTCCTTTTACAGGGTTGGTCTTCTCCACAAGCATCTTTGTGAAACTGAATCCGATAACGCTCATTATTCGCACCTCACATCATTTTCTGACAATGATGCTCCCAGAGAACACAGGACTGTTTTTAAAGGTTATTATTTCCTCAGAAATTTTTATAAAGCGACGCAAATTCTTCTCAAACATGGCAAAGGTCATTCTTATTAAAGAGCATGAGCTCGACGGCTTTGAGCAGATGCTCGAGGCAGGTCTGAAAGATAAGTTCAAGAGCGGCATGAAAGTCGCTGTCAAGCTGCACATGGGTGAGGGAAAAGGTATGTTCTCTCCTGAGCTGGCTAAGCGTTCGGTGGCTGTGCTCAAGAAGCTTGGCTGCGAACCATTCATGTTTGATACGATTGTTCTCTATCCTGGGCCTAGGCATCAGAAAGCGTCATATAAGGCTTTGGCTGCTGAACATGGCTTTACCGAGGAGAAGACAGGTTGCCCTGTGGTTATCTCTGATGATTATGTGATTGTCAAGACAGCCCACATGGCTGTTGAGGTCTCAAAGGAGATGGCTGAGTCCGATGCCATGCTTGTGCTGACGCATGTCAAGGGTCATGGCTGCTCCGGATTTGGAGGAGCGATAAAAAACCTTGCCATGGGATGCGCCTCTCCAAAATCGAAGAAGGACCAGCACAAGCTTGGGATGCCTAGGATGAATGATAATTGCATCGCCTGCGGGACCTGCGCCTCTGTCTGCCCTTTCAAGGCTATAACTGTGGATGAGCGTGCAGTTGTCTCAGAGTCTAGGTGTTGGGGATGTGATAATTGTTTTTACAATTGTCCTCACAACGCTATTGAGATTAATGTCTCATTTGATATTCTGCTGGCCGAGGCTGCCTTTGCTGCTTTGCACGCAATCAAGGGAAAGCCAGTCTACTATGTGAATGATGCAAGGAGGATGACAAAGGATTGCGATTGCTTCAGGGATCCTGGAAATCCTGTTGTCAAGGACGTAGGAGTTCTTCTCTGCGATGACATCGTCGCAGTCGACAAGGCAAGCCTTGACCTCATAAACGAGCAGGAAGGAAGGAACGCTTTTAAGGAGATAAACCATCATGATCCCTGCCTTTTAGTCAAGGAATCAGAGAAGATAGGGTTTGGGAAGAAGGATTATTCTATTGAGAGAAGATGATCGCTTCTCTGCTGTTTTTAGGAGCAAATTTTATAAAATCCATCTGATTACTGGGCTTCATGGAAAAAGTAATGCCTGATTCGGAAGTTTATGTGCAGGGGTTGCAATTCTGGCCTTATGTCAAGTCATGGAACTATGTCCTTGATTATGTCTCCCGCAACCTTCCTAAAGGAAGTAGCTTGATGGATCTGATGTGCGGGCCTGGTTATCTTCTCGGTAAGATTGCTTCGGTCAGGGGAGATCTTAAGCTCAAAGGGTTGGATATTGATGAGAGGTACATCCGCTTCGCGAGAGAGAGTCATCCCGGAATTGATTTCGAGCTAGGGGATGTCATCTCATGGGATCCTGCGGAGAAGTACAATGCGGTGATATGCACTGGCGCGCTCCATCACGTGCCTTATGAGCATCAGGAGGGTGTTATCGGCAGGATGGCTTCCGGCGCCAAGCCAGGAGGCTTTGTGCTAATCTCTGATTGCTATGTTGATGATTATTGTGATGAGGCTGGAAGGAGACTTGCTGCTGCTAAGCTGGGTTATGAATATTTGAGGGAGACTATTTGGAAGGGCGCGCCTGAGCCTGTTGTTAAGGTGACAACAGAAATCCTTATTGATGATATCTTGATGAATGAGTTCAAGACTTCTATGGTGAGGCGGTTGCCTGTTTTCAACAAGCTCTTTGTTGTTGTCGAGACTCTTAAGGTTTGGCCTGATTTTGACTCGGGTTATGGTGATTACATCTCCATTTGTTGGCGCGCCTGATTTTTCCCTGCCTTTTTCTTCAGTACTTGGAAGCATTTAAATAGAACTTCCAATAATCATCAGTACTGCGACGATTGAGTCGTATCGTTTGTGTGATGCGGAGGTTTTGAGATGATCATGAACCTAATACATTTGGACCATTCGAACTTTGACAGGGAGATCAACGACAGCAAAGTCCCAATGATAATAGACTTTTGGGCTCCCTGGTGCGGACCATGCAGAATGATGAGCCCTGTATTTGAGGAACTCAGCTCAGAATACACGGGAAAGCTGAAATTCGCCAAGCTCAACACAGAAGAACATCCTGAGCTGGCAGGGAAGTTCGATATCAGAGGCATACCTACATTGGTGCTTGTCAAGAAAGGACGGGAGATCAACAGGCTTGTAGGCTTCAGGCAGAAAGATGAGCTGAAAGAAGAGTTTGACTCGATGCTGGCCTGATATTTTTTTTTTCATGATGAGAGCCCTATAGGAAATATAGGCTTTGGCACCCTTCCCCCTGATCATTGCTGGAATCCCCATATGAATAATTTTTTATGGACAGCTTAACATGGATACGCTTAAAAAGGATGACTGCTTCCCATGGAATCGTTATTTTTAGCAGGGTCATTTGTGGGGTGAATCAAATGTCAGAAAAGAACAATATAAATCCTTTCCAGGACACAATGAAGAGATTGAACCAGGTCTTTGAAGAGGCGAAAAAGCTTCCTGCTGAGCTCTGGGGAATCACAGAGGAAGAGCTCGAAATACTCAGGCACGAGAAAAGAGCCATCCTGATAAATTTTCCTCTAAAGACAGCCAAGGGCATGCGAGTGATAAACGCTTATAGAGTGCAGTACAACGACGCCCTCGGTCCCAACAAAGGAGGAATAAGGTTCCATCACGAAGTAGACCTTGATGAAGTGAAGGTATTGGCGCTCTGGATGGCATTGAAGAACTCGCTCCTGGGCCTGCCATATGGAGGCGGAAAAGGAGGAGTGACAATAAACCCAAAGAATTTCTCAAAGCAGGAGCTCGAGGCCATAAGCCGAGAGTATGTGCGCCAGCTTCACAAATTCATCGGCCCGACGATCGACGTCCCTGCGCCTGACGTCTACACAAACCCTGAGATCATGGGCTGGATGCTTGACGAATATGAGAAGATAAAAGGAGAGCACCTACCAGGCGTCATAACAGGAAAACCTCTGTCAATAGGTGGCAGCGAAGGCAGGAGCTTCTCGACAGGCCTTGGAGCATACTATGTTCTCAGGGAAGCCATGAAAGAATACAAGCTTGATCCTAAGAAATCAAGGGCTGCAGTGCATGGCTTTGGAAATGCAGGCATCGAAATAGCAAAAGTCTTGTTCGAGAAAGGCGCCAAGGTTATTGCTGTGTGCGATAGCAGAGGAGCTGTCATGAATGAGAAAGGGCTTGATATTCACAAGCTAATGGAGCACAAGGAAAAGACAGGAGCAGTCCAGAAATTTCCTGGAGCAAAGAACATAACCAACAATGAGCTGCTGAAGCTGGACGTCGAGATACTGGCGCCTGCTTCTCTAGCAGATATCATCACGATCGAGAACGTCAAGGACATCAAGGCAAAGATAATACTCGAGGTTGCCAATGGCCCAATATCCACCGAGGCAGACGAATATTTGTTCAAGAAAGGAGTGATAGTGCTTCCTGACATACTCTCAAACGCAGGAGGAGTAACCGTATCATACTTTGAATGGATGCAGAACATTGCTGGAGACCATTGGGATGAGAAGACTGTGCTGGAGAAGCTTGACAAGAAGATGACTGAAACATTCAAGATACTGCTCAACAGCTATGTCAAGCCCTACAAGCTCAGCTTCAGGACAGCAGCCTACGTAAAGTCGATAAAGCGCATAATACAGGCAGAGAAGGACAGAGGAAGGATTTGAATGAAAACACAATTCATAAGCAACAGCAAAGGCCAGAGGATCGCGGTAGTGGTCGAAAAGCCTAAGTTGAATGATAGTGATCCCATCGGGTTGGCGATAATAATGCACGGGCTCGGAGGATTCAAGGAACAGCCACACATAGCTGCCTTCGCAAAAGCATTCCTGGACGAAGGTTATGTCGCAGTACGCTTCGACACCATAAACTCGCTGGGAGAGAGCGCAGGAAAGTATGAAGATGCCACTGTGACCAATTATTATGCTGACCTTGAGACAGTCATCAAATGGGCGAGGGATCAGCCTTGGTTCATCGAGCCATTCTGCCTCGCAGGCCACAGCCTAGGAGGATTGTGCGCTGCTCTTTATGCAGAGAAGCATCCTGAGGAGGTGAAAGCTCTGGCCCCGATATCTACATTAGTGTCTGGTAAGCTCAGCCTGGAAGCCCATGACAAGGAAGAGCTTGAGGACTGGAAGAAGACAGGATGGCAGATAAGGCCCAGCACCTCAAAACCTGGTGTCATCAAAAAGCTTAAATGGTCCCACATGGAAGACCGCCTGAAGTACGACCTGCTCCCAATGGCTGACAAGCTAACGATGCCTGTGCTTCTAATAGTATCAGAGCATGATAATTTGACCCCGCTCAAGCATCAGAAGATATTTTTTGATGCCCTTCATGGTAAAAAAGAGCTTCATACAATAAGAGGCGCAGCTCACACTTTCAGGGATAAAAAAGAGATTGAAGAGATAAAGATTATTTTGTCGAGATGGATAACCAAGCTAGACGAGCAGAAAATAGCTTAGATAAGATTAAGTGATGGTAAGATGATAGACTTCGCATGCAAGCAATTCAAGATCGAGGAGATAATCAAGTGTAGCCTTATGCTGACAAAGGCAGATTTTAAGGTCTTAGTAATGCTATCGGGCGGCAGCAAGGATTGGTTCACAACAGACCAGATCGCCAGGAAGCTCAGGCTCAATCTATCAACTGTACAAAGAGCTGTTAAGAAGCTCCATGGCAGCGGCCTTGTCGATAGAAACCAGAACAACCTTGACAACGGAGGCTACATCTACATCTACCGTGCTAAGCCAAAGGATGATGTCCGCTCAGTCATAATGGGCATAGTTAATAAATGGGTCACAAAGGTGGAGAGCGAGCTCAAGAAATGGTGATTTTATTCTTCAATAAAACAGAAATTGCTGAGGTGATTAGTAAGTGAATCCTACAAAAACAAACTACTGGATCGATATTGGCATGGGCGTTGCCTTTGTGCTATCATTCATCACAGGAATAATAAAATGGCCGAGATTGGTCACTCGGTTTGGTCTGACTTACAACCAACTGCCGATGAACCAGCTTACTATAATTCATGACTGGAGCGGCATTATCCTGGGATTATTGGTCTTGCTGCATCTGGTGCTCCACCGCAAATGGATATCCTACACGACCAAGCAGTTCTTCAAGAGAAAAGAGGAGAAAAAATGCGAGTCGCAACAGTGATTATTATGTTATCGCTGGCAATCCTGCTTATTGCCTGCTCCCAGAATAATAATCTTGAGTCTGAACAGAACACATTCATCAGCCAGAACACTTTATCAGGAGGGGCTGAATGCTCTAGGGGAGTTGAGAACGATTCTTTTCCTGGTTCGTGCAGCCTCTATATTGACCAGAACAATAATGGGTTATGCGATCTTGGTGAATGATCCTTTAAGATTTGTGCTCTGAGTTTATTATTCTTTAGTTCGTCTTTCATTTCTGACCTGCTATGTTCCACACTCTCTCGAACTCATCAACAAACCCTTTCGCTATCTCTCTATCATGCAGGATCAGGATGTTTTCATCATTCTTGCTAGTGCCTGCGCTCGTAGGATTATAGCTGCCAGTCACCACTGTACTGTTGTCGATGATGAATACCTTGTGGTGCAGCTTGGCAGGGTTTCCATCGATTATTACACTCATACCTGCAGCAAGCATCTTGTTGTATTCAGTGTATCTTTCCTGGCTCTTGACCTGGCTCTCATCGAAAACCCCTCTGATCTCAAGGTCATCTCTCTTCTCAATCAGGTAGTTGCCAAGTGCCTCTGATGTGAAGCTGAAGGTCATGAAATAGACGCTCTGCTTGGCGCTCTTGAGAACCGATAGCACTTTGCCCTCGCAATCATCATCTGGGCAGAAGTAATTCTCGAGCAGATTGTCATTGAAGTTTATTTTCTGGTATCTTGTTGGCTTGTCAGGCGAGCTCTTCTCGAGCTCGGAGAATTCATCCTCATAATTTCTCATCAGATAGGCTGACTCTATAACCAACATGTTGTTGTCGTTCTTGTTGATGTCATTGTAGGTAGGATTCATTGAGCCTGTCACAAGATAGTCCTTGCCACTGGAGTTGTAGATCAGCCAGAACTTGTTGTGCATCAGCCCGGTCCCGCTGATCTTTCTGCCGAAGCCGAAGTAATTGTCCTCGTCGACAAGGACGCTTGCATCCTTGCTCTTTAGGATTGCGATCAGCTCTTTCTGATCAAGGTCGTAGAGTGCGGTCTTTATCATGCGGGAGTTTAGCAATAAAGATTCAAGCCTTGCGCTGCAATTCTCTGTTCTTGAGAAGCATAACAGGACCGTTCCGTTCTCAGATGGTGTTGATTCTTGGCCCTGGCGAGCGAGGCAGAAGATGGTTATGATAAGGATGATCAAAAGCACAAGCAGCAAGACGAGCAGCATTATTTCTCTTTTTTTTGAAGCCATAAAATAAGCGTTTTCTTCTTGATTAATAAATCCACCTATCAGGCTTCCGGAAAAATAAGGGTCTGTCTATATGACCTGCCTAATTATGGTGCCTGTGTTGATCTGCTTTATCTGGTCAACCAATTCACCTATCAATGCCTTGTAGGCTCTTGTCTTCTCAGGATAGCCATCATTTATTTCCTTTGTAAGCTCTGAGATGTCATAATTTATTACTTTGAGCGAATTCAGAATATTCTTATCTCCTGGCGCGACATATAGCGATTTCTCATATGCATACATGGCTTCATTCAGTAAATCAAGGGTTACTTTTTCGCGCATCCCCTCCCGTCTCATTGTTATTATGCTCTCGTAAAGCACATCTCCAAGCGTCTTTATGGATTTTTCATTACTTGGACTGCCTTTCCTGTTTTTTATGACAGGGGATTCGGCGTTAATGTATCCAGAGAATGTTTTAGTGAACTCAGTTCCTTTGCCTGGCGGCAGCCTCAGCTCATAACCTTCTGGTAGTAGCGGGCTTATATTTCCTGCTGATTTTCCTTTGATGTGATTCACCAGAGACCTGTTCCTAATCCAGAGCACAGCCGGGTTAAGAATGACTGCTTCATCTCGAGAGAGATTCATGGCCCTCATCACAGCTTTTATGCTGAGCCTCTTGCTTGAGGTGTAGTTGATCTTCACAGAATCGAATTCCAGCTCTTCGCCTGCGAACCCTTTGCCTAGCTCTTCAAAAGCCTTTCTTGCACCAAGGAATTTCATGACATACTGGCTGGATTTCTGCTTATATGTGTGGTCAAGCAGCTCCTTGACACGCTCGTCTTTCTGGGCCTGCGCTAGATCTCCTGTCTTTGAGAACACAGAAGTTATGCTCAAGAATAATTCATCGAAGTTATCTGTTTGCGAGTATTTCTTTGCGAAGATCAGGGCTTTGTCGAGGTTGTGCTTTCCGCTGGTGTATGCATTAATCGCAATCAGCTCATGCCCGTAACGAGCATAAAGCGCACGCAAGAGCAAGGCTGCGGCTCCTGCTGATCTTATAGGATCCAGCCGTTCATCAACTGAGTTGTTTATCATGAGGAAATTCCTGCCAGTCTCCTCCATGAACTGGAATGCGCCGACAGCCTTGGTTTCGGAGACCGCGTCTGGGTTGAAGCAGCTCTCGAGGAATGCTATTTGCATCAGGTCAGGCGAGACTCTTGCGTTACTGAACTCCTGGACGCAATTATTCCAATAAGGCGCTGCTCTTTTGAATCCCTGGCTAAAGTCAACTGCTAAACCTCTGATGAATCTCACGTCTTTGATTCTTTTGCCGAACTCTTTCATCTTCTTTCTTATGAGAAGCTTCTGCTCATTTGTCAGGCTCGGATCAGGATTGCCTGTATCTAGCACCTCTGCAATATCAAAATTTGATGAGTTATAGAAGATGATTTCTGAATAATTGTACTTGGTGTAAATGTTATTCCAGAATTCTGCCTGTTTTTTTAGCTGCGCTGGTGCTCGAATCCTTTCGAAGTAGGTTTCTGCCTCGAAAATCATTGGCGGGCGCAAAAGAGAATCGGCCACGCTGGTTGTTTTGAAAGGCGCGGGTGAAAATGGCAGGGACAGTATTTTCTCTAAGCTGTTTTTTTCAGTGTTATCTTCATACCGTAGAAGAGAACCTTTCTCAGCCAGCGATAAGGAGATTATTCCTAGGCATAAAGCCATTTTTTTTATTAATTTGCCCATATGGCTGGTGTCTTTCTTCTCCTTTTAAATAATTTCTGTTTTTGTCACCATTCCGTAATGGTTATCTTAGCGAAAGATTTAAATATAAGTTTTCTATTCTAGAGTGAAGACAAAAAGAAGTGCTTTTCAAAAGAGGGTTCACAACTTCAATTTCAGTTAATACTCACCTCTTTTTCCCGGGAAGACCTCATTCTGAGGTCTTCTTTGGGTTTAAAACATGCCTGTTTGAACTCTATCCTACGTTTTTTGAGAAATGTTGAGAAATAGAAACATGATTTTCTAGCGCTTACTGTGCCGACTTAGTTTCTTTAATCTTTCATTTTTTCGCTGGCTGCGCCGGATCACAGAAACGATGACGAGCAATCCAATCATCACTCCCAGGGAAAAAGCAGAGACTGCCAATAGCAGCGCATCACGATTTATGCTCGGGAGCTGGAACCAAGGCTTCTTCTTCGGGAAATACATCTCAATATTTCCCAGCTCCAAGGCATACTCTGAGAATATCAATCCTGATATGGAGTCGTTGTGTTTGTTAAGAGAGTTGGCATACTCATAATAGCTGTAGCCCATGATTGGAAACCATCCTCTGCTCTGCTCCTTTGCCAACAGCTTCCTTGCCGCGTCAAGCTTCTCGTATGCGAGATCGTTGATCTGTTCTGCATTGACAGAGATGCTTGAGAGTATGAGATTTGATTCTGCCTTGGCATAGCTGGCCTTGAAGAGGCACATCTTGTAATTCTTATTTTTTGACTGGGAATACGCTTCATCCAGGCTGTTCCTCGGATTGCCCAGGAAGAACGGAGCGTATAGCGCAGCGTAGTTTATTCTTTCCTCAGCCTCTGACAGCTTCTTGTAGCAGGCATCCTCAAGATATTCCTGGTCAAGCTCCACAGCCCTGCTTTTTGACCTGAAGAAATCAGACCAGAACACCGCACTATAATATCGTTCCACTGCATAGGCCAGGTCATCAGCAGAAAAATTTGTATCAAGATCTGAGAGTAGAGCCTCTGACTCTAGGAGGCGCTCCTTTACTATGACATATGCCTCTAGCTCAGAGAGCGTGTTAAGCTCTCGGTTCTCCAGGTTGAAGCTGAAATCATCAACTGCCTGTCGGGTGAGTTTCTTGATGATTGTGAGCCTTGACGGCTGTGCCAGCTCTATCTTTCTGAAGCTTGCCTTTCTCAGCAGGACTCCTAGGTTGAAGCAGTAGCTTGCCTCTGAGTAGTAGTTCTCCTCTGCAAGGCTCTTGTTTATCTTTATAATGAGCTCATTCAATCTGTTGATCTCACTATCATTGAGATTGGTAATCGCCTTCATGTCTAGGGCTCTCCTGCAAAGAGCATTGGCGATGCCTCTCATGGTCTCAGTGTACTCTGATGGAACATTGATCTGGCTCTGTTCCTGTTTCAGAGGTTTGTCTGTGAAATATGATAGCGCCTCCTCGAGATTGCTGATCTTGATCACGCTGATATTTTGGGTGGGTCTGCCTGTGCCATTGATTCTTATTCTCATCTCATCTTTTCTTGTCTCGTTAGTGCTCCTGTTGATCCAGCTGCGCGTTACATTGATGCCTGTTATGGTCAGGTTTAGGCTCTTGTTGGACGCCTCTTCTCCCTCTTCGAGTGCGATGGAGAAACGAGGCACCAGCATTCTCTTGAAACCTGCTTTCTCTGTAGCCTCTGCCTTGCTTACTATACCCCCTACAGGACCTATGCTCCCTCCTGAATTGATTGTGCCGGTCATCACAGTATCATTCCTGAGGGTGATTCCTTTCAGCGCTGCGATGGTGAGCACTGTCAATGATGCGCTCGCACTAGGACCCCCTACAATGGTAGAATCTGCACGTATGGTGTAGAAGAAATCCTTGTTTGAGCAGTCGATGTCCAGATAATCACAGGCTATCTTGTTAGCATACCGAGTGCTTATCTGGGTGTCTATCTTGGTGAGAGGGAATGAGTCAAGGAATATCCTGCCTGAGCCTGGCTTGATTTCCAGATATGCGTCTGCAGTTCCTCCGGTAATCCCAGTCCCTGTTTCTGCGACAGTGAGTAGAGTTATGTGATGGCTCTTTGCGCTGACAAAGGCGCAGCTAAGAAGCAGGAAGAGCAATAGGGAAATAAATAATTTTCTTATCAATGTTTATACCTCCCTCTCAATTCAACAGCCTTGAGCCTGTCAATTATCTGGTCGTGCTGCTCTGCCTTCTTGTATCCGTTGAAGAACTCACGCAGGGCCGTCTCGTAAACCGCGTGGTGCTTGCTGTTCAGCGCCTGTTTAAAAAGATGTATGTCCACTGCCTTGTCCTCTACCTTATGCGATTGGAAGCTTAGCCCGAAATCAATGAAGACAAGGTTATCCTCCTTGTCAAGGATCATGTTGCTGGTCGTGAGATCTCCATGTATTATATTCTGGTTGTGCAGCTCTGCCACCATCTCTCCTGCGCGCCTCGCCAGCTCAGGCCTCTTGTCAAGCACATCCCTTAACTTCTCTCCACTGATCTTCTCCATGACAATCTTCTCTTTGTCGTCGCAATCTATAAGCTTCGGATGCGCAATCTTGATCTTTCTGAGAAGGTTTGACTCTCGCTTGGTCCTCTGTCTTCTCAGCTCCTCATCTAGCTCTGCTATGCGATAGCCTTTCTTGAAGCGCTGCTTGATGATAGAGCCATCGTCCTCGAAGATGACTGCCTCTGCGCCTCTTGCGATCTCCCTCATGAAAAAAGAGAAAAGAACGGTGTTTTTAATTGTTTCGAGATTATCGGCTTTTGATATTCACTTGAAAATTGATGCCTGTTTGCATTAAATATCCTAGAAATGGCTCAACTCCGAAAGGTATTCCAATCCCGGCAGCGGTTATTTTTTTTCATCATCCCATGCAAGTCTTGCTGAAAAGCGTGCACTTTCTGGTTTATAGCTTACAGATATATAGCAGCAGCCGTCCTTTAATTTACCGATAGACTGGATTTGAAAATTGTTCAATTCATAATGCTGAAAAAGATTCTCAAAGAAACTTCAGGAAGTACTCTGGTTCAGAATCCTTATCTCAATCTCTTTTTCCATTTCACATCTCGCCGACAAAGGCGTCATCCAGTTCCCATTTGGTAACTCTCTTCTTGTTGATTATGCTCCTGAAGCTCGCCTTTTCTTCGCGAAGCTCCTCCAAAATCTCATCATCGAAATCATCATCAATCATCATCTCACCTTCTTTGTGGTTTTCCGCCGTAGCTTCGTTGCTCGACGAATCGCCTAAAATCAGCATCTCTCCTGGCTCTCTGCTCCATGCATGCCTCGAGAGTTGTTTTCTCGAGCTGGCTGACAGGTTTGCCTGCAATCTTTCCATCTCCGTTCAGGTCGACAGCGTAGATTTTGCTTATGTTTGCTACAGGCACATGGCCTTCTCCATTCATAATTTCATACAAGCTCATGTCAGGAGTTACCAGGAAGCCCTGCTTGTTGACAGCGTCTATCTTCCAGGCTGGTATTGATCCAGAATTCTCCCTGAAGACATAATGCGAAGGAGTGAATCCTTCCCATGCCTGGAACCTGTAGATGCCTAATTTCTTTAGGTCAATACCTCTGTATATGAAATTGTTGCTGTCAGTCTTGCCGGCCTGAACCACTTCGTTCCCTCTTGATAATATTTGATGAATCAAGCCTGGTTTGTCTGAGATCAAATTATGAATCCATCCGTCAGTTATCATATACACGCTCACTACGCATGTGGCTGCTAATGCAAGAGTCTTGATGCCCACGGATTTTTTTTCGTTTTGATCGTTCATGTTTGTACCTTTTGATTATAGGAATATTATCTCATTACAGCTCATTGTGAAGAAACTTATTTATAAATGTTTCGCTACTTAACAGTAGTTATTGATGGATTTTCTGAGAAACAAGTTTTTCAGAACAAAAAAGCTTTGCCTTTCGGCGGCAGAAAACAGATCAGAAAGTACACTGTAACATACTATTTGACTAAAGAAATCCCTAAGCCCTTGTCTGACCGTATTCTGGGAGAGGTCGGCTTTTGATTTCTTCTACGAAATCCTGAGCTTTGTTTACAAACATCCTTGTCTCTCTTGCGAAATCCTCCAACCCTCTGCAGAAAGCATCCTCAAAAAAATTGTCTAAAGTAGCATATTCAGATGGTTTGACGAATCTGAGCCCCCTGTTAGCCATTTTGATGCGATACTGCGCAACGCTCTCGATGATCATACCTCTCTCAAGCGATCCACGTATTAGAAGAGATATGTTGAACGATTTTTTGGCTTGAGACCATACCCCCGTGTAATCCACTTCACATACAAAACATCTATCCTCAATTCTTCCTTCTCCTAATATGAATCTTGCGGCCATTGTATGTCTCTGAATCAGATAATTACTATCTGATAGTGCTCTTTACTTATTAAAACTCTTTCTGTAGGGTAGGCGCATATAGTTCTTGCAACCGAAGCAGTAGTACACCAGCTTCTTATCATGCAGTCTGACTCTGCAGTTCACGCCCTGCTTAAGGTAGGAATAGCAGTGCTTGCAGAACCTCCTCTTGAGCTCGCTCCTGATGCGCACCTTGAACTTCATTGCTATCTTGCGGGCCAGCTCAACATAACGGTCGCTAAGCTCAGGATCATCATTGAAAGAAGAATCTGCCTGCTCAAAGAGCTTGTCAATCCTCTCCAATGCAATGGTTCGCTCCTTGCTTGGCTTAGGCCTGTGCTTTCTGAACGCCATCAGCTACTGTAGCCAGAGCTAGTTTAAATTTGTTGTGGGAACACTCGCAAAGCTCGTGCTTTAGTGCGAGGGTTCTCACCCAAGAAAGCCCTGCTTTCTTGGTCAGCAAGCATTGCTTGCTTGTCCCAGCGAACCAATAGTTCGCTGTTGTCAAATCAGAGCAATAACTAGATATAAAAATAACTCTTCGTGGCAGAATTACAAAAAATAAAAAAAAAGCCTTCACCCAAATCGGTCTTGGGGGGTGAAAAAGGTGAAGGCTAGAACTCAGTACATGCTGAGCATGATAGCCTGTGATCTGTGAATTAATATAATACAATAAAAATAAAAGATAAAAAATTTTGATTAAGGAAACTCTCTCGTTTCCTTAGTTGAATATCTCAATCCCGAGCTCGTCAGACAACTGCTGCTTGGCAGCTGCTTTCTGCTTGGAGTTCACTTTACCGAGTATCCAGGGGCTCTTGACTCCTGTTATTATGGTCATAACAGTTATCTTGCCTTTCATGTCGTCTGAGATTCTTGCTCCCCAGATGACGTTTGCGTCGTTATCCATTTGCTGAGTTACAAGTTCTCCTATCCTGTTGATCTCGTCAAGTGTCATGTCTGGGCCGCCTGTCACGTGCAGGATTGCTCCTGTGGCTCCTTCGTAGCTGATGTCGAGCAATGGGTTGCTGAGCGCACCCTGGACTGCCTCTTCAACTCTGTTGTTGGTGTCTGATGCTCCGACTCCGATGCTTGCCACTCCACCTTCAGTCATGATCGCCTTGACGTCTGCATAGTCTAGGTTGACCAGGCTTGGGATTGCGATTGTCTCTACGATTCCCTTGATCATTGTTGAGACCAGCTCGTTGGCGACTGCGAATGCCTGCTGAACCGGGAGGTTGCCTGCGATCTGGACCAGCCTGTTATTGTCAATGACAATTACTGTGTCAGACACTTTCCTGAGCTGCTGGAGGCCGAACTCTGCCTTGTCCACTCTTGCTCGCTCTATCTTGAACGGCATTGTAACTGTCCCAATCACGATTGCTCCGATGTCCTTTGAGACTTGTGCTACGATTGGGGCTGAACCTGTTCCAGTTCCTCCTCCCATTCCAGCGCAGATAAATACCATGTCTGATTCCCTAAGGGCGTCCTTGATCAGGTTGATACTCTCTTGGGCCGCTTCAGCTCCCCTCTCTGGGAATCCTCCTGCTCCAAGCCCTCTTGTTACATCCTTTCCTATCAGGAACTTTCGGTCTGCTTCTATCATATTGAGGTGCTGCTGGTCTGTGTTGCATGCTATGATCTCTGCTCCCTTTATTCCCTTTTTGTAGAGCCAGTTGACCATATTATTGCCTGCTCCACCGCAGCCAATGACCTTGATGTTGGCCTGCTTCACTTCAACTTCTTCGAAGTTGCTCTTTGCGCTCTGCTTCAGTGCGTTGTTCACGACGAAATCCATTTTTCCTTACCCCCTTGGTTGTTGTTTTTTTTTTGGTTCTCCTTTTGTTGACTATTTTTCCAATGT
>Ga0315276_10000126_pt1 | contig 62111 bp, 51 predicted proteins | sample YL17G05_0_MG_FD_204542 | JGI IMG/M metagenome (GOLD analysis project Ga0315276, IMG submission 204542) | Sediment microbial communities from Yellowstone Lake, YNP, Wyoming, USA - YL17G05_0 | ecosystem: Environmental > Aquatic > Freshwater > Lake > Sediment | place: USA: Wyoming | collected...
GTCAAGCCCTACGACATTCCTTACGGCTGTCTTGTTCCACGCAAGGTAGACGGCCTGCTTATGGCCGGGCGGTGTATCAGCGGCAGTCACGAGGCCCTTGCATCATATCGGGTGCAGTGTATCGCTTTGGCGACCGGCGCCGCCGCAGGTGCCGCAGCGGCAATCGCAGCGAAGAAAAACCTCCAGCCGCGAAATGTCGATGCCGCAGAAGTCCAGAAAATCCTCGGCATCAAAATATAAGAAATCAAGCCAGCATAGACAATAGTGATTAAAAGCCGTTTTTTGGCCTGATTTCAGTAGTTTTGGCCGGAATTCGCTGAAATTCTCACAAATTATATCTCGTTTTTTCGCCCCCTTTTCCAGAATTTTTAAATTTTTTCTAAAAAAAGTGTAACAAATATACCCGCTCAAGACACATAACTATCAGAGATATAGTGTAGGAACAACAGAAGTGCCGTTTTTATCAAAAAATTACAATTAACACATATTGAAAGGAGCGAAAAGATGAAAAACCAAAATATCTACGTATTTACAATTCTAATAGTATTGCTTGCAGTTCCATTAGTAAATGCAGCACAATTTCAAGGTCTTGGCGACCTTCCGGGCGGAATTTTCGGTAGCACTGCTTTTGATGTTTCCGGTGATGGGTCAACTGTAGTAGGAATCAGCGATTCAAACTCAGGCTCAGAAGCTTTTCTCTGGACCGCCGACAATGGTATGGTCGGCCTGGGGGGTCTTACTGGTGGTAATTTCTTTAGCGTTGCGTCTGGGGTTTCTGGTAATGGTTCTGTCATAGTGGGTTTCAGCAACTCAGGCTTAGGTCAAGAAGCTTTTCGCTGGACTGCTGATAACAGTATGGTTGGTCTTGGGGACTTTCCCGGCGACCCTTCCATCCATAGTTCCGCCCAAGGTGTTTCAGCAGATGGTACAGTTGTAGTAGGAACGGGCGATACGGAACTGGGCCATAAACATCAAGCTTTTCGCTGGACCACTGCCGGTGGTATAGTCGGCCTTGGTGACCTGCCGGGCGGGCCTTTTTTCAGTTCTGCTGAAGCTGTTTCCGGAGATGGCTCTGTCGTGGTCGGAAGCAGCAACTCCGGTTCGGGCCCTCAATCCTTTCGATGGACCGCTGCGAGCGGTATGGTTGGACTTGGTTATCTCGCCGGCGGTGGTAATCCCGACCCATTTAGCTACGCCGGAGGTATTTCTGCCGATGGTTCTGTTATTGTGGGTTGGAGCAGTTGCGCCTTGGGTAGCGAAGCCTTCCGCTGGACGGCCGAGGCCGGCATGGTTGGTCTTGGCGAACTTTCCGGTGGGGATTTTTTCAGTTATGCGCACGATGTTTCGGGTGACGGTACGGTAATTGTGGGACGCAGCATCTCAGCTTTAGGGAATGAAGCTTTTTACTGGACTGCCGAAACAGGTATGGTCAGTCTCAAGAAAATGCTCGAAGAAAAATATGGTTTGGACCTGACCGGCTGGACATTAAAAGAAGCGAGGGGCATTTCCGATGATGGCTTGACTATCGTCGGTTCCGGAACCAACCCCGAGGGAAATCCCGAAGCTTGGATCGCAATTCTTGGTGAACCAAGCTTGTCTCATATTGCCGCCAAATTTATTAACGAAGCAATCGAAGAGAAGCAAAAGGCCTTGGAAAAAATTGATGCCGCTCTGGAGAAAGAAAAGGAGGCGTACAAAAAGCTTGTGGAGTTACTCAGAAGCGGCGACCTTGGAGACTTGACACCGCTTGACGTAATTAAAACCCGCCAGAAGATTTTTGCCGCGATGCAACAGGAGCAGTTATCGAATATGGCTTTGGAGAAAAGCATCGAAAGACTTGGAGAGGCATTATCGTTTCTCGGCGAGCCTGCTGACGATTAGCCGAAACTAAAGAATCAATTAAGATAAGGATTATTGCTTGAATACTTAGAGACATTGGCTTTAGAATTCAAACTCGTCTTTGAAGACGGTCTTGAAATCGTAGACATCGTTGAAATCGTCTATCGAGTCGGTCGGCTGGGCGCTCATCCATTTATGGTCTATCATCATATAGACGATTTCGCCGAAATCGCGGGTTGTTTTCACTCCCCAGTTGTTCAGCACCAGCATCGCCAGGGCGCCCCATTTTTCGAGCGCCAGCCTTCGCAGTCCCTCGGCAAGTACCTGTCCGCTGATATGTCCCGGCTCTGTGAGCATCTTTTTGGCGGTATAGCCCAGCCCTTCGTAAACAAACCTGACGGCGTCCGGATGGTATCTGCCGTCCCGCCGTGCGATTTCCTCAAGGTTTTTTTTCATCTTTTGTCTTTCAATTCGTTTGCACTTAAAAGATAAGTGTAATTCACGCGATGCTTTCTGTCAAATCGCAGCCGGAGCAGAAAAACCTGCCTGCCCGACAATTTCGCCGAACAGGGTCAGCGGGCTTGTTTTGGTTATTTTCACTTTAACAAACTGCCCTGCCAGTTCGGCTGGCCCGTTAAAAACCACTATCCAGTCCTCCGCAGTCCTGCTGACCAGTTGCGGCTGTCCCCTTTTGTCGGCTGTATCCAAATGTGGTTTCTTGCTTAGGCCCTCAACCAGAATTTTTACCTCTTTTCCAAGAAATTTTCCGCTCAACTGGTCGCTTATTTTTTGCTGCACGGCCAGCAGCTCGATATTTCTTTGAGTTTTTACTTCCGCGGGCACGGTGTCCGCCAGTTTTTTGTCGGCTCTCGTGCCGGGCCGGGGTGAGTATTTGAAAATAAAGCTGTTTTTGTATTTTGCCTTTTTAAGCAATTCAACGGTCGCTGCAAAATCCGCATCTGTCTCGCCCGGAAAGCCCACGATAAAATCGCCCGAAACCGCAATCTCCGGCGCAGCGGTTCTAGCCCTGCTAAGCAGTTCGAGATACTGGTCGGCGGTGTAACGGCGGTTCATCAGTCTGAGAATCTTGTCCGAGCCGCTCTGTGCAGGCATATGCAGGTATTTGCAGACCTTCGGCAGGCCGGCCATTGCCTTTAGAATCGAATCAAAAAACTCCTCGGCAGGGTAATTGGTAACAAACCTTATCCATTCGATGCCCTCGACCGAGCTTGCCGCTTCCAGCAAATCCGCCAGGCACAATGTTTTTTCCCCGGCGGTATATTTATACGCATTCACTCTTTGGCCAAGCAGCGTTATGAGCTTTACGCCTTCGCCGGCCAGTCTTTTTACCTGCTCGATTATCGCTGCCGGTGAGCGTGAGGTCTCCGGGCCGCGAACGTAAGGCACAACACAGTATGAGCAAAAATTATCGCAGCCATGCATAACCCGAACGAAAGCCTGATTCGGCGGCTGGTTTTCGGCTGAATCATAAATGGATTCAAATTCATCAAGTGCCTGCGCCTGCTTTTGAGGAGTTCGCCGGCGGATTTGTTTGGTTATCGACAACTGTTTTTTCTTTTGCTCCAGCGCCTCGGTTACAAGGGTGATTATCTGCGGGATTTGCGCCGGGCCGCAAACAATGTCCACAGCCGGATGGTGGAGTAATTCAGACCCCAGCCGCTGCGCCATACAACCGATAACGCCCACCACAAGCTGGGGACGGGTTTGCCTAAGATGTTTCAGATGCCCAAGATGCGAAAGCACACGCTGCTCGGCGTGGTTGCGGACTGAGCAGGTGTTTATAAGAATAACATCAGCATTTTCTACGCTGGAGGCGGGTTGGAAGCCGGCCTGCGTAAGTGCGGAACTAATCAGGGCGCTGTCGAGCTTGTTCATCTGACAGCCGAAGGTCTGAATGTATACTCTGCTTTGCATAAGGTCTTGCCAAGCCGAAAGTTATAACGGCTCTCCCGTCAGGGATGGCCAAGCCATTTTAGGGTTTATAAATAAAGCAAAACTTTGAAGCTGAAGGAAATTATAAGAGATTAGGCGGATTTTTCAAAGCCGGTTTTTATCAGTTTTTGGTAAGATGGGCAAGATTTGACGATTTTAGAAGAATCTACGCTGTTATCAGATGTAATCAGTTGTTATCAGTTGTCATCAGTTGTAATCAGAAGGTATCCAGATGTAATCAGAACACACTCTAATTGATTCAGAAGCACTCCAAAATACATCAGAAAACACCAGTGTTTTCGTTTAAGTATTGTCATAACAGGGACTTAAAGAAAATCAAACCACAGATTTCAGCAAAAAAATCCTAAATCCGAATATCTAAATCCTAAGCAAATTCTAATGGCCGAAATTTTAATGACCAAAACAAATATTCCATAGCACACCTTGCTCCTAATGTGGGGATATAGAATCTTCCCATAATTGGGCGGAGATGCGTGTTTGGGGTGACCCTAACTTCGCCCTGCGGGCTACGAAGGGCAGGCAAAAAAGAGATAAGTTGTTATGGGATAAAGAGTAAGGGGATTTGAAAATTTTTTGCGGGAATTTTATTTCGGGTCAAAGCACCAGGCGTTTTTGATTGAAAAGTGAAGTAGTTCATCGTTCGTTGTTCATAGCAAAAAAATAATTTAACCACGAATGAACACGAATAAACACAGTTCCAAAAGTTCGGACACGGATTTACACGGGATTGACACGGATTTTTTTCGGCCAATGATGTGTACTCGACACAGCCCCATGCTCCAAATATATTTGTGCGCCGGGGCTGGTGTCTCGTCCACCGCCGACCTTGTCGGCCTGCGAAAAAGTTCGCTACTGGCCGAAAATAGCTGATAGTCGCTGGCGTGCGGGGTGCGTATAGCGTAGAGCGGATAGGGAAGCAAATAAAAAATCAATCCGCCTTCGTCCAAGACGACTATGGCGGACAAGAGTGCAAAAATAAAAATTACAAATCAAACTGCAAAGATTTTTAAGTGCGGATTAGAGTGGGAATAATAAGGTGTCACCGGATTTAAGATTTAACATCTCAGAATTCGGTTTGTCGAGGGTTTCCTGCTCAGAATACACCGGAACGTCGCAAATCACCGGCTGCTATTGAGCGCAACGGAATAGCAGTCAGGTACAGTGCCTTGTTATGATATATTATTCTTTTACGAATTTAGACATGAGAGTTATTCTTAGCGTTATTCTTGCGACATTTCCTACTACAAGGACACCAAAGAAAATTAGGATGGGCGTCCAGACATTTTCTCCCATTAACTCCCACATAGACTTGTATGGTGAAACAAAGAAATTAACTACGGTGAGGATTGCAACAATTTCTACTAAAAATGAAAATCCTCCGTAAATTAATGGATTGACTCTTGGGATTGCAAAATTCCTATTTATATTAATGAGCCACGGAATAATGAATATCCACAGACCAGCAGAATATACAATCTGCAGGAAACACAAAAGTGCAATAATAATTCCTGCCACGATTCCAAACATCCAGATGAAGCTGACAAGATAGACCAGTGCGAATGAATTTGCGAAGAATAGGAACCCAATTGAATATGGGAGCAGACCTTGTTCCCAATAAGAACTTAAGTAGTTGTGCACCGTAATCCCAACAAGTATAAGTGCGATAATGGCGATGTTCAGCATATCTTTATTCCTTCTCCCAACAATAACTATACAGTCTATAAACCGCTAAACACAGACTGTTTCTGTCAGTATAAGAAGTTCCCGTTACTTCTTCAATACTCTTACAATCTTGCGTTGCCCTTCAGTCGGACAACCAAGCTCACCTGCCGCTATGGAGCGCCACCGGAATAGCAGTCAATTTGACCGGCTTGTTAGCCCATACTCAGCGATGCTTGAAAGTATGGGGTAAGATCAAGTTTGATGCTCGGTGAAGCATATCCAGCGAGGTGAGTAGTGGCATCGACGCTAACAACTCGAATCCCAGGGTGATGATTGTCAGGGTATGCAGCTGGATGGTTGTACATATTGCGAATACTGTCAATAGGAATTAGATACCAATGATCTTTAGAACCACAGATCCACACCTCATAGTCTGCATGCAGAGTATTATGATTTATATTGAACTTGTAATTACCTGCCCCCGAAGCGCAGAAGCGAGCATGAATGACGACCCCTTGAAGCCGATACATCTCACGACCACACTTAACTGCTATCTTACCCGGCGATATTAAATCGAAGACATCGTTTTTAATCTGCTGTCTTTTTGTTTTAGTAGTGATATATGCCATTTTCGCCCTGGAATATTAAGGATAACAGCAATTATAAAGTCTGTATCCCGAAGTGTTCCGAAGCTTTGGGACACTTCGGCATAAAAAGGAAAACACAGACTTCATTAGGACCATTAATCAATCATCCTTAATCGATAATCCTTTTTTTCTCCTCGCCCTTGTTGTCTGCCCCAAAAGCTGCTTATTCTATTTTAGGTCAATTACCGCAAGAAGCAAGCATTTAGTTTCTTTGCAAAGACGACAGGGAAGCAGGTTAAAAGTGAAAAGGCAAAAGTGAGTCAGATTGCCACGGCCTAAACAACAGGCCTCGCAATGACCCGCTTTCGCTAAAGCCCGCCACACGAATGGCGGGTAAACTTCGGTGGGCAAGCGTTCGCGGGTCAGTTCGATACATCCGGGGAGGGGTTCTTTTATTTATAAGGCTCAATAGCCTTGTTCGCATCGTGCGATGTGGGGTTCTGATGAGATGCCAGAATTGACGCCAGCCCGCTCAATGCCGGCGGCCAGCCGGGTTTGAGCCGAAGCGCCTCGCTGTAATGCTTCGCCGCATCTTCGAGTTTTCCCTGACGCTGGAGCGTGATGGCAAGATTGTAATGGATTTCGGCACTTTTGGGTTTGAATCGCAGGGCCTCGTGAAAATGGCTGATTGCCTCGTCAAACTTGCCTTGCGACCGAAGTATATTGCCGAGATTATTGTGGGCATCGACATAGGTTGGTTTTGCTTTGACGGCCTGCCGGTAATGCTCTATGGCGTCGTCGAGCCTGCCCTGTGACTTTAATATGTTGCCGAGATTATAGTAAGCACTGGCAAAGTCGGTTACCTTCAATGCGTTACGGTAACAGTCAACCGCTTCCTGCAGTTTGTTCTGCTTCTCATAAGCTACTCCAAGATTGTAGTACGCTATCACACATAATGGGTCGAGCGATATAGCTTTGCGAAAGCATTCAATTGCTTCAAGCTGCCTGCCTCGCATGTTAATGATGGAACCGTAGTGGGCGTATACCCCTGCGGAATTCGGTGCAAGCTTCAACATACGCTGTGAAAGAGTTAATGAGTCCTGCCAAAATGACAAATACCGCCTTGTCGCAGCGGACTCAGCGAAAGTCAATATCAGGACAGCCGCTATAATTACGACTTGCCCAATTAAAGATTTGCCGGTCCTGCCAATGATTTTGCACAGCCAGCTCAAAAATGATGCAAGTGTCATCAGCAGACCCAATGATGGCAGATAGGCATACTTATCCGAAGCAATAACATCGCTGAATCTTACAATTTGCATTGTCGGCAGAATGGTTATAAAAAATATCAGCCAGCCAATCAGGGCTGCTCGTGTCCAGCGCATCGAAATCACCAGCGCTGGTATGAGTATACAGGTGCCGACAACGCCGGCTAAAACCATCGGTTTCGATAATGCCAGTGGCTCAGGAAAAGGATAGTGTGACGACAAATTGACAGGCCAGACCATTTTCTGAAGATAAAAAATGATATTATGACATAGAATCAGCAGGATTCGCCTCGCTCCCGCCCCCGTTGGCAACATCGTGTCTGCTGCGCCGGTTTGTGAAACATAAGTTATAACCGCAAATGTCCCGCCCAGCGCAAAGAACGGCAGCTTCTCTAGTAGCGTGTAGCGTATAGCGTATAGCGTATAGGGAGTTTCAGATTTTTCTTTTCTATCCGCTATCCGCTCCACGCTATCCGCCAGCTTTAGTCTTTTCAGCGGCCACCAGTCCAGCAGCAGCATCGCCGCAGGCAGCATAACGCTGGTAGGCTTGGTCATCAAAGCCAGCAGATACATTGCTATACTGCCGATGTAAAGCGGAATAGTCGTGCGTCGTGCGTGGTGCGTTGTGCGTGAATAAACATAAAAAATCAGCGACCATAATGAAAAGAAAGCCGCCAACAATGTTTTGCGTTCGCCGACCCAGGGAATCGGCTCTACCGTCATTGGATGCACGCCGAAAAGCAATCCAACCGCTGCCGCCACCCAGATGGTTCGACTTCGCTCACCACGAGTCTGGCCGAACAGCAGATAAAGCAGCACAATTATCATAGCGGTATTTGCAACGTGCAGTGCAAGACTGGTGCGATGGAACGGCATAAGGTTCTTCTCGCTCCCGCCTATGGCATAATCGAGCATAAGCGAAATCATCGCAAGGGGCTGATAGTAGCCCGATACGGTTGACGGTTTCGTCACTTCGCTTAGGAAACTTTTTGTTGACATCCAGCCTGGGTTTTGAACCAGCACATTGTCGGTAAGATACATCGAGTCGTCAAAAGATAAGGCCTTTGCCGATAGTGCCGGCCAATGCGCAATAACAACGATGCCGCAGACGGCTATACACAAAATTGCCGGCAACCCGATTTTTTGTATCAGCCCTGAAGACCTTTGTTTTGTATTGTCGGCTGGTTTTTGGTCTGTCCTGCTCATTTATAATAATGTTATCGTCCGGTTCGATTCAGTGCAATTATTCTCATAGTTAATTCTTGACCGCGAGGAATTCCCGTGGCGATAATAAAGCCGTGAAACCCGAAACCGCTGGTGAAGAATCGATACACAAAAGTAAATTCGCCATAAAGATTATAACTCGCGGCGCAATTGTCAGACTTACCGTATTAGCAGCGTTTGTAACGATATTCTGCGTGTGGGCGGAGTTTGCGATGATAAAAATGCCGGGGAAAAGCTATCGCGGGAAACTGCCTGGCCTGACCGATGACCAGAAACAATTGCGGGAGGAACTTATCCGGGACGTTAAAAAACTTGCCGGCGAAATCGGCGAACGGAATATATGGCACTACAAAAACCTAACCGCAGCAGCGGATTTTATTGAAGAATCTTTCGCCGCAGCCGGCTATAAAGCCAGCCGGCAAGATTACCTTGTGGAAGGTAAGACCTGCTGCAATATCGAGGCGGAGATAACAGGGACAACACAGCCGCAGCAGATTGTGATTGTCGGCGCTCATTATGATTCTGTTTATGGCAGTCCCGGCGCCAATGATAATGCATCGGCAGTCGCAGCGACGCTCGCACTGGCACGCCGGTTCGCCAGCCAAAAGACCGACCGGACGCTGCGATTCGTTTTATTTGTGAATGAGGAGCCGCCATTTTTTCAGACCGGCCGGATGGGCAGTGCAGTTTATGCAAAGCGGTGCAAAGCGAAGAGTGAAAACGTAACTGCTATGCTGTCGCTTGAAACTATCGGCTATTATTCTGATGAGCCGGGCAGCCAAAAATACCCATTCCCGTTTAATATGGTGTATCCGTCAACAGGCAACTTTATCGGATTCGTAAGCAACCTGTCATCCCGCAAAATCTTGCATACGGCGCTCGCCTCTTTTCGCAAAAACTGCGAATTTCCGTCGCAGGGAGGCGCTGTTCCGGAAATTATTCCCGGCATAGGCTGGTCGGACCATCGGTCTTTCTGGCAATGCGGTTATCCGGCGATTATGATAACCGATACAGCCCCGTATCGTTATCCCTGGTATCATCAGGCGGACGATACGCCCGACAAGCTGAATTACGACCGGCTTGCAAGAGTCGTGTCGGGCATAAGGGCGGTTATAGCTGATTTGGCAGGATTCGATGCGGTTATCGCTAAAAGCCTTTCCAAAAATGATTTGAAATAAGCCGGCAAACGGCTATTATTTAAAAAATGTTTGCTCTTGACGTGCAGAACAAAATGAGTTTTACTTTTCGGAGAAAAATGGAATTCAGAGCTGAAAGGAGGCCATTATGGCAAGGGCAATTTCAACCGTTCTGCTTATCGTTTTATTAAATATACTGGTCGGGTGCGGTGACATAGACCGCAGCAGCGCCAAACTGATGCTTGTCAGCACCAGGGAGGCGGCCGGTTCTGCGCCGACGCTTCAGGTCGCCGAGGCCGGCGAAACCGACATTGTCGAGCAGATGACGGCAAGCAGAGATGCTTATCGCAAGGGTCTTGAGGCCCTCGCAGACTATTACACCAGGCAGGGCAACAATATGAAAATAAATTGGGCCAAAAAGGAGCTGGCCGCACTGGATTCTATGCCGCATTACGGGTATGTTGTTGATGCTGCGCTTGCGGGGGCGAATCTTAAGCCGACCGAGTCGATTCCCGAGGCTGACCAGCTTTACAGGGAAGCGGTCGACCTTGAAGACAGGGCCATAAGCCTGGCGGTTATCGTTGATGAGGGTCTGCTGCGGCAGGCGCTTGATAATTACAACCTGCTTATAAAAAAATACCCCACAAGCAACAAAATTGTCGATGCGGCTTACAAGGCTGCGGGAATTTACGAGCATTTCAAGGATTACTCGGTAGCCATTCTGTATTATCAGAGGGTTTTCCAGTGGGACACTGCCACGACGTATCCTGCCGTGTTTAAAATGGCATACGTTCTGGACAGGCATCTGCACCGTTACAATGAGGCGCTGGAGCTTTATCAGCAGGCAGCAGCCGATGAGAAACTCGGTTTCAGCTATAAAACCTTCGCAGAAACCCGCATACAGGAACTGACCCAAAAGGAAAAGATGGAACCGATTAAGTAATGGCGGTAAACAGTTTAGGTTAATCAGGCCTGGCGGAACGTCAGGCCTTTTTTTTAGACAAATGCAGACTGGTTTTGAGCAAAAGGCGGCGGATTTTATCAGGGTAAACGGCCTGTTGGCCTCGGCGGACAAATTGCTGCTGGCAACTTCCGGCGGGGCCGATTCAACTGCGCTTATGCACCTTATGCACAGCCTAAAACAGCAGGGCGTCTTCAATGGGGACATTATCTGCGCTCATATAAATCATCAATTAAGAGGCCCATTGGCTGATGCAGACGAGAATTTTGTAGTTACCGAAGCAGGTAAATTGAATCTGCCTGTAATCGCAAGGCGGGTAAACGTGCGAGAGTTCGCAAAGGAAAATAAACTGTCAATCGAAACTGCGGCGAGAAAATTGCGAATTGACAGCCTGCTGGATATTGCTCAGTCGAATGGCATAAGCTGCATTGCCACCGCTCATCAAAAGAACGACAACGCTGAGACGGTCATACACCGGCTGCATCGGGGGACAGGTTTTCGCGGGCTGGCGGGTATCTGGCCGAAGCGACAGTTCGGCGGCACCTGGTTCGTAAGGCCGCTGCTTTGTTTTTGCCGGGATGAAATTATTGAGTATCTGGAAAAGCACAACTTGAAATGGCGAACAGACCACACAAATGAAGATTGCACTTACAGGCGCAATTTCATCCGCCATCGATTGCTGCCGGCATTGCAAAAAAACTGCGAAGGGTCTCTCGTGGAACAACTATTCAATTTATCTCAATCTGCACGGCGGCTTTATGGTCTGGTCAGCGGTTCCGCAGATAGTATTTGGCCGCAGCTTATTGATAAAACCGCCGGTGCAATCAAACTGCACCTGGAGGACTTTTTGGGCCAGCCGGAGATACTTAAAGTCGAGATGATTCGGCGATGCCTCGTCGATATCGGCTGTGGCGAGGGGAATTTGACTGGGGAACACTATGAAAGGATACTGCAATTAGCCCGGCAGAGGATAAGCGGCAAAAAAATTGAACTTGCAGGGAATGTTACGGTTTTGCTGGAGTATCAAAACTTGTTTTTCACACGCTCCCTAAAGACTGTTCAGCAGGCAACTTCAGTCAGAAAAAGTATAAGATTGAAAGTGCCTGGCCGAACAAAGTTCGGCAATCATACAGTGGAAGCGTCAATCATCAAGCCGAAAAAAGGCGATTTTGAGCGATTCAGAAGGGAAAAAACGCAATTTGTGGAGTGGTTTGACGCAAACAAGGTAAAGCTGCCGATAACGGTTCGCTTCAGGCAAAAAGGCGACAGATTTTGGCCTCTGGGGTTGGCTGACAAGAAAAAAACAGGTAAATTTTTGACCGATGCAAAAGTGCCGCAGCAAATACGCCGCAAATCGCTGATTATAGCCGACAGCGAAAAGATAATCTGGCTCTGGCCGGTCAGAATCAGCGAGCAGGCAAAAATCACCGACAAAACGCAGGAGGTTCTCCGGCTGCAGATAACGGGTTTATGCGATACATAGTTCGGGAAGAAATCTCCTGCGATTTTTGGCAATCAAAAAGTTGACAATCGCCCGAAGCAATGCTAATTTGGGCTTTCCGAATAATACGGTGTTTTGATTATTTAAAAAGACGACTCTTTTGGGAGACAGAAAAATGCGACTATCTACTATTATTTTCATTTTTATTATTTCAGCGGGTTTGATATCAGTCTGTTTTGCACAGGAAACCGCCGGTTCACCGCAGCCGCAGCAGGCGGCACCTAAAACATCCGAAGTCAATGAGGCGAATGTGCCGGCCTTTCCTTATATAGCACAGATAACCGATGATAATGTCAATATACGCTCAGGGCCCGGCACAAATTACTATATCTGCGGCAAGCTGGGCAAGACCGATGCGGTCAGGGTGGTCGGCAGTCAATTTAGCTGGTCGTGCATCGTTCCGCCGGTCGGCAGTTTTTCCTGGATTTCAAAGCAGTATGTCAGCGTCGACCCCAATGACCCAAATAAGGGAGTTGTTGACGGCGAGGCTGTGCGTGTTTATGCCGGCGCCGAGGGTCTTAAGCCAATACACTCCACGACACTACAGTTGAAGCTTAATCGAGGAGATAAGGTTGTGGTGATGAGCCGTGAGGAAGGCGATTACTATAAGATTGTCCCGCCGAGCGGCGCCTATTTATGGATAAGCACTCAGTATATCCGGCCGCTTGAATCGATTGTAAAGGTCCACCCGGTCGCTCCGGGGAAAACGGAGCCGGCTGCCACGTCTCCTGTAACTGCTCCGGTGTCTGCACCGACAGTTACGACTCCGGGCTCGGTCGAGACTGAAAAGCTCCAGGAATATTATGCACTTAAAAAGAGGTTCGAAGATGAGCGTGCGAAACCGGCAGAGCAGCAGAATTATGCGGAATTGAAGAAGGCTTTTGCGGATATTGCCGGCAATAAAGATGCGGGCAAGGCCGCACGTTATGCGGAGTTTGCTATTAAGCAAATAGAAAGCTGCGAAATGGCTCTGGCAACGAAGAAAGAAGTCCCGCAGCAGGATGCGAAGCTCCAGCAAATCAAGGAGCAGATAGACAAGGCTTATGCAGCCAGACTGGCGGAAGCACCTGATATGGGCAGATTCGCCGTGATAGGTCTGCTGAAAACATCGAATATTTACGGCCCGGCAGCCGAGATAAAACGCTACAGAATAACCGACGACAATGGCAAGATTATCTGCTACGCCGTGCCGACCGATGCGGCAGCGAAGACGGATTTGAGCGGGTTTGTAGGCAAGAAGGTCGGGCTGGTGGGGACAATCGAGGCAAATCCGCAAACGCAGGGAGCGGTTGTTCGGTTTACGGAAATAGCTGAAGTAAAGTAGCGACCTTCTGCCGATTCCGTCTGTTTTGCTTATTGGCTTGACAGCACAGCCGGCAAAAAATAGAGTTGTCGGCTGGATAAATGGACGGAACATCGAATAAATACGGTTTCATACTGATTTGTGCGGCATTGTCGCTGATTACCTTTTTGGCTTTTTGGGGTGTTCTGGGCAACAAGTTCGTCAATTACGACGACGAGAAATACATAACTGAAAACAAAGATGTTCAAAACGGTCTTAGCTTAAAGGGGGTTTTGTGGGCATTTAGCACAACTACCGCCAGCAATTGGCATCCGCTGACCTGGCTTTCGCATATGCTCGACTGCCAGTTGTTCGGGCTAAATCCCGGCCGGCATCATCTGGTCGGTCTGCTGCTGCATATCGTCAATACGCTGCTGCTTTTTGCGGTTTTGGAGATGATGACCGCTGCGATGTGGCGAAGCGCATTTGTGGCCGCTGTTTTTGCGGTCCATCCGCTGCACGTTGAATCAGTAGCGTGGGCCTCGGAGCGCAAGGATGTCTTAAGCACAATGTTCTGGCTGCTTACAATGATTCTGTATGTGCATTACGTCCGGCGGCAAAGCATAGCCTGGTATCTACTGGCTGTTTTTGCTTTCGCACTGGGGCTGCTGGCCAAGCCGATGCTGGTTACACTGCCGTTTGCGTTATTACTGCTTGACTATTGGCCGTTAGAGAGACTCAAGACACAAGACAAAAGACACAAGACAAAAACGACGAGCAATCGGCAACAGATAAAAGGACTGATTTTGGAAAAAACCCCTTTTTTTGTTCTGTCGGCTGTTTCGAGCGTTATCACCTTCATCGTGCAGCGAAATGCGGGGATAATGGCAAACGTTATCGAATATCCCCTCAGGGGACGCTTAGAAAACGTTTCTGTTTCTTACGTAAAATATATTATGAAGATGATTTGGCCTGCCGATTTGGCGATACTTTATCCGCTTTACGGCAACAGGCCGCCCGTCTGGCAACCTGTTTTGGCGGCGATATTGCTGATAGCAGTGTCAATATGGATAATCCGGTCGGCGCAAAAACGCAAATATCTGCCCGTAGGCTGGCTGTGGTTTCTGGGGACGCTGATGCCTGTTATCGGGGTGGTGCACGTGGGCGCGCAGTCTATGGCAGACCGCTACAGTTACATACCATCGGTAGGGCTGCTTGTCATTGCCGCCTGGGGAATTGATGAGCTTACGGCAAAGTGGCGCAGCAGAAAAATGGCGCTGAGTGTGTCGGCTTCTATAATCATTTTAGCATTGGGTATAGGCACTACATATCAGGTTCGTTATTGGCAGAATACGATGACCCTCTTTGAGCATGCGCTGGCGGTAACACACAACAACGCCATAGCGAACTACAATGTCGGGGTTGAGCTTCAATCGCAGGGCAAAGCCGGCGATGCTGTCAATCACTACCGTCAGGCGATTCAGATTGACCCTGAATATGCCGAGGCCCACAATAACATAGGCCGTTTGCTTGCGGACGAGGGCAAACACAACGAGGCGTTAAAGCACTTTAATGAGGCATTGAAAATCAGGCCCAAATATGCTGAAGCACACAGTAACCTGGGTGTGCTTCTCAAATCTCAGGGCAGGCTAAATGAGGCGGCGAGCCAGTTAAATGAGGCACTGAAGCTCAAGCCGGATTTTGCGGAGGCATACAACAATCTGGGCATAGTATTTAAGCAGCAGAACAAATTCGACCAGGCCATCAGCAATTATAAAAAGGCACTGCAATTAAGGCCTGATTTTGACCATGCATTAAACAATATCGGGCTGGCGCTGGAGATGCAGGGCAAACTTAATGAGGCGATTGACTATTATCGGCAGGCGCTGAAAATAAAGCCGGACTACGCTGATGCACATTACAATATCGGCAATGCTCTGCAGTCGGCAGGCAGGCCCGATGAGGCGGCAGGTCATTATCGCGAGGCGATTCGGGTGAAACAGGATTTCGCCGACGCTCATAATAACCTGGGCGCGCTGCTTGTGAAGCAGAAAAAACCGGACGAGGCAATAGAGCAATTCAGGCAGGCGATAAAAATAGACCCGAAATCAGCCGAGTCGCACGCCAACCTCGGCAATGCACTTCGAGAAAAGGGCAGACTCGATGAAGCAATAAATCATTATCGCGAGGCGTTGCGCATCAGGCCGGATTTCACCGAGGTCAGCCAAAGCCTGGCTGGTGCGCTTAAATCGCAGGGAAAATTTGACGAAGCTGTCAGCCAGTTACAAAATAGCGATTCAAACGATGTCGAAACCCAATATATTCTGGCCAACACCCTTGCCTCGCAGGGCAAACTCGATGAGGCCATAAGTTATTATCGCCGGATAGTGGCAGTTAAACCGGACCATGCCGATGCGTATATGAACCTGGGTGTCGCTGTTGCAATGAAGGGTAATATCGATGAGGCTGTTTCGGCTTTTCGTCAGGCATTGAAGTTAAAGCCCGACAATGCCGAGACGCATTACAACCTGGGTTATGCGCTTTCGCTGCAGGGAAAACCCGATGAGGCAATCGAGCATTATCGTCAGGCACTGAAAATCAACCCGAATCATACCAAGGCCGCCGAGTCGCTCCAGTCTTTGCTCAAGAACAAGAAATAATGAGCGGAACATCGAATAAATACCAATCACTCTGGATTTGCCTGGCGCTGGCTTTGGTGACATTCGCAGTTTTTTGGCAGGTGCAATACAATGAATTCGTTGACTACGATGATGACAAGTATGTCGTAAAAAATCCTTATATCCAGAGCGGCCTTAACCTTAAAAGCATCGAATGGGCGTTTACGGCAACTCGTGCCAGCAACTGGCACCCGCTGACGTGGCTTTCGCATACGCTCGACTGCCAATTGTTCGGCCTTAATCCCAAATGGCATCACCTCGTTAATCTGCTGCTTCACACAGTAAATGTCTTGCTGCTATTTTTGGTTTTTAAAGATATGACCGGTGCGCTCTGGCAAAGCGCTTATGTTGCTGCTTTATTTGCATTGCACCCGCTGCACGTTGAATCGGTCGCCTGGGTTGCGGAGCGTAAAGATGTTTTAAGCACAATGTTCTGGCTGCTTACGATGGCTGCATACCTGCGATATGTCAGGCGGCATAGTTTAATCTGGTATATGGTGACACTACTTTTGTTCGCATTGGGCCTTATGGCCAAGCCGATGCTGGTGACACTGCCGTTCGTATTATTGCTGCTCGATTATTGGCCGCTTTGTGGCACGGGCTTCCAGCCCGTGAATACACGGCCAAGATGGCCGTGCCACATGCGGCAAGCCGTTTTTGAAAAGCTGCCGTTTTTTGTTCTTTCAGCCATTTCGAGCGTTATTACCTTTCTTGCTCAGCAAAAAGGCGGGGCGATGACAGGCGCTGATGTGCTGGCCTTGAGGATACGTTTTGCCAATGCGATTGTTTCTTATATGAGGTATGTCGGGAAGATGATTTGGCCGGGCGAACTGGCAGTGCTTTATCCGTATCAGATTGACAGGTTATTGTTTTTGAAGGCGGCGGCAGCAGGTCTGGTTTTGCTGGCTGTAACAATGTTGATTGTTCGGCTGTCAGGGCGGCACAGGTATCTGGCCGCAGGCTGGTTTTGGTATCTGGGGACACTTGTTCCCGTTATAGGTTTTGTTCAGGTGGGAAGCCAGACATTCGCCGACCGTTACACTTACATACCGCTTACAGGATTGTTTATCATTGTTGCGTGGGGGATGCCGGAGCTTTTTGCGAAATGGCGGCATAAAAGAGTTTTGTTCGGCGTATCAGCGGCGACTATTTTACTGGCCTTGTCGATATGTACTTATCTTCAGCTTCGCTATTGGCGCAACAGCATCGCTCTTTTTGAGCATACGCTTAAAACAGTCAGCGATGACGGCACGATAAACTACAATCTTGGCAACGTATTTCAGTCGCGGGGCAGTCTTGAAGAAGCAATGGCCCACTACCGCCAGGCCGTTAAAATCAAGCCTGATTATATCAAGGCTCTTAATAATCTCGGTAATATACTGGTCGAGCAGGGCAGGTTCGATGAAGCTATTGATTGCTTTAATCAGGGGCTGCGTTTTGCGCCAAATGATGTATTGCTGCGATACAATTTTGCAGTTACGCTCGTGTCGGCAGGCAAGCCGGACGAGGCGGCAAACGAATTCAGTTATGCGCTGCAATTAGCTGATGCCGAGAAAAACGAGGCACTTGCCGGCCTGATTCGGGAAAAGTTAGACCTTTGCAGGCAGTCCAAACCCTGATTTAAGGTTTCCCCTGTTTGTAAAGTTCTAACTGTTTGCCAAGACGATTAGAAAGCTCATTATTCCCGGCTGAATTGGCCAATTCGATTGCCTTCTGAACTGTGGTGACAGCACGGTCAAATTGTCCCGATGCGGCGTAGACCGCAGCCAATGTGTTTAATATGGCGGGGTTCTGTTGCTTTGTTAATTCTGATGCACGCTCCGCAAGGACAACCGCCTCATTCACATCCCGCATTTTAGGGTCTGGATTTAAAACCAGAACCCATGCCAGATTGTTTAATGCTTCGACAAAATCGGGTTTTAAATTTATTGCTTTACGGTAATGGCTGACGGCCTCCTCAAACCTGCCCTGCGAAGCAAGAGTTATGCCGAGATTAACGTGAGCTTCGGCATAATCAGGTCTGATTCGCAAAGCGCTGCGGAAATGGTCTATTGCTTCGTCGGGCCTGCCCTGAAATTTGAGTGCCAGGGCAAGGTAGTTGTGTGCCTCGGCAAAATCGGGGTCGAATTTCAACGCCTGCCGGTAGTAGTTCGCAGCCTCGGTTAGTTTGCCTTTAGAGGCCAACAAATGGGCTGCATTGTAGTACCCTTCAGAAAAATTAGGCCTTATCTGCGTAGCAGTTATATAGTGACTGATTGCCTCGTCCGCTTTGCCCTGTGATTCCAGCGTCATACCGAGATTGTTTTGAATAATGGCAGAACTGGGATTTATTCGCAAAGCCTGATAGTAATGCTCTATCGCCTCATCAGTCCTGCCCAGTTTATAGAGTGCATAACCCAGATGGTTGTGTACCGCAGCGTTGTTTTCAGTCACCGCCAGGGTATGTTCAAAAAGAGCGATGCTGTTGCGCCAATAGCGAAGCTGAAGATAAGTACATATCGACAAAACCGACAAAATGATTGCCGCTGATACGGAAAGAATGATATTACGATACCGCCATTTTGACAGCGCTTCCGGAACTCCCCAGGCAATTATTATGAAAAGACCTGTCAGCGGAATATAACTGTAGCGGTCTGCCATTGCCTGGCATCCGACCTGAACAAGGCCGATAACAGGCACAAGCGTCCCCAGAAACCACAGCCAGCCTGTAAGGGCATATTTGTGTTTCGCTGCCAGTCGGGCTGCCAGAATCGACACTGCTATCAGCAGCAGGGCTGCAACAGCGGTTCGCCATACTGACAAGTTGTCGGTATGATACGGATAAACTGTCGCCAGCCTGTTTGGCCAGAGCATTTTCGCAATATATTGCGTATAAGAAATTACAGCATTGGCTGCGCGGAACTTCAGGGGCAGTAATTCACTGCCGGCCACTACGCCGGCTGCCCGCTGCGCAAGAAAAGTAACTAAGCTTGAGGCCGCTGAAAGAGCGAAAAACGGCGCCTTCTCGTATATAGTATTTCGATTTAGCCGCTCAAACGGCCAATAATCGAGCAGTAATAATACAAACGGCAATGTCACCAGCATCGGCTTTGCCATAAGGCCCAATGCGAACAGAAACAGTGTCACCGTATACCAGGTTAAACTATGCCGCCTGACATAACGCAGATACGCAGCCATCGTAAGCAGCCAGAACATTGTGCTTAAAACATCTTTACGCTCCGCAACCCAGGCGACCGATTCAACATGCAGCGGATGCAATGCAAATAAGGCGGCCACAAATGCACTTTGCCAGAGCGCAGCGGTCATTGCCTTAAGAACTGCAAAAAGCAGTAATGTGTTGGCTATATGCAGCAGCAGATTAGTCAAATGATGCCATTTGGGGTTCAGACCGAACAATTGGAAGTCGAGCGTATGCGACAGCCAGGTCAGGGGATGCCAGTTGGCCGCGAACGCTGCGGAAAAAGCCCATTTAACGCTTTGGGCAGTTAACCCGGCTTGAATATGGTCATTTGTTACAACATATTCCTGGTCGTCATAGTACAGGAAATCGCAGTTAAGGACGCTCCGGAAGACAGCGAATGTGCCTAATGCCAAAACCAAATAAATGCAACAGGACCGATATGTTTTTTGTGGTTTAATCATCTGCCAAGCAGATAACTTTATATGCAATGCTTAATGCCGTCAAGACATACGGTGAACCGGCTGCGGGTGAGGGTTTTGTTATCCTACGGCATCTGTTATGAGCGATTTTGTGCGTTCGAGAATTTTTTCTGCCGGTTCGTCGGGGGAAATGTCCAGCCAATGAACTTCTCTGAATGTTTTAAACCAGGTTCGCTGTGATTTTGCAAATCGGCGGGAATTTTTCTTTATAAGCTCAACGGCATCGTCAAGAGTAGTTTTGCCGTTCAGGTAGTCAATTATTTCCGCATAGCCGATGGCGCATCGGGCCTGCATACTCAACGGCTTATCTTCTGCCAGCAAGGATTTGACCTCGTCAACGAGACCCGCTTCAATCATATTTTTTACCCGCTGATTTATTCGGCTGTTCTCAACCGTCTTTTCTCTGCGCAGGCCGATGATTGTCCACTTGTGGCCGGCGGCTGGTATTTGCCACTGTTGCTGGAAACCTGAAATCGGTTTGCCGGTCAGTTCATAGACCTCCAGCGCACGAATTATGCGTTTAAGGTCGTTGGCGTGAATTTTCTGGGCGGCGGCAGGGTCAATTTCAACCAACTGCTTATATAGCGTTTCCAGCCCTTCAGCCTGCGCACGCTGTTTGAGGCGCAGACGGATTTGTTCATCTCTTGCAGGACCATCGAAAAGGCCGTACAGCAGGGCTTTTATGTAAAGGGCTGTGCCGCCGACAGCGATTACCGGCTTGTTGCGGCTTTTTATCTGGTCGATGGCGGCGCCGGCCAGTTCGAGAAATCTGCCTACGCTGAATGATTCGCTCGGCTCAACAATGTCTATCAAATGATAATTGATTCGCCGGCGGGCCTCTTCGGAAGGCTTGGCTGTGCCGATGTTCATTCGCCGGTAAACCTTCATCGAATCGATGCTGATTATTTCGCCGCCGAGGTGTTCTGCCAAATTGAAGGCCAGCCGGCCTTTGCCGGAGGCGGTAACGCCGAGAATCAAAATCATACCGGCATTCATAATTTTTTTTCAGGAAACCTCCAAAAGAGTATATAATAGTAAAATTACGGAATTTAGTGAACCCCGATGTTGTCGGGATTTTGAAAATGTCAGATAGCGATTTTGATACCGGATTACGGCAGAAGATAACATTAGTGAACAATACGCTGCGAAGGCTTCTGGTCCAGCATGCCTCTGCCGACAAAGACCTTGCTAAGGCCCTTAAATATACGATTGAAGCGCCGGGTAAGCGTATTCGGTCGACGATGGTATTGTGGTGCTGCGAGCTTGTTGGCGGGCGGATAAACCGCAATGCGAAGATGGCGGCGGCGGCGATTGAAATGGTGCATACGTATTCGCTCGTCCACGATGATTTGCCGGCGATGGACAATGACGATTTTCGGCGGGGACTGCCCACCTGTCATAAGGCTTTTGACGAGGCAACGGCGATACTGGCCGGCGATGCCCTGCTGACGCTTGCCTTTGAAATTCTGGCGAAGAAGATAAATGAACCTGATATTGCAGTAAGGCTGATTGGCGAACTGGCGGAGGCTGCGGGGCCTGCTGGTATGATTGCCGGCCAGATGGCGGATTTGAGAGCTGAAAAAATTAAGGGCAATAGAAAACTTCTTGAACATATACAAACGAATAAAACGGCAAAGCTGTTTCGATGTGCGGCTGCAATGGGAGCCATCTGCGGCGGAGCGACGAGCGATGAATTTAACTGCCTTTGCAAATTCGGCCTGAAAATCGGGCTGGGATTTCAGATAGCTGATGATATTCTCGATGTGTGCGGGTCGAGTGAGTATATCGGCAAAACAGCCGGCAAGGACGCAAAGGCCGCCAAATGCACTTACCCTGCGGTGGTAGGCTTGGAAAAGTCGCGTGAGCTGGGAAAAAAACTGGCGAATGAGGCGCTGGCTGCTTTGAAACCCTTCGGCGCAAAAGCCGGGCCGCTTAGACAGCTCGTTGCGGCTTTGCTGGGAAGAACAAGATGAGATAGAGAACAGATACGACAAAAAAAGTGCTCAGAAGTCATCGCCCAAAACGGCAAACTTTGCTAACCATCCGCTTTTTTGTCCAAATCTTCAACCTTGTATCCAAGTTCTTTCAGAACAATATCCCTGAAATAAATAGAACCGACATCTAAAATATCAGACAGCCCCCATTTCCCGCTTTGAAAAGCATAGTCTTTAAACTTCCTGACATTGTCCTCACCAAAATCAAATTCTTGGAATACCGTCTTGGTAATTTCTTGGACATCATAAGCAGTCGCAGGTTGTTCTATCTTGATTTCTTCCAAAAGTTTGTCTTTAAATTGGTCTGCTGCATCCTTAATACCGCTTTTTTCTAGGATTTCTATGCCGACAGATGTAAGACGAAGCGGTGAGTGGCTAGCAAGTGAACCTAACTTAAGGTGTCCTTCTATCCTAGCAACCCTTCCATCAATCGATTTCACCTCTTTTATGAGATAGGTGAAGTTTTTATCAATTTTACCTTCTACCCTCTTGTCTGTCTCTGTAAAGGCAGCACACTTATCACGGAAGAACCAGAAAAGGAGAGCGGACAAACATGTAAAAATTGCCGGAGTAATCCACCCTGTACCGGCACTAGAACCTTCGCCGAGAAGCATTTTGGCGTTTACAAACAGTATTGCTGCTGCGTATACCATTGTTACCCCCTATTTACTTCTATCGTTCTCAAAAAGTGAGCGCACCCCCCCGCTTTGCGGGAAATCACCAACCTCATCTCACCGTTAACCTCCTCCTTAACAATATATATTTTACCCCAGAAGCTCTCCATAAGTCAATACTTTTCCCTATTTCCTTTGTTTTTTTATATCGGCATCATATGTCGTTTTCAGTTAGGCGGAGCGGTGAATATAATGGCTCAATGAAAAATAGTCAAGGGAGCAACCAAAAATAAAAGAAAAACACGGGTTTTTTACGCTCATCACGCATAAATCTCTATCGTTAAAGCAGTTAGCTTTCTTAATAATTAGCCATACAGTTTTAACATTGTCATAACCATTTATCAGGGAAGCTGTTAATAAAACGTAAATTTCGGTCAGTTCTAATAAATTAAGCTATTGATGGCTCCGATAATTTGAGGTAAACGTTTGGTAAATAGCACATCTATAATTATATCGGTATTCGCATTTGATTTTAAGTTCACGCTGGTTTGTCGAGTCGGTGTTTCATAAGTTCTTATGGGAAAAGCAGTAGGGAATAATTCAAAAATACTAATGTGCTATATGCCTAACCACGCTTTTGATTGAAAAAGATTGTCATTTGCCATATAATAATTGATTCTGATGAGCAATTTACTGGCACAGATAAATAGTCCCGATGACCTGAAGAAGCTGCCGGTCGGTCAGTTGAAGGCGCTGGCCGGTGAGGTGCGGCAGCTTATTCTGGAAACGGTGAGCAAGACCGGGGGACACCTTGCCAGCAGCTTAGGCGTGGTGGAGCTTACCCTTGCGCTGCACTATGCGTTTGATTTTAAGAAAGACAAGCTCCTGTGGGACGTCGGCCATCAGTGTTATGCGCACAAGATAATCACCGGCAGAAAAGATACGTTCAGCCGGCTTCGCCAGGCGGACGGCCCCAGCGGGTTTCCAAACCCGGAGGAAAGTATATATGACCAGTTTTCTGTCGGCCACGCCGGCACCTCAATAGCGACGGCAATCGGGATGGCGCTGGGGCAGATTCAGATACACAAGGACGATAAAATTGTGGCCCTTGTCGGCGATGCCAGCATTGTCAACGGCGTTTCTTTCGAGGCGCTCAACAGCCTGGGCCTGGTCAAAAGACAGTTGCTTATCGTGCTTAACGACAACTCGATGGCGATAGACCCGACTGCCGGTGCGCTGGCGAGATATTTCTCAAAGATTCGCTTAAGCCATACATACGAGGATTTGGTCAAAACCACCAACAACATTCTTGAACATCTGCCGGTGATAGGCAAGGGCGTTGAGGACGCAATCGAGAGGATAAAGAAAAGCATACGAATGGTTTTGCCGCCCAGCCAGATTTTTGAGAGTCTGAATATTCCTTATTTTGGCCCTGTTGACGGGCACGACATAGAGTCGCTTGTGCAGTTGTTCGGCGCATTGTCGCATTTGAATCATCCGGCCATTCTGCACGTTTATACCAAGAAAGGCGAGGGATTTCAGCCTGCCGGCGAGTACCCAAGTAAATTCCATTCGACAGGCCCATTCGAAATGAACGGAAATGCCGCAGAACCGCCTTCTGCGGCGGCAGGGCGAACGTTTACCGATGTGTTCAGCGAACATCTGGTGAAACTGGCAGAGAAAGACAATCGGATTATCGCCATAACCTCGGCAATGTGCGACGGCACGGGACTCGGCGAATTTCGCAAAAAATTCGGCAACCGTTTTTACGATGTCGGCATAGCGGAAAGTGCCGCAGTGGATATTGCAGCAGGTCTGGCAAAGAGCGGGCTAAGGCCGGTGGTCTGTATCTATTCGACCTTTCTGCAGCGAAGCTTCGACCAGATATTTCAGGAGGTGGCTTTGCAAAATCTGCCGGTGGTTTTCTGCATCGACAGAGCAGGTCTTGTCGGCGCCGATGGTCCCACACATCACGGCGTAATGGATATTGGTTTCCTGCGGATGATGCCGAATATGGTGCTTACGGCCCCTGCCGATGAGACTGAAATGAAACTGGCCCTCGAATTTGCCTTGAACGCAGATAAACCTGTTGCAATCAGGTATCCCAAAGACAAAACGCCTGATTTCCAAATTGCCGGTTTACAATCACCTTTTGAGTTGGGAAGAAGTGTGGTCGTCAGAGAAGGCAAGAAGTCATCTGTTGTGATTGTTTCTTATGGTGCGGTTTTGGCAGAGGTGCTAAAAGCCGCTGATATTTTGGCGCAAGACGGTATCGAGATAGACGTTATAAATGCCCGATTTGCCTGCCCTGTCGATGAAAGAATGATTTCCGCTCTGGGCGGCTACAAACGTATCATAACGGTGGAAGACCATTATATCGATTGCGGCTTCGGTTCAGCGGTGCTTGAAGCGGCGGTGGCGCTGGGAGGCGGGATTAAAAAGCCGATAGTAACGCTTGGTGTGCCGAACCGATTTATCAAACATAACTCACGAAGCGCACAGCTTATGGAGGCCGGTATAAGTGCCGATAAAATAGCTGAGACGATAAGAGAATTGAAAATATAGACTTTTCTGAAGGAATTTTTCTTTGGCCAAAACCCTATCCAGACTGGTGGTTTTCAGCGACCCGAAAAAAGGGCAGGCCGCTGAAGTGGTCGGGCACTTCAGGGATTTTGTGAAAAGCAGGGCCCGTATAATTGCGACCTGTAATATTGATGACTGCACCGCAGATGTTCTGAAGGAAGCTGATTTTGCGGTTGTTTTCGGCGGTGACGGCAGCATTATATCAGCCGCAAGGCATCTGAGCCGCAGTAATGTGCCTGTGATAGGCGTTAATCTCGGCAAACTCGGGTTTTTGGCGGAATTCAGTGTCGATGAACTTAAGAAATGTTTCGACAGTATAATATTAGGGAAAGCGTCTATAGAAAAACGGATGATGCTTAGCTGCAAGGTTTGCAGCGGCAACAAGGTCAAATTTACATCGTCGGCATTGAATGATGTTTTCATCGCAGCCGGGCCGCCGTTTAGAATGGTTGAGCTAAAGGTGCTGGTAGACGGCCAGCCGCTGGCAGGCTGCATAAGTGACGGTTTGGTTATTTCAACGCCGACCGGGTCGACGGCTTATAATCTGTCCGCAGGAGGCCCGATACTGTCCGGCAAGATGGAGGCAATGGTTGTAGCGCCGCTTTGCCCGCATTCGTTGAGTTTCAGACCCATAGTTATAAGCGCCGGCAGTACGGTGGAAATTTTAGGCGTCCGCGTCAATAAAGGAACTACTATCTCGGTAGATGGGCAGATTTCAATGAAATTATTGGTCGGCGATGTTGTGAAAGTCGAGAGAGACAAAGGTATTTTTCTTATTGTGAATAACCCTCTACGGACAGAATGGGACACACTGGCTACAAAGTTAAACTGGGCGGAAAAACCGAAATACAGAAAGTAAATCGCATTTCCCAAATGGGCTCGATGCAAAAAAAATACGGCGAGAAATCATTGCCGCTGCAAAACCGGCAGCGGATGCGGAAACTGTGCATTTTGTTGTGCTTGGCATTATCATCAGTTACCTGGGCGGTTGGCAGCGGTCTCAGCCCGGGAGGGGCTGCATCCGGCAGCGGTCGCACCAGACTGACACGCACTCCCAATCCAATGGATACCAGCAGCAACCTTGTAATTACGGGCAACCTAACCGCCGGCAAGAGTTTTCAGGGAGTCGTTCCTTACCAGGCATCCACATCTTTCAGCGGCCCTATGGGTTCATCGGCTCTTGATTCATTTATCAGGGATTCAGCCGGCTCAGAAAGCTTTGGCCGTAGCGCAGGTCAATCCGTGCCATATTACTCTGCAACAAGGTCTGTAACCACCACGCTGCCAGGCTATCGCGGCAGTGTTTTTGCGCCACAGGGTCAAACATTTGGCAGCAATTATCCTGCGGGCAGACTGCCGGACCAGTTGATATTAACCCAGCCTGCCGTTGGTGCTGTTTCCACGCAATACAAACATTTTGTTTCATCGCCTTATTATCACCCGCCTGTTCTGCCGCCCAATCGGCCGATGTCAATGACAACAGAGGAAATGGAAAAGATGATTTCAAGCGATGCTGAAAGGTATTCGCGGAATATAAATCTGCAGCCGACAGGGGTCGGTGACGAACAGCAGCAGGAACAGATAGCGCAGTTGAAGAACGACCTCGGGCAGGCAGGCAAAAAGGTGTCTGAACTAAAACAGAGCCTTGCAAAAGAGCTGTCTGCTCCAAAGGGGCTGAGTAAAAAGGGCATGCAACCTTTTGAAAAAGTTCAGGCTCAGGCGCCGAAACAAAAGACCGCTAAAAAGGAACAAGCCGACGTTTTTGAGCAAATGAAGCAGCAGCTTGAAGATTTTAAGAAAAGCTTTGAATCCGAGCAGGCCGGAAAAACTACAAAACAGCCTGCAAAACCTTCCGTTGACACAAATGAGCCCGGCAGGCGAGAGGAAAAGGAGACAAAACCGCCCGAAGAAGGCGCTTCAAAGGAGGAAATCGCGGTTGATAAAATTTCCCCCGTTGACCTGTCCGTCAAGGCAAAGGGTATTTTGGGTGAGCATAATAGTTTTGCTTCCTTTGCCAAGGACAAATTCAATCAGCACGTCAAGACGGCTGAAAATTATATGAAGCAGGGCCAGTATTACCGAGCGGCGGACGCCTATACCCTCGCCTCTTATTATAAGCCGGAAGACCCGCTTGCTTACGCCGGCAAAAGTTATGCCCTGTTTGCCGCCGGCGAGTATATGAGCAGCTCTCTGTTTCTTTCGAGGGCGCTGGAGATTTTTCCCGAATATGCGCTGTTTAAAATCAATCTCGAAACTATGATAGGCGACCGGGACAGGCTCGAAAGCAGAATAGTTGAAGCTGAGCAGCGGTTGGAAAAAAGCAATGCGCCGGAGCTGCAATTTTTGCTGGCCTATGTTTATTATCAATTAGGCAGGACCGAGGCGGCTAAAAAGGCAATTGACGAAGCGTACCTGATGATGCCCCAGTGGCCGGCGGCGAAAACTCTCAAGAAGGTCTTAGACGAAAAATAGCGCATACCCTGCACGCTACAGTTATGGACAATTCAGAACCATTCCTGGAAACACATAATATCTTCGCTCAGGACGGCCCTGTTGCGACCTCTTTTTCCGGTTTTGAGTATCGGCCTCAGCAGATTGAAATGGCCGATGCGGTCGAGGCGGCGATTCTTAACGGCCGGCACCTCGCAGTCGAGGCCGGCACAGGAGTCGGCAAAAGTTTCGCATATCTGGCGCCGGCTGTCGAAGCAGTTCGCCGGCGTTTGGGTAAGGTGCTTATCAGCACTTTCACCATTACATTGCAGGAACAACTGATAAACAAGGACATTCCTTTTCTGGCCCGGTGCCTGCCGCACCAGTTCTCAGCAGTTCTGGCCAAGGGCAGAAATAACTACCTTTGCAGGCGCAGGCTTGAGTTTGCGCTGCGCAGACAAAAAGGGCTGTTCGATGAAACCGGCTCAACTCTTGCGGCGATAAAAGACTGGGCCGACAGAACAGAGGACGGCTCATTGAGTAACATTCCGTTTTTGCCCAAAGGCTCCGTCTGGGATGCGGTCAACAGCGATTACGGCAACTGCAGGGCCAGGAAATGCCCGCATTTTCGCGCCTGCTTTTACTGGCGGGCAAGGCGGCAACTGGAAACAGCCGATATTATCGTCGCAAACCACGCCCTTATGTTCAGCGACCTGGTTTTGAAAGAGCAGGGAGCTTCTGTCCTGCCGGATTATCGATATGTCATTATAGACGAAGCACACAATATCGAGCATGTCGCGGAGGAACATTTCGGCATAGACATCAGCAATTACAGGGTCAAGTTTCTGCTTGACGGTCTTTATAATCCGCGGACGCATAAAGGGCTTCTGGCATACACCAACGCCCATAAAGCTATAGACATAGTAATCCAGACGGCGAAGGAGGCGAAAACCTTTTTCAGCAAAGTCAAAGACTGGTATGAAGAAACAAAGGGTCGTACCGGCGGCAGATGCGAGAAAGGCTTTGTTGATGATACCATATCGGGACATCTGAAAAATCTGCGATTGGAATTAAACAGGATGGTAAAAGAGGCCGGCGACGATGATGAAAAACTGGAGGTCGCCAGGTTTGCCGACCGCTGCGAGGTCCTGCCGCAGGATTTGAATAACTTTCTGACGCACAGCAAAGGCGATTGCGTCTACTGGGTCGAGGCGGATGGCGACGAAAGAGCCGGAGTTCGCCTGAAAAGTGCGCCGATAAATGTCGGGCCGGATGTGAAAAGATGCCTGTTTGACAAATATAAATCGGTCATACTGACCAGCGCCACCTTAAGCAGCGGCTCAAAGGCGGACAAAAGCGGCTTTAGCTTTTTTGCCGGCCGAATCGGCCTGGACGATTTCGATGCTATTAAACTCGGCTCGCCATTCGACTACGAAAGGCAGGCCAAAATATATATCGAAAAAGACCTGCCGGAACCGAATAACGACAAGTTTGCCGGTGCCGCCGCTGAAGTTTTGAAAAAATACATACTTCAAACGCAGGGCAGGGCCTTTGTGCTTTTCACCAGCTATACGATGCTTGAGGAAATCGCCGACAAAATCGCTCGCTGGCTCGATGAAAACGACATTAAACTGCTCCAGCAGGGCGCGGGTATCGACAGAACAACGCTTTTGAAGCATTTCCGCTCCGGCGACAGAAATGTGCTGTTCGGCACAGACAGTTTCTGGCAGGGCGTTGACGTTCCCGGAGAGGCGCTTAGCAATGTGATTATCGTTCGGCTGCCCTTTGCGGTCCCTGATAAGCCGCTGCTTGCCGGCAGATTGCAGCAGATAAAAGAAAACGGCGGCAATCCATTCTATGAGTACCAGTTGCCGTCGGCGATTATCAAATTCAAGCAGGGCTTTGGCCGGCTGATTCGCAGCAAAACAGACACCGGCATCGTTGTCATTCTCGACAGCAGGATAATCACCAAACCCTACGGCGCAGAGTTTCTTTCAGCTATACCAAAATGCCGGGTGGAGATTGTTTCTGCGGAAGATTAGAAATCCTTTTTCCAGCCGTCAGGGGTGCCATACAAATAAACAATATTTAACACTGGCGAACGTGAAATGCCGCCGGGATTGATGCCGGGCCGGCCTTCGGGAACGGGGATATTCAGCCGCGAAAAATATTCCTGCCACGGCGGGAAGACAACGCCCGTATCCGGGTCTTTGAAGGTCATCGGCTGCAAGTTAAATACCGGCTTATTATCATTGGCCCGCAGAAACGCTTCGTAAACAAGTTCCGAACAGTAATAAGCATCGTTGTTAATAACAAAACCCTTATCATAAGGTTTTCCTTTTAAGGCAGACGCATTTTTTATTGCAGAGGGTATAAGGTGAGTAAAGGCGGGCTTCAGCCGTCCGACGGCGACCTTTGGCCGGTTCTCAGCATCGAAACTTTTGTTGAGAAAATCCTCTAATGGCATGGCACGAACGCCGCCCGAGACGGCCTCAATTACGACAAAACTATCATTGCCGTCTTTTGCAACGATGCCGACGTGCGTGAATTTCGCACCGTTGTATCCGGTTGTAACCTTTTCGATAGCATCACAAAGCGGCCCGCAGTCGAGGTCCTGGAAAAGCAAATCCCCCTCTTGCAATGTGAAGGCGCTGTTTTTACCAGATATGCCCTGCCTGCATCCTGCAGCCAGCAAACAAATGACAAGTAAAACGACCGGTTTTTTCACACTAATCAAATATTCAGCCGGAACTAATTAAATACAACGAACCAGCCCCAAAATCAGGGCTGGTTCGTTTTTTTGCAGTTACGTTTTGGACTGTATCGGCTTAGTAACGGCGTCTATCGTCGCCGCCGTCTCTGCTGCCGCCGAAGCGACCGCCGCGACCGCCGCGACCACCACCGCCGCCACCACCGCCACCACCGGGACGACGCTCAGTCCTGGGACGAGCTTCGCTGGCCCGCACAGAACGGCCGTTCAGGTCTTGTCCGGTCATTTTATTGATAGCCTCCTGCGCTTCGTCCTTGGAGGGCATTTCTACAAATCCAAATCCCCTCGACTCGCCACTGAACTTGTCCTTAATTATAGTGGCTGACGTTACCTGACCAAAGGCCTCAAAAGCTGAACGCAACTCGTCCTCGGTTGTGGTGCTTGATAGATTACCTACATAAATATTCATTCTGTTCTCCTAATACTTTTTACGTTAACTTTATGCCGGAATACCGGCCGACGATAATTGCTTGTGTTATTGCGGGTCTTTCCTGCTGCTGTTTAACAGGCGGGATTTCGAGCTTTTCTTCCTTTCCTGATTTTACTTTGTACTGTGCTTAATCTGAAGCACAAATTTCTATTTGGGTAATATTGTAACTACAAACCGCAGCTAAATCCAGCTTTTTTTTAAAATTTTTTCAAACGACTTTTGAAGCGTAAGATAGCTTGAAAAACACATTTTTTACCCGCAAAACAGATGGTGGGCATTAGGGTGCGAGAAAAGCGTCTGCATCGTTGGCCGGCATTTCACAGCCGCGGTAAACATTGGTGTTTTGGAGCGTAAATATATCGTCTCTGGCAGGCCCCAATCGCCGTGCCCCTACAAATTCGACCCTGCCGTCGCCAAAAAGGACGTTCTGGCCGCTGCGATTGTGATTGGCGCTGTTGGCGCTTAATTGAATCTCATCGGGCCTGAGCGTAAGCGATTTGGAATAGTCCTGCGGCAATTTTTCAAAAAGCGGGTTCAAATCTGACATTAAAACCTTTTGGGCGTTTAAGCTGCTTACGCTCTCCGCTTTGGGAGGCATCAGCCTGAAACTGTAAGTCACGGATTTTCTGGAAGGAAAATCGGAGAGGTCTTTTGATTTTGAAGGGTCAAATTGCGATATTTGCGTGTCTTTGGTAGCCTGACAGACAAAATCGGCCGGCTTGGCGTAATTGCCTTTTACCAGAAGCCACATATGCCGGGTATTGGAATGATTTTCCTGACCCGGGCAGCCTACTTTCCACCAGGGTGAGCCTTCTGCGGTGGCAACAGCCGGCAGTTTGCCGTCGTTGTCCGCGGCGTAGTTGTTCATCCCCTGCCAGATATTTGACAATTGCATTTGACACAACTGCTGAGAGTATTTCTGGCGGGCAACCTTTGTTATGAAGTTCAGGGTGATAATCATCGCACCGCCGACAATCATAAAAACCGCTGCCATTGCAAGTCTTCGGCCTACACTAAACCAGAGGCTGGTTTTAGCCGGTTCGGCCCGGTTTTGCTCGGCGGCAATAAGCTCGTGAAGCTTCGTCCGGCCTGCGAGGGCAAGGCTGTTCAGTCTCCAAACGGTATGCTCCGCTAAATCATCAGGGCAGGATTCCGGTTTGATACTGTCAAGCGGCGCCAGAGATGCTTTAAGTTTCAGATATAATTCCGAGGCTTCCTGGTTTGATGATATTAAATGCGCAGCCTCAACCGTTTCCTCCGCAGACGTCAGTCCGATGCAATAGTCAAAAAGTAATTGCTTCTGCTGGTTATTCAACGAAATCATTTGTGTTTTTTACTCCTGACAAAAGCTGTCCAGTCTTTGGCGAAACGGTTTACGGCTGTATGTAGTCGGCTTTTAACCGTGCCGATAGGTATACTTAAAATGTCAGTCATTTGTTTGTAAGAAAATTTGTTAAAATATGCCAAAATCAGGATTTCACGCAGATTATCCGGCATATTCGCTATAATCTGTCTTACCTGGGTAGCAATCTCGTTTTCCGCCATTTCTTCGTAAGGGACTGAAGTAATTGAGGTTATGTTATTTATGGCCTCGTCGAAGGACATATCCTCGGCATCAGCCATAGAGCCGATAGTAATGGCGGCGGAGCGATGCTGCCTGCGAAGGGCGTCTTTGGCCTTGTTGGCGGCAATGGTAAAAAGCCAGGGGCGGAGCGGGCGATTGACGTCGAAACTTTCTCTGCTGGAAAATAGCTGGAGGAGGGTTTCCTGAAAGACGTCCTCGATAAGGTCGCGGTCGTTGAGGAACTGGTGCAAAAAGGTATAAAGACTGTCTTTGTAACGAGTTACAATCTCCCGAAAGGCGGACTCGTCTCCGGCCATAAAGCGGGAGAGAAGCTCGGCACCTGTGTGTTTTTCGAGGGGTGAATCCATAGCTAATCTTTCAAAAAGTTATAGATAACAATAGTATTATAAATGATTTAGAGGCAAAAGCTAACTCTTTGTTCCAATAAAATTTTGGCCGGAGGGGTGCAAGGAGGTTTTTGGCAAGATGGGCAAAATTTAACGATTGTGGGGGTGGGAAAAAGTGTAAAAAAATGCGAAAAATAGTGTCGTTTTGGTGAATTTTGTACGCGTTTTGCGAACTGAAAAAGTAGTGCAACAAAATTTCTGTAAATTCGTTTACGAGGAACCGGGTTATTTCGGCAACTATTGGGGTCTGGGGCGGGCCGAGAAGGGCTTAGGTAGGACTATAGAGGCGATAAAAGCCTTTGAGACTGCTCTGCAATTAGCTCCCCAAAACACAGATGTTAAGACGATCGCTTAGATTACACAGGAGTTATCTGGCTTTACCGCTTCATAAAATCTGTTTTCGCTGATATAATGACGGGCTATGGCACTACCGGTTGTTGCAATAATTGGCAGGCCCAATGTGGGCAAGAGCAGTCTCTTAAATGCGCTGGCGGGCGAGATGATAAGTATCGTTGAGCCAACGCCGGGCGTTACGAGAGACCGTGTCAGCACCATTATCGAAAAAAACGACCGCTACTTTGAGCTTGTCGATACCAGCGGATAGAAGTAATATAAAGGACGTGCGAGACTATAATTGTAGAGGAGAATTTAGATGGCGCCGATGGATTTAGGGGTTCCGCAGGAAAGGATTGCGGAGTTTTGCCGGCGGTGGAAAATAAGCCGGTTGGCGGTGTTCGGGTCGGTGGTGCGAGGCAAACTGCGAGCGGACAGCGACATAGACCTGCTTGTAACCTTTGCGTCCGATGCCGGGTGGAGTATGTTCGACCATTATCGTATGGAAGGTGAGCTGGTAGAACTGTTGGGCAGAGAGGTTGACTTGGTCAGCAAAGAGGCGATTGAGGAGAATCCGAATCCTATTTTCAGGCGTGAGATACTCGGTTCAGCGAGGGAGATTTATGCAGCGTGACGCAGGCCGCAATTGTATACGGAAGCATATAGGCGTGTTATACAGAACCATATAAGACATAGTTAGCCCGTGCCAACGAGGAGTTCTGCAAGAAATGAAACATAGAAAAGGCAAGATCGTTTCCGAATACGCTAAGATGTGGCCGCGGGAAGTTTTCGATATCAAACGCGGCAACAAGCTGTTAGAAGAAATAAAGGACTTGCTCTCTTCTCCGGGTGTTTACGTTCTTTATCGAGATGACCATCCTTACTACGTCGGAAAAGCTGAAACTAAGCTTTTCAACCGGATATGGCAACACGCAAATCGACCAAAGGATAGGTATTACAACTTTTGGAATTTCTTTTCTGCTTTTGCAGTCACTAAAAAGCAATTTATAGATGAAGTTGAAGGTGTTTTGATTGCTGCGATGCCAACGGAGAATAGCGCGGTTCGCCGCATTAACAAGATTCATCTTCCACCAAAAGTAGCTAAACTCATTCGAGAGCAACGTATCATTCGAGTAAACAATAAATAGAGAGAAGCGCGAGTGGCGTTTTGCGGCCTTGAAGCTTCATATAACCCGTATTCGCTGATATAATGATGTCCTATGGCATTACCCGTAGTTGCGATAATTGGTCGGCCCAATGTGGGCAAGAGCAGTCTGCTAAATGCGCTGGCGGGCGAGATGATAAGTATCGTTGAGCCTACGCCGGGCGTTACAAGAGACCGTGTCAGCACCATTATCGAAAAAAATGACCGCTATTTCGAGCTTGTCGATACCGGCGGATACGGCTTAGTCGACAACACCGAGCTTGCAGAGCATATCGAGCAGCAAATCCAAAAGGCTATTGAATCAGCGAACCTTGTGATTTTTATGGTCGACATACGTGATGGCCTTATGTCGTTGGATGAGCAAATCGCCCGGATGCTTCGCAAGCATAATCTTGATGTTATCGGCGTCGCCAACAAGGCTGACGAAGCAAAAATGTTTCCTGCGGCGGGCGAATTTGCCAGGCTGGGCTTCGGCGAATTTTTGTGCATCTCGGCAACGAACAATCTCAATAAAAATGTTCTGTTAGACAGGATTTTCGAGAAGCTAAAACATATCGAATCGACCAGGCCTGCTGCGCCGGTGATGAAGATAGCGATAGTCGGCAAACGAAACGCCGGCAAAAGCACTATGGTAAACGCTATGGCCGGCGCCGAACGCGTGATTGTCAGCGAGATACCCGGCACGACCAGGGATGCGGTCGATGTGCGAATCGAAAGGGACGGCAAAATCATTGTGGTTATAGACACGGCTGGGGTGAGAAAAAAGGGCAGTATGGCCGACAGCATCGAGTTTTACAGCTACGTGCGGGCGATTCGCTCGATTGCCAGGGCTGATGTCGTGCTGTTTATGATTGACGCCACCGAGCCGGTCTCGCAGGTCGACAAAAAGCTGGCGAAGGTCATCGCCGATGGATATAAAAGCTGCGTAATGGTCATCAATAAATGGGACCTCGCTGAAGACAGGGCTGAAAGCGGCGATTTCGAGGACTACCTGACGAAGACGCTGTCGAGCCTGAAGTTTGCGCCTATAATTTTCACTATCGCAACCGACCCGGAGGACATCCGCAACGTTTTCGGCCTGACGGAGGAAATTTTCAAACAAACTATGACGTGGATTCCGACCGGCGAGCTGAACAGGGCGTTCGAGGTTATCAGGGAGGAAAGAGCCGTCTCTGCGAAACACAAAACCGGCCTGCCAAAGATTTATTACACCACACAAATTGCCGTAAATCCTGTAACTATACTTATGTTCGTAAATAATCCTGAGCTTTTCGAGGAGAACTATCGCAGGTTTATAGTGAACCGGCTGCGTGAGCTTTTGCCTGTTGCTGAAGTGCCGATTAGGCTATTGGCACGCTCGCACAGGCCACAGGATTTACAGGAGTGACGAGTATGTTAATTTTGATTCTTCTCGCCGGGGTTGTTTTGTTTGCAGCAGCTTATATTTTTTATGGAAGGTTTCTGGAAAATCACTATGGCATTGATGACAATCGCCCGACGCCCAGCCATACCGATTACGATGGCATCGACCGCGTGCCGGCGCACAAAGCGGTTTTATTGGGGCATCATTTTTCTTCGATAGCCGGGGCCGGCCCCGTGATAGGACCGATTATTGCGGCGACCGCCTTCGGCTGGCTGCCGGTGCTGGTCTGGGTGATAGTCGGCGCAATTTTTATCGGCGGCGTCCACGACTTCTCCTCCCTGATTGCCTCGGTCCGCCACAAGGCCCGCTCCATCGCAGAAATCGCAAAGGAATATATGTCCCCGCTGGCCTATAAGCTTTTTTTGGTTTTCATCTGGCTGAGCCTTGTCTATGTGCTGACGGTCTTTACCGACCTGACAGCGAATAGCTTCGTCGAGGATGGCGGTGTGGCAACATCTTCAATTCTGTTTATGGCTCTTGCCGTTGGTTTCGGTGCATCTGTATACCGGCTGAAACTCCCTGTGTTGTGGTCATCGCTTGTTTTTGTCCCGCTGGTATTTGTCGCCGTCTGGGTCGGCCAACTGATACCAATCCCACCTGAAGTTGTTCCCAGGCTCATCGGTGACAACCCCGCGAAAACCTGGAGCATCTTTCTGGTCATATACTGTTTTGTGGCTTCGACAACACCGGTCTGGATACTGTTGCAGCCGAGAGATTATCTTTCCAGTTTCCTGCTTTATGCTTCGGTGCTGGGCAGTTTCTTCGGCATACTTCTCGGCGGATTCGCGATAAGTTACCCTGCTTTTACTGTCTGGTCCGACCCGCAGTTGGGGCCGCTTTTCCCCATCCTGTTTATCACCGTGGCCTGCGGCGCCTGCTCAGGCTTCCACGCAACTGTCGCTTCCGGGACATCTTCGAAACAATTAGACAAGGAATCCGATGCGAGACTTATCGGCTATGGCGCAATGCTGGTTGAAGGTATTGTGGCGGTGGTTTCTCTCGCCGCCGTGGCAATGCTGGCAAAGGGCGATGCCCTGACCGCCAAGCCGCCGTTAGTCATTTACGGCACGGGAATGAGCAAATTTTTGTCGGTTTTTGGCATACCTGCCAAACTCGGTTTTTCGTTCGGCCTGCTGGCGCTGTCAACGTTTATCCTTACCACATTAGACACTGCCACCCGGTTAGGCCGGTATATCTTTGAAGAATTTTTCAATCTCAAAGATACCCGCTGGCGCTATATGTCCACACTGGCAACACTGGTGCTGCCGACCATTTTTGTGCTAATCACCATCAGGGACAACTCCGGCAATCCGATTCCCGCCTGGAAGGTAATCTGGCCGATTTTCGGCGCAACAAATCAGTTACTGGCCGGCCTGGTGTTACTTGTTGTCGCCGTATGGCTTAGAAAAATCGGCAAAAAATCAGGGTTTGTTCTCCTGCCGATGGTATTTATGAATTTAATGACAATTTTCGCACTGGTTCTGCTGTTGCGACAATATGGCCTTTCTGCTGTCGGAATCATTGCGGGAGTGTTATTAGTGCTGGCTTTGGTCCTGGTAGCAGAATCCTACAAAACAGTCAAAAGAGCATAACTGTTCAAATAATCAAAAACTCACCGGCGTTTTTAAGGCGTCGCAGTGGCTTGGCCATCCCTTACGGGGGAGCGGGCGCTTCGACAGAAACAGGCTCAAGATTAAATCGAGCTACTGCGGGCTGCTGGTTGAGCATAATCTCATTTTTGCGGACGTACTCAGGAGGAAAATTGTAGATAAGCTCTTTCCGCAGAGGTTCTGCGGATTTGACCTGGATATCACTGTCATCGATTTCTAATATCACCTGATAACGCATCTTATCGTAGGCCTGCTTGGCTTCGGGAGCGGCCTTGATGGAAATCGAACGTATCACCTCATTAAGATTGATTACCTCAATTTTATACTTCCCCTGAAGGTTCGGGCTCATTATAAATCCCAGAGTCGCGGTCGTTATGGTGTAATCGTTCAGCCTGCTCTCCTGTGCGGGGGTCGTGATTTTCACCGCTGTCGGCGATTCCCTGAGCTGGCCCGGCGCCAGCTCAATAAAGGGTTTCTTCTCGATGGCGGTCAATCTTGCCTGACTAATTTCCCTTCTGTTGAGGAGCACCTTTGCAACAAGTTTCTCGCCGCTCCAGTCTTTCGGCACAAACATCTCGACCTGACGCGGCTCAATGGTCGCCGTCTCCACAGGTATCTGGTCCTCATCCAGGCATTTTACAGTTAGCGGCGTCCTGACAAGTTCGACGACATCCACAGTAACTTTATCCGGCTCGCAGAGCTTGACAGCCAGTCCGAGCTGTTTCATCAGGTCGCTGCGTCTTAGAAAATCCGATACCACCAGAATATACTGTCGGGCGGCAGTCATCCCTTCCTGTTCCGGGTCTAAATATAGTTCAAAGGCCAGAGAGCCCTCGCTGAGTTTTCGTCTTACATCGGTAATCCTCGACACCGGCCCTCTAAGCACCACTTTTTTTATGGAAATATGCGATTCGTTATTGAAACTGACCCAGAATTTCGGATTGCCGGATTTGGCTATATCTATTCTGACGCTGGAGACCACGAAATCTTCGTCCATCGCCAGGTCCGCCCAGACCCAAATCAAAATCGTCAAAAACCCAACCAGTAGTACCTTGCCGTAGTTAATCTTTACCGACATTCCGCCTCCCGTGCAGAAAACACAACGTCTCCGGTCAGTCCGCCTAAACAGGATGCTCGGTTTTTTTCGGAGATTTCCATAACCGTTCGACAATGGTTGCCGTTTTGTCAGTCGCACCTGCCAGATATTTTCGCAGTTGCGATTCGCTTATATTTCGAATCAGCTTGCCGCCCTGTGCTACCGAAACTATGCCGGTCTCCTCGCTTACCACTATAACGGTGGCGTCCGAACCCATAGTTATGCCTAATGCGGCACGGTGGCGCGAGCCGAGTTTTATTCCGCCAAGTTCCGGCAGTTCAGCCTCCGCCAGAGGCAGTTGCACCCTCGCTGCGACCACCCTGTCGGAGCGAATTATAGCAGCCATATCGTGAAGCTCCGTGCCGGGATGAAAAATTGTCTTGAGCAATTCAGTGGTTACTTTGGCATCCAGTCGAACGCCGGTTTCCACAAACTCACCGAGTGCCACCTGACCTTCAACGACAATAATGGCCCCGGTTCGCATTGCGGAAAGTTCGGTAACGGCGGTAATTATTTCTTCGGTGGCCCTGGCCAACTGATGCGATGAGCCGGTCGAAAAACGCGGCTGACCTATCCGCATAAGAACTCTTCTTATCTCCGGCTGAAAGGCTGCAACAGCGACTATCAATACCGCAAGCAGAAAACCTTTGTAAAGGTATTGAAGCCGCTCAAAGCCGAACTTCTCAACCACCAGGTTCAAGATAAGCACGCCGACAACGAGGATGAATATAACGCCGCGGAACAATCTCTCACCGCGTGTGCCTTCGAGGAAATCCACAATCCAGTAAACGACCAGCCCGATAAGAAACAATTCAATGGTAACAACCCACCAGTCGTATCGCCCCACCCTCCTGAAATACTCAACGAGTGTTTCCACTAACAAATCCTTTTGACCGTGCATACGGCATCCGGCCGTACACTTTTACGATATGTCGCCTGTCTGTTAGGGCATTCTGAAACCGGTAAGCCTGCTGGGCTGCTCAAAAAACAGTGCGTAATCTATATCGTGCATCAATTCCTGATTATTGATTTCAAGGTTGCGAATATGCCTTCTGCGGCCTTCTGCTACGGTTTCGCCCGGCTGCGGCCAGCTACAGCCGCTCAGCCAGCATACAAAAATAACCAAAACAACGCCTAAAAAAACCTTACAGACAAATCTCGATTTAATATTCATCGCCCATTCCTTTTCTGAAACACTATAATAACGCCCCTCCCGCTTCCCGTTAAAGCGTTACATCACTTTTTTGCCATTACCAATAATAATCCATTATAGCGGTCTCCCGCCCAATTGTCAATGTAAAACCTGGGCAATTTGGAACACGGGAGGTATTTGTTGTTCGCAGGGGATTTTTCAAAGCCTGTTTTTTATCGGTTTTTGTTAAGATGGGCTGAATTTAACGATTGTAGGGGCTGGAAAAAATGCGAAAAATGTGCGCGAAATTGCGAAAAATTTGGAAAAATTGCGAAAAATCGTATCGTTTTGGTGAATTTTGTGTACTTTTTGCGACCGAAAAAAAGTTTGTAAAAAAAATGACGATTTTGGGATTTTTTCAAAGAGGTATCCCCGCTTTTGATTGAAATTCAATCAAATTGGTATCCTCGGAAATGATTGATTTGTTGTGCGTCGTGCGTAGCGTATAGAGCGGATAGCGTATAGCGGGTAGCGGATAGGAAAGCAAATAAAAAATCAAAGTGCAAAAAGCAAAATGACAATGTAAAAATCAAAAATGTTTTTTCAACAGCATTAATGTTCCCTATTTTATCCTACAAAACTGGATTCCCGTTTGCACGGGAATGACAAGCGGTGGGGTTATGTCTCTACTTTTTACGAAAGTGCGCAAATTCGGTCAGTGCCCTGCCTACGCCATCAATTCCCGGAAACAAAGTGCTACCGTTTATTCCCATTTGGTGGAGTGCTTTAAGAATGGTGGGTTTGAGTTTTGCTGCAAAAGAAATAACCTGTTTTCCCGGTGATTCAACATCATCAGGGACGATTTCGCCAATTGCCTTATAATGGTCGACGCCAAGTTGGCCACCTACTGTAAATAAGCCCTGCTGGGCTATCATACGCGGAATCTGATGGCCTGTCTGCATTAAACGACAAACCCAAGGGCCATAGCAGTTCCACATAATTTTCGGAAGGCCATCTCTATCAGTAAGAGGGACATTACATGTTTCGCGACCATGTTTATTACCCGCATGCTTGTCAAGAGCAGTACCGTTGAACACGATGATGATGCCATCCTTCTCAAAATCATTTTTTGCTGCAAAGTATGCACCGACCCAAATTGAATAAGTCCAATCAACCAGACGCGTTGGAGCGCCATAGTGTTGCATTAGCATCAGGAAGCTGGGGCCATCGCTCAAATGCATTTGCTCGGCAAAAGAAAGGTAGTTTGGTGCGTAGCTTTTGAAACGCTTGGCAATTTCACGCTCAACTTCGCTTTTTTGATTCTCGTCAGTTATATTTGTATCCTTAAATGTGCGGTCCAGCGTTGAAAATATCGCCCCGTTGTCGTAATCAGAACCTTGACCGCGGCACACAATATTATCCGTAGCGGCGAGTTCGTTAAGCGTATCCCGAAGTTGCGGCCACGTCTCGATTTTATGTTTTATCCATGCCATGGCTACCTCTATGCCAGTTTGTGGGCGATTTGTTCTTCGAGGATGTCTTTGACGGTCAGGGCGATGATGGCCTTGCCGGTCTTTTTGAAAAATGCCTGGATTTCAGACATAGCATCCTGCGAATAGCCGAATGAGATAAAAAAGCCTTTTGTGCGGTTTTCTCGCATTAAGACGGCCTCGAAGGAATCGATGTCGGGACGGCCAACCTTGTCTTTCTGCTTGACCTGGATGGGATACCACACATCCATAAATTCAAGCTCACCCGCCTTCTTTTTGGGTATGGCCGAGACCGGATAGATACGTCCGTCAATACCCATATCGCAGACCTTGGCAACATTGGGCACACCGCCCAGCGCAATAACCGCCCAGTTCTCAAACTCGAACGGAGGAAGCTCGCGGAGCTTCTCCATCGTCCACGGGAGGTCACGGACGACAAAGCCCCGGCCTATATGCCAGAGCTTTTCATCCTCCTTCATCCCGCAGACATCCCGCAGCCTTTTGGCCATCACACGACAGGCAGTCGGCGATACATCAATGCCTATCCACTGCCTGCCGAGATTTTCAGCGGCAACTAAAGCCGTCCCGCATCCACAAAACGCATCAAGAACAATATCATTGGGATTGCTGGAAGCTTTGATGATTCTGTCCAAGAGAGCAAGGGGTTTTTGCGTTGGATAGCCGAGACGTTCCTCTGCATGAGCTTGAATCGGTGGAATATCAGTCCACACACTGTCAACTGGATTACCTTCCTGTTCATCTAAATATCGTTTTAATGCTGGGACAGCACCAGGTTTTGTTTGGACAACAAGACCCTTTTCATAGGCATCCTGCATTCGTTCCTTTGTCCAACGCCAAACACGTTTCACTCCTAGAAATTCATAAGTGAGATTTGGTCTATCTTTGTTCGGATTTGTCAGGTCAGCTAATCGATAGAGACGACCCGTTTCTGGTTCAGTGTATTTGTAAAAGTCCTCTACATAATCTTCGTTGTGCGGCAAATATTGACGGTTGAATGTGTATTCACCACTTTTCGTATAATAGAAAATGATATCGTGATCATTTGGAAATGAGCGAAAAGCGAGACCTTTTGCATTCGTGCGTTTCCAAATTATTTCCGTGTGGAACTGGTTTTCGCTGAAGATTTGGTCGAGCATTTGCTTTACGTAGTGCGAGGCGTGCCAGTCGCAGTGATAATAGAATGAGCCGGTTTTCTTCAGGACACGGTGCAGTTCGACGCAGCGGGGACGCATAAATTCGATATAGGCCTGCGTGGAGGCGTGGCGGTCTTCAAATGAGCGTTTTTCTTTTGTCTCGCCCCAAAAGACTTCATAGTTGCGGTTCGAGTTAAAAGGCGGGTCGATATAAATAAGGTCAACGCACTGGTCGGGGAATTTTTTCAACTGGTCGAGGTTGTCACCGCAGTAAATTACCCGCGTATCGACCAAAACAGATGGCTTGCCGATAGCCGGGGCCTTTTTAGAACTGGGAGCAGATTTCTTTGCCATAGGCCAATAGTGTAAACGCTGCCTGATAATTTGCAAGGGGTATGGCGAAAAGAGTTTGACCTTGTTTTTAGAAAAATCGGTGGGGTTATGGGCCGACTCTACGCGGCTGCGAAGGCTGAACCGGCGAGCGATAAACTGGTGATGCGGCGTGACAAGGGAATTGGTGGGGTTATGACCCCACCCTACAAAAACTGATAAATGTAGTGCATATATTGTGGGACCAAATTTTTAAAGTAACCCCCTAATAAATTCGGTGGCTAAATACAACGACTGAAATTATTTTTTGTTTTCTGTCCAGAGCCAGATTGCCAAAGCGGCGGTGACTAAGAAGGCTGGAATGCTCGGCCACATCGGCAACTCAACGGTATTGGCTGTTAGTTTCACCTGAAAGAGCACGCGTAACAGGTGCGATATTGAAACGAAGGACAGAAGTATTACTGTGATAGTGGTGGCTGGTTTCATAAACGTTCTCCTTTCTTTCTAAAATCGCCCGACCCAAATCGGCATGTGTTTAGTATAGTTTCATTAAAATACGGCTGTTTGGCAAGCAATATTTTGATTAATTTGGGCCGAATTGACGGCGACTGCCCCGGCCTGCAGAACAGGCTGAACATAAATTGTGCAAATGTTCTGCCAAAAACAGGCGGTTTAAGTTATAGTTTTTTGGAAGTTTTTAAATCTCTTGATAAATCTGCCCAATTGGTGTAAATTAATCGCCGGCTACTGGGGAATAGTGTAATGGTAGCACAACTGACTCTGGATCAGTTAGTCAAGGTCCGAATCCTTGTTCCCCAGTTTATTTTTTTGCAGCCTCTTCTGTTAATCGGGGGAAACCTGCCTTCCAGCCATCGGATAAAATAGATAAATTTTTGCTGCCGGATATTTGGTTTCAGGGGACAATAGTGGGTCTGATAAAAAAATTTTTAATCGCAGTGACATACACCTGTCACACCTGCGGCAGTTAGCGCCGTAAATAATCACCTTATAGCCGAAATACCTAATATCACCAGAAAATTCTATTGATGGATAAGATGTGGGTTTGGGCAAACTTGGCGACATAAGTTCATAACCAATTTTATTCGGGGATTATGGGGATGAATAAGGGAAAGTTTTACTCAGCTTTTACTTTTAAGACGCCTTGGCATTCCGTATAGACAGTTTATTTTGCAGTATTCGATTATCGCGAGGTATCAGAAAGGACTATCAATGGTTTTGACAGGGAGGTCAGTTAGAACGAGCATCGCCGACCTTTTTGCTTTGTTAATAGTGCCTGGACGAACGGTACTGCTGAAAATATGGACGGTGTTCTTAAAAACAGCCCATACAAAAAAGCCGCATTATATGTCTACGGCGGCTCTCAAAGGCAAATATACGTTTATAGCAGCGTCAAATCTTTGGGGGTTGAATTACATAAAGCTGCAACCATACCTGCGGCAATGGAAATGGTCAAAAACCACTTCTATCAATTGATTCTGATTGATTGCGATGTTGTGGACAAGGATGTATTCGGATTTTGCTCTACCGTCCGCGCCGGTAATTCCAATGCGGTTTTGATAGTGTTGATGGCCGATGCCGAAATAAATATTGAAGCAAAATTATTCGATAGCGGTGTAAATGATGTGATAACCGGCGAACGGATATGTTTCCGGATATTGACAAGGCGTGTAAAAGCGCATCTTCGCAGCAACAGTCCGTTCCGGCCGCAAAACAATGTTATACTTCTAAATGGTGTCGTGGTGGATTTTGAGCGCAGGGAAGTCCATCGTAACGGCAAAAGCCATCCACTGCGGGGACTTTTGTTTGATTTGTTAAAATATTTTCTGGATAATCCCAATCGCATTATATCAAGAGAGGAACTGTTGCGGTCTTCAATCTGGGTCGATTCAGTTTGTTCGGCACCCGAAGATGGCGGAAAGACATTTGATGTTAATATGAGCAAATTGAGAAAGGTTATTGAACCTGACCCGGCCAAACCTCAAATAATAACCTCCCTGCGTGGAGCAGGCTGGAAACTGACGACATAACGCTCTTTGTGCGAAAGCGAAAAATTAGAATTAGCAGGGTCTTCCATACAAATCGCTGACCCGCAGGAGGTCTATTCGATTTGCTTTCTGTAAAGTCTTGTTTCCAGCGCCTTCTGCCAGCTCGTCCAGTTCGAATCGCCGGTCTCGTTGTCAATCGCCGAGGCTACCTGATTTATCTTGGCGTCCAAATCGTCGATGTAATTGACCATAAAAGCCTCGGCTGTTGCGGGCAGTTTCGGCGAGCCGAATTCATATTGGCCGTGATGCGCCAGAACGATGTGTCCCAGGGCATCCAGAATGGTTTTATCAACCGGCGTTCCCTTCGCCGCCAGAGCATCAGCTTTTTTGTTTATCATAAGCAGGGTTTCAGCGATATGGCCTATCAGTTGGCCTGAATCCGTATATGAAAATGTCATATCATAAGTAAGCTCTTCTGTTTTTCCGATATCGTGGAGGAAAATGCCGGCCAGGACCAAATCCGGCTGCACATCAGGATATAGGGGCAGTATAGCAACGGCCACCTTCAGCATATTGTGGGTATGCTCGAGGAGGCCGCCGAGAAAGCTGTGGTGGAGTTTTATTGCGGCGGGCGAATTGCAGAATTTTTTCATCAGGTCGCTGTCAGCCAAGAATTCTCCGACAAGCGTTTTTAGCTGCTGATTTTTTATCCCGCCGACGATTTTTTTGACCTCGTCGAACATTTTGTTCACATCTTTGTCGGTCCGTGCGAGAAAATCGTCGATGCTGACCTTGCTCGCATCAATGATGCGTATGTTATTTATGACGATTTGCAGATTATTCTGGTAGAGTTCGCTTCTGCCCTGAACGTGGACAAAGCCGGGCTTCGGCAGTGCGTTGTAGGTTGCCTCGGTGGCCTGCCACATCCGGCCGTTTAACTGGCCGGTGCGGTCGCAAAGATACATCGCAATATACAAATCGCCCCGCGTTGTGCTTCGCAGGATTGGCTCTTTGACTATATAAACATCGTCAATAGTTTCGCCCGGCCCAATCTGGTTAATGAACTTATGCGCCATAATTTACTCCCTATGCCACTTTTTATGGTTAAGGCATAATCATATTGCCAAACCGGCCTTTGCACAAGCAGATTCACCCGGAGCGAATCAAAACAATTACTAAAGCCGACTTAATCTTGCAAGCATTGCCGTTTTCGGTTATAAAACCACACAATGAACAGTGAACAATGAACTATAAACTTTTACGAGACATAAATTATGCGATACAGCAAAATGTTGATACCGACGGTCAAGGAAGTGCCGGCTGATGCTGAAATCCTCAGCCATAAGTTGATGCTTCGGGCGGGGCTGATGAGGAAGCTGGCCAGCGGCACTTATACCTATCTGCCATTGGGCTGGCGAAGTCTGCTAAAGGTGATAAACATCGTCCGGCAGGAAATGAACCGCAGCGGCGCACAGGAAATCCTGATGCCCGCGGTTCAGCCGCTTGAATTATGGCAGCAGACCGGCAGGGACGTCGATTACGGCCCGACTATGGCAAAATTCAAAGACCGCCACGGGCGATTGAACGTTCTGGCGCCGACTGCTGAAGAGGTTGTTACCAGTCTGGCCGCCGGCGAAATAAATTCGTACAAACAGTTGCCGATGAATATCTACCAAATCAGTTTCAAGTTCCGCGATGAGTTTCGGCCTCGCTTCGGGGTGCTGCGCAGCCGTGAGTTCATTATGAAGGACGCCTACAGTTTTCACGCCACGCTTGAAAGCCTTGAGGAAACTTATCGCGTTATGTACGACACGTATTGCAGAATATTCAAACGCTGCGGTCTCGATTATGTCATAGTCGAGGCCGAGTCCGGCGAGATGGGCGGCTCAGGCTCGCATCAGTTCACCATCCCCTGCGAATCCGGCGAAGACATAATCGTCTATACCGATGACGGCTCTTACGCAGCAAACATCGAAAAGGCCGGTGTCGACCCGCTGCCGAAAGAAAAGCCAATTGCTAACGCCCCACCGATGCAGGATGTTCACACGCCAAATGTGGGCAGCATCGAGGCGGTTTGCGCATTTCTCAAAACCCAACCGAAAGATATGATTAAGACGCTGATTTTCAGCGCCGGCGGCGACACAATTGCCGCTTTAGTCAGAGGTGATTTTGAATTAAATCCTGAAAAATTTACGCAGACACTGGGCGGCAAACACACTGAACTTGCCGATGAGGCGACCATAGAAAAAGTTACCACTGCAAAAGTGGGGTTTGCCGGGCCGATGGGATTGGCAAATAAGATTTCACAAATGGTTATAGACCATTCGGTTGCAGCGATGGCGGTCGGCGTTACCGGCGCAAACAAGACCGATTATCATACAAAAAATGTTGTCCCCGGCAGGGATTTCCCGCTGCAAGGCAATAATATAATTGTCGCCGATATTCGAAACGCTGTCGAAGGGGACACGCACAACGAGAAAAAACTGCTTTTCAAACACGGCATTGAGGTCGGCCAGGTCTTCAAACTCGGCACGAAATACAGTAACAAACTTGACTGCAAATTCCTCGATGAAACCGGGGCGGAAAAGCCCTGCCTTATGGGCTGCTACGGCATCGGTATTAACCGAATCGTCGCCTCGGCCATCGAGCTGGGCAACGACCAGAACGGCATTATCTGGCCGATTAGCATTGCGCCGTTTGAAGTCCTGGTAACAAGCGTCAATCAGGATGACAAGGCGGTGGTAAATACCGCTGAAAAAATTTATCAGCAGTTGCTCGATAAGGGCGTTGAGGTATTGCTGGACGACCGCGACCTGCGCGGCGGGGTAAAATTCAAGGACGCCGACCTGATTGGCATACCCATAAGGATTACCGTAGGCAGCAAATCCGTCGCCGAAGGCAATGTCGAAATCAAGCTGCGCACCGACCCCCAGAGCCAAAAAGTCCCCATCGGGCAGGCTGCCGAAAAGGCGGTTGGGCTGGTTGATTCGCTGAAGAAAAAATTGAATCAGTAAATTTGCCGCAAAATGTGGAAGCTGAGTAAACCAAAGCCGGTCAAGCTGATAATCGGCATCCTGGCCGCCAATGAGGCGGCTCTTGCCGAAGCGGTAAAGGCAATAAGCAAATCATTCGGCGTAATCGACCTCACAAGCGACGTCTGGCCATTTACTCAGACCGATTATTATAAAGACCAGACCGGCGAAAATATCCTGAGGCAGTTTATCAGTATTGAAAAGCTAATCGACCCCGGCAAACTGGCGAAAATCAAACTAAAAACAAACAAGGTCGAACAGAAACTGGCTGCGGAACTGAATATCGGGCTGTGCAGGCCGGTAAACCTCGACCCCGGCTTTATCGAGCCATCAAAACTTGTCCTGGCGACCACAAAAAATTATTCTCATCGTATATATATCGGGAAAAAAATGTATGCCGAAGTGACCCTGATTTTCGATAAAGGTTTATGGAAGCCTTTTGACTATACCTATCCTGATTACAGGCAGCAGTGTTATTTTGACTTTTTCGAGAAGGTCAGGACCCATTTGGTGGAGCAGTTAAAATCGAAACACTGACGATATTGGCGACAGTTTGTCTGGCCGGCTCATTTGTGCTGTCGGCTCTGCTGACGGCGATTGTGCGAAAGATGTCCCTTCGCAGCAATTTCGTCGCACATCCGACCGCCGACCGGTATCATCGCACGACAGTCCCGCTCGGCGGCGGGGCTGCAATCTTTGTTACTTTAGCGGCATTTATACTGGCCGCCGCAGTAACAGTAAAATTCATAGCCGCTCCCGGTCATCTCAACTGGCTGGGGCCCTCCGCCACAATCCACATCCCCGGCTTTTTGGGCAAAATCAATCAGCTTATAATCATACTGCTTTGTGCCGCTGCCCTTTTTGTGCTGGGCTTTTGGGACGACAAACAACGGCTTGGCCCTGTTTTTAAACTGATTGTCCAGTTCGCAGTTGCAATAATCGCAGCCGCCTTCGCCGATGTCCGCATCGAGTTCTTCATCGAAAGCAGGATAATCACCTCCGCTCTATCAGCGGTCTGGATAGTCCTGATTATCAACGCCTTCAATTTCCTCGACAATATGGACGGTGCTTCAGCCGGCATCGCGGTCATAACAAGCGGTATCCTGTTTGTCGCCGCTGCTTTGAGCGGGCAGGTTTTTGTCGGCGGCCTTGCACTTGTCTTCATAGGGACGCTACTGGGGTTTTTGGCATTTAACTTCCCTCCGGCGAGTATCTTTATGGGCGATGCAGGCTCGTTGGTTATCGGCTTTTTTGTCGCCCTGCTGACCGTCCGCACCACATATTATCATCAGGCCCAGAGCGGCCACTGGTATTCCGTTTTTATGCCGCTGATTTGTATGTCGGTGCCGCTTTACGATTTTCTGAGCGTAACGATACTGCGTATAAAGCAGGGTAAAAATCCCCTCATCGGCGACACGCAGCATTTCTCGCACCGGCTGAAAAAACGCGGTCTGACCGATACCCAGACCGTCCTGACGCTGTACCTGGCCACCCTCTGCACAGGCCTGGGCGCGATATTTCTTTACCAGGTCAACCTGACCGGCGCTATTTTAATTTTTATCCAGACATTTATGATATTGGCCATTATCGCCGTTTTTGAGTCCACAGCAAAAAATGACAAACCAGCAGACTAATTTAAACGATGCGAAACCCAGGGGCCAGGCTGCCCTTGAATACGTTCTGCTGACCCTGTCCCTGTGCGTAATCGCGCTTCGCACAATGTTCACCGAGGGTCCCAACGTCCAGTCGACCTCCGGCCAGCCCATCAATTTTAATGATGTTACTTACAGCCTCGCGATTTCCGGCCTGCTTATATTTATGTTTCTCTGCTGGCTCGTGTCGGCGGTCTTGAGCAAAAAATTTCTCTACCGCTCAACCGGACTGGAAACCGGGCTGGCGATATTCGCCATAGCCGCCGCTGCCGCCACCTTCAGCGCCTCAAACAAGCGTGCCGCCATCACCGACTTCGCCGCTCTAATCTCGCCTGTCCTTATGGCTGTTATGCTCACCCAGATTCTGGACAGCCTTTCGAAAATAAGACTGGCGCTCGTTGTTGTCGCTGCTCTCGGCGTGGTTTCAGCCTGCCAGTGTGCCGACCAGTTTTTTTCCGGCAACCAGCTCCTCATCGAGGAATACGAGGCGAATCCGCAAAGTATGCTCCAGACCCTCGGCATAAAGCCCGGCTCGTTCGAAAATATGCTGTTCGAGCACCGGCTTTACTCGAAAGTAGTTCGCGGCTTTTTCACAACCAGCAACTCCGCAGGCTCTTTTGCGATTCTTTCTGCCTTCGCCGCTGCGGCACTGCTGATTGAAAAACTCCGAAGCCGGAGGCTTTTCACGCCCCGCCCGCCGCTGCCTGTCACCTACATCATCGTCCTTGCGCTCATTTTGTTCGGCCTTGCAATTACCAAAAGCAAAGGCGCAATCTTGGCCTTTATAATCTCGGTGATGATGTTCTTCGTTTATCTTTTGTGGCCTAACCGGCTGAAAAACCATAAGAAAATAATACTGATTGCCTGCCTGTTATTTCTGGTCGCCGGCGTTTGCGCAGTTGTTTTTTATGGGTTAGCCCACGACCGCCTGCCGGGCGGCAACTCAATGCTCGTGCGGTGGCAATACTGGTGCGCATCGGTAAAAATGTACGCCGACCACCCTCTCGCCGGCGTCGGCCCGGGCAATTTCACTTATCTTTACCCGCGTTATAAACACCCTTCAGCCCTCGAAACCATCACAGACCCACATAGTTTTCCGCTCAGTATTCTTACTCAATACGGCCCGGTCGGCCTGGCAGGTTTCCTGCTTATGGTTTTTACTCCTTTATGGATGATATGCTCAGGCGCCAGCTCATTGCAAATGCCGCTGCCTGAACCGGCCTCCAAAAAAACAGCCGTGAAACTTGCAATTATCATCTCAATTGCGATTCTGCTGGTGCGACCGATACTTGTCCCCATAACCATCATCGCATCCGTCGGCGCAATGATTTATGTGCTGTTTTTGTTCTATGCCGTCCCCGCAATCATATTTATCATCAGTTTTCTGCTGCTGATTGCTGATGGGAAGGCGTCCCGGCCTGCCGGCCTTGTTCCCATCGCCGCCCTGTGGTGCGCCGCGGTCGGCGTTCTTATCCACAACGTAATAGACTTTGCCATTTTTGAGCCTGCCGTCTGGATAACCTTCTGGGCGGTGACGGCCTGCCTGATTGCATCTGATTTTTGCCAAAAACCCCGGCGGCAGCCGCTCCAAAAATTCGCCGCCCCGACAAAGATACTCATAGCGGCGCTTGCGCCGGCGGTTTTCTTTGCCTATCTCAATTATGCCCTGATTCCCGTAGTCAAATGCACGGCCAGGATGCAGGATGCCGCCCAGGCGGATTTGAACGGCGACTTCGAGCGGGCGCATAACTTCTTCGTTGCCGCTGCAAAAGACGACCCGTTAAATCCCACGCCGCTCAATCTGGACAGTAAATTGTTTCTGCAAAGGTCGTCCGAATTGCCGCCTTCGCGACAAACCGATTTACTGCTCGGTGCGGAGAAATCCCTGCTCCAGGCCGTCAATCGCAACAGGGCCGACTACAAAAAATTCGAGCAACTGACCGAAATTTACATCCGGCTTGCGAAGGCATCGCCGCAAAAAGAAGTCGCGTGGCTGACCAGGGCTTTCGACAGCGCCGTCCTCGCTGTTGACCATTATCCCGGCTGCGCGCGTCTGCGGTTCCAAATGGCCGAAATCGCAGAAAAGCTGGGTAAAACCGATACCGCCGTTGAGCAATACGGCAAGGCGATTGAGATAGAGGACGGTTTCAGAAAGCAGTTCCAGATAATGTACCCTGGCCGCAAAATTGTCAGCCCCTTTGACGAGAAAAACTACCAGCTTGCAAAAGAAAAACTAAAATCGTTCCCCAACACCAAAAACTAAAAACTCTTATGCGATTTCCTGTCCGGCTTCTTTCACTATCTGCTCCGGTATATCGAAGTTCGCATACACATTTTGCACGTCGTCGTGGTCCTCAAATGATTCCATCATCACAAGGATTTTTCTGGCGGCCTCGACATCATTGACCGGCACCGTGCTTTGCGGCACCATCGATATTTCCGAAACCTGCATTGTGATGTTCTTGTCTTTCAGGGTTTGTTTCAGCTTTTCATAATCGCTCGGCTGGCAGGTTATCTCGAAGATGTCTCCCACAGTCTGCATATCGTCCGCTCCCGCCGAAAGCGCCGTATCCATAAGCTCTTCCTCGTTTGCGTCGCACGTGCGCACCGTGATAAGCCCTTTTTTGCTGAACATCCAGTTGACGCAGCCGCCTGTCCCCAGCGACCCGCCGTATCTCTCGAAAAGCTTCTTGATTTCCGGAGCCGTCCGGCTGCGGTTGTCCGTCAGCACCTCGACCATCATCGCAACCCCGCCCGGCGCATAACCCTCGTAGAGTATCTCCTCGAAGCTTACTGCCCCTCCTTCGCCGGTGCCTTTTTTTATCGCCTTCTCGATGGTGTCTTTCGGCATATTGGCCGCCTTGGCCTTGTCGATGGCGTACCGCAGCGCAAGGTTCTGCGAAGGGTCACCGCCGCCGCCCTTGGCTGCAACTATCAGCACCCTCGCCAGCTTGCTCCATACTTTGCCGCGTTTGGCGTCTATCGCCGCCTTTTTATGCTTTATTCCTGCCCAGTGTGAATGTCCCGACATATATGCTCCTTAAATAATCGCAAATCGCGAACCGCAAACTATTATACCTTATTTTTCCTGCTGTGAACAGCCCGGCAATCTCAAATCCCGATTAAAAGCGAGCGATTACCTGTTTTTGAAAGGGGCGATAATAATTTTGTTAAATCTCAGGCGGCGACCGCTAAAAGAGCAGGAATTGGTGGGGGGCGGAGGGCGACGGGTTTGAAGAAGTTTTTGACATTTTCAGTGTTTTTAGGTATAAAGATTGATTCGGTAACGTAAAATCAGGCTTTTGCGTTTTAAGTCAGGAGAAGGAAGGGTGTCAAAATGGGCTTAAAGAAGACTATTCAGCCGGCAGTTATCTTGTCTATCATCGTTTTTTGGGGGACGGCAGTTCTTGGGTCAGAAACGGGCAAAGTCATCAGTTGGGGGCAGCAAGTTGTCGGCGTCAGCCTTGCCCGCGGTTATACGGCGATAGCGGCAGGCGGTTATTACTCGCTGGGTCTAAAGTCCAACGGTTCAATAGCCGGCTGGGGAGATAACTATAACAGTCAATGCAACATTCCCTGGCCGAACAGCGGTTTTGAGGCGGTGGCGGCGGGAATTTTTCACTGCCTGGGTCTGAAATCCGACGGCTCAATAGTCGGCTGGGGATGGGATGGTTACGAACAATGCGCTGTTCCTTCGCCGAACGAAGGTTTTGCTGCGATAGCAGCGGGGTATGGACACAGCTTAGGTCTGAAGTCCGACGGTTCGATTGTTGCGTGGGGGTTAAACAGCAACAACCAGTGTGATGTGCCGGAGCCAAATTCGGGTTTTGCGGCGGTAGCGGCAGGACGGTATCACAGCCTGGGTCTAAAATCCAACGGGTCAATCGTTGCGTGGGGAAGCAACACTTACGGTCAATGCGATGTGCCTGAACCCAACAGCGATTTTGTGGCGATAGCGGCGGGCTCATATCATTCGCTCGGACTGAAATCCGACGGGACGGTAGTGGCCTGGGGAAGGGACAATTATAATCAAAGCACCGAGCCGGAGCCTGCTACGGGTTTTACGGCGATAGCGGCAGGAGCAAATCACAGTCTTGGGCTGAAATCCGACGGGTCGGTAGCGGCCTGGGGAAGGAACGATTACGGTCAATGCAACGTGCCTTCGCCGAACAGCGGCTTTGCGGCGATAGGGGGAGGCGATTTTCACAGCTTAGGTCTGAAGACTGACGGCTCAATCACTGCCTGGGGAGGAAACAGCGACGGTCAATGCAATGTGCCGCGGCCGAACAGGAATTTTGCGGCGATAAAGTCGGGCGAGCAGCGCGGCCTGGGGCTAAGAACCGACGGCTCAATCGCCGCGTGGGGAAAGAACGATTACGGTCAATGCGATGTGCCGGAGCCTAATTCCGGATTTGTGGCAGTAGCAGCAGGCGGGTATCACAGTCTGTGCCTAAAGTCTGACGGTTCTATCATGGCGTGGGGGGACAATTCTTATAACCAATGCGATGTGCCGGAGCCGAACAGCGGATTTATAGCGATAGCGGCGGGCGGGCAGCACAGTCTTGGCCTAAAGTCTGACGGCTCAATCACCGCGTGGGGGGACAACAATTCCGGCCAGTGCGATGTACCGGAGCCGAACAGCGGCTTTGAGGCGATAGCGGCAGGAGGTGCGCACAGTCTGGGTCTGAGGTCGGATGGCTCAATTGCTGCATGGGGAGACAATGGTTATGGTCAATGCGATGTGCCTTTGCCGAACAGCGGTTTTTTGGCGATAGCGGCAGGTAAGGAACAGAGTATAGGGGTAAAGAGCATCGGGGGGGAGATAAGCGGAGATGGGTCGGTCGATTTTGCAGATTACGCAATCCTTGCGGGGTATTGGCTGAATACAAATTGTGCGGAGCAGGGCGCCTGCGGCGGGGCGGACAGCGAGCCTGACGGCGATGTGGATGGGGCGGATTTGAAGGTGCTGGCGGACAACTGGCTGGAAGGGAAATAGAGAAACTGCACGACTTCGGATTTGGTATTAAGAAGAAGTTGACTTTTTAGCATATTATGGTATGATAAGGGCCGATAAATAGTGTATTTTTCCGCCTTTCTACGCATTTTGCTGTTTTTTAAGCCGGAACAGGGTAGATGGAAGATTCCAGCACAGGCACACAGTTATTGGCCATAGTGGTCGGGATGGCGTCGGACGAGTTTGTCCGGCATACGAAAAAGCTGCTTGATAACTATGAGGTTGAAATTGCCCTGTGTGGAAATGTCTATTCAGCGGTCAGCGAGTTAGCTAAAAATGAGGGCAGAGATATTCTGGTGTTTGGGCGGTTTGAGCAGTTGAGCAGGGAAGACGGGCGGTTTTTCGAGAAGGCGAACGAGGCGGGCGTTTTCTGCTGCTGCCTTGCGGAGCGATATTCGTATGAAAAGCGTAAGCAGATTTCGCGAGCGGCAGGCGCGGGCGCTGTGGTCATAAACAACAGGGAGGAGGTCGAAGAGGTTGTGGCGAGATTTTTTGCGGACAGGTCGAGTTCGCTGCCGACGAAAAAAGAAAACGGTGGTGCTGCGGACTTTAACAGCGGTGAATTTGCCGCCACCAAAGAAGAGCTCGATGCGTTGCTTGAGGCTTGAAGCGGATGAAGACGGACAAATTATTTCCAGATGCATACGGGTCAAGGATTCTGCTGGCAGGTGACATCAGCAGGGCGTTTTCGGACCCCCTCGATATCAGCGGGCCGATATACCAGGTGCATAACAATATGCTCGATGCGGCTGATGCTGCGGCCAGAGAAAGCTTCGGCACCATCGGGGTTGTGATGTCGGGGGCGTCTTCGAGATTGACGAATATCCTGAAGGCTTTGAGAGAAAATAATCCCGCGGCGAGGATAGTCCTTTTGGCGCAGATGTATGAGGAGTCGGCGGCGATGCAGCTTGTCAGCCTGACCAGCAACGGGGCGAGCCTGGCGGACAGCTACCTGGTTTGTCCCGTAAAGGTGAGTCAGTTTTATGCGGTCAGTATGCAGAAGCCTGCTGAGGCGGCGGGGGCTGCGGCTGATAAAACAACGGAAGCGCGTGTGAAGATACTTGAAAAACTGGCTACCGAGGATGAGCTGACGGGGCTGAAAAACAGGAGATACCTGTGGGAGTTCTGCCGACAGATAATAGAGAGGGCAAAGAAAGAACACGACAGGGTGACACTGCTTGTGTTCGATATTGATTATTTCAAGCACTACAACGACACTTACGGTCATTCGGTCGGCGATGAGATTTTGAAGCAGACCGCTGCGATAATCAGGCGGTGCTGCCGGCCTTATGATGTTGTGGGCAGGACAGGCGGGGACGAATTTGCGGTGGTTTTCTGGGACGACCCGAAGAGAAAGTCCGCAACAGGCGAGGCGGAAAGACGTTCATCGCAGGCGGACCATCCGAAAGAGGTGATTTCGATAGCGAAACGCTTCAGAAAAGAATTGGAGAAGGCGAAAATCAGTCTGCTTGACCCCGGGGACAAAGGGGCTTTGGCGATAAGCGGGGGTCTGGCGAGCTTCCCGCGGGACGGCTCGACTGCGGAAGAGATTTTTATGCAGGCGGACAACGCCTTATTAGATGCGAAACGCAGCGGCAAAAACAGAATCTATCTCGTAGGCAAATCCCAAAACGACATCGCAGACATAGAGAGTTGAACGATTATTCTTTTCTATCTGCCAACCACGATTGTTTCGGTGGGGCTTAGAAGTTTATAGCGTATTCCTCGCCAGGTGATGGTTCTGCCGAAGGCTGATGAGATAATCAAAACAAGCAGCACCAGCGACCAGAGCCAGGAGAAAAGAATGTCGGCAGCGGAGGCGGCTTTCAAGGCAGGGCGGTCTTTTTCGAGGAGTTTGCCAATCATTTTTTGGCGCAATATCGCCCTTAATAGCTGTGCTATAAAGAAGACGACAGGGACGGCGATGAAAAGGAGCAACCCCTTTGCTCCGATAGCGGCTGCGTAGACGGCCACAGCGGCGCCGCCCCACAAGCCCAAAATTGAATATAAAGTGCCGAACAGGCCGAGCCACCAGGCTCTCGGTGCGCTTATGCGGGTGATTAAAAATTGTCTTCTGCCGAACTCAAACAGTTGCGGCCAGGTAGTTTGCTCATACGAGGCCGCAAGACAGGCGGGGACAAAGGCGACTTTCATACCGGCTTTTTTTACGGCACGGCTGAGGGACAGGTCGTCGCTGAGCGCATTTTGCCAGATTTTGTCGATGCCGAGGCGGCGAAAGGTTTCGAGACGAACAGCCATTGAGCCGCCCCAGACCTGATTGAAACGGGAATTGCCGAGCAATTGAGCGATTTTGGCATTGATTGCCGAGAGTGCCAGGGTTGCCGGATTGTTTTTTCGGGGGACGAACCAGCGATAGCCGCTTGTGACGCCGTTTTTGGATTTGCGAAGCGGATAAACGATATGGCTCAGCCAGTCGCTGCGAACGCAGACATCGGAATCGGCAAAGGCCAGCATTTCGGTGTCATCAGCAATCTTGTTATAGCAGTAAAGCAGGTTGTGAATTTTCTGGCTGCAGGTCTGGGCCAAGCCCGCGACCAGCACCTGAATATCGTGTGCTTTTGAGGCAGGGGCGAGCTGTTCCTTTAGCCTGCAAAGCTGCCGGTAAGCGGGGTCTGATTTGTCGGCGACCACAAACCATAATGAGTAATTTTCATAGTCCTGATTGAAGAAGGAGTTGATGTTTTTCTGAAAGTCCGAGTCCAGCCCCCTGCAAGGAACGATGAGAAGTGTTTTCGGCCTGTATCGGGGATGGTCCTTTTTGTATTTTTTAAGGGCGAAATGGTAATTGCTGTAAATATACAGCAGGAAGATAAGTTGCGATGCTATTGCGATGATCGCTATGTAAAGATACCAGTCCATTTTTAGTTTTTAGTGTTGAGTTTTTAGTTTTGAGTTGTAACTAAAAACTTAAAACTAATAGCTCCTTTCAGGATATAGAAGCCAGAGGGAGTATGCAATCAATAAGGGTTTCGATGGTATAAGATTTTGCCAGGTCGATTGGAAGCAGGCAGCCGTGATTGTGGTCGGAGGCGATAATTAAAAGATTTTCGCCGGCTTTTTTGTAACCCTGCGGCTGGGGCTGATGGCCCAGGACAAAAATATCCGCATCGAAAAGCTTAGCCATTCTATTGAGCAGGGCCTGGCTGTGTTTTCTGCCCCAGGTCAAAAGATAAGCCGAGCCTGGTTTTACGACGTCGTTGATTTTGAGCTGTCCGGTCAGCACCTGTTTGTCGAACTTATCGACAAGGTGTTCGCTCGGCAGGGAGTGCGACATCCATATCCTGCTGCTGGTCCTGACAGCCAGGGGCTGTGAAAACAAAAATTGTCTTATCGCCAATCGAATATTCTCGCAGGACTCTTTGAACTCGCGTTCAAGTGCCAGTCGCATCGAACGGTTCATTTCTCTGCCGTCTTTCATCACCTCGCTGCTGCTGATGAAGGCGGTGTCGTGGTTTCCCATAATAATATGGACACGGTCGGGGAAAGCCAGTTTGTAGCGGACAACGTCGAACAGCAATTTGTATGACAGGCAGCCACCCTGGGTGTCTTCTTCGCCGCCGTGTATTATTTCCTGCAGCAGGACATGCCTGTCGGGGTTGGCGGGCAGGTCGGCGAAGGCCTGGATGCGCTCGAAATTTCGTTTATGGCCGTGGATGTCGCCGGATATTATCAGGCTGCCCCTGTCGGGCAGGCAAACCAGGTTTCCCTGCCGGAATGTGTCCCTGTTGTTGGCCTCAACGCCCTTTTCCAGTAAATCAATTATTGTCTGGGGCATTTGTGTTTGGTTTTAATTTTCCGCCGAGTATATCGTGTATCATCATATCGAGACGGGACGTAATCATTTTCATATCGCGAGGCCGTTCTGCGACATCATCTTTTACGCAGTCCATAACAAATTTCGAGATTTCGAGGGGGAGCTTTTTATGCAGTTCGTGAGGGGCAGGGCAGCTTTTAGGCAACACCATATTGAGGTCATCTTTCTTTTTCGGAATCAGGGTGGGGACGTTCTTTCCGGTCAGCGCCCAGTACATAGTTGCGCCGAGATTGAAAATATCGGTTCTTGGGCCGAGAGGCTTTCGCAGGACCTGCTCAGGGGCGATGTAATCGGGCGTGCCCTGGATTCGGGGCTTGATAGTTCCTGTTTTGCAGCTTTGGCCGAGGTCGATAATCTTAATGGAACCTGTTTTGCTAAAAAGAATATTGTTGGGCTTAATGTCGCAGTGAACAAAACCCTCCCTGTGCATAGCGTTGAGGCCGTCGGCGACCATCCTGAAAACCAGCAATACGTCGATAAGACTCAGCGAAGGCCCTTCTTCAAGCGAGATGCCGTCAAACAATTCCATAGACAGCAGCAATTCGCTTACTCTGAACATACTGCGTATTTTTTTCAATTTATAGCATTTGCGAATATAAGGATGGTCAATCCGCTGGGCGACCTTATACTCGGTTTCCATCTGCTCAAAAATCCTGACGTCCTCGGGCTTTTCGTAGATGACGCGTTTAAGAGCGATTTGGGTTTTGGTCTGCTGGTCTTCGGCGAGGTAGATTATGCTTCTTGCGCCGATGCCGATACGCTTGATTATGTTAAAGCCGCCAACCTTTAGTATGTCTTTTGCCATATCACTAAAATAGAAAATCCATAAATATCAATTTCGGTTCAGCAGGGATTATAATCCGCAAACCTTAATCTCCCCGTGCTGTAAGCCCATCCGATTACATCGTAACAGTTTACAATAAATCACCTTTTTTGTCCAGCATCAAAGGGGTAATTATGCGTTTTTCGGCAAAAACCTGCAAGGAATAATCCTGCAAAAATACAGGACAGGCATATTTTGGGGTTGACTAACGGCTGGGCTGTGATTATAGTTCTTACAAAGAAAAATATTTGAAAGGGGTTTTGATATGCAAAAAACAGCTAAAATTCTGCGAATAATCCTGTTGGCCGTCCTATTGATTGTTCTGTTGTTCATTGTGGGGTTCAATCTTTTTGCCAATTCGCTGCTGAAAACGGCCATTGAAACAGCGGCAACAAATGCACTGAAGGTCAAGGTCAGCTTAGGCAGTATCAACCTTTCAGTTCTCGGCGGCAAAATCAGTCTGGAAAACCTTTTGATTGACAACCCGCAGGGCTACCAGAACCCCCGCCTGCTTGAGCTTAAAAAAGCCTCTGTCAGCGTTGATATAAAATCTCTTTTGAGCGATACGGTCAGGATAAAGGAAATCATTTTCGACGGCGTAAACCTTACGATGGAACAAAGGGGGATTTCCGGCAACAACCTGCAGGACGTAATAAGCTCTCTGCCTGCCGGCGAAGAAAAAAAGACCGCTGAGCCGAGCGGGAAAAAGCTGGTGGTAAATAATCTGGAAATCTCGAATGTCGCCGTCAACGTAAAGCTGCTGCCTGTGCCGGGAAAGTCGGACACGGTTACAATGAAGCTTGCGCCTATCGTAATGAAGGATTTGGGGACAGACAGCAAGATGGATATAGCGATGCTGTCGGGCAAGGTATTGACCGCTATTGCCGAAGGCGTGGTCAAGCAGGGTACAGACCTTCTGCCGCGAGAAATGACCGATACAATGAAGTCAACCCTGGGCAAGACCGGAGAGATTGTCTCTGAAGAAGGGAAAAAAATTATAGAAACCGGCAAAGACCTCGGCAAGGGAATCACCGACGGCCTGAAAGGACTGTTGAAGAAAAAATAAGCATAGGCGAAATTGTCGATTGTCGAATGTCGATTTTCGATTTGCTATTACTCCATCACGGATGATTTAAAGTGTTGTCATGCTGAGCCGAAGGCGAAGCATCTGGCCTTATTAAGGAGAGATTCTTCACTTCGCTGTGCTCCGTTCAGAATGACACCCATTACTTGACCTGTGACTGGCCACTAGAAAACCCAATCTTCTTGCTGCATAAAACCTTCCAAATTAATATACGGAATAGAAAAATGTTTGCAGACATTAGGGATACCTGCAGCATTATCTTTGAATGATTCTGTTGTTACTACTTGACATTTATGTATTTTTGCACGAGCGATTACAAACGGATCAGCCACAGGCTTGCCCTGAAATTGTTCTTGTTTACGAATCATAGATTGGAAATGCCGGATTTGGAAAATTTCACTTACAAATTGCAGTTCATTGACCGTTGAAGGCAAAAAGAGAACATCTTTATGCCCGTTTGCCCAAGAAACGAGCGCATCTTCTTTGGCACTGATTTCATTGTAAACTTCCCTTACTGAAATTATTTTTTTATTTTCTACCAACGAATAAAATCTTTGCCACAATGAAGGAAATCGTTCTGGGTAATAGTGTCTAAAAATATCTATTAGAGGACCGCTGTCAAATATATATTTCATATTATTGTTACCTATTCAAAACATAGCCCTCGAATTTGCTTAGATTAGCCTCTTTTATTCCGAAATAATCAGCTAATTGTGATTTTGATATAACACCTTGATAGTATTTACTAAAGGCGGTTTCGACATAGCGTCCACTCAGATATGCTCCTTGCGTCTGATAGTAATTTCCATGTGAACCAGAACTATCACGCTCTAATCTTTCTTCTTCCCATTTTTCTACTTTTGCCTCATAGAATGTTGAGGTGACATAACCAAGGTCAAGACATTTTCTCAAAATCACTTCACGACTAACCCCAAATTGTTTGCCAAGTTTGATTAGAAGGTTATCATCTATTTTTTTATTATGTATTTTCGGCTTGATATCAACAGTAGGAACCAAAAATTCGCCTGCGAATTTATTACAGAATACTTCTATAAGTTTGTTTTCCCCGTGAAGCGTTTGAACAAATTCATTATGTCTAAAATCAACGCCACCCGTTTTAAACAAAAGATGTGCCAACTCATGAAATAGTGTAAATATTTGGCGAATTTTGTAATGGCTGTTATTAAGATAAATTATCGGAAAGGTTTTGTCATAAAGACAGAAACCAGAACACTCCTCATCTTCAAAAGCATCCTTGAAGATAAATATTCCATATTCCTCTAGTAAGGCACGCCAGTATTTTAATGCCTCAACTGTTGTGTTAAAGGTGGATTGCCTGCTTAATTCAATATTCAAATATTTGCGGACGGCTATCGCCACACTAGAAACAGAATCAGAACTACGTATTTTGATGTCATCACAAAGTTTTTTTGCTGCTGGATTTATCCCATTGAATAATTCTTTAAGATTTTCTTGTATTGCCTTCGCTCGTCGTATGAGATAAACCAAGTGTGGTTCCATAAGGTCAATTTCTTGCTGAGGGAGTGTCCGAAATGATTGTTTAGGAGCTTCTTCTTCAGGTGGTTCAGGAAAAAAAAATAAAGCCAAAGGTCGTTTGTATATTTCATAGGCAAGTCTTTCGAGCTGTTCATAAGATGGACTTGATTTGCCTTGTTCCCATGCCTCAACAATTTCAACGGTTATTCGTTTGCGGTTAATTTTATTAACAACATCTTCAACTCTGCTGTAACCGGCTGTCTGACGAGCCCACTGTAAAACTTTTGGGTTAACAGGTATTTGCTCGCTCATACGCTTACCTCAATATTTTCACCACCACCTAAATAATCCTCTATAAAATCTTACCATCTCGCTTTCCTCAAATCAACTGCTAATTCCTTCAACCGCCGCTTGATAACTTGCCAGCCATTTGTTTGGCGGGTCGTCAATCGGCAATCATCTGTCTGCTCCTTGGTCAAATTTCAATCAAACCCACAGAGGGTCTAATTAAAAAATCCCAAAATCACAAAATTTTTTTACTCCTTTTCTCACATCGAGTTACGAGAATCTGGAATCGAGAATCGAAGACTTTTTTCGCATCAAACACGCAGATTCCCACCATTATAGAGACAGACCCGGTGTCTCTACATATTGGAGTAAAGTGTGTAGTTTATCCGCCATTACGTTCGGTGAGGCGGAGGCAGTGATTGTCTGCCTTGAGCAGAAAATTCAATCAAAAGAGAGTTAATTATGCGAAACGAACCCAATTTTTCAAAAAGTCAAATGTTTATAACCTTAATAAGAACAACGAATTACAACAAAAAATGGACAATGGACACTTGGTCAAAACGAACCCAAACGAACCCAATTT
>Ga0315276_10000127_pt1 | contig 61757 bp, 64 predicted proteins | sample YL17G05_0_MG_FD_204542 | JGI IMG/M metagenome (GOLD analysis project Ga0315276, IMG submission 204542) | Sediment microbial communities from Yellowstone Lake, YNP, Wyoming, USA - YL17G05_0 | ecosystem: Environmental > Aquatic > Freshwater > Lake > Sediment | place: USA: Wyoming | collected...
AAGGTCGGCGCTAATAGCAGAGTTTAATAACTTTGTTCGAGACAGACTTTTTTCAAATTTGCTCTATGTGATGGAGGCTGTTGAAGTATGAACCGCGTGCCAAAAAGCTATTTGGGCAACAGGCCGTCAAGAGGGCGTTGAAAAAGTCAAATTGCACCATTTTTGTCATTCTTCGCTACGCTCAGAATGACAAAACTACGAGATAAGGATGAGGAGTTCATGGTTGTGATAAACGGAAAAAGGGTCACCAATCCTCAAGACGAGGGGCTTTTGCGCTATCTTCTTAATTTTTATCCTCATAAACACAATGGCGATGAGAACATAGACCAAGCGGAGGCCATGCGGCTTTTGGATCATAATTCTAATGATTACATAGATGAGTTGGACGTTTTTGGTTTTACGGATATTGAAAAGGGCGATTTTATAGGTGCGTTTGTCAGATGTTTCAGGATTTTTTCAGATTATGGAGTTGTTTTAAAAAAGAGCAGATCCTTTGTTCCTGATGCAAAAGAGATACTAGAAAAGGCGGCAAAGCAGTCGGCAGAGAACAATCCGCGGGCGGCACTTGAGTATGCAGACCGCTACAAGGATCAGCCGTATGCAAGAGGGGTTTTAGAGAAGGCGGCAAAGAACGCGGCAGAGAACAATCCGCGGGCAGCACTTCAGTTTGCAGACCGCTACAAGGATCAGCCGTATGCAAAGGGGGTTATAGAGAAGGCGGCAGAGAAGGCGGCTGAGGATGATCCACGGACAGCCCTTGAGTTTGCAGACCGCTACAAGGATCAGCCATATGCAAAAGGGGTTTTAGAGAAGGCGGCAAAGAACGCGGCAGAGAACAATCCGGGGGCAGCACTTGAGTTTGCAGACCGCTACAAGGATCAGCCGTATGGAAAGGGGGTTTTAGAGAAGGCGGCAGAGAAGGCGGCAGAGAGCGATCCGGGGGCAGCACTTGAGTTTGCAGACCGCTACAAGGATCAGCCGTATGCAAAGGGGGTTATAGAGAAGGCGGCTGAGCGCAATCCGAAGGCAGCACTTGAGTTTGCAAGCCGCTACGAGGATCAGCCGTATGCAAAGGGGGTTATAGAGAAGGCGGCTGAGCGCAATCCGAAGGCAGCACTTCAGTTTGCAAGCCGCTACGAGGATCAGCCGTATGGAAAGGGGGTTTTAGAGAAGGCGGCAGAGAGCGATCCGGGGGCAGCACTTGAGTTTGCAGACCGCTACAAGGATCAGCCGTATGCAAAGGGGGTTATAGAAAAGGCGGCAAAGAAGGCGGCTGAGGATGATCCGGGGTCAGCACTTGAGTTTGCAGACCGCTACAAGGATCAGCCGTATGGAAAAGGGGTTATAGAGAAGGCGGCAGAACTCGATCCAGCGTCGGCGCTAGGCTATATTCAACATATAAGAAATTTTGATTTGCCTATAATAAAAATGGTCTTGCAAATAGTTGAGAGCAACCATCCCTATAAATACAGAATAGCGCCCTTAATAAGTGAGATCGTTGCCAAAAGACTGACGATTGAAGATGCCCTTCAGATATCCAAAGATGACCCAAGATATTTTGATACATTGGTCAAAATTGAAGTCCAGCCGGGCCATATTGGAAAATTGGCGGTCGAAAGAGAGCTTAAATCCATATCTTTGCGCACAGTCCAAAGAATCAATGCATTGCATAATGAGCCTGCCACTGTCAGATTCAAATCGGTAAAGGTCGCAGACGCAAAAAAACTGTACATATTAATGGTAAATGCAGAAGAGGAGATATTTACATCTTCATTCAACGGTTTATTTGACAGATTGCTTGCGGCAATGCGGACGGAAAAGTTATCAGGCGACCGGTTGATTGATATTGTCGGACATAAGAGGTTCAGGGCATTTATCAAATTATGCGCAGGATACGGAAGGCTTAATGAGTTCCTTGCGACCATGAGACCGGAGAACCGAAGGGCAATTTTGATAAAATTCGTGTCATGGATAGACAAGGAGAAAAACCCCCTCTCAGAGGCGGTAACAGTGGCGGATGCGTTCGGCACGATAAAAGATCCGGCAATCCTTGAAGTACTCCAAAAATCCATCAAGGAAGAATACAATCGTGTTACTCAAGAAGGCAAATCCGAAGCGACAATCATTTACGGACTTCTGGCCGGGATGTTCGGCAAAAAGGCTGTGATTAACGAAGAATGGATCAAAGAGATGTCCCAAAAGTACGGTCTTCCCGATTTGACAGGGATTGAGTCGCGGGCGCTCTTTAATCCGGACGGTTCCAATATTCAGCAGTATTTCTTTTATGATGATAAGGACGGCAAGAGTTCATTCGAGACTTTTCTGGCACAATACAAGGGCAATAAAACATGGGGCATAGACGAGCATGATAATTATGTGCTCATTCATTCGAAAAGGATAGGCGGGGAGCGGATAGAAATATACGCCAATCGGCCGACGGCCGAAGGGGTAGAAAAAGGCTCCAAGGAGATTGCCGGCCTATTTTCAAAGAGAAATATACAGTCTATTGTCGTGGTTCACCGCGGGCATAGTTATCATGTCCAAAAGACGATAAAACAAATTTCACCCATAGCAAGGATTGTATCGCTGGGCTCCTGCGGCGGATATAACAATGTGTCGGCAGTTTTTGAAAAGGCCCCGAACGCGCACATCATCTCCACGAAGGGCATGGGGACCATGGGAGTGAACGATCCCCTGTTTAAAATGATGAACGAAGCGATATTAAGCGAAAAAGATATTTCCTGGCCTGAATTCTGGAAACGGGCTGAGGCGCGATTTGCGAACAATAAGGCATTCGCATACTATGTCGCCCCGCATAGAAATCTTGGCGCTATGTTCATCAAGGCATATCACAAATTGCGCAAGACATCTCCGTAGTTAAAAAAACCGGAATCATCATAACTGTCGCGTCTGTCATTGCGAGCGTAGCGAAGCAATCCCTTGCAATTAGATTGTTTACGCGGGATTGCTTCGGAGCTAACGCTCCTCGCAATGACTCAGGGACATCAAATGTAAACGGCAGCAAAAGCGGGCGCCCCTTTTCGTCATTCCGTCTTTTTTGTCTTCGTCGTCTGCCGGAATATAAGTAATACACCTGCAATCAAGAAGGCGATCGGCAACATCGGTAGATTTATCGCAAAAATTTCACCAAGGCCGGCTGCGATAAAAATCACTCCCAAAAGAATCCAAAAGGCATTTACCGACACGTGAAGGACCGCACGGGCAATCGCTTCGCCTAAAATTATTATGCCGATTCCTATGGTCGTCACCCCGGCAGGCATTTTGACGAGCATCGTCAATCCCATCCAAACAAAAAACGCCCCCCAGCCGATCGCATCAAGTTTCCTGCATAGTGCGCTTCGACCCTGCAGCTCTGTCGACATATTCCCCCTCCTTTGGCGGAATTTAAAAACCGCCCTTAATTGGTTAATTATTTTTGGAGTATATATCTCTCTGAATTATTTGCCAAGAAAAAGGAAAGCAAAAATGCGCCCTCGGCAGAAGGCGAGGACGCTTGACTTTATCCGGTTGTGACGTTAAAAGTCCACATCGCTATATCCAGTTATAACGATATGGCTATAAAAAGGCCGGAGCAAGGAGTAATTCATGGGTAATTTACTGCACATATTTAAAGCACTGGCGGATCCAACGCGGCTTAGGATCCTTAAGATGCTTATGATAAAGCCCTTGTGCGTGTGTGAAGTCATGCATGTCTTGAATATGGCCCAATCAACCACATCAAGGCATCTTCAGATACTTTTCAAAACCAGTCTTATTGAAGTGCAGTCAGGTGGCACGTGGACGGTATACCGCATTCCTAAAAAACCGGAACCGGTCATTGTGAATATTTTAAATCTTGTTAGCCAGGTCGCAGATACGGAAGAATCAAAAACTGACGCCGTAAGAACTAAAAAGGCCGACCGCAATCGCATCTGTGAGCAAAAGATGAAAAATCGCAAAAGGGGTGATGAATGGCAGCGAACATTGAAGCAAAACGACTGAATATTTTTGAGCGCTATCTCTCGCTGTGGGTCGCGGCTTGCATGCTCGTGGGGGTCGGCGTCGGCCACTGGTTCCCTCAAAGTACCGATCTGCTCCGCCGTCTCGAGTTCGGAACGACATCGCACATCAATATCGTCATCGCGGTCCTGCTCTGGCTCATGATATATCCGATGATGCTGAAGGTCGACTTCAGTTCGATCCTTAACGTCAGGCGTCAGCCGCGCGGACTTGGCGTTACCCTTTTCGTAAACTGGCTTGTGAAACCCTTCAGCATGGCATTCTTCGGCTGGCTCTTTTTTCGACATGTCTTTGCGCCATGGATCGGTGAGGATTTGGCAAATCAATACATCGCAGGCGTCATTATCCTTGCAGCGGCACCTTGTACCGCAATGGTTTTCGTGTGGAGCTACCTTACGGACGGCGATCCTGCTTATACACTCGTTCAGGTTGCAATAAACGACCTCTTAATGCTCGTTTTATTCGCACCCATTGTGAAATTTCTTGTGACCGGCGCTTCAAATCTTGAAGTTCCATTCATCGTATTAATTTACGCAGTAATCTTTTTTATTGTCATACCATTGGCTGCCGGTGCAATCACAAGGGCGACACTGCTTAAGGCAAAGGGTGTTATCTGGTTCGAAGAGAAATTTCTGCCGGTCCTCCATCCCGTTTCGATACTGGCGCTTTTGACAACGCTCGTAATCATCTTTGCATTTCAGGCGGAAAATATTACGAGCCGTTTCTTTCACGTTGTTTTGATCGCGATTCCAATTCTAATACAGGTTTATTTCAACTCAACCCTTGTGTACGGCTTAATGCGCGCATTCCGCGTCCGATTTTCTATTGCAGCACCGGGGGCCCTCATAGGCGCCTCAAATTTCTTTGAACTGGCTGTCGCGACCGCTATTGCACTCTATGGTCCCGGGTCAGGAGCCGCGCTTGCAACAGTTGTAGGCGTTTTAGTCGAAGTGCCAGTAATGCTTTCCGTATGTTCGTTTTGTAACCGGACACGCGGCTGGTTTGCGCATGCAACAAACTAAGGGGGCAACAATGTTTAAAAAAATCGTAATAGCCACGGACCTTTCCCCGGCTTCACGCAGTTTTTGCGAGTGCGCGGGATCTCTAAGAGAGGTCGGGCCTGAATCCGTATGGCTCATCCATGTATGCAATGTGAGGGAGGTCGGCGGACTGTCTGATGACTTTAAACAGCAGCACACTGCGGAGATCGAAAAAGAGGCTGCAATACTTAAAAAACATGGACTGACGGTCAAGCCGGAAATCGTCGAGGGGATCCCGTTTGTCGAGATCAACCGCGAGGCCACGAAGAAAAAGGCGTCGTTGATAGTCGTGGGATCACACGGCGAAGGTCTTTTGAAAGAGATGCTTTTGGGCTCCACCGCATTTGAGATCATCCGTCAGGCCACGCATCCTGTCCTTGTGTTCCGCCATGAGATCATAGTGAAGGAGGGCAAGAAACAATGCCTGATGCATTGCAAAAAACCATTTCAACATGTCCTTTTTGCCACGGATTTTTCAAAGAATGCGGCGCACTCGCAACGTTTTGTAGATCACATCTGTCATTACACCCATTCATATGTAACTCTTGCACATGTGCAGGAAAAATCGCGCATAGAACCGCACTTAAAAGAGAAACTCAAAGAGTTCAACAAAATTGACATGGCACGCCTCAACAAGATTGCGCAGGGCTTAAAAAAGCGCGGCGCAAAGAAAGTGGATATCGCCATACCATACGGACATCCGGTGAAGGAACTTTTGAAGCTGGAACGGAAGGTAAAGCCGACATTGATCGTCATGGGTTCGCAGGGAAGGAGCTGGACGGAGGAGCTCTTTCTGGGGAGCGTGTCGCATAACATCGTGAGAAACGCCAAGGCGCCGGTCCTCATCGTGCCTTGGAACCCTTCAATATAGGTACGCGAGCTGAACATGGATGATCTAAGCGGAAGAAAAAAGCTGCTCAAGGCTTCAAGACTGAAGCGGGGCCGCGTCCTTGATATCGGACTTGGTGAATGCGGTTGCATGTCGCTGTTCCTTGCGAAGAACGGCTTTGATGTAATCGGAATAGATAATTCAACAAAGGCCATTCATAATTCAAGAAAAGAGGCGGAAAAGGCAAAACTCAAAGGCACCCTTGAAGTAATGTTGTGCAACGCGGACAATTTGTTTTTTGACAACGACGAATTTGACGCCGTCTTTTCCTATCACTCAATGCATCACATCGAAAATGTGGAGCGGGCCATAGGCGAAATGTTCAGGGTATGTAAGGCTGATGGCCTCGTGTTGATTTCAGACCTGCATGAAAATGGGCACAAGGTCTATGACCACGAACCGGACAGGACACTGCTCCTCGAAAAAATAGAGGAGATACTCAGACAACACGCAAAAGAAATTAAAATAATAAACACGAAGAACAACATGATGTTTATCTGTAAAAAGTAATATTGCCGGAATCCCGGTACATAGAAATATCTTTTCCATCAGAGGAGCCGATCATGAAAGTTGAAATATATGACCCTGCATTGTGTTGTTCATCGGGACTGTGCGGGCCAAAATTAGATCCCGTGCTGATCAAGATGAACGATGCAATATTGGCGTTGAAAAAACAGGGTGTCGAAATAGAAAGATTCAACCTTGCCCAGCAGACACAGGCGTTCATGACGAACAAAACTGTTGCCGACCTGCTTCATAAAAACGGGAAAAAGATACTTCCGGTCATTTTCGTGAACGGGGAAGTCTTCATGACGGGTAGTTACCCTGCATATAAGGATTTATGCGCGGCGCTGGGCATCGAGCCGTTGAAACAAAAACCTATTACACTAACTGCACAATAAAGGAGAATTGCATGCTTACTTTGACTGACAATGCGGTAAAGAGTTTCCGAAAAATAATCGAAGAACAAAGCGGGGCGAACGGCGGAATTAGGATATTCATGTCGGGAGGCGACTGTTGCGGCCCGTCTCTGGCCATGGATGTTGCAAGTGAGGCGAAAGACGGAGACGCAACGATCGAGATAAATGGACTTAAGATTTTCGTTGAAAAAGAGGCGGGTGATCTCCTCGCCGCAGCGACGATAGATTTTTCTGATGACCAGGGCTTCACTATAAAAGGAATGCCGCGCTCTTCATGCTGCAGCTAAAACATAGCGGAGAAAGACATGACAAAATATCTGTTCTTTTCCGGCAAAGGGGGCGTCGGCAAAACTACCATGGCGTCCGCCACCGCCATCCATTACGCAAAAGAAGGCAAGCGGACGCTGATAGTAACGACAGATCCGGCCTCTAATCTCGCCGATGTATTTGAGCAGGAAATAGGGCACAAAATAACGCCCATACATGGATTAAATAATCTTTATGCCATGGAGATAGACCCGGATGAAGCGACACGCGAATACAAAGAACGGATCATCGGCCCTTTCAGGGAGGTCATGCCGGAGGATGTCATCGCGTCCCTTGAAGAAAACTTAAGCGGCCCGTGCACGACGGAGATGGCCTCCTTTGACAGGTTCATAGATTTTATGGAGGGCAATGAGTATGACGTCATTATATTCGATACCGCCCCCACGGGTCATACCATTAGGCTCCTTGGACTTTCCATTGACTGGTCCAAACATATAGAGGAATCCGCAAAGGGAAGTGGACAGACCTGCCTCGGTCCCGTTCAGTCGATCCAGGCGTCAAAGGACAAATACGACAGGGCAACTGCACTGCTCAAGGACGATCACAGTACAACATTCATATTTGTCATGAGACCGGAAGAGTTGTCCCTTTATGAAACCTTGAGAGCGTCAAAGGAACTTGAATCCATTGGCATAAAATCCGAAGAAATCATTATAAACGGAATACTGCCGAAAGAGGCCTGCGATATAGAATTCTTCAGAAAAAAATATGAGGCGCAACAGAATGTTATCAAAGAAGCGGAATCATTAATCCCTAAACCAAAGCACTTGATGCTTTTGCGCGACAACGAAGTCAAAGGCAAAGAGGCATTAAAAGCGGTGGCGGAGGAATTATATAAGGGCAAAAAACCCTCCTACAGTGTAAAAGGCGCGACGGCTAAAACAGATATTGTCATTGAAAAGCCGGATGTTGACGGTCTTTTCCTGCCTTCGGAAACGACAAAGGCAATGTTCTTTACGGGCAAAGGAGGCGTAGGAAAGACAACTGTGTCCTGCATGGCAGCCATCCATATTGCACAGAGCGGGTTTAGGACGCTCCTCGTTACCACGGATCCTGCGGCGCACATCGGACAAGTGCTGGGCGCAAAAGTTCAAAACAAGCCGACACCGATAACCTATAACCTCTATGCCGTCATGGTGGACCAGGAGGAAGCGTTCAAAGAATACAAAGACAGGGTATTGAAAGATGCAAAAGGAAAATATTCCGAGGAGATGCTCGTCGCAATGGAGGAGGAACTAGACTCACCGTGCACGCAAGAGATGGCGGCCTTCGATAAATTCGTTCAGTTCATCGAAAGCAAAGACTATGACGCCATCGTTTTTGATACTGCACCCACGGGCCACACATTGAGACTGCTCTCCCTGCCCTTTGATTATGCAAAACAGATGGAGATGATGGTGGCAACGGAAGAAGCTGCACATGCTAAAGAGATGACAAGTAACAGGTTTCGTAAAATAATCAAAATCCTGAAAGACAAAAACAAGGCGATCTTCGCGATAGTCCTTTACCCCGAATCCACGCCGATACTTGAATCTTACAGGGCAATGCTTGATTTGAAGGAAGCCGGAATTGAGACACAGATTGTTATTTCAAACATGATGCTTTCGGAAGATGTCTGCACCAACGATTTCTTTAAAAACAGAAGACGAATGCAGATGAAATATCTTGCAGAGATTAAAGACAAATTCAATCTGCCAGTTCTACAACTGCCCCTCATGCAGGATGAAGTAAAGGGAATCGGGCAGCTAAAAACAGCCGCCGAAAATTTTTAACGAGGCAAGTATGGAAATCTTAAGGATTGAAAATATTTCGCTCGAAATGGGCGGCCGACAAATTTTAAAGGATCTCAACCTATCGGTCAAAACCGGCACGGTCCATTCCGTCCTAGGTCCAAACGCCGCGGGAAAATCGAGCCTTGCCTACGCTATAATCGGATGTTGCGATTATTTTCCACAAAAAGGCAGTATCCATTTTCTGGGTGAGGACATTACAAACGCTCCCATCAACAAAAGGGCCAAGATGGGCATGACGCTTGCGTGGCAGGAACCCGCCAGATTTGAGGGACTTGCGGTTAGGGACTATATTGCCGTCGGCATGTCCGAGAAAAAAAGTGAATTGATAGATGAGGCCCTTCACCGCGTCCTTTTGAATCCGGACGATTACAGGAAAAGGGTCGTGGACAAGACCCTAAGCGGCGGGGAAAGAAAACGGATCGAGCTGGCGGCCATCTTCGCCATGCAGCCGAAGCTCGTGATACTGGATGAGCCGGATTCTGGAATCGACATGCTTGCACTCGACAAGATCATCGAGATGATAAAAACGCTGCGTAAAAGAGGTTCAACGGTTCTTCTCATTACGCACCGCGAAGAGGTGGCGGAGATCGCGGACAGAACGTCACTCATGTGCTCGGGGCGCATTGTGAAAGAGGGCAAATCGAAAGAGGTCAGTAGGTATTTTAAGGAACTCTGTGTCCCCTGCCCCACAAAGACATATCCAAGTGAAGCTGAAACGGGAGAAAAAAAGTGACAAACGATTATGAGGCGATGCTGAATGCGTACGAGAAGGCTGGGGGAACACCCTCGGTTTTCAAGAATTCTAACATTGCCCATTTAATAGTCCATAAGAACAGGGTCGTCGGGAGCACGACCGTAAAGGGTTTGATACTTGAGCCCAAGGAAACCGCTGAGGGAGTCGACATACGACTCACGGTGCAGCGCGGGACAAAAATAGAAAACCTTGTGCATTTATGCTTCGGTGTCCTGCCTAAGGAGGGCGTGCAGGAAATCAACATCAATGCAGTGATCGAAGACGATGCGGGCGTGAAGCTCCTTGCACACTGTGTCTTTCCCAATGCGGTCAAGGTCGTCCACAAAATGCTGGCCGATATCAAAATCGGTAACAACGCTTACTATGAATACAATGAGGTGCATTTTCACGGCGAGAGCGGCGGCATCGAGGTCGTCCCAAAGGCGAAAATCAGCGTTGGAGAAGGAAGCAGCCTGACGACAACTTTTTCCCTACTCAAAGGGAGGGTGGGCGTGTTCGATCTGGATTACGAAACTCAAATTCTCAAGAATTCGTCGCTCGACATGACCGTCAAAATTTACGGCTATGGAGATGATAAAATAAAAATCAGAGAGGCCGGCCGTCTCATCGGCACGTCCTCACGAGGCCTCCTCAAAAGTCGCGTCGCGCTGAAAGAGAATGCTGTATGCGAGATAGTCAATGAACTCACCGCCGCAGCACCAGGAGCATGGGGACATGTAGATTGTGTGGAAATCGTGCAGGGAAACGCAAAGGCCAAGGCAGTACCGATAGTGAGCGTCACCAATGAGTTCGCAAAAGTGACACACGAAGCCGCCATTGGGCGCGTTGACAAAAAACAGGTGGAGACACTTATGGCTCGTGGTTTAGATGAGGAGAAGGCCATAGATATTGTTGTCGGAGGATTGCTTAAATAGAAGTGTTCATACACATAAGAGTACGAAAACGAGTGATGCAGACATGCAGAAGGAGTATTCTTTATGGTGATCGTGACGAATAATGAAATAATGGAAGCTGCAAAGGAGCTTGGAGAGGCATTGAGAGACTGCGAAGAATGCCGAGCTGTGGAAGAGGCGTTGGAAGCTCTCAGCGTCGATGAAGAGGCAAATAGGATCCTGGCTGAGGCGCAAGTCATGCATATATCGATGCCGGAATCTCTCATGCCGGGAAAAAAGCCTGCAAAAAATGAAACGGGTGAACAGGAACAATTGGATGCAAAGATGCGTTCAAACCCTATCATCATGAATCATTTTGAGGCCCAGAAGAAACTAGATGTACTCATCGGACAACTGAATGATGAAATATCCAGGATCCTGGGAATAGATTTTAGAACGCGTTCGCCTAAAAAAAGCGGATGTCATTAGGAGAGAAGGGCATGGTGAAACTAACGGGCAATTCAATATTGGAAAAGGCCAGATCATTTGCCAAGCTATTAGCCGAGACTCGGGAACTGCAACGGTTTTATTACGCCCAAGAAATGCTGAGGCAGGATAGGGAGGCAAGCGCCCTTTTAAGAAATGCCATGGCGAAGCAACGGGAAATTCAGGCCATGCGGGTGAAGGGCGGGGTTTTTAGCGCTGATAGGTCTGCTGAAATTCAAAGGATCCAACGCGAACTTGAAGACAATGCTGTGATTTCGGATTGGGCCAGAGCAAGAAGTGAAGCCGTTGACCTAATTCAGGCTACAAATCAGGTAATCTCAAACATTGCGGGTGTGGATCTCAGTCAAAGCGCTCCCCGCAGCGGTTCTTGCAGATGAATCTCGGTATTGTTTATTCGCGGCCAGTACTGCGCGAAACGAACTTTTTGCAAAGGAGGAGCATATGAAAATCGCAATTCTTATGTGTTGCTGCAGCGGCGTGTGTCCAAGTATGGACAAGATCAATTTTTTCGAGCTAACGGAAAGATTAAGACTTGAGGTGCCGCATGATTTCATGCTTTTGCACCCGCGCCTGTGCGAGGAAAACGGCGAGGCCCTCATGCGGGACCTGCTCAAACCGGATACGATCTATATCACGCCCGCCTGCAACGAAAAGCACCAGATGAAACTCCTTGCGGCGGGTTTCCAGAAGGCGGGGGTGCCGATGGATGAAAAACACTGGATTCCGGTGACGCTCGCGCAAAAGGATACCGAACAGGCGTTTGCAGACATCAAGGAGGCCGTCGAAAAAGCAAAGGGGATGGCGTCGTGAAAAAAACATACATGGGCATACCGCGAGAGGAGATTCCGTGGTATCCGCGCATAAACGCCGATCTGTGTACGCTGTGCGGTGCATGCAAGGAGTTTTGTCCGAACGACGTGTTTGAGGCGGGTGCCGAGTGCATGCTAGTCAAAAATCCTATGAACTGCGTCGTGGGCTGCGACAAGTGCGCCACTGAATGTCCGGTCGCTGCAATATCGTTTCCCGATAAGGCACAACTGCTGAAATGGATTGAAGAAGCTAGAGAGAAGAGAAAACAAACGACAGAGAAAAAATGAACAAAATTAGACAAGGTGTGCGCGCTGCCCTCATTATTTTGATCGTCGGAAGCTTGGGATATCTCATTGCGCAGGAGGTGGACTTTTCAGAACATGTGGAGCCTCCAAAAACTTCAACGGTCAAAACAACTAAAAACCAGCAACCCGATCATATTAAGGCATATTATTTCCACGGCAATTTTCGCTGTCCTAAATGCAGACGCATTGAAGAATATTCGAGATCGGCAATTGACGAGGGCTTTCCGGAAGAGTTGAAAAGCGGATCGCTCACATTTGAAGTCATTAATGTTGATGAACCGTGGAACAGACACTACATAAAAGATTACGGGCTCTATACGAAGTCGCTTGTGATCGTCTCTCTGGCCGGCGAAGATACCTTGAAATACAAGAATCTTGCGAAGGTCTGGGAGCTGATCGGATCGCGTGAAAAGTTTCATGATTACGTTCAAAATGAAGTTAAAACTTTTTTGAGTGAGATAAAAAGATGATGCCGCTGTCTCTTTTGCTATATGCGCTGTGGATAGGCATTTTGACCTCGATATCGCCCTGCCCGCTGGCGACAAATATCGCAGCGCTTTCGTTCATCTCACGACGGTTCGAACAACCGCTCTCTGCACTCATATCCGGCGTTTCATACGTGATGGGCCGGGTCGCGGCATACGTCGTTCTGGGCGTGATCATTGTCGGCGGGTTATTGAACGTGCCCGATATATCCTTTTATCTTCAGACATATCTGAACAAATTTATGGGACCGATCCTTGTCCTCGTCGGAATGTTCCTTCTTGATCTTATCAGGATCAGAGTCCCCTCTTTTTCCATATTCGATAAACTCGGGCACCGCGCCATGCACTGGGGTCATCCGGGGGCGTTTTTTCTGGGGTTTCTCTTTGCCTTGTCCTTCTGTCCCGTCTCGGCGGCCCTTTTCTTCGGCGGCCTTATCCCAGCGGCACTTGAAGGCATGTCGTCTATTGCAATGCCGGCCCTTTTCGGTATCGGCACAGGACTCCCCGTCCTTGCCGTCGCCGTTCCGATTGCCTTGGGGGCGAGAAAGATGGCCGGTGTTTTCAAAAACCTGTCGATCTTCGAACTGTGGGCGCGAAGGATCACAGGCGTAATTTTCATTCTGATCGGTATTTATTACATACTCACGCACATCTTTAAGGTGTGGTAAAAAGGAGGACGCATGGAAATCAAGATATTGGGACCGGGCTGCATGAACTGTCAGACGCTTGCAAAGAGGGCGGAAGAGGCAATCAAACAATTGAGCATCGACGCCACGGTCACAAAGGTCACGGATTACGAGGGAATGTTAAAATACGGCATGATGAGATCGCCCGGGCTTGTCATCGAGGAAAAGCTGGTGTGTTCCGGCAGGGTGCCGTCCGTCGCTGAGATCACGACTTTGATAACGAATGCGCTGACGGAAACAGACAACGCTAGTAAATAAAATCATTGTCTAAATAAGGGCATAATGAAGAAAACAAAATCGATTTTATTTTTGTGCACCGGCAATTCATGTCGCTCGCAGATGGCTGAAGGGTTAGCGCGCGCTCTGTTTCCAAAGGGCTGGAAGGTGTATAGCGCGGGGACAAGACCCATTGGAGTTCATCCATTAACGATTAAGGTTATGAAAGAGGCCGGAATCGACATCTCGCAACATTATTCGAAAAGTTTAGATGACATACCGATCGACGAAATCGACTATGTCATCACCCTCTGCGGGGATGCCAGAGACAATTGTCCCATTTTTCCGAAAGATGTAGCGAAGGAACATTGGCCCATCAAGGATCCGATACGGGATATTGGGAAACCAATGGTCATGGAGTCATTCCGCCAAGCGCGGGATGAGATCAAAATACGTATTGAGGATCTATTAAGAAGATTATGTGCCTCCCCTCCTTTGTAAGCATGCCCCGAGCTTTGTCGAGGGGGAGGGGTAGGGGGGGTAGATCAGGAATCTCTTGATCTACCCCACCTAACCTCCCCTTACAAAGGGGAGGAATACATATAAGGATAAACCATGTTTGAGGCGTTTGCACGTCTGATGGTCTTTGATCTCCTGAAATTAAGCGAAACCTCTTACGCCGCCAATGCCCTTCATTTTTTCATCATGGACGTGATGAAGATCTTTGTCCTGCTAGCGATTGTGATTACGCTCGTAACTTACATTCGCTCTTATTTTTCAGCAATCCGCACAAGAAAGCTCTTAGCCGGCCGCAAGCATTGGGGACACATACTTGCCGGCTCATTGGGTGTTGTCACGCCGTTTTGCTCCTGCTCTGCAGTGCCCATGTTCATCGGCTTTATTGAAGGCGGCGTTCCACTGGGCGTCACGATGACCTTTTTGATCTCAAGCCCCACCATCAATGAAATCGCAATTGCGCTTCTCTTTGGTCTCTTTGGTTGGAAGGTAACGGCAATTTATATCGGTAGCGGTCTCTTCATTGCCATTACGGGCGGTCTTTTAATTGACTGGTTCAGGATGGAACGCCACGTCGAAGACTATGTCTGGAAGATCAAGTTCGATGATGTTGCCGATGTCGTAGTCCCGTCTCAGAAGGAGCGGCTCGTTCAGTCATTGGCACACACGAGGCTCATCCTTTCAAAGATATGGATTTACGTTGTAATCGGCATCGGAGTCGGTGCCCTGATCCACGGCTATGTGCCGGAAAATTTCATATCGGCCCACTTGGGAATCAGGCAATGGTGGAGCGTCCCGGCTGCGGTCGCTATCGGAGTGCCGCTTTATGGCAATGCAGGGAGCACGTTGCCTGTTATTCAGGCCCTCATTTCAAAGGGGGTGCCTCTGGGAACGGCCCTGGCCCTCATGATGTCCATCACCGCAATTTCCCTGCCCGAGCTCATCCTCCTGAGGCGCGTGCTTAAACCGCCTCTTCTTGCCACCTTCGTTGCAATCGTTGCTATAGCAATAGTTCTCGTTGGACTTCTCTTTAATGCGATATTATAAATTGGCCGCAGAGACGCCGCCGCCATCTGGCGGAGGCACCCCATCTGCCTCAACCTGTTCCGTTTATTGAGGAGGATAAAATTCTAACTCTTGATTTTATTGGGCTTAAGTGGCATGGAACTTGGCAAATTCCAATGGCCCAACAGGAGGAGGATTTATGAAGAAGGCTGCAATTTTTATAACCATCGCCGCCCTCGGTGTATTTGGCCTTTTACAGGGTTGCACGGGGGCACGATGCCTTGACTGTGGAAAGGTCGTCCATACGACCATCCTTGAGGGAATCAACTTTGCATTTGATAAGGCGGATCTTCTTCCTATTGCCCTGCCTATCCTCGACAAGGATGTGACGATGCTCAAAAACGATGCAAAACTCAGGGTCCGCGTCGAGGGGCACTGCGACATCCGCGGCTCTGACGAGTACAATCAAAAACTCTCGGAGCGAAGGGCAAAGACGGTCTACAATTACTTTGCTTCAAAGGGGATCGATAAATCCCGGATGTCAACAATCGGCTATGGTCGGTCAAAACCGGTTGTTCCCAACACAAGTGAAGAGAACATGTACAAGAATCGCCGTGTGGAAATCAAAATCGTGGAGCCGATCAAATCATAATAAATATCCCCTCACCCCGCCCCGAACAGGGGCGTGGCCCCCGAGGCTTTGCGCCTCTCCCGCTGTGGGAGAAGGTAAAGAGTGAGGCAAGGAGGTGAAGATATGAGACGCCTTTTTTTAATTTCGGCAATTTGTTTTCTCGCTCTAACGGCCAATGCGCAGGTAAGTTCAAACGTCAGTGCCGGGGATAAGAATTTAGACGGTTTTCTTACCAATCTCGCAAAAGATTATGCTGCCGGCAGGATGAACAAGCAAAGCTTCATCGATGAGCTCAAATTCAATTTCGGCCTCTCAAGCGGTGACTTCAATGCCCTCATGACAAAGGGATATAACGCAGGCGATGCCTACCTTTTGGGAATGCTCCGTAAGAGATCGGGAAAATCTTTAGAGGATCTCATCCGAAACCGCAGGCCCGGTCAGGGCTGGGGTGAATTGGCGCATGAGCTTGGCATCCATCCATCAGAGCTCAACAAGATGCGTGTCGCGATGAAGAAGCAATGGAAGGAGCAGGAAAAGGGAAAAAAGAGGGGAAAATACGGCTTAGAGACGCCAGAGCATGAACAGGGAGAACACGGCCTCCCGCCGGGCAAGAAACAAAAAAAGGAAAATAAGAAATAATGACAAAAAAGGTGTCGGACACGTGTCCAACACTTTTTTACTGGTTTCCAAGGATAATCGGCATGCCGTCTTTGCCGCCGATGATCACCACTTTTGCATTTTCGCTTTTGGCCAGCTCTCTTGTGGCTTCTATGCCGCGAAGCTTGAGGATTGCATCATTGAGATTTTTTGAGACCTCCGCATTGTAGTCACTAATACCCCTTGCTTCAATGCGCTTTCTCTCCGCCTCCTGACTTTCACGCTGAAGCACGAACTTCATCTGCTCGGCCTGCTGCTCAGCCTCCAGTTTCTTGTCGATGGCGGTTGCCAAAAGATCGGGAAGCTTGACTGATCGCAGCATCACCTTTTCGAGACGGATGCCGCGGCTCTCAAGCATGGGACGAAGATGCTCGCTCATCTGGTTTGCCAGCACCTCGCGTTCCGCCGTGTAGAGGGCCTTTGCTTCATAGCCTGCCGTTACCCCCCTCACCACGGACCTAAGCTGCGGGACGATAATGACGTTCACGTAATCGAGCCCGATCGTGCGGTACACCTCCGCGGCCTTTCTTGGATCGAGCGAAAAAAGGACGGTGAGATCCACGGTGACATTCATCCCCTCACTGGAAGGAACATTTGCGTCTTCAGTACCTTGCTGTGTGCGGATGCTCATCTCGTGGATTTTGATCAACGGATTAATCACATGGATGCCCGCATCGAGCGTGTCGTCATAAACGTGGCCAAATAGCTCCTTGACGCCTACGTGGCCTGCCGGGACCACTATGACAGCCTTCGCAAGAACTATAATGGCCGCAATCACGGCAATAACAATCCCGATCGTTTTTGGTCTTTGTGCAAAATCTGAAAATCCTGTCATATTATCCCCCTTTTTTATTTACCCTCATACCTACGCATAGGCGTGGAGTAGCATCTGGGCGCCTCTAAACTTATTACCTTCTATCAGACATTTGGGTCTCTTGCTTGCAAGGGCATCCCTTAATCGTGCAGACGCCGATGATGGAATAGAGCGGGCACCAAGCTAATGCCGCGGTTGCGAGCGGTATAAGACCAACGAGTCCCCACCAGCTTTTGTAAACAAACCCGACAACGATGATCACAAGTCCCAAGATGACTCTTGCAACTTTATCCGCACCACCTACATTCTTTTGCATATCCCCCTCCTAATTAATATTCCAATTGCGGCAGATAATTATCACTAAATTCGGATAGAATTTCAATACCCTCTTTGGATTTTTTAAAATCATCGTCTGTTTTTTTGTAATTTTCCGTGAACTTTCTGACGACTTGTTCGCCCACCAATCCGTATTTATACGCATCGGCAAACTCCGTTGCCGCCTCATCATAATTTTTTTCCTTCTCCCTAATGAGACCAACGACAAAATAATTGAAGGCGTTGATAAGCCCCTCCTCATGCGTTAGTGTTATATCATTTGCTGATGGCGGTTTGTCTGTATCACCCAAAAGATAAGAGGCCGCATCGGCATAAAAATCCATTCCCTCGAGACCCCTGTCCTCTAGCGCCCAATTGCGCGCAACCCCATATTCCCCCTTCAGCATCTTCACGATAACAAGCAACTTTATTCCCTCCTGCTTGTCTCCACCCTCCCTCATTGCTTCCTTGAGAAGATCCTCGACATGGTAATTGCCGGCCTCGATGCGTGCACTGGCAAGTTCGATCTTGAGCAAACCATCCCGCGGCCTTTTCGTGAGCTCTTCGGATAAAGACTGTTCCTGCTCATTCGCCTTCGCAATATGTGGCGGGGGCTTTTCCCTTACGCGTCTTGCAACCGCGGGCCCTTCCGTATATCGCGCCAGGATGACCTCGGGCCTTTCCTTTGTAACCTCAGCTGTTTTTATGATCGGCGCCCCGCCTCCAACCGGCACGATCTCAACTTCATGGGTTCCCGGCGACAAATAGAACCTGCCGATCTGCAGATCGGCGGGAAGTGTTCGCCAGCTTCTTTCATCTGCCTTTTCAGCGGCGGACATGGAAATCCCAAGAAAGATGAGCGCCGCACCCGCAATCTTGCTCTCGGTCTCTTCCTGTTCGGCAAGTTGGGCTCCCGCGACATATAAACCAGTCTGAACGGAAAGCTTGATCATCTTTCTTATAAAACTTCGTTTGCTTCTTTCCTTGAGGGCCCCGAATATATCCTCTGCGATATTGTAAAAGGGATATGTGCTGCCGGCATTTATACCATCGACCTTCACGTTTGCATACTGAATAACAGGCGGGAACTCCATCACCTGCGGAAGCGAGACCGAGAAAAGACCCGTCGAAACAGTTTCTGCAACAAACTCCGGTGACCTTCCGTTCTCTAATATCACGATGAGCTGCCCCTTCTCCTTTCTGTAACCATCGGACGCCTCCCATGCGCGGCTCCCCTTTTCCGGAAGCGCGACAGGAAGATTTATCTCGCGACTGATTTTTTTAAGATCCAGCCCATAATAAGGGAGCTCTTTTTTTTCCTCTCCAAGACGACGATAATCAATGAGGGCGTCGTTGATGTAACCCAACGTCTCCCAAATTATCGCAGACAGATAGATTGCAAATGCATTATCAAATGCCCTGACGTGTCCGTACTTTTTCTCCGCAACATAGTAAATGCGCCGCACCTCAACTAACGCCCCATCCCAGTCATCCAGCATGATATAGTTTAGCATGCGAACGACCGGTATCATCGCAACTTCGTATTTTTCACCCGCGTATGCCGTGGCCTCTTCGCTCCAAAGAGTTCCCCCGACCTCCCTTGATATGCTCTTTGATGAAAGGGCATCCGCAAGGTCTTCTGCCTCAGTCAACGCGGCATTGCTCTCCTTGTATCTGCCCGCACCATGGAGAATCATTCCGCGATCGAGCAAATGGAGCAATTTATCGCGCGGCGCCGGCTTTACTTTTTCGATCAGCGCAACGGCGTTTTCATATTCACCGCGATGAAAAGCCTCATGTGCCGACCTCGCCTTGGAATTATAGCTGGAGATACATGAAATAAGAGTGAGCGAGAAAAATGTTAGTAAAAATATGCGAAGCAAGTAACTACACATGCCTAAGTAACAAATTTTCGCAGGGGAGAGATGTTTTGGAGCATTTTGCGCCGCTTACGACCGCAGGCGTATGAGGAGCGAAAATATTGATTGGTTTTGTGAGTTATGGGCTGACAGCGGCAAGACACTTAACTCACATAAAACCAACAATATTTTCGCGACGAGTAGCCGAAGGGAGTGGCGCAGCTCCAAAACATCTCTCCCCTGAAGAAAATTTGCATAACTACATTTTTTCACATCGTGACGCGTTTGCGCTTGTAAGCCTTCTTTACCTCTACCTCGTCAGTCCACAGGATTGCCGATGTCTCAAGATCTGTTATCTCAAGCGTCGTCTTATAATAGACGACCTCTTTTCTTCCGACCGGTTGTTTGATGGATGAGATATGCCCCGAGATGAGCCAATCGGCACCAATCTGCTTTCCCTTCATCTTTGCCGTCTCAGGATCGACATACCCTGAGGCCTGATATTCATATTCCTTTGCGAGCTCTTTTCTGAGCCTCTCATTGAGGAAAATGAAGCGATTGGATTTGAATAATTGCGTGCGAATCTTATTGGTAAGCGAGAGGATATCGATATGTTCGTCGGTCCCGTTCGTGAAGAGGCTGATGATAATCGCCGGCTTCTTTTTCCGGCCTGAAAGCACATCGCTTGAGAGCAGCGACTGAGACAATTGATCGGAAATCAGCTGCAGATCGGACTCCACAAACTTGTCGCTCAGGAGATTGACTTCCTCAGGACTGATGTATTTTCCTTTTGTATAAACTTTTTTCTGGGCGCAGGATGAAAGTCCGATTATGCAGAACAAAACCAGTGTCACAGCAACTTTTTTCATGGCATCTCCTCCTTCTAGACTCCCTCTTTACAAAGGGGGGATGAAAATCCGTCATATCCCCGCAAGCTTCTCCCCGACCTGATCCCTCACAAGTCTCCCAAGCGCCTGAATTGCGGCCTTTTCAGCCGCCTGCTGTTCCTTCTCATTCGCATTTATCGAGAAATTAAGCGCTCCGATTGTCTCGTTTGTCGAAAGATCCTCGACCTCCAGCGCAAGGTCCGCCTTGTAGATCTGCATCTCCATGTTATCGCCCATGTCTATGGTGCCGCGATAGGTAATATCCGTCTTGCCGCTCAGCCGATATGTCTGAATCCCTTTCAATTGAGTTGCCTTATTCGTGATGTAGCCGGCCTTTGACAGACCTTCGATCAGATAACTCTTCACATTTGCAGCCGGCCCTTCGATTTTCACTTCAAACCGAATCTTTCCCCGCAGGCCGTCGATCACCTTTTTGATATTCGCCTCATGGTTTACCTCGTCTGCAAAGGGTGAGGGGCCTGCCAGTTTGAGGACGTCAAGGAGCTCTTTTATGCTTGTTATTTCAATGGCCATGGCAAGCGCCTTGTTGTAGCAGCCGATCGCGGGGAGGAATCGGCCTTCATTCTGGAGTTTTTCCGCCGCCTCCACCTCGCCTAGCAGATTGCCCTTGATCTGAGTTGCCTTGTCTTCCAGGCGGCGGGAGGCCTTTATGCGATCGAGCACGGCCAAGGCATAGAGCGTTGCGCCTTTTTTATCGCGATAGTATTCCTTGATTTCCACGCCATCAAGAATCTCTCTGGCCGTTATTGTCACTGCATCAGTTTGTCTTGATGTCCCCTCGATCTCCTTTTCTTTCCCCTCTTGCCGGCTTGAAACCGTCCGCTCCGCATGCGTGATGACGTCCACGTTCACGCGAAGAGTCTTCGCAATTTCAGCCCTTGCGCGATCGGAGGCCCACTGCAGCTGCTGTTTTTCTCCGCCCTTACCCATCGCCGCAGTGCCTATTCCTATAAAGTATTGCGGTGTCGGATATTTTGCCGATGTGCCGTTAATCCACTCTGGCGCCTTGCGGGCGTGGGCAATAACGGGGAAGAGAAGTATAATTGTTGTTGTTATTGCAGCAGCTATTAAAACGATGCGGGATTCTCGACATGCAAATCCCCCCTTACCCCCCTTTGAAAAAGGGGGGGTGGGGGGATTTATTTGTCGCTGCATATTATCACAAAAAAGCTTTGTCATAATTGACCTCACTTTGTCTCGATTGCCTTTTCAACTGCCGGCTCCTCAACCTTTTTAAGATCTGCAATTGCCGCTTCGGTCTTCTCGCTTATCAGCTGATCCAATTCCTCTGAACTTAATTTTTTGTTGTTCTTTCTAATCTGCGCATCCATGTCGCTCCTGTATTTATCATATATCCGGCCGAAGAAATAATTGAGATCCACCTTGATGAGCGAGAGATACTGTTTTTGTTTGCCCTTCTTCATGTAGTGCCTGTCGGTAATTATAGAACCCAGGACCGTCTCTTTGGAAGAGGCCTCAACCACACCCTCGGAAATCGCATAGTTTTTGCTCCTTATCTCCTGCATGTAATTTTTCACAAGGCTTTGCATGAACGATGCGACCTGTGAACGCGCATCCAGATCGGCGCTCTTGCGCATATCATACTTATCCGTCCAGTCGGGATTGGAGTAGCCGATTGCCATGAAGACATTCGTCTTTCTGTCCCATGATTGTCCTTCCTTTTTCCACCATTTCTTGACATCCAGCTTCTGTCCCCAGTGTGTGTCTTCTTTGGCACAGCTGCACATAATAGGCACGAGAAAGAATATAATTGCGATTACCTTAAGAATCTTTAAATTTTTCATATTGCCTCCGCATGTTAAATTGAGCAGGTGCGATTCCATATCGCACAATTTCCATTAGGCTAAAACCAACCCTGCTTATTGTCCAGTGTAAATATTTTTTATCCCTTTGCGATTTTCCACAAAAGCGTAATGTTTAAAAAAGTCACAATTATCCCGATCATCCAGTTAATCGCTATATTTAATCGCGTGTTTACGAATCCGCCCATCACTTTTTTAGATGATGTGAGAAAGAGCAGTGTAAAAATCGTTATCGGAAGCTGCATGCTCAAGACGACCTGGCTTAAGATAAGTGCCTTAAATGCATCGCTTATGAAAAAAATGGCAAGAAGTGCGCAGACCAATGTTAAGATGATTCCCGTGCGTGAATGGCTGTCCTTGACATCAAAGGGTTCCTCGAAGATGCCCGAAAAGATGCTCCCTCCCGCAAGTGCTGCGGTTGTGGACGACGCAATGCCGGCGCAGATGAGGGCAAAGGCAAAGACCTGTGCCGACATCTTGCCAAGTAAAGGCTTGAGTGTGGCCTGAGCCTGTTGCAGTTCAGTCACCTCTATACCATGTGCATAAAAGATGGCTGCTGCAACGATGATCATGGCGCTGTTTATTGCCCAGCCGATAATCATGGCAACCATGGTATCGGTTAATGCGAAAGAGATCTGTTTTTTGATAATTCGTTCGTCCTTGAGGTTCCACTGGCGGCTCTGGATGACCTCCGAGTGGAGGAAGAGGTTGTGCGGCATTACGACAGCGCCCAAGATACTCATCACAATTATCAACGAACCCAGAGGCATTGAGGGCAGTAACCATCCCTCTGCCGCCGCACCCCACCTTACATCACAGATCAAAAGTTCGTAGAGAAACGAAAATCCGATAAGGGCGACAAATCCTATAATCCAGCGCTCAAGTTTCCGGTAGCTGTTTGTGAAGAGCATGACAACGACGACTATTGTGGCGAGGCCGGCCCCGAGAGCGATCGGAAGGCCAAGGAGCATATTGAGCCCGATGGCGGCACCCAAGATCTCGGCCAGTGCCGTCGAAATTGAGGCTATCATTGCGCTGATGAGAATAATGAGGCTTAACCATTTCCGATAGTATTTCGTGGCCGCTTCTGAGATGCAAAGACCGGTCACAATACCAAGATGCGCGGCATCATACTGGAGGATGATGAGCATGATGGTTGAAAGCGTCACCACCCACAGGAGGTGATAACCGAAGCTCGATCCTGCCGCCACGTTGGCGGCCCAATTTCCCGGATCGATAAAGCCTATCGTGACCAAAAAGCCGGGGCCCACATATTTGAGAATCTCAAGCGCCCCGCGCGCCGGTTTGTGTTTCATATATTTACGTTGTTGACGATGGTAAAAAAGAATGTGGATCCCTGCCCCGGTTCGCTCTCAAGCCACATCTCGCCACCGAGGATCCTCGCAATTTTTGCAGAAATGGCAAGTCCAAGGCCAGTACCCCGTCGCATGTCTGTGCCGTCGGTGTCAAGCTGCGTGAAACTGTCAAAGACAAGCTCGTGCTTGTCCCTGTGAATGCCCTTGCCGGTGTCTTTCACGGCGAAAAGGATGTCGCCCTGCCTCTCGCCGCGGTAAGGCATCACATGAATTGACACCTCGCCCTTCTGCGTGAACTTGACGGCATTGTCCACGAGATTTGTGAAGATCTGGCGTAACTTCAGTTCGTCGGTTCGAACCGTCTTGGGAATTCTGGGATCAACAACAAGGGATAGTGAGAGTCCCTTTTGCCTGCAGGCCAGATCAAAAAGGGTCATGACGTTTGAGATGAGCTCGTGAGGATTTGTGGGAGCAAGATGAAGCTCAACCTTGCCCGCCTCGATCTTGGAAAGATCGAGGATGTCATCGACGAGTCTTAAAAGACCCTGGCCACACTGCATGATGCGTTCAACGAGCTGTCTTTTCTCATTGTTTGTCTCCTCATCATAAAGGACCTGCGCAAGCCCGATAATGCCGTTGAGGGGCGTGCGGATGTCGTGGCTGATATTGGCCAGAAACTCGCTTTTGATCCTGTTCGCCTTCTCCGCCTCCAGCTTGGCGCCTTCGTAATAATTGCGGCTGACCATCGTTTCTTTTAGCACCTTGGCCATCTGGTTGAAGGCGTCGGTTACATCGCCGAACTCATCCTGAGACAATTCCTTGACCTTGATATTAAAATTACCGGCAGCCACTTGTCCCGCCGCCGTCGACAATTCTTTGACGCTCATGACCCCTTTTCGCATGAGTACAAATGATACAAGGATCAAAACAAAACCGAGGCCTCCGCTGACCAGAAACGAATAAAAAAGCAGTTCGCGTGTCCGCCGGTCCTCGATGTTGCTCAATATCCTTTTGACCGCCTCGCGCGGCGAGCGAAGCTGGGCAGAAACCAGAAGCTCATCGACATTCGCCGAAGCAACAACGGCAAGCTTGTGCCCATCCGCTGTGAGTTCGGGCACGGGAGTTGAAAAGAGATATTTTCTGGAATCTTTATTGTCGAGTCCGCGCCACACGTACTCGCCCTGCGTGAATTTTCCCCCGAGGATATGATTCACCATGGATGAAATTTCCGGCCCGGTTGCCAATTTTGAAAGATCGAGGCCCTCCATTTTCTTCACAGGATGCATCAGGATCTTTCGTGCAGTGGTGTCGAAGATAAACGTATAGCCGCTTTTGCCGGCGGGTTGAAGTGCAATGTCGCGAAACTCACTGTCATTTGTGAGGGCCTCCGCTGTCAGGCCTTTGCGGGTGGATATAAACAGATCGATCTCGCGGGCCACATCGATTGACACGCGTTTTATCCTTCTTTTGATGCTCTGCTTGAGCGTAAACTCCTCAAAATCCTTCTCACCCTGCCCATACTCGTCAATCGTGCGGATGTAATACTGCTTGATGGAGGCCGAGGTAATGAGCATCCCAAAAAGATATGTGAGGGCCGGCATGATGAGGATGAGCCCGAAGAGCAGCATCAATTTTGCGGTAAATTTTTTTCTGAACATCCCAAACATCTTTACTCCACGATTGAATCCGCGTCGACCAAGACATTCCAGCCCAGATCAATGCCCAGCTCCTTGGCCGCGCCCTTGTTCACAGTGAAGATATAATCGTAGGGCTGCTCGCTTGGTATATCCTTGGCAGCAATGCCGTTCATCACCTTGACGATATGCGGGACAGTCTGCCTGCCCATGTTATAAAAACTGCTGTTTATTGCGAGCAGGGCGCCGTATTTCAGGTAATTATCGGAAAGGATCATGGCCGGCACGCCGATCTTTTTGAACGCGGGGATGAATTTTTTCATCATGGTTTCCGAATAGAGAACGGGATCGGCGGTAAAAAAGACGACATCAATTTTCCTGCGAAGGGGACCGACAACATCCTCTAAACGGTCAAGATTGCCCTCATCCATGGCAATCATGTGCGGTTCAAAGCCGAATTGAGGCGCAATTGCCGCTGCGCTTCTGGAGGCCGCCTTTGCCGTCGCATATTTATTGACATAAATGATGCCAAGTTTTTTTGCGTTGGGCATGATGCTTCTTAACTTGGAGTAATAAATCTCAAGTGGAATATCAATGGACACGCCGGTAACATTTTTCCCGGGAGCGCTCCAGTCATTGATGATGCCGGTCTCTTTCGGATTTCCGACGACAGTGAAAACAACCGGTATTTCTCTTTCTTTCACGGCGTCAAGCGCCGCAAGAGAGGCAGGAGATCCAATAGTGACGATTAAATCATATTTGCTTTGGACAAATCTCTTGAGGAGCTTTTTTGCCTCGGCATCATTGCCCTGCGCATTCTGATAATCGATATGTATGTTGAAACCTTCTTGGTAGCCATTGGCATGCAGCCCGTCGATTATCCCCTTGTATGCCTGACCGTATCCCACGAGGTCCTCAGACCAGTTGAGGATGCCGATGCGCTTTACGCTGCCGGCCCAATTGCAGGAAGTCGCGGCCGCAATTAAGGCGACAAGTGCAAAAAGTGCATGTATGTGCCTTCCGGGATTCACATGGTACTTATAGTCCGGTTTTATGGGCTGTGCAAGGAGGTTAGCATTCCAAATTTTTGACCCTATTCTCCAAGGAAACTACGGGACTGTGACCACATATGCATCCGAATACTCACTATTAGTAAAATCGCTCCAGTTGGATCCGAAATAAATTTTTGTCCCTTTTGTATTAATCGCGGCAAACGCTTCCGCAAAATAGTTCTTATCACCGGTATAATTGAGTGACGTATATGCCTTTGTGTTTGCAATCATCTTGATTGTCGGATTCGCCTTGAGCTCCACGAGAAAGAGGCGGTTATCCATCCATGTGTGTGCGCAGGGATTCGGAGCGACACAGGCAGAATCCTCGGCGCCGGTGGGCGGATTTTTAGACCCGTAAGTTGAGACAAGGACCCAGCCGGGCTTTTGAGCACAGTTGCCTGAGAAGTGGAGCCCAATATCAATGTTGTGAACTGTGATTGCGGGCGGATCGACGCTGAAAGGGATTTTCACCAATTGAGTTTCAGCACCGGTTAACAGATCTGCCATTGATATCCAGTCTGTTGCGTTGTTCTGGAAAACCATGACGTCTTTCCCGTTGGCATCGAGGGCAAGATCCATATGCCCCGTTGATCCCTCGGGAAGGGTTGCCGTCTTGGAAAAGTTGGTCACTGAAAAGACATCGAGCGGAGGTGTGTAACCATCGTTGTTGTCATCTTCATAGCCAACCGCACAATGCTTTCCCGACATGTCCATGCTCACCCAGTTGATGCCGTCCGGGAAACTGCTCTTTTGGGCAAGGATGCTGTTGTTTGCCTTGTCATAGGTTGCGACGGACATAAGACCCTGATTGTCGTTTTCCACCATGAAACACCAATAACGCCTGTCAAGCGAAGCGTCTCCTTCCGTCTTGGTTGTTATGTATGAGGCGCCGGAAAAGGCGTTTTTAAAATCGCACACAACTGTGGCGTCATAAGTCTCAACATTACAGCTCCGGAGTTGCGTCCCGTACAGATAATAAAAAGTTTTCGGATCCGCTGAATCCCATCGCGGTTCAGGCTCCTCGCCGCCTCCCTCAATTGTGAGCTGCTTTACCAGTTGGAAAGCGGCTGTATTGTAAAGGTACCATTGTCCCCCATTGCCGCGCAAAATGATATAGGTCCCGTCGCTGTTTTCCGGATCCGACCTTGCATATTCATTCTCGATGCCGAAACCGGAATATCCATCTGCCGACTTATTTGTAATCCTCCTGATGGTCGTGCTGAAGTCCGGATCTGAATACGAAGCACCTTTTGCCGGCGCCCCGGCACCGTATCCAAGACCCGCTTCCTTCACGATATCCGCGCCGCATTTTCCAACAACTACACCGCTGCCGGCTGAGCAGCTGATTCCAACACTACCGCCACCGCTTGTGTCACTTGTACCACCGGTGGTCTCTTGGTTGCCGCCAATGTCTCCCACACTTCCTTCACGGGCCTTCGTGCATGATGTAAAAAATAGCATCAGAAATGCCGTTAAAAATATCATCCAACCGAGCCTAAAGATGTTTTTCATACTACCTCCTTCCAGTTCTTATATATTACATACTTCTTTTAATACAATGCATATGTGAATATATGGTGCAAATTTTAAATATAGTTTCTTGACGGGACGGAAATAATACCATTAGTCTCCGGAATACTAATAAAAAGGGGGTAATATGAGGACATGCCTTAGTACTATTTTTGTCCTGTTTGTCTTAATTGCGGCAACTCATGCACAGGCTGCGAACGTCTTCTCGGCAAACGGGTTTAGATGCAGCGGCACCCAAACAAAGGGCGGAACGCTCGTGGATTGCGACGGCGCGTTCCCGGGGGTGAACGGATTGTTCGGCGGCACCGGATACGACCTCGCCCATATCGAGTATAGCCCGGACAATAAAAATAAATTCTTTTATATGTCCGATACCGGCTGCCTCATCATGACCAATGCTGAAAATGTTGCAGTCGCGACAGATCGCGCCAGCAGCAAGAATAAATTCAATGCATTCATGGATGCGATGAACTGGTGCTATACCGGCATTCAGAAGAATCCCTCAGACCAACAAAGATAAACAACGAGCGCTCCAAAAAAACCGGGGCCAGGCTTGCATTATTGCATGTTGGCGCATAACCCCTTGTAATCATTTGTTTGCAAACATTTTCGGTGCAGATCTCAAGATCAACAAAATCGCAAATGAAAATAGTGCCGCCCCGATGGCAGCCAGGGGATAATGGGACCGACGATGGGCGCAGCACCGGCGATGGAGGCAAAGTGATGGCCAAACAAAACAGGCATCCTGGCCGGATAATAATCGATTCCGTCTTTTTGCGTGTGCGCAGGTGTGGGGCGACCGGGCTCAAGTTTCAGGCGCCTCGCAATAAATGGGTTGTAAAAGCGATATGCAAAAACAAGTGCGGCCAGACATACGATTAATAAAATGATACTGCTCATATTTTATTTAAGGCATGTGCTAAGATAATCTAATCTTTTCGCCGGTAATCGTGAAGTCACCCTTCGGTTTTTACTTCTTTTTGGCTTGGCATGCAAGAGATCCAAAAAAACAGACTAATTGCTCATGACGGGACAACAGAAGCAAGACAGGCTCAAATATCTTGCCCATGGTCCAAAAACCGGCTATGTGATTTAACCTTGTGGCACGGAAAGCCAATTTCGTTTTTTAACAATTGATAAAACAAATTATGGAGGGTTTTATGGAAAAGACTATAAAATATATTCTTGGCTTAGCACTTACTTTGTTTTTATGCTCTTCCTGCACAAGCATTTCTTCTTCTGGCGATTCAGATGATACAATCACAACCACAACAGTAATCGGTAATGTCGCCAAGGGATCTGTGAGCACCGCCATCGTAAATTTCTATATCTTGAACGCAGATGGTACCAAGGGCGATTTCTTAGCAAACGCAATTACAGATTCAGATGGTGGCTTTCAGGTTATATGGGAGGTCATCTCGAATCCGATATTTGCTGAGGCATCCGGCGGTTCCTATGTGAATGAAGTGACCCTTGCCACCGATACATTGGCGAGCTCCGATAAAATGACGGCAGTAATACCGCCTTTGTCTGAAGGATATGCAAACGCGACAATTACTCCTCTAACGCATATGGCTGCAACCCGCGCGCTAGTGCTTGTGGCTGAAGGTATTCCACTGGCGACGGCCATCGACGCAGCCAACATCGGCATTGCGCAGCAATATAACCTCCCCGATATTTTGGAAACTCTCCCAGCAGATGCAGGCAACTCCGAACAGGTGAAAATTGCGGTGCGCGATCAGAGGCTATACGGGCTCGTTCTTGCGGGTATTGCACAGGAGGCAAATGATCTTGGTGTACGACCGATCGATCTCGCCTATGCCTTGGCAACGGATATTGAAGACGGCGTTTTGGATGGGTTAGGTGATAATGCGATCACAATGCCGGGAATTAACGGACCAGTTGTAACATTATCACCAACCGCCGGCTTAAATGATCTGCAAAACGCGATCAAAAAATTCATGGAATCAGGAAACAACGTAACCAATCTGGTAGGTATGAATATCAGCACGGCCCCGGTGATTATTAATCCAGCCGGCACTTCGTTCTATATCACAGCAGCTCCGTTGCCGGCGTGGATAGAGGGCCAAGTCGGAACCGCAATGTTGACAGTAAATGGAGGCACACCGCCTTATACATGGTCGACGTTGCCAGGCGCTTTGCCTTCATGGCTGACACTGACAGCAGATGGAAGACTAACGGGGACGCCGCCGCTTCTGGCCCCGGGATCAACGGCGAGCATTTCTCCCGCCTTTCCTATAACCTGCAGGGACAGCAACGGCTTGACGCAAACCATCAGCTTGACCGTTACAGTTGTGAGGGCCGGGCCGGCACTTGGTTGGTTTACTTTCCCCAATCCTCAGGTCAACGCAAGCTTTGATCAACAAATTGCCACGGGAACGGGAGGAGCCGGCCCGTATTATTGCAAGCTTGATACTATGGGCGGCTTTCCCCCACTTGGGCTCATCTTGACACCCGACTGTCACCTGAAAGGCACACCATCAGCGGCAGGAGGACCGACCATATTTCGCGTCTGCGTCATTGACATGGTCGGCGCCAGCAGCTGCGGAAATGTTGGAGTGACGGTAGCAACCAGTGGTGGGGGCGGTGGCGGGGGCGGCGGAAATGGCGGCGAAGGCAGCCCCTGTGATGGGACATCCGATTGTCAAACAGGACTCATCTGCCATTCCCCGAGAAACTGCATCGTCAGCTCCATGGGCAACCCCTGTGACTGCTCATCGACAAGCGTGGCGGGAGAATGCGCAGCCGCGCCGTCATGGATCACCTCTTGCGCGAACCTTGGTGAATCCTGCGGGGCAAGTTGTTGTGCAGGACTCTCCTGCAACAACGGTGAGTGCGAAGACCCTATATCAGGAAGATGCCCGCTTTGAAATAAGCTCAAAAACAAAAAGGGGGCCACATGGCACCCTTTTTTGTTTTGTCGGAGCAGTACGAATTCTTCACCTCGCGATTGAGTCGCGTGGATTTGAAGATTAAGACCACCGGCCAAGGAACAAGTTTGTTAAGCGATGTGTGCCTAAAATTTTTCAGGCACTGAGAATATTTAGGATGTCAATTGAGACGGGGGCAATTCTTAGTGAAAATGCCGGTCACGTCACAATCCCAGCTTGCAATCATTGGCGGTGGAGCTGCGGGCTTGATGGCTGCTATTTCAGCGGCCAAGACGAACCGCGCTTCCATTGCACTTTTTGAACGTAATGCCCGATGCGGCGCGAAAATTATTGTTTCCGGCGGCGGGCGTTGCAACCTCACCAATCGTCAGGTTTCTGCCCGGAACTATTACGGCGGGAGCAAGGCCTTTATTCGGAATGTGCTATCGGCGTTTGATCAGGAAGATACAATTCATTTTTTTAAATCGCTTGGTGTGCGTCTGGTAACCGAGGAAGATGACCGTGTCTTTCCCAAAAGCTCTCGATCACACGAAGTGCTTGATGCGCTGCTTTCGCGCGCCCGTGCGCTGGGCGTGGAAATAAAAGCGCGGCATTACGTAGAGAACGTGCGTTGCCATGATAATGGTTTTGCAATCTCCACAAACCACGGCGAATACACAGCTCAAAAACTTTTACTTGCGGCGGGAGGTGTGGCTTCTCCGCAATATGGCACTGATGGTTCCGGTTTTGTCATTGCCCGTGCGCTTGGCCACACAACTTCGGATATAGGGCCGGCTCTTGTACCCATTGCAGTTGAAAAACCGAAATTTGGTGCGCTTGCAGGTATCACGGTCAATGCGGCGCTGACACTAAGCGAAGAACACAAATCTCTGGCATCCTCTGCAGGATCCTTGCTCTTCACGCATGAAGGAATCAGCGGACCTGCGACACTAAATATCAGCCGCGAACTTGCTTTTCATCCGGAGGCAGGGCTTTTTTTGAATCTTCTTCCCCAAAAAGATTTGGCCGCTATTCAGTGCTGGTTCAGGCAACAAATTCAGACGCATCCGCGCGCGCAGGCATCTTCGATCTTCAAAGGTTTGCTTCCGGATCGGCTTGGCGAAACGCTCATCAATCTGGCCCAAATCGATCAGAGCCTTCGGCTGGGCAAGCTCTCACGAGTGCAACTCAAGGCGCTGTCAATTATTGTAACGCAACTACCGCTTCGCAATGCGCGGCCCTTGGATTTTAAAGAAGCGCACTGTACAGCCGGGGGCGTGTTACTCTCAGAGATTCGTTATCAGACGATGGAGTCACGCATTACAAAAGGTCTTTTCCTGGCAGGCGAAATACTGGACGTGGATGGCGTAACCGGAGGATATAACTTTCAATGGGCCTGGAGCAGTGGCTGGCTTGCCGGAAAATCAATGGCTGAGGGCTTATGAAAATTGTTGTCGCTCGCGATTACGATGCGCGGGCATTGATTGCTGCGAGCATTTTTAAGAATACGGGAATAGATATGCCGATCACATTGGTGTAACATCCGCGCACGGAGGATATAAGTGCGGCACCTTTTCCTTGAATTGCATAAGCGCCGGCACGGTTCTGCCATTCGCCGGATTCCAGATACCAATCAATCATCGACACACTAAGGGGCGCAAAATCAACTTCAGTGCGGGTGATTTCTGCTTGGCACTTTGCGGTCAGTAAATCCCTGACTGCAATTGCGCTTACAACTTCGTGTGTTTTTCCGGAGAGCGATGTGAGAATTTCGCATGCGTGCCCTTCGTCACGAGGTTTGCCGATAATAGTATTGTTAAAACCAATTGCGGTATCCACTGCGACAATAACAGTATTGGACGCTGAAGACTTGGCTTCCTTGGCCTTTGCTTGCGCAAGGCGTTCCACATAAGAAGCCACTGTCTCGCCGAAAAGCGGCGTTTCTTCGATTGTCACGATTTGTGTTGTATGCGGAATGCCGGTGGCTTTGACCAACGCGCGCCTTGCTTCTGATGCAGTTGCAAGTACGAGCGGTCGTGTGAAAGCAATTATTTCCATAAAGGTCTCTTAATCTCTGAATGCGTTTAAACACGTAAGTCGTCCACAATTCCAGTAAAAAATATTATTGACCGAGTCGCAAAATCTGCGTTACGCATTTACAAGACTGAAATACTAGAGTCCTGACTCTCTTATATTTCTCTAATGCGAGGTGCAGATGTTCGAGCGAAGACACGAAAAATTGGCGCCGGTATCGGTCTTTGTCAAAAGGATGGTCGCGTCCGTTGCGGTAGCGTGTCTCTTGATCGCCGCTGCTTTGTTCATGGGCGTTGCCGGATATCACTTCATAGCAGGACTCGATTGGGTCGATTCCCTTCTGGAGACATCGATGATCCTCGGGGGAATGGGGCCGGTGAGTCCGCTTGCGACGACTGCGTCAAAGGTCTTCGCTTCAGGATACGCGCTCTTCAGCGGGCTCATGTTTATCGCGCTGATGGGGATCGTCCTCGGCCCGATTGTTCATCGGTTCCTGCATAAATTTCATATTGACGAGCAGAATCAGAATCGAAAGAGGTAAACTATTTCCCCACCGTTCAAGGGTTTAAATTTATTGATGACTAAACGTAATTAAATTCGTAATTCAAGTCAACAAAGCATAACACTAAAATGGGGGCAAGTCTTGATGGGATGTTTTCGATAAGGGAGTCATTAAGAAGGCAAAAATATTTTTTCGATGGAATAATATTGTGTTCTTTATAATTATGTATACTAGATCATATTACAAAATATTTTTACCAATATAAGGGAGGCACATATGGCACGTAAACCAAATGCGGCATTCATGAAACCGGTGACGCCTGACGCAGCCTTGGCAGAGGTTGTAGGCACAAAACCCATTCCACGCACAGAGGTCACAAAAAAACTCTGGGCCTATATCAAAAAGAATAAGCTGCAGGATTTGAAGAACAGAAGGAACATCAAAGCAGATGCCAAACTTCTGGCCGTCTTTGGCGGCAAAAAAATGGTCAACATGTTTGAAATGACCAAGCTTGTCGCAAAACATGTAAAATAAGCAATACAAGTCTTTGAACCATCAGTAGTTTCATCAAGGGTCGCAGTGTTTTAAAAATGGTGTTCGACATCCAGTGTCGGACACCATTTTTTATGGAGCAGAAGAGATTGTTCGCCTCGCGGCGGATCGCCGTGATGTTCACCTCGCCCACCAACCTCTGGTTGGTTCCGGGCTCGGCGTCATCACATTCCGCCATTCGCCCTTCGGGCTAGAATGGCGGTGCGTCGTCGAACCCTCGACCCCCACGTTGCGAATCGAAAGGGGTCGTTTCTGGAAAATGCAGTATTTATGCATATTTACTAACGATTACAAATTAATAGACCACTTTTTAACGTCGGTCGGCTCGCGGTTCCCACTCGTCGACACTTCATCATCGTATGCACTCCTTCGAAGTGCTCAACCCTTCGAAGGTCGGAGGAAAACGGACAAAAACTGGCCAAAATTGAGTCGAGTGGACACAAAAAATTCAAAGGTCTAATTTTGAACCAGCCATTTCCATGCCGGAACTACCTCGATCCCATTTTCCTCGTGCCCTTCATCCATCCATGTGACAATAGTGCCGTGCTTGACGCCGAGCTCCTCCATAGCATTTGAAAGAGCCGAGAGCTCTCTTCGCTTCGTTTGCGCATCGCTCATATCCCAACAGACCTGTATCAAGCGGCGCTGCCGCACGTCTTCTACAATTACGAAATCAACTTCTGCACCTTCGGCGGTCAAATAGTATTCGGGTGAGATGCCCTGCCTCCTCAAATACAGATATACGAGATTTTCAAGGAAAGCCCCACGATCCTCGGTTATTTTCGACAACGTGGCTTCCAGAAGCCCCGTATCCACCACGTAAACTTTTTGCGGATTCACGCGACGGACTTTCTCAGACCTCGCATGTATTGGCACCTGATAGACGAGAAACGCATCTGTCAGATGATCCATGAAGCTGTAGAGGTCATTCTTCGTGCAGGATAGCCCCTGGCTCTTGAGTGTGTTGTAAAATTTATTCACACTGAAACGCGTCGCAGGAGCGCTCAATATCTGTTTTATTAGAGCCCTCAAAGCTGCCACATTGCTCACCCCGTGACGCTCCACCACATCTCGAAGTATGACAACGTCAACATAGTTTCTGAGCACCTGGCGCTTTAACTCGTCATCATAGTCCTGTACCTCGGGAAATCCGCCGACTTTTAGGTATTCCTCGACCCCGCTTTGCAGCGTCGCCCTGAGCTTCGAGCCGTAACTCTCTTTCTTGTCGAGCTTCACATTCCTGTATTCCAGATATTCCCTGAAGCTGAATGGAAACATCTCCGTTGTGAGGGATCTTCCGCGCAGGCTCGTCGCAATTTCCGTGCTCAAAAGCTTCGACGAGGATCCCGTCACACACATCGAAAGGTTCTCCGAGTCGAGGAGTCTGCGGACGAACTTGTCCCATCCTTCAATACGCTGCACTTCATCGAGGAAGAGGTAGCACCGCTTGTCTTTGAAGTCGGGAAATTTGCGGTAATAGGTTTCGAGGATGAACTGAAAATCACCGGGAGAGAACGGCAGCAGGCGCTCGTCCTCGAAATTGAGATACAGGAGCCTCTCCTTCTCTAGGCCGGAAGCGATCAGCTCCTTCATCATCTGATAGCAGAACCACGTCTTGCCGGTCCTGCGCATGCCGACCACTACGTTCGCCTTGCCGGGCTTTCGCTCCATGGAGCGCTCGCGTGGCAGAAGGTTGGGCAGAGTCCGTTCATGAAAATCGTCGATCAGGATGTCCAGGACTTCCCTCATGCCTACATTGTTTCTCTATTTAAGAGATAAATCAAGCATTATTTATCTCTTTTTAAGAGATACTATTCAAAGCGGCATAGCAGGTTGCAAAAGTGATGATACGGCCACGTTTTCGATATGCTCTTGTAATTATTGATATATTCTTTTTGCAAAAACGATGATGGGCGAGACATTATTATAGTCCACTAATAGTGGACCACTAATGGTGAACCATAGAATCGCATTCCCATAATTCCTGTTAATTACTGTTCTCATATTTGATACATATGTACCTATTATGAGAACACCAAAGACAACTGACAACGCGTTCACTGTTTTGTTTAATAAAACCTGCGTTCTTGGACGAACGGAACCGCCCCAATTATACGGTAGATGCGGCGATACACTACAAAGCCTTGAAGTCAATAAATGTAGTGTAGCTTATTGACATATACTCTCTTGCGCGTTACACTACAAGTGACATTAATCAACACATGTAGTGTAACCATGAAAATCCTGATTTCAACATTAAAAGAGGAACTTGCGACCTCAAAGAGGTTGGAGACGAAATATAAAAAGCAGCTAAACAGGCTGCCGCAGGGAAGTTTTGTGGTGCGAACCATAAGAAGCAAAAGATACGGTTATTTGACCTATCGTGACGGTGAAAGAGTAAGACAGAAATACTTGGGGCCATTGGACGATGAAAAGATATCATTTTATAAAACAGCCATAAAAAACAAAAAAGAATATAAGAAAAAACTTAAGACCGTAAAAGGGCAAATAAAGATCTTAAAAAAGGCTCTCCGTGGAAAAACAAAGTAAATTGATAATTAGTATCCTCAAGATACTCTATAATGCGGGGGTTCTGGATAACGCGCTTTTGATAGGCAGCTGGTGCGCCGGATTTTATAAAAAGTATTTCGGCGATATTGACTATAATCCCATCATTAAAACCCGCGACATTGATTTTCTTGTCGGTGAAAAATCCCGATTCCCCAGAACTGTCGACCTCGAAAAGTTACTGGCGCCGCTTGGTTTTGAGATAGAGTTTTATGGAAAGGGTTTCATGAAGCTGGAAAGTGATGAGCTTGCCATAGAATTTCTAGTTCCAGAGGTAGGGCGCCCCAAGGAGAAACCGCATCCATTGCCGCAATTGCATTTCAATGCCCAGCCCTTGAGGCATCTTTCAATTTTGTGGCGAGATCCTATTACGGTCAATATCGAAGGAATTAAAGTGAGATTGCCGAATCCGGCAGATTTTTGCTTACAAAAGCTTATTGTGGCCGGAAAGCGCAAAAGATCCGGCAAAGCCGAAAAGGACATGCAAACCGCGTTCAATGTATTGGAAGCGATCGTCAAAAGAAAGAGGATCTCCGATTTTAATGCTGCATTGAGAGGTCTTTCATCGAAGGAACGGAATACGGTTGTAAGCATGATACAAAAAAGCGAGTTCTCATCAATCCTGAAAGAAAATGAAGTAGAATGAATTAAAAGAGATGTCTCTGGTTCCACCCTTTTTCATCAGGAAAATAGAAACATTATGTCCTATATCGTAATAGCCGGTGATGTTCATGGGGCCATCGGGTTGTTTTATGAGCAGGCGATGAGGCTTCAGGATGAACTAAAGGAACCGATCGAAGCAATCTTGCAGGTCGGCGATCTTCAAGTCTATTCAGAGGAGAGTCATGTCGATAAGGCTGTGAAAGTACACGGAGGGCCCGGCGAGTTTCCTCAATGGTTCAAGGAGCTGAAGGGATTCCACCCTACGACTTCGTCTCCGGGTATTTCCTCGTCGACCCAGCATCTCGAAATTATCCATGGCTGGGTGCCCGCCTCGGTCAGAACCCAGCAGCCTTTTTGGCTGCGGTTCTCATCCAAACACTTCCAACAAAACAAAAAGGCCACCTTTCGGCAGCCTTTTTGTTTTGTGGAGCTGAAGGGATTCGAACCCTCGACCCCGACGTTGCGAACGTCGTGCTCTCCCAGCTGAGTCCCGACGGCCGCATAATTTTTGCGATGCAAAAATTATAAGCGGCGTCGGGATCCCGACACCGCAAATGATTTTTTGCGTTTGACAAAAAATCATGCGGATGTCGGGACTACTGCCCCCTAATTATTTTTTTAATTATATGTTTATTTTTCTTGGATTTTAAGAATCGTTCTCTGGCATAAGCTTTTTTGATGTCCTCAAATATTTCAGTGTGCACAAGCTTAAGAGGACGTCTTGAAGAAGTTGAACGAGAAAGACCGCTATTATGTTCTTTTAGCCTTCTTTCAACATCATTTGTTGTACCTATATAATATTTACCATCTTTGAGGCTCTCCATTATATAGACAAAATACATTGTGGAGCAGAGGAGATTCGAACTCCCGACCCCGACGTTGCGAACGTCGTGCTCTCCCAGCTGAGCTACTGCCCCTTAAAATCAGTGTAAAGTGGAAAGCTGATCTTTACCTTTATATTTTCAACTTTACACTTTGAATTTTCAATTTTACATTGCTTTTGAGCGCCCATAGCTCAGTGGATTAGAGTGTCTGCCTCCGGAGCAGAAGGTCGCAGGTTCGAATCCTGCTGGGCGCGCACTAACAACAGTGTAAAGTGAAAAGCAACGGTTTCTCTTGCTTTTCTGTGGGTGCTACAGGGATTGAACCTGTGACCCCTGCTCCCGATTTGACATGGATTTTTCGAAGCCCAGTGGGCGTTACAGGGATTGAACCTGTGACCCCTGCCGTGTGAAGACAGTGCTCTCCCGCTGAGCTAAACGCCCGCTCAGCTGCGAAAAATCCATTTGTCAAATCGAGGATCCTCGACATCGCAAATGATTTTTCTTTCAGAAAAATCATGCGAATGTCGGGACGTGTGAAGACAGTGCTCTCCCGCTGAGCTAAGCACCCAAAACAACTTTTCAAACAGCGGCGCGGAACCTAACGTAAAACCGGCTCTATTTCAAGCAATTACTTGATTACAGATTGAGGAAGTCTTGTGTTTTTAATCAAATCTTGAAGAGCGGCAATCCCACGGGATTGCTTCGTGGAATTTACCCTGAGCGGAGTCGAAGGGCTCGCAATGACATCAAGTGAGGACTTTTTCAGAGGATTCGATTCCATAATGATAAGAATTTAAAATTTCCCGGATTTTTCCAAAATTACTTTTTTGATTTCGGGATTATTTGCATCGCTTTTCCCAATTTCAAATACTCGTCTAAACGACACGATCTCACCAGCGTGCCGTTCCATACGCACATGTCCGGACATCCATCGCACAGATCTACCTCCCCTCCAGGCAGAATATCCGGGGCCTGTACAAACCCTATGGCCTGACTCTTCAATTTTTCAAATATGGCCCTTGGACTCAATAGATGCTTCATGAGAGCCTTCCGCATACCGGCGTCAAAAAACAGCCCAAGCAAAATCCATTTCCATGCCTTGGGAGATTCGACGCGAAAAGCGTAACGGCCTTCAAAAAAATGGTGGATAGACTGCACCAATTCAATCATCCTTGGACCAATATAACCGTAAACGCCTTTTCGAGTGCCTATGCCAATGGCAAAAAGCCATTTTAAAGAATCGGGTTTCTCTGTACCGCTAAGATAAGCGCAAGGTTTAAAATCCGGCTTTACCTCCAGGATTTTTGCCACCAGCTCATTTGTCGTGATATCTTGTCTCTCATTTTTTATGCCGGCATAGGCGAGCGTTTTCGTGTCGATCTTTTTTTGATCCACAAAATAATCAAATTCCTCGATTCGCGGAGCGCGGAAGATGATAAAATTCATTCCGCCGACCACATCGATATGTTCCTGCGCCCATTTCACAAGTTTTGGAACGTATTCAACGTTATCTTCGAAAACTGTAACATTAAAATTACAGGCGATTTCGGTTCTTGCCGCCATTTTTGCGAACCTGAGACGCAGCTCGTTTAACTCCGTCTCGTTTTTGCCTTCCCAGCCCGGCCTGTTTTGTTTGCTGTCAATGTGGATGGTCATCTCCGAAAGGCCCGCATCGCACAACTCCTCAAGAAGTTTTTCCGTGAGCGCATTGCCGTTTGTAAAAATCTTCGGCATCCAGCCCTTGTCTTTGGCCAGGCGTACGATCTTGACTATCTCGGGATGCAGCAACGGCTCGCCGCCTGAAATCGCCAAGCACTGGAAAGTTCTATAACGCGCCAGTACGGCAATATCTTCTTCGATCTCTCTTATAGATTTGTGATCGTTGGTATTTTCGCGATGACAGCCTTTACAATACAAATCACATTTAGTGGTTATCTCCAGCCACCCAATGGCGTTATCGGTAAGGTTCCACGGCAACCTGTACAGGTTGCGGCGGTCAAGAACCCTCTGCCCTTCGCCATTTTTTTGGTCGGTCATTTAATCACCTTCCTTTATACAAGCTATTACTAATTTGGAGTGATCCAACGAATCTTTCCACCAATCTCATGTCTTCTCGCCGGGACAGTTTCTTCATAGTTTTTTTGATAGAAGGTCGGCGGTTCAGGATGCCAGCCCTTGGCCAGCCGTCTATTCTCCCTCCAAAGCAAAAAAAGGCTGAATTGTCCAATAAGAGGGGCGGCAATTCGAGCCTTCATACCGAACTCATCGCAAATCTCATTCAGGAAGGCGCTCAACTTTGACTTCACTATAGGATTTTTTCTAAACCAACGCCTCCCTGCCCAGATTGCACCTGCAAAGAGCGAAGGCATATCTTTTGCCTCCCGATTGTACCGTTCTCTAATCCGTTTTTCAGGATGATTTCTATATTTTTTCCAACCTTCAAATGTTGTGCGCAAGAAACGAAGCACACTTGGGCCGTTTACCTCAAAATCCCTGCGAAATGCCCGCAGCATCAGCCCGGTTTCATCACCCGCCTTTATATGAGAGTGGCGAAAGTTGAATCGGTACTGGCCGTGGACATCTGCATAGTCAATTTCATCGGGGCCCAACAAACGATTCTCATTTGAAAGCCCGGTGTATAAAGGTGTTCCCGGGAGGGGGAAATAAAGCATGAACTGATGAAAATCTGCGTCATGTGACACGGCATAGTCGATGGCCTTATCTATATTATCCGGAGTATGATCTTCCAATCCGATGATGGTCGAGCCCAAGACGTGAATTCCGTGAGATTGCAATTTTTTTACTAGAGCTTGTGTATCCGTGTCTTTGAGTTTTTCGTAACGGCTGTTTTTACCTTCCAAGCCAAGCCAGACCCATGCAATCCCCAATCCAACCAGCTGCTCTATGGTGTACATCTTTAAGGCGTTTGCCGAACTGAAAACCTGCAGCTCCCATGATTTTTCGTTTTCCTGCATCAGTTGAAGCAATCTTAGGGCGCGTTTGCGATATAAGAGAAAATTTTCATCCATCACGAAGAAAGAGCAAACATTCATCTCCTTTTCCAGCTGGCACATTATGTCAAATAACTCGTCACCCGTCTCGTAATAATTTACGTACTTACCCCTGCCTCCGAATGTGGCCGAGGTTGAGCAAAAGTTACATGCGATCGGGCAACCCAATGAAGGGATCAATGTCGCAGCTATATTGAACGGCTTAGAGAGATTCAAATTTATCCCCATAGCCCGCAAATTGATTCCACTGTCTACCAAGGGATGGTTGATGGGTTTTTCTTCATCCTCACCCAAAAACCTCCGAAACCACCTCACGCCATCACCCCTCACAATATAATCCGCATCGATCATGCTATTAAGTTCCGACAGATTGGCGAGATGACCACCGACAACAACAATTGCATTGGGAAGGTGTTGGCGGATTAATTCGCACATCTTTTTGACCTTATGTATATTCGGTAAAATAGAACTTATTCCGACAATATCATATTGATTCTCGCGGATTTCATCGATGAAGCGATCCAATGTAGGAAAATCGAGGCACGTGCATGGCGCTTCCATGTTGCATTGCATGAGCATCAGACCCCAACTCCTGTGAAACATACGGAGTGAAAATGGCCCCTGAACCCGTGTAATCTGATTATGATAAAGCTCCATGGGATCGATAACACGGCTGCCGAATTCATCGTCTTGCGCATAGGGCCCAAAGACACTTGTAAGCAGCACCTTGGCCTTGGATCCCAAGGGATGTCTCGGCATGGCCCCCATGTCCTCGGGGTTGTGAACTGTGATTATCGGCATTGGCAGTCTCTTGAATTAGATAAAAACTTATCTAACGCGTTTAACATATGGACACAACTCCTAAAGATCGGTCTTCTTGCATAGCCTTTCAAGCATCGCCTGTATTTCAGGAATTCTGGAAGATATTCTGGTCTTACCGCCCTTCTTGAATCGAAAATCGCATCTATCGCATCCTTCCGCCAGCGTCCCTGTTCGCATGAGTCCCCAACCAAACGCGTCGCTTAGCAGAATATCAGACAAACAAATATAGGGGGCGAATTCCCCGGCCCCCTGCTCGCACATAAATTTATAAATCGGACATTCTATATAATCTACTCCAAAATCGAACTTCTCGCCGTCTCCTTCCAAAACCCTGGCCAGAAAATCTCCACTGGATTTACGCTGTATTTTTGCTTCAATCGTTCTCATCAATTTGGAAAATGTTAAATATCTGATCATCCAACGCGTAAATACGGGCGCCCTTTTCAATCTCGATCGAAGCACGTCGTGACACAATTCCCACGCCTCTTCTGCTGTCCTGCCGTGTCTTTTCAAGATCTTGTAGACTGCCAGTTCCTGTGCGCAAACTATGAGGGTTTTATTGGCGAAAAACCTCCTGAGCGTAGGGAACCCCTTAATATATGGTATTTGAGGGATGAGTTCTTCATATGCCTTTCTGGTTTCCTTGCGGAGCTCATTTGCAAAATCCTTGTCATATCTTGAAACAATCAAATCTTTGGCGATGACGGCCGTTTCGTCGAATTCTCTTAAGAGTCTCTTTTTCCGGGAAATATAATGATTGTTTACTCGTTTCACATAATTTCATTATCATAAATCGCCTGCGTCCACAAGTTAGACGCGTCCAAAAAATTCCCAGAAAAATCAGTGTGTTTGGATCATCACTCCGAAGTCCAATATAGTCCTTGCAATTCTTAAAGGGCAATTTTACACACTGATATACGAAAAATTAAATTATGGGGGGCACATGAATAAAATAAAAGGTATTTTCCTACTCGCCTCAATTTCTATCATCGTCTTTACACTCCAAAATGAGGCAAAGGCCGCAACAAGCTACAACTCGATAAGCTTTAAGCCGGCGACGGATCAGGGACACTATCTGACGATAGACCAATCCCAGACACTCGGACAATGGGGTTATGCCTTTGGTCTTATGAATGAATTCTCAGATGATTCGGTCATAGCCTATGACCTCGCCGGTAATCGCATCAGAGATGTCGTGGAAAAACAGATAGCTATGCATGCTGGTGGTGCGCTGGGTCTTTTTGACTGGCTCAATGCCGGCGTACTTGTGGGATTCGTACCATATCAGCAGTTCCGCGACGTAACGACCGGCGCTGCCGATAACGGCGCGCGGATGAGCGATATCCGGCTCAACTTCAAGGCCCGGATACTCGATAACAATAACTATCCGATCGGTCTTGCCGCGGTTCCTTTTGTCACATTCCCTACAGGCAAAGACGAGCGCTTTGTAGGCAACGGCAAGGTCACGGGCGGCGGCATGCTGGTCCTTGATACAAAACGTCTCGCCGATCGCGTCTCTTTTGCGGCCAATATCGGAATCGAGGGGCGAAAGACAGCCGATTTGACCCCCAACACATCGATCGGAACTCAGCTTCTTTTCGGCGGCGCCGCCAATGTCTCCATCATCAAGCAGCTTGAGTTCATTGCAGAGATCACCGGATGGTCGCCGTTTAATAAGTTTGCGAAAAAATATATAAGCGACCTTGAAGGAAACGGCGCCATCAGATGGCTGCCGATAAAGGGACTCGCCGTTACCGCCGGTGCTGGCGCCGGTATTTTAAACGGGATAGGCGCGCCGGATTACCGGGTCTTTGCGTCAGTCGGATATCGTCATCCGAAGGAAGAGAAGAAGGTTGTGGAGGAGGTCATCCGCGTTACCAACATACATTTTGAGTTCGACAAATCGCGTGTATTGCCGGTTTCATACCCCGTCATTGATACCATTGCCAGTTTGATCAAGATGCGGCCGGGCGTAGAGAGCGTAAGCGTCGAGGGACACACGGATTCCAAGGGCTCTGACGAATATAACATGAAGCTCTCCGACCGGCGCGCAAACTCTGTGATGCAGGAGCTTATCAAGCGCGGCATTCCGGCATCGAAGCTCAGCGCGGTCGGCAAGGGCGAAAGCGTTCCAATAGCTCCCAACACACTGCCTAACGGCAGGGACAATCCAAAAGGAAGGGCATTGAACCGCCGCGTGGAGTTCCATCTCCAGATTTCGCCCGACACGAAGGTCCGCATTGAAAAAGAGGAAAAGCCTTCTCCGACGTTCATAGAGAAGGAATATGAGAAGACGGGTCCGGAAGAGAAAGGCACACAACAGAAGGCTATAGAGAAGAAAGGTGCCAAGAAAAAGTAGAAATATAATATAAATTCATGACTTCAGGGGGGGAATATATGCGTCTTTCAAAAATGTTTTCATTAAGATCGATTGCGGGTTTCGCTCTCGTTGCGATGACTTGTCTTTCAAGTCAGATCCTGAATGCAGCGACGATTGCAGTGACGACGACTACAGATGAATTAAATAATACTGGAGATGGCTGCTCGCTGCGCGAAGCAATCCAATCCATAAATAACGGTGCTAACTATAACGAATGTGCAAATTCTTCCGGTGATGCTTATGGCACTAACGACACGATCAACATCCCGGCTGGCACATATTTAATTGCAATAAATGGCCCCTGTGAAAATCTAAATGCGACGGGCGATTTTGATATCTTAAAGAATATTAGTATTATAGGTGCCGGAGCAGGTTCGACGATTATCGATGGTAATGGTCTTGACCGTATTTTTCATATTGTGGGGGCTACAATTACGACCAATATTTCAAACCTCACCGTTCGAAATGGCTTAACAAATACATGCGCGCAGGGTTTAACAGATTTCGGAGGCGGAATTCGCAATGACAATGCTAATTTGACGATTGTGGACGTAATTGTTTCTGGCAATAGCGCTATAAGCGGCGGTGGCATTGCAAATTTCAAAAACTTGAATGTGCAGTGGAGCACTATAAACAGCAATACCGCAACCGTAGCAGGAGGTACTGGAATTGGCGGTGGTATCTATAACGGCGTAAATACAACTAACACCATTATCAATAGTACAATTAGCGGGAATAATACTGATACCAATGGTGGGGGAATAAATATATGTGCAGCTGGAGCAGCAGCTACTTTAAACCTGCGCAATGTCACATTGACTGGTAATTCCGCGGCGAATGGAGGAGGAATTTCTTCGTGTACTGCTGATACTGCTTATAAATTTCACATTTATATACGGAATTCAATTATTGCAAGAAATACGGCCACAACAGTCAATCCAGACTGTTTTGACAGAGGGAATTTAGTATTTCATTCCCAAGAATACAACTTGATCGGAGATAATAGCGGTTGTGCAACTCAGCCTTGGGCCGCAACGGATCAGGTGGGTGATGTTGCCGGCGGTGGCGCCGCAATTGATCCTCTTATCGATGCCTTGGCGGCAAACGGTGGTGAAACACCAACACATGCGTTAAGAACGAGTCCCACAGTAAGCCCCGCCCTCGATAAGGCCAATCCCGCTGGATGCTTTGGCGATGATGCACAGACGGTTGCCCTGACAGAAGATCAGCGAAGAGAGCTAAGACCGGCTAACGGCCTCGGCGGCGCGACTGCTGTCTGCGACATAGGCGCATATGAATATCAACCCATTTGCGGAGATAACATCGTGCAACCGCCTGAGGAATGCGATAACGGCGCAAACAACAGCGATACTCAGGCAGATGCATGTCGCACTACCTGCAAGCTTGCCTTCTGCGGAGATAATGTTGTCGACACGGGCGAAGAATGTGACGACGGCGCAAACAACGGCGCTGCCGGTGATACTTGTTCATTGAATTGCAGATCTGTACCTCTTGCCGGTTTCCAGTTGTCAGGTGATTCCCCGTGGAATTGTACGCTTAATCCCTCAGCAGCGGGCTCAATGGCACCGATCTCGTGGCTTTTGATCTCACTGGCGGGGATTCTCTTCGCTCGCTACCGAAGAAAATAGTTTTAGAAGATTTTTTTGACAGATTTTTCATGAAAAAGAAAAACAAATGTGCGGCGGTTTTGGTATCATGCAGCCTTTTCGTGTCGGCTGGATTTCTTGCCGCCTGCAACACATCAAAGATTGAAAAGGGAAAGACCGCCGTCAAGGAATTTTCTGCGGACATAATAACCAAGACAAAAAACAAGGTCTTCAGGGGAAAGATTTTTGTCTCAAAGGACAAGGTGCGCATAGAAACGCCTGAGGCGACTAAGATCACAAGGATTGACCAGAACGCCGAATATACGCTGCTGCCTAAAGAAAAGTCCTACATCAAACACGTTCTCAAAGCCGAAAGCTCAATGATCGCTCTGGATCGCTTTCCAAACGAGACGCAGCGCGTATTGCTGGGCTCGGAAGTGGTGGGCGGTGCCACGGCAAACAAATACAAGGTTTCATATTCCGTCAACGGAAAGGAACAGACGGTCTATCAATGGATCGGTGCCGATACCGGCGTCCCTCTCAAGATAACATCTCAGGACGGCACAATAATGCACCAATTCGAAAATATAACGACAGGGACAAATTCTCCGGATATTTACGAAATCCCGAGCGGTTATCAAGATGTGTCACCAAGGAGCTTCAATTGGTAGACATTTAAAACTCCACTCTCACCCGGGCCTTCATGGATTGCCTCACCACACAGTATTCCTCTGATTTTTGAACAAGGAGTTTCAAGCGAAGACGGTCGGATTCGTCCTCGAAATGAATTGTCGGGCGGATAATAATCTCGCCGATCTCATGATGTTTGCCGTCGGCACTGGATATGATCGCCTCAGCGGTGGATGCATAGCCTTTGATGCCGATGTGCATCTTTTCTGCAATGGCAAGCAGTGTCAGAAGAAAACAGCTTTCAACTGCAGCCGTAAAAAGATGCGCAGGCGACCACGCCTCTGGAATTTGTGCGACCTTTGACGTGCCCACAACATCTATTGGCGGATGCGACTCGAAAAGTGACACGACCTTGCCGCCTTCGTAGCGAAGTTCCGTCATGAGATTGTTTTCTTCAGTCATCTTTTACCCCTTGGCATTGTCATTGGGAATGAAACCCCAAATCCCCCCTTGCCCCCCTTTGACAAAGGGGGGGTGGGGGGAATTTCACGGGATTGCCACGTCCCGTCGTACGACGGGGCTCGCAATGACAAATCAGTGTCTCCACAGTTCATAAACAAACAAAATCACTTCGACCAATATTAAAAGTATAATCGTCAGCTCCAGCAGCGTTGCGCGACGGTTTTTCACGAGATCGGCAATCAGGCCAAGGTTGTCCTGCATCATCTTGAGTTTGTGGTCGATTGTCCTATACCGCTCCTTGAGTTCAAACATCTCCGACGAATCTCTATAAAGATTGTCCAGGACCTCGTCATTCCATGCCTCATCGGGTTTATCCAGAAGATACATTGATGAGATGAGATCCTGTTTGGCAAGCATGCAAAAACCGATGAACTTATTGATCTCCCTTTCGCTCATCCTCATCCGGCCCTTGTTTCTCAAGTCGCTTGTGATCTTGCCGCTCTTCTTCAAGAGTTCGTCCACCGTCACCTCGAAATATTCAAGAGCGGTCGACTGGGCAAGCACAAGTGCCAAGACGTCAATCCGTTCAAGCGTCAGACGATCGAGCACAACGTGCTCAAAAAGAACCTCGTTTTTGCGGTCTTTGATGACGTCGACAAAAAGCTCTTCGCTTGTGATCAAGGCCTCTTTGCCGCTCCCGATTATCGTCTTGATCTTTTCGACGATTGCCGTCTGGCGTGGCGGTTCAATATTGAAAAAGACGAGCGAGCCGAAACGATAGATGAAAAAATGGCCGGATTCCCCTTCACGATAGACAAGCTTTGTTGAGCTGCGCGTGATGACGGGCTCTGCAAAGAGGCGGTCGATCTCCTTGAGCTTTAGGATCTCGGTCAGATGATAGGCCTGAAAGCTGTATCGCGGAGAAAATGGAAGGTTCTGTTCCGGCATGTATTTACCTTTTACCCGCCGGCTCTCGGCCATCTTTTCTCGCTTCCCTCTGCCACATCATAATCTAGAGAACTCGGTTGCAAGCCGGGAAGCTACGAAAAGATGCCCTACGCCGGCGGCGGTGACTAATCATACTGAACCCATAAAGTCGTGCAACACTTTTCTCCCTTTTTTTTCTCGTAAGATCGTGAGATAGTGAGGTCGTGTGGTCGCACTTTGAATCTTTAAGCGATATCACAATCTCGCGATCTTACGATCTCGCGAGAGATTTTTTTGTTCGTTATGCCTCTGTGTTTAAAAAAGGAGATTTTATGATACTTTCAGAACGTGGCGCTATTCGCGCAGCAATAGCAGACGGAGGTTTTCATCTCTATCCGGCCGGCCGTTTTATTGATTACATCAAACAGGCGCTGCAGGGCGACGATCTCAAGGGCAATTTTGATCCCGTCAGGACGAAAGAAAAGATAAGCGCCATTCCTGCGCCACAGGATGAACATGCGGGAGCCGTCTTTGAACAGGATCGTTCCCTTCTCTTGGACCGTTTGCAGGAACTCAGGCCGGAATACAATATTGAGCTTGTCTTTGGCAAAATGGCCGAATGCCTGCCCGCCATGGCAAAACGCTATTACGGCATTGAGGCGTTTACCCCCGTGACCCCAAAGATTGTCGAATACTACTTCGAGGGTCACAATGATTTTTACAGGGACAGCGACTGGATCGCATTCAACGTCAATGAGGCGGAATCCCACGAACTCAATGTCCCGGTCGGCACGTACTTCAAACGCGATCAGGTCTCGCCGGGGCACCCTGAATTTACGGTGATGCACGAGGCAAATCATGCCATGCAGGAGATTGCCGCGCTGCCTCCGGGTGTCCATCACTATGTGCCGTGGCTTGACGAGGGCCTTGCCGACGCCTTCGGCCGCATGATGCTCTTTGCCGCCACCGAGGATGAGACGCTTTTGCGCCGCATCAAGATATTCAGGACCGAGATCGAAGTGACTGATCCGCGCAAGGTTACTTATCACTACGGCGAGGAGACGGCAGCGCTTCTGCTTCTGCGCGGCAGGCTCCCGTTTGTAAAGGCCGTCTGCAGGGCGCGCAAGGAATCCCCGTATGACATCGACTGGAACGGGTTTGCAGCCGCAATCAAACACGGCATCGATCCGCATATTGCAATCGTCACCGCCTACGGGGGATCGAAAAAGGATCATTTTCAAAAACGTATTGCCAAAAACGAAGCGGAGTTCAGGAAAGAATCCGATTTGAGCCAGTCTGATCTGCGCGTGCTGACAATGTTTCTCGCCACACAACCGCCCGCCGTCATACCCGCATCCGAATACCGCGCCGCGCTCTGGCTTGCAGAGGAGGTGCAAAAAGATCCTTCGCCTCATTTTGTCGATTGTGCAGCCATACCGGAAGGCTTAAGGTCTCAGGTGCCGGAATGGAAATCAGATGCGCTGTTGAGGGCTTCCGCCATACCGGAGGGCCTTTGGAAAAAGGTCGCAGGCATCAGGATGAAAATCGTCATTAAGGCCTCGGATGTGCCTGAAAATTTCAGGGCCGGGGCGGATGCCTTAGCAAACAGCTATTTTGTCATCAAACGCCGGATCGGAGAGACGGATGTATATGAGCCGTACGGCGGGGGATTGCCTTATCGTCTGGGAAGTTTCGAATTGAGATGCGCCTGGCAGCAAATCTGACCTAATCGGATCTACTTTCGTCGGCAATCATCAAACTGCTCGGGCAAATCCGGGATATCCGTAAAAAATTACCCACCACTCGAAGATTTGAATACCCTGAAAGAGGGAAATTCCACAAAATTTCCGCCACCTTTCAAGAATCTCCTAATTTCGATCATCTTGGCCCAAAAATTGCTCAAATAATGATGTCGTTGAGAACTTAAATGGCAATCAAAAAGGGGGATTTTATGAAGACCTCGATAAGAATGATGTTGGTCATGGCTCTTGTTGTATTATTTGCAGCGTGCGGTTCGCCCCTAGACATCGACGAAAACGACAATGAAATATCCAAAGGCGAGGACATGCCGGCATTTGCAACCGGTTTAACCCCGAAAGAATGGTCTTTTCTCATTTACATGGATGAGGACAACAGCCTTGACGGCTGGGGACAATTCAACATAAATCAGATATTGAAAACCCTCACCAGCGATCAGGACGTCAACGTGGTCGCTCTGGACGATCACTATGGCGCTCCGGCCAAGCTTCTACAGATCACATCAAATGGAGTTGTCACGCTTCCCTGTTATCCTGCACTGTGCGCGGTGAACAGCGAGCCGGATATGGGCAACGCCAAGACCCTTGAGGATTTCCTTTCCTGGGCCGTCACTAATTTCCCGGCCAACCATTATGTGGTGGTTGTGTGGGATCACGGCGGGGGCTGGAAGAGTATCGCGGTAGACAACACAAGCGGAAGCCGCATGATGATAGACGCACTAGGCCATGCCATGGACGCCGTCGCGTTACAGATAGGCCGAAAGCTTGATATCACGTTATTTGACGCCTGCGTCATGAGCATGATTGAGGTTGCCGATCAGCTTAAGAATGCAAGCGATTTTATGGTTGCATCAGAATCGACGGTGGGAAGCAGTGGTTTCCCATACCACCTCATGATTCAGCGTCTCGTCGCGAATCCCGGTCAGCTCCCGTGGAATTTCGCAAAGGGAATAGTCGATGACCACGTCGCCTACTACACAAAAAAACAGGCGGATGCCGCGGCCTTAGATCTCGATCCGAACAAGATTGAACCCCTCGTAAACGCCATCGACAGCCTCGCAATCGAGCTAATCAATAATATGCCTGCCTGGCACAACGACATCGGAAGCGCCAGAAGTGTCGCAAAGAATACGGTTGGCGGAACCAACGGAGTCTTCTGGTTTGACGACATCAAATTGTTCGTTGACGTACTTGCCTCCCGTATCGGCAATGAAATCCTGGACGAAACCTCCGCCGTCAATACCGCGCTGGCGAACGCATTATATGAGAGGCATACCAGCAACCTCAACGGGAAACAATACGGGCTCTCCATCAACTTCCCGGCAAATGAAACGAAATATTATGACAAAAGCTATCTGGCGCAGAACTACGCGGGCATAGGCCTCGTCTTTCCGCTCGAAACGCACTGGGACGAGATGCTTCTGGCGTATTACGAATATTAGAAGTGGCGCCCCTATCATTTTAATTGTGAAAATCGTTTGCAATATATTGTCGAAGTGATAGCACACCCCCAGAAACAAGGGGGTGTTTATGCTTACAAAAAGAATTGCCATGTTTGGGCTCGCCTCAATCATCGCGATGTCTTTCATTGCATGCCAGGCGCGAAAGGGAAATCCGGGAAGTCCGTCAAATCCGGTCCGTTTTTACTTTATGCCCCTCAAGGGAGAGGCCGTCTTTTCCGCAAACGCACCAATCATTAAAAACTACCTTGAGCGTAAGACCGGTCTTTCCGTTAACGTAATTTCAGCCCCTGATTTTCTAACGATCATCAAGGCGTTCAACAACAAGCAGGCCGACATTGCCTTCCTGAACACGCTGGGATATCTCATGGCGCGCGACTGGTCACATGCACAGGCGCCCCTAAAAACGGTGTATGGTGATATCTACAACTCCTATAAAGGCGAGATCATCGTCAGGGTCGATAAAAATATCAATTCACCTGCCGATCTTTCCCAAAAGACGATCGCCTTCGCTGATCCCTTTTCGGCGAGCGGCTATCTGTATGCCCTAAAGTTATTGAATGACAAGGGCATCAAACCCGCTAAGACCGTGTTTGCCGGGGGACACAAGAAGGCCGTCGAGATGGTCTACAAGGGTGAGGTCGATGCTGCGGCGACCTATTATTCACAACCGGCCGGGGCGGGAGGGGGAAGGGATGCGCGCGCCGAAGTGCTTGGGCAGTATCCCGATATATTCGCGCAGGTGAAAATTATTGCGCTGACAGACGAGATTCCTAACGGCCCGGTCGCGGTAAGCCAATATCTGCCGCAGGATATCAAATCGAAGCTCGTTGCCTCGCTTCTCGAATTTGCAAACACCGCGGAAGGACGGGGAACGCTCGGCAATCTTTATAATGTCACGGGGCTCACAAAGGCCGGCGATGCCGATTATAACGGAGTTCAGGAGTTGATCAAAAAACTTGGAAAATCGGTTGAGGAGGTGGTGCCGGGCGGCGTCACGTTTTACGAAAAGACCATCATGCCGATGATGCGGGATTAATGCTTGCTTTCCCCTCCTTTGTAAGCCTGCCCTGAGTAAAGTCGAAGGGGAGGGGATGGGGAGGCAGATCGTTATCTACCCCCTCTAACTCCCCCTTACAAAGGGGGAGAGTGGTTAATACAGGAGGCCGAATTATGGAAAAAACTCTGGCGGAAAGAATCGGGTTCGGAATGATTGTTCTCTGCTTCGGCTATTTTCTCTCATACATCCCCTACTCCATGATGACCAAGATGATCAGCTCCGGTCTTTTCGGCGGAATGAACGGCAAGGGATTCTCGGGATTTGAGATCCAGCCCGTAGTTGTGCTCGCCAGCACTATCGGCATGTATACCTTCATCACACTTGCCGGTTGGTGGAAGTATGCAACCCATTCCAGGATTTTTGGTCTTTCTGTTCCCAGACCGCAATGGTTTACATTTATTTCGGGGCTTTGCACCTCATCACAGATCATCACGACCACATTGGCTTACACCTTTGAGGGCATCAGCATCGTATTCGCCATGCTCTTGATGCGCGGCGGCGTGCTCATCATGGCGCCTATTGTTGACGGCATCGTAAAAAAGAGAAAAAGAAAAATATATTGGCCCTCCTGGATTGCATCTGCCCTGAGTCTCGCTGCGCTTTTGGTCTCCTTCTCGGGAAAAAGCGGTACTGCCATGACTCTCATCTGCGCGATTGACATATCAATTTATCTTTTGGGTTACTTCTTCCGCCTTTTTATCATGAGCGACAGGGCCAAGAGCGATGATATTGAAGAGCGCAAGCGCTACTTCACGGAGGAACAGCTTGTGGCAAACATTGCCCTTCTGCTCGGTCTTTTTATCGCAGGTCTCTTTGGTATCGGAAAAGGGCAGGACACGATTTTGGGACAACTCTGGCAGGGCTTTGTGTCATTCCCGTTCAAGGGATATTTCTGGCCGGCGTTTGCCATCGGTATCTTCTCATACGGGACGGGGCTCTTCGGGAGCCTCATCTATCTCGACAAGAGAGAAAATACATTCACGGTCCCGGCAAACCGCGCCACCAGCGTACTTGCCGGCGTGATATCAACATATCTTTTGGCGATCTTCTTCAATCAGAAATATCCAAGTGCCGACCAGCTCATCGGCGCGGCCCTGATCATAGGCGCCATTTTGTTTCTGATGTATCGTTCGGTTGTTGAGAAGAAGGCGGCGCGCCTGTATCAATAATGGCTGAAAACGAAACTTCTTTACCTGCTACGCTCACAATCTGAAGTTTCACATGTATGTGGTGTTTTTTAATGTCAAATTGCGTGATTCTCTGCATGATGCCTAAATCCTCTAAAACCGCTTTCGCCCGTAAACCATAGCCCTGTTTTTTTGGCCTCCACTCGCCGGTCAAAAATTTCACTCTTACTCTTGGAATGAGCAACCAGAATTCCTTCTTTCACCTCTCCCATGTCGTCTATTTCATAATCTATAACCAACACCCATTCGTCGGGATATTGTTTTACTATCTCTTTCCAAGTCATTTTCTGTTTCATAAAACACCTCCTGCACTATCAAGTTTATACATAGCGTTACGCCGCAATTCAATGACTTTATGACAATGGCCCTAAAAATTGAAACGAGCAGTTGTGTTTTTAAATCTTTTTCCACGTTGAGCCAATTTTGCTGCTCTCAAGAGATTTTGAAACGAGACAATCTGTTCGTAGAGTCTTTTGTGTCTTCTCATATTCTAGCTTTTTGCTGTTTTATCCACCCGCCAAGTTGAACACCGATATCATTGATCATCTTTGAAATGATTTCATATCAGACTTGGGGAATTTGGATACCTGCGGAAGAAGATACAGCAAGAAGTCGTACATCTTGGTTATAATCTGCGGAGAGGAAATCATAAGAAACTCGGCCGAGCTTTTTATGAGAAACTCGGCCGAGGGTAAAAAGAAAAAGATTAAAAGTCTACTTCACTTTCTTTGAGTCCTGGGGCGGCCCTTCGACTGTGCTCAGGGCAGGCGCAACACAACGGAAACCGATATGGAGGTAGCGACCGTCGGGGTTGCCGATGTCGCGGCCAACGGCGCGCAGGTTGCAGGCGTAGCCGTTGAGAAACGACCCGCCGCGCAAATGCTTTAATCCACCTTCCTTCGGCCCGGTTGGATCCTTCACAGGTCCTTCAGGGTAATCGTCAATCCAGTTCTGCATCCATTCCAATACATTTCCCGTCATGTGGCGAAGTCCGTTCTCTAATGTGGGATATCTGGGATCATCTACATCCACAGTTGATTCAGCATTGTAGTGGGCTTCTTCTCTTGTAAGCTCACCGCTCGGCGTTGCATAATCTCGCAGTCTGTCGCTTCCCTGAACCACCCTTGCAGCATATTCCCACTGCCATTCCGTGGGCAACATGCCTCCGTGCAAGAATGCATAGACAAACGACTCAAACCAGCTGACTTTTACTGCCGGCTGGCGGGGAGCATCAAAACCCTTTGGCGATTTATTGTCTTCTATGTGCACGACCTTCAGGGAACCTATAAACTCCTCCAAGTTTCTGAACGGACCGGCAAGGACTCTGAATCTGCCGCTTGTGAGGATATCTCCTGCACTGGGAAACATCTCGGTCAGGGGAATGGTTTCAATTGCCGATCTTACCTCTCCCTCACTGCCTCCGAGGGCAACTACCCGCTCCACACCTGTGGAAGGATGGGGGACTATCAGGGCGTAGCGATTGTCTCCAAGTGAATCGAGGTGTCGCGCGTACTCATCGTTAGTCACAGGCGTTTGCCCCATTTGAAAAGTGGAGACCGCAGCCTGATGAACGCCGTCATCCATACCGTAACCCATCATGAACGTCCCGCCCGGGATGGTCACCATTGTCTGCTGTATCAGCGCATAGTTCTGGGCCATAAAATTAGCCAAGCTTTGACCTACCAAGATTTCTGCACCCATAAATCCTCCTTCAAATTACTGTACATTGTTCTTAATCAAAGACGTACAATTTACGCTTCATATTGCTTATCGTATGCCTCCAAAAAAAAGTTGCGTGGTTTTTATGGGTTAAAATAGGCCGAAATAACAAGCGCTTACACCGTCTGCGTGCGTTGTAGCATCCAAAGTGTGTAAAGCGCCTCCGCGTAGCGCGGGCCGAGAACCGCAGGATCAACAGATTCCGGCTCGTTTTCCATGGTGATAAAAGGAACCTTGAGTCCTTGAAGTGTTAGGTATCCGCTCATCTTTTTGTCCGTCAGCAACTCCCAGTCATCAACCCGGTAAGAGTTATACATCTCCTCATCCGGAACCTTGTGCGCAAGTATGGAGTGTTTCAATTTTTCCTGATAGCGCGCCTCGTTTCTTCTCATGGATTCTTCAAACGAAACCTTGATATAAAAAATAGCCGCCCTTTCGAGAATCTCTTTTGAAATGCGATTGAGCGAATTTCTGTAGGCGGCGCCTGATCCGCGCGAAAACTCGATGAGCAATGTTTTTTCCTCGTAGAATCGCGGCTGTGATGCAAGTTTGCTTTTTACTTCGTAGTTAAGCTTTTCAAGCAGAAAGGTCCATAACTGATTATTTGTCACGGCGTATCCATGATCCGACTTTTTTGATACAACGCGGTTATATCCAAGCCTTTCCCACACATCGTCCTCTATGAATTTTTCCCAGAGCCACACGAAATCATCGATCTCTTCAAACGGGGCAATAAATAAATTTTTGAGCCTATTGGCATTGTCGATTTTGTTCTTGGTAAAGTCGATAAACTCGGACTTTCCGCATGCGGGCCTTCCGATGATGATAAGATTGTCAAACGCGTTTTTCATAATCAAACCCATAAAAGCTTTCAGCTAAAGTCAACGGTTGACAGCTGCTAGCTGATCGCCAGTGCTGAGACAATTTAATATTAAGGGCACCTCTAGAAACCCGCTTTTTATTATTCGAGCGAGCGAAGCAAGTCGAGAATTATTGAGGATTTTATCTTCTCGACAAGCTCGAAGAATAAAATCCCATAGTTTTTAGAGATGCCCTTAATCTAAAGCTCCAATATTCCCCTCCTTTGTAGAGGCTGTTTCCGAAATTGTCCCCTCCCTTTGTAAGGGAGGGTTGGGGAGGGTAGACCGTGTTAAAAGTTGCTTCTACCCCCTCTAACTCCCCCTTACAAAGGGGGAGAATGACTTCGAAAACAGCCTCTTGTAAGGAGGGGGTGGGGGAGGTAGCTCATGGATTTCCCAAGAATCTACCCTTCCTAACCTCCCCTTACAAAGGGGAGGAATTCTAATTGTCCGTGCACTAGCTATTATAAAGTTCAAAAAGTTTATTAAGGGCATCTCCGTAACGTTTATCCAACACAACAGTATCCGTGCTCTCCGGCTCATTGTTCATTGTTACAAAGGGGACCTTAAGACCGAGGACGGGAAGGTATCCATCGGACTTGTCGTGCGTGAGTTCGTTCCAATTATGATCACTGTAGTAATAATCAAAGGTCTCCTTCGGCACCATGTGGGCAAGGATGGAATATTTCAGTCTCTCCTGATAGCGCGCCACATTTCTTCTCCACGATTCCTCCCGCGTCACGTCGATGAAAAGAATCGCCGCGCGTTTTAGAATCTCAGGCGCGAGTGTTTCGAATGCGTCTTTGAACGTATGGTGATTGCCTCTGGAAAATTCAATCAGGAGCGTATGATCGTCATAAAATTCCGGATGATTCAGATATTGTGAGGCGATGACGTCATTGAACTTGTGCATGCAGAAGTGAAAGAGCCGCACCCCCTCAGGCGCCATTCCGGGATTTGCAGGCATATAGTGTTTTGAATAAAGGCGCGGGCACCCCGCCTTCTCCCAAATATTGTCCTCCATAAATTTTTCCCAAATCCAGACGAAATCATCGACCTCTTCAAATTTGCCGATGTGATATTTTTTTTCACGTTCCGCATCCGATATGTTTTTCATGAAATCGATAAACTCAGACTTCCCGCTGGCGGGCCGTCCAAGTATGAAAAGATGCTCAAATATATTTGCCACAATCGCTCCCATTCCAAGATGGTCCTAACATGGCCGTCGTGGCGGCAACAAGAGAAAAACCAACATTTTGGTTGGCCTTCTCTTTGGATTTCCATTGTATTTACTTGTTTTTCCGGGCTCGTTCCATCTTAAAGCTGAACTCATGGCGCTTAGCCGCAACTGCCTTTGCGTCGTATTTTTTGCCGCTTCCGACGCCATAGACCGTGTAGACAATCTCGTTTGGTGTGGTCCTGATCTGCCAGTAGTTGCGCGAATTAACCCCTCCATCGCAATCGTTCTTTGCGCGGTCCTTGCAGTTGATGAGGTATTTATCGCCCTGGAGGGTGGCGCCGTATTGCTGAGTTATATTTCCGTTGTTATCAAATTCCTTCTGAATGAGCGTATTGCCGGACAATTCCCAAATCTCATTGGAGCCTTCGGTTTTGAAGTTCAAGATACACCTTTCACCTTCCTTCCTGACGCCAAGCGTTCCTGTCTTACCGTTCAGATCAGACACAACCGACCAGAGTTTTCCTTTGTAGTTTCCTGGATTGCAGTTTATTGCCGCGATGCCTATTGCCGGCACAAGAACCAAAATCAACATGAGCAGTAAGATCTTTTTCATACGCCCCATCCTCAAGTGTCGTATAATACCTGTGTCCGACACAGGTATTATACGACGTTTAGTGTATGTTAAATTCGTCGTGAATGACCCCTTCTTTGTCTATGATCTTTGCTTCAGCCCGTGGTCCATCCACACTGACAAAAACAAAGTGGCAAAAGCTTTCGCCATAAATCGGGGCCCCGCCTCCCCCGGTGATAATATGCCACACGCCATCTACCTTGCGTTTTTCATATTCATGTTCGTGACCCATAAAAACGGCATCGACCTTCTTTTGGACAAAAAGCGCTTGAAGTTTATCACGAAGCTCAGGATGGCGATCAAGGGAATCTCCGTAATGCTCGGCCCCCTTTCTTAAAAAGAGCGGCGGGTGCAAAAAGACAAACTGATGCTCATATTTATTTGGATCAAGCGTCTTCTTCAGCCAATCGAACTGCGCACCTTCAATCTTGTTTTCGCGGTCCGTCTCATAACCGTCAAGCACGACAAATAGTGATCTGCCAACGACCCAAGAATAATATAACTCATTTCCGGGCAGGTCGACTTCGTCTTTCCATACCGCCTCGCTCTTCTTGTCGTCCACGTCATGATTGCCAATCGCCAAAAAATTAGGAAGATCAATTGCAGATGATATCCGCCAAAAATTTTTCCACTGTTCGCGACTGCCGGGATGCACAATGACGTCACCGGTATTCACAAAAAAATCCGGTTTCCGGGAGAGCGAGAGACGAACAAGCTGCTGATAAATGCGATCGCCGGACCGGTTGTCGCCCAGAACCACAAAAGTGAACGGACCTTTGTGCGCTTGAAGTTGTAAAAGTTTTTCATTTATTCGCTTCGATGCGGCAAGGCTTGTTGATTGGGCAAAGAAGCAAAGAAGCAAAGAAACAATAATCTGAAGGCTAAAAGCTGAAAGGTGAAAGCTGAAAGGATGTCGACCGCCTTTGAGCTTTGAGCTTCGAGCTTTGAGCCCTTCGACTTCGCCACTCGACAGGCTCGGGACTTCGCTCAGGGCATGCTTTAAACTTGTTTTGCCTCTTTTCCTCTTCATCTTTCACAACCATTTCTTGCGTTTGAAAAATATAAACATCACTGTGATGATTGAGGCCATACCAAAAAGTGTGAAGAGCCAGCCGTAGGGATGGAAAAGTCCGGGCATAATCTTGAAATTCATGCCGTAGAAGCCAACGACAATGCCCAGCGGGAGCATGACGGTCGCGATCATTGTCAGGACCTTCATCACCTCGTTCATCCGGTTGTTGATCTGCGACAGATATGCGTCCAAAAGCCCCATGATCAACTCCCGAAAACCGGCAACACTTTCTGAAAAGCGGTAGAGGTGATCGTAGATATCGCGCGCAAGAAGGAGCCCGTGCGGCGAGAGAAGCTTGAATTCGCCTATCGCCATGCGATTTATCACATCCAGCTGCTGAACTGCAATCGCGCGGAGCTTAACCACATCCTTTCTCAACGCAAATACGTTTTGCATATCCTTGGCTGTGGGAGCGCCGAAAATCGCATCCTCTGCTGCGTCCAGTTTCGTTTCCACGCGGTCCAGCATAGGAAATAAACTGTCGACCATTTTTCTTAAAATGGCGTGTCCCACCGCCTCTGCGCCGTGTTCAAAAAGATGAGAAAGCACGGGCAGCTCGCCCTGATATGAATCTGCGGCGCGGATCCGGTGCCTTCTTGCTGTCACCACGAAATTCTTCCCCAAAATCGTGTAAAGCTCATAGGTCAGCACGCGCTCCTCGCCCTCTTTGTCCCTTAAGACGATATCGTGAAGGATCAAAAAGAGATAGTTGTCGTACTCCTCCACCTTGGGCAGCATGCGCGGATGAGAAAGGTCTTCAATCGTCAACGGATGTATGTGCAATACCTCCTTGAGGAATGCATAATATTCTTCAATGGGAGATGAAATATCGATCCACAAGTGGCTTTTAGAGTCTTTGAGACGCGCCCCGACCTCTTCAGGTTCTATCTCTACAGCCGCCTCACCCGGTATGCACGCATAGGCCTTGAACATAAAACCCCCAAGCAAAAATCAAATTACAGACCACAAATTCCAAATTACAAACAATACACAATATACAAATTACAAACGATCCAGTACCCAATGTTTGTGATTTGTTAATTGGAATTTGGAATTTCATTTTTTTCCTTCCGGGATCGTCTTGCTTGCGTCAACGCCTTTCTGGCGCCAGGCAAGGACCTCATCCGCCGGCGTTGTTTTAAGTGCAATGGCGCCGGTCGGACACAACGGCACGCACTTAAGACATGTGTCGCAGCTGGACTTATTCCACGGACGCTCAAATATCGGCTTCATCTGTGTCACAAAGCCCCTGCCGACAAATCCCAGCGCATCGAGCTTTTTCACCTCAGAGCAAACGCGTATGCACGAGCCGCAAAGGATGCATTTGTGCCCTTCATATCGAATCGACGGATTCGAATCGTCGATGAAAAGGCGGCGCTTTGCACCCGCGAAACGATCGGGTTCGCATTTATATTCGAGCGCCAGACGCCTGATCGTGCACGACTCGAATGAGCGGCAGCCGCAGGAGAGACAGCGTTCGGCTTCTTTTCTTGCAAGCTCTGCCGTGAAGCCGGTTTCAACCTCTTCAAATGACTTCACGCGACTGTCAACGGGCATTTCCGGCATGGCGGCGCGCGGGACGCTCTCCACGTTTTCAAATAATTCCTTGGGCGCCTCTTCTTTCTTTCCCATAGAATGGAGATAGCGCTTCGGAACACCCGTTATATTCTCGCCCTTGAGGTACTGATCAATGGATGCCGCCGCTTTTTTACCCGCTGCAATTGCAGTTACCGCAATATCGGCGCCGGTCGAACAGTCACCGCCGGCAAAGATCCCGGGGTGCGATGTCTCAAAAGTATCCGGATTGACATCCAAGGTATTCCATTTGGTCAGCTTTAGATTAAATGGTTCATCCTCAAGACAGGTTGTGTCGACACCCTGACCGATGGCGGAGATGACCGATGTAGCTCTTGCCGTAAATTCTGAACCCGGGATGGGAATCGGACGCCGGCGCCCTGAGGCGTCCGGTTCTCCAAGTTCCATCCTGACGCAAGTGAGGACAATGCCCCTGGCGTCCTTGGCCATCTTTGTCGGCAGTGTCAGATATTGAATCTCAACGCCCTCGTGCTCTGCTGCTTCAATCTCAACTTTATTTGCCGGCATCTCATCCCGGCTCCTGCGGTACATGATTGTCACATTCCCGGCACCCACTCGCAGCGCAGTTCTTGCGGCATCGATGGCCGTGTTGCCTCCGCCGACAACAACCACCTGATTGCCGATATTAACGCGCTTGCCGAGGGCTGCATCCTCGAGGAACGCAATGCCGGAGATGGCCCCTCCCTCTTTCTCTCCCTCGACTCTCATGTCGGTTGCAGACTGGGCGCCGATGGCAAGAAAGATGGCATCGTAGTCTTTTCTCAACTTCTCCATGGTGAAGTCCTTGCCAAGACGCCTGTTTGTAAAAATCTCGACACCCATCTTTTCGATTAGGCCGATCTCCTTGGCCAGTATATCACGCGGCAGGCGGTACGATGGGATACCGTAACGAAGCATGCCGCCCGGCTCATGATGGGCATCAAAGACCGTTACAGTGTGCCCGTCTTTTCGAAGATAAAATGCGGCGGAAAGCCCGGCCGGGCCGGCGCCTACAATTGCAACCCTCTTGCCTGAAGATTTGCCGGGGGTTGCGACATAAGGTTTGGGAGATTCAAGATCCTTATCCGCTATGTAGCGCTTTAGAAAACAGATGGAGACCGCATCATCCACACGCGCGCGCCGACACTCCGTCTCACAAGGCCTTGGACAAACCCGCCCCAGGCTTGCAGGAAAAGGCAGGTTTTCCTTGATGAGCTTGATCGCCTCTTTTTCCGTGCTCCTCGCCAGAAGCGAGATGAATCCGGGTATGTCAATTCCCGCAGGACACTCGACAGAACACGGTGCGCGGCAGTCGCCACAATGATCGGATAAGAGAAGCTCGACACACAATTTTCTGCTCTGAAGCACCTTTTCGCTGTGCGTTAAAACCTTCATGCCATCTGAAACGATTGTCGCACATGAGGGCACAAGGCGCGGCAGTCCCGGAACTTCGACAACGCAAATGAAGCAGGAGGCAAATGGTTTCAGTTCATCATGATGACAAAGCGTCGGGATTGTTATCCCGTTTCGCTTGGCAACCGTTAGGATCGTCTCTCCGGCACTGCATTCAACTTGTTTCCCGTTAAGCGTGATATTCATGTAAAACTCCTATTAATTCAGATCATCAAGGTGTCAACAATTGCGGCTTACAAAACTCCCTTGATTTACCATTATACAAATTTTCTATTGGGAAGATTAT
>Ga0315276_10000128_pt1 | contig 61722 bp, 57 predicted proteins | sample YL17G05_0_MG_FD_204542 | JGI IMG/M metagenome (GOLD analysis project Ga0315276, IMG submission 204542) | Sediment microbial communities from Yellowstone Lake, YNP, Wyoming, USA - YL17G05_0 | ecosystem: Environmental > Aquatic > Freshwater > Lake > Sediment | place: USA: Wyoming | collected...
CGATCCCTGATAAATGGCCATGGCCACCCTGTTGGTGTCGGACACCATTTTGTGTCCGACACCAACAGGGTGGAACAGAACTCGGCTTATAGACCTGCACTTCCCTTAAAAAGCCCGCCTTAATGCCTTGGCGGGCTTTTTAATTGAACCAAATGGGGTTTATATAAAAGTTAAGCAACTTTTAACAGCAATGTGACGATAACATGGATAGAATGGCAAGTTTATATAAGAGCCTCTTTAAGGCCTCCGCAAAAGACCATTTAGAGAAGATCAACGAATCAATAAAACCAGAGGATGGCGGAACGATTGTGTGTCCTTTCCCAGCATCTTCTCCGTATATTCAGCAAAATCAAGACATTGATATCGGCAGGGCTATTGTGACCCTTCGTGAGGGGGACGCCAAGGCCAGGGCGGCAACGGCGCGCCTCATCGGTGATCTGGCCTTTTTGAAAAGGCAGCAAATTCCAGAGGCGATATGGCCGCTCGCCGTGCTTCTCAAGATAGACGAGGACTCCGTCGTTCGCGGGGAGGCGGCTTGGGCCCTCTGGAAGCTTGATGATAAACGCGCCGGAGAGGCCCTGCTTCATGCACTTGCAAATGATCATGATCTTAATGTTCAGGAGAGAGCATCTCGCGCCTTGGGACTTCTTGGAGTACAGGAAGCCGTCCCATTAATGATTGCGCTGTTTTCGCTTGGCCGTTCGGTCCCCGCGAAACTCCGTGCTGCAATTGTGGCATCGCTTGGACTTCTGGTTGATAATCGGGCTGTAAAGATTCTTGCGAATGCAGCACTTGATTCAGAGCCGGTTGTCCGCTATGAAGCGGTCAAATCCCTAGGGCGCTATCTTTGCACATTCCCTTCAGAAACAGTTGAACAGTCATTTTCGCAAATCATCAATTCGATCAGCCCTTATCGGGAGAAGGTTCCTCAAATCCGACAGGCGGCAATCAGGGCGCTCAGATTTTGCCATGACAAGCGGGCAGCAGAGGCGGTTGCCGATGCTGCAGTTCATGATCCTGACGCGCCGACTCGTAGGCAGGCCATTGAAGCCCTTCTATGTTACGAAGGCCCGGCTGTTGAAGCGGCCCTGCTCGAGGCCATTGAGGATTCCAACTGGGATGCAAGGAAGGCGGCCGGCAGAGTTCTTTCTGAATCAGTCAGGCGCTCACGCATTTATAACGCCCCGCGCGTAAGCGAGGCGCTCTCTCGCATGGAAAGAATGTTTCCATCAGGATCCCGCGAATGGCGACTGGCTGCAGATGCCTTTGCGAGTCTGTGACCACATTGCTATCTGCATTTTCAAAGTTATTGAACTTTGATATTTCATGGTGCATAGTTCGCCTGCATTATGCGGCACTCCCTCAAGACCGGCTTCAGCTTTGGCCTGATCTCCGGAATCATTACCACAATCGGGCTGATTGTGGGATTGCATTCAGGGACCCATTCAAAATTTGTCATCATCGGAGGCATATTAACGATAGCGATTGCCGATGCATTTTCGGATGCGTTGGGCATCCACATCTCTGAAGAATCGGAAAATAAACATTCAATAAGAGAGATCTGGGAATCAACATTTTCAACATTTATTGCAAAATTCGTATTTGCAATGACATTTCTTGCCCCCATTCTTGTCTTTAAAAACCTTTCATTCGCCATTATAGCCAGCATTATTTGGGGTCTGTCTTGCATCGGTGTCTTCAGCTATTTTATGGCGAAGGAACAGCGTGTCAAACCATTGAAGGTTGTGATGGAGCACATTTTCATTGCTTTTATAGTGATTGTTTCTACACATTTCGTTGGCGATATTATCAGAACTGTTTTTAGCTAAATTATGATCCTGCCACTTTCAGGCAGAATAAAATTCAATCGAAATGAGCTTGCCGGCAGTTTTGGAGACATAGGCACCGATCTGCCGTTGATCATCGGTATGGTGCTTGCGTGTGGTCTGAATGGCGCAAATGCGCTTGTCATGTTTGGACTGATGCAGATCTTTACAGGCCTTGTCTACGGCATTCCCATGCCTGCCCAGCCTCTCAAGGCAATGGCCGTAATAATGATATCCCAAAAGTTGACCGGCAATCTTCTTTACGGTGCGGGGCTGGCCATCGGCGTCACGATGTTTGTTCTGACATTAAGCGGCCTCCTGGAATGGCTCGCAAGGGTCATTCCAAAGTGTGTCGTTCGGGGGATCCAATTTGGTCTTGGTGTCTCTCTTGCCACACTTGCACTTAAGGATTACGTGCGTGCAGATGGAAATTATGGTTATGTGCTGGCCGCGCTAAGCTTCATATTAATTATTATTCTCCGCACCAACAAAAAATATCCGCCGGCCTTGTTTGTCATAGCGCTCGGAATAATTTATGCGCTTTTATTCAAAATGGACTTGATGAAGCTCGGCGGCAGCTTCGGTATCGAGCCTCTTCATTTCAACGTCCCTCAATTGAAGGATATATTAACCGGTTTTTTCCTGTTGACGCTTCCTCAACTGCCGTTGTCGATTTCAAACTCCGTCATAGCTACAAAGCAAACGGTCAAAGACCTCTTTCCCGAATATCCAATCAGTGTGAAAAAAATAGGTTTGACATATTCCATCATGAATCTCGTCCATCCGTTTTTTAGCGGTATTCCAACCTGTCACGGCGCCGGCGGGCTTGCAGGGCATTATACGTTTGGGGGAAGGACCGGCGGATCGGTAATCATATATGGAACGATCTATCTTTTAATCGGCCTTTTTTTCGGGAGGGGATTTGGGGAGGTAGTCAAGGTCTTTCCGCTTCCCGTTCTGGGTGTGATACTTCTTTTCGAGGGGCTGGCGTTGATGTCGTTTATCAAAGATATAGCCGATTCCAAGAATGATCTCTTCGTCGCCTTGCTTGTTGCTGTTATTTCAATCTGTTTGCCCCAAGGGTATGTGGCGGGCCTGATAATAGGCAGTATGATCGTGTATGCGAAGATAGTTTTTTATAAACGAGGCGGTGCCGTTCCTGAGGAATGATTTTTTCAGGATGGACTCAATAGCATGTGTTTGATATACTTATATTTAGATTAGAGGGAAAATAATAAGGGGGGTGTAAAGAAGAAACATGGGGCGACATCGAAGCCGGAAGGCAAGGAGGATAATATGACGGTTAGTTTTAAAAAGGAAACTATGAAGGTGCCAAGCTTTAGCCCATTAGAAACAAAAAAGAAGACACCCCAGGGTAAAGCCTGGGGTTATTGGGGAAAAAAGAAGCCCGAAGAATTTGCAGGAAAAAAGGCACCAGCACCATTTGCTGAGAAAAAAAGATAAAGAAAAGGTCTGAGTGGGTAATACCTCACCCTACTATCGTAGGGTGAGGTATGTTTTTTAAGGAAGTGTAGCCGGTGTTGCCCTGCCTGATCCTAGGGAGAAAAAATCGTCTTTCAAGCCCACATTTGTTTTGATGTTGTTGAAGTCGTAATCCGTAACATTCCCGGAGAGATTTAAAATCCTCAGCTTCACCAACAGATGGTCTTGATTGAACAGGGTATCAAGGCTCTTGTATTGGGGTTTCTTGGCCCGCGGTTTCAAATGGAACGCTGTGAAACCGGACGGGATGTCATGAAACGCGCCTGACGACCCAACAACAAACTCCTTGGCCAGTTTTCCAAATCCGGAAAGAAAGGCGAGCGCCTCTTTGGGCACGGTATCTTCGGATACGGCATAGGTCTGAAGGCTTGCGGCGTCGCCGGGGGTGTAAATCCAAAGTGTTGTTCCGTCGGAAACATAGTGTTTTTCCTCAACACCCTTGTACTCGATGCGCAGCATCCCACCCTTTTTGAAATAAAATTTACCTTTCTTTGAAACTGTTTTATCGATAAGTGCGACATATGTCTGCTGGGTGAAATCCGCTGCGATGTCCGGGATTGATTGATAAACATCCTGCACGGCAGCGATTTGTCCGTTGAGTGAGGCGTCTTTTGCGCGTGCAGAAAATGAGAGAAGCAAAGAAGCAAAGAGGCAAGAAGCAAAGAAAAAAATTGAAAAAATCCCCCCCCACCCCCCTTTAAAAAAGGGGGGAAAGGGGGGATTTGAATTTTTGCAGTGTTTATATGTGTTCATCTGTGGTTCGTGATGGTTTAAGCGGTTTTATCAATGCCCTGCACCAACACTTCCCTTGGGCGGCTTCCGTCTGCCGGACCGACGATTCCCTCCGCCTCCATGCGCTCAATCATCCGCGCAGCACGATTATACCCGATGCGCAGGCGGCGCTGGATCATTGAAATAGATGCCTGTTTTGTTTCGGCTACAAGCGCCACGGCCTTGTCATACATTTCCTCGTCTATGTCGTCAAACTCTTCTCCGGCTCCTTCTGGTCCCTGAGGCGCTGTGAGGATGGACTCGTCATACATCGGCTGGCCCTGCTGTTTCAAATGGGCGACGATGCGGCTGATCTCCGGCTCTGTGACGTATGATCCGTGAATGCGGATAAGATTGCCTCCCGAAGGGGTCATAAACAGCATATCGCCGGCGCCAAGCAGCGTTTCAGCGCCGATTCCGTCAAGGATGGTGCGCGAATCATGTCTTGCGCTTGTCTTAAATGCGATACGTGCCGGAAAGTTTGCCTTGATTAGTCCTGTTATGACGTCAACTGACGGCCGCTGCGTTGCGAGGACCAAGTGAATGCCGGCAGCGCGCGCCATCTGGGCAAGCCTTGTAATAGTCTCTTCCATTTCCTGTGTCACTGTCATCATAAGGTCAGCCAGCTCATCAATGATGATCACGATGTAGGGCAGAACGCCGATGTGCGTGTTTGCCTCTTTATCCTGCTTTAAGAGTTCTGCAGCCTCTTCGGTCGAAATGATGGGTATCTCGTTGTTGCGAATCTTTTCGTTGTATCCGATGATATGTCGCGCTCCGCACGAGGAGAGCAGACGATATCTTCTTTCCATTTCACGCACTGCCCAGCGCAAGGCCAGAATCGTCTTTTTGGGTTTTGTCACCACGGGCAGAAGTAGATGCGGAATCCCGTCATAGCATGTGAGCTCCAGCATCTTGGGATCGACAAGGATGAAGCGGACATCCTCCGGCGTTGATTTGTAGAGAATGCTGACGATCATCGCATGTATTGCAATGCTCTTGCCGGAACCTGTCGCGCCCGCCACCAGAAGATGTGGCATCTTGGTCAGATCGGTAACCATGGGGCGACCGTCTGTGGAGGCGCCCAATGCGAACGAAAGCTTGGATGTTGATTTTTCAAACTGCGTGGAGGAGATGATGTCCTTGAGCCACACGATCTCCCGATCTCTGTTCGGGACTTCAACGCCGACCACCGCCTTGCCGGGGATGTGCGCAACTACGCGCACGCTTCTACCGCCCAATGCGAGGGCAAGGTCGTCTTCAAGATTGGTGATCTGGTTGATCTTGGTTCCGATGGCCGGCTCAAATTCATACATGGTGATGACCGGACCCGGATGGATAGCCGTGACATGCCCTTCGACTTCGAAGTCCAGCAATTTTTTCTCGAGGAAGAGCGACTGTTTTTTGAGGGCATCTTCATCGATTTTAATTTTCTGTCTTTCCGGCGCATCAAGAAGCGAAAGCGGCGGCGGTGCATAGCCCTCGCAGTTCATCTTGAGGAACTTGAGCTGTTCATCGCTCCTGCGGCGCGGTTTTATGTCCGCACGGGACAGAATTTTTGGGCCGTTGGCCTGATTTTGTTCATTCGGGGCCTTTAAAGCAGGTGGGGCGCTATTCTGTGCTGCAACTTGCCTGAGGGGCACAACTTTTGCCGATCGGATCTGTTCGATGTTAACGATTTCATTGGGTTTGGATATTGTCTGGGAATCAGTATCAGATTCAGTGCCTAGAATTTTGGATGTATCAAGTCCGCTTTCTGTTTCATCCCGCGTCAAAAGTCTCTTCGAAATTGAGATGATAACGCTGAAAAATGGCGGGATTTTCCTGGCGAACTTGGCAGTATAGGCCCATGCAGCTTTGGCAAGACGACTGCCGATGCGGGCAACCCATTTTGAAGAAATGTAAAGACCGTTTCCCATCGAGACAAGTGTGATGTGTGTCGCAAGCATGAAGAATAAAAGGGTTGTTGCAGACAAAACGAGCGCTGCCCCGGCACGATTGAGATAAGATACGAGGATCTCCCCGATTAGCCCCCCGATCATGCCGCCTCCGGCGATGGCATGGCCCCGGATATCAACGGTTTCAAAACACAAGTGGACAAGTCCCGCTGAGCAGATAAGCAGCAGTAAATATGATATGATTTCACGAAGCTTAAGCCTCAGTTTTTTCCCCACCAGCTGAAGCAGACTCATAAGACAAAACAATGCGGCAACCACATATGCGCTGATGCCAAAGATGGTAAGCAGAATATCGGCGGTGTAAGCCCCAACCAATCCCCCCATATTTTTGATATGTTTTATGTTTGATATGGAATTGAGGGCGGGATCCGCGGGATTATAGGAGATAAGGCAGATTACAACGTATACGGCCACTGCCAAAAACAGGACCGCCAACACTTCCTTGCCATAGTCGATCGGTTCTTTTCTCATTGCTTTTACTGCAGCTGGCATTTTCTCTCCTTTGAGTTCAAGCCCTGAAATTCAGCCACAGAATTTTTTTATTCTCTGTGTCTCCGTGGCGTTTTTTACCCTGTAATTAGCGATGAAAAAAGCTCCACCAGTTCGGGATCAAATTGCGATCCGGCGCCTTTTTTCAGCTCTGAAAGTGCCGCATCAAGCGAAAGCGGCGTGGGCCGGTATGGCTGGGGGGATATCATAGTGTCCCATGCCTCGGTGATTGCAACGATGCGGGCCCCCAACGGAATTTCGTTGTTTTTTCGTCCCTCTGGATATCCCTTTCCATCAAAATGTTCATGGTGGCTGTGCACGATTTCCATCTCCTGAGAGAGAAATGGCACCGAATCAATGATTTGTGATCCGAAGAGCGGATGCTGATGCAAAAACTCCATTTCCTCATGGGTGAGCTTTGTGGTCTTGTTTAGGATCTCAGCATCGATGGCAAGTTTGCCGATGTCGTGCAGGAGTCCGGCCCTGTGAATGATATGCGCCGTGCCGTTGGCCTGACCCACCTTTTCGGCAAGACGTTCCGCATAGAATGAGACGCGTTCCGAATGCGGCACAAGCTGTTTTTTTTGAAACGGTATTTCATTGATGAGTTTGAGTATTGATTGAAACGCAGTCCTCTCAGCCTCTTTGCCGATTTTCATCAGCTGGTCATGCATTTGCTCAATGAGCTGGCGGTTTTCCTTGAGCTCCCTTCCACATGCCCGAACATCACTGCCGGTGCAGATCGAGCCTTTCTTTTTCGATTCCGCCACGGCGGCGAGCGCAGCCCTGAGGATATCCTCTTTGGTTTCGACACCCTGACTCAGTGCCGAGATTCCTATGGATATCGTAATCTTAGTCTCCTCATGGATGTTTTTTACAACTGAAAGCGCTTCCATGAGCCTTTCGCCGACGCGTATGGCGGCAATCATATCTGATTCAGGGAGGATAATCGCAAAGGCATTGTCGCCGAAACGGGCCGGGATATCCACCTCCCTGATCGCTGCGCGGATAATGTTGGCCGTCTTTTCCAAAATTTTGTCGCCTTCGGTATGTCCATGGGTTTCATTAATGGCAGCGAAGTTTTTTATGTCCACCAGAATGAGCCCCAGAGGCCTACTGTACCGGCCGGCTTTCTTTGTCTCCTGATCCAATATTTCGTTGAAGTGATGGTGGTTATAAAGATGTGTTAGCTCATCGCGAATGGTTATATCTTTCAGATGATGTGCCGCCTTCTTGAGTTGTTCGTGGAGTTGCTGGCGTTCCCTCAGGTGGTGAACCGCCTGGATTAAGGGAAGATCCATGAGATCGCCTTTCGCAACCAGCTCGCGCCGCCCTGAAAGTAGATGGCGATATGTCTTTGCACGGTTTAAGTCCGGCACGACAAGAAGTGCAGGTGTATCGGGAAGTGTATTAAGCAGCGCCTCAAGCCTCTCTTTGGAAAGAAATGATGTGTCGATCATCACCATGTCCGCCGGTGTACGTGTGATTTCAGTTTCTTTTGAAGTGGTTGTTACCCGGATGCCCGGATAGACATGCGCCAAGGTGCCGGCACAAGCCTTTTCTATTGTCGCATCGTCGGCCAAAATGTGTATGTTTAAAACCTGTGTTGCAGCCATGATACCTCCATGGTGAAGACCCATTTTACCTATTTCGGAGGATAGTTTCAATGAGGAAAGCAAGAAAAGTGCGGATTTGGTCGGACAACTTTTTCTTGGCAGACGGAATTTGGCCGTGATAGGCATATTGGTATGAGAAAACTCCTTTTCATTTTTTTGGCACTTCAGGTCATTGGCGGTTGGCCTGCGGCAAATGCCTTCGATCAGGATGAAGAAATTCCGTGGCTGGCACTTGAAGGTCAGAAGCGTATCTTTGAGCGGCGCTACGATGATGCCACAGAGCTTTTTAGGCATGTTGAAAGGGACAATCCCAATGCGGCCTTGGGTTTTTTTGGTCAGATGGCGGTCTTGGAAGCGCGGATGTTGGAACGCGAGGATTTTCATCTCGAGAATGAGTTTATGGATATAGCTCGGAGGGGCGAGGCTGTTGTCGGCAAGGTTATGCAGTTCTATCACCCTTCCGATGTTGATCTTTTCTTCTGCGGCGGGCTCGTTGGCCTCGAGGGTTTTTTCAAGGCCCGAAAGGGACAGTGGTGGGGGGCATATACGAAAGGCAATCTTTCGCGCCAGATATTCACCTCCATAAAGAAGCGCAATCCCAATTTCATCGATGCCCTCTTTGGGCTTGGTATGTATGATTACTGGCGCTCTGTATTTACAAATGAAATAAAGTTTCTTCCTTTTTTTTCCGACAAGCGAAAGGAAGGCATAGAAATGGTGGAACGCGTTGCGAAGGAGGGGTTGTTTGCGCGCGAGCTGGCCCGCGTGAACCTTGGCATTATCTATCTTGAAGAGAGGCGCTATGCGGATGCGGCGCGCGTCCTTGAGGAATATTCAGGCCTCTATTCCCAAAATGTCATTTTGCACATCCTTTTGGGCCGGGTGCTGCTTGCGGACAAAAAATATGACCATGCAGTTGAGGAATTTGAAAAGATATTGGTCATTGATCCCGAGATTGCAAAGGCGCACTACTTTGTTGGGACAGCCCTCGCCCTTCAGGGGAAGAAAGAGCGATTTGCAGAGGCCACAGATCATCTAAACGGATTTCTCAAAATCGCAAAGGAGCGACTCTGGAGATCGTATGCCCTTTATTGGCTTGGCCTAATTCACGAGAAACAGGGTGACAATAAGGGGGCTGCTGGTTATTATACACAGGCAATTGAGCTGAATCGCGGACTTAAGAGCGCACAGGTGAAACTTCGGGCCCTTGGCGGGGGACTTTAAAAGATCAAAAATGAGGATTATTCATTGAAGACGGCAAGTGAGGATACCCTATGTCCATAACGATTGTGCAAAAAAGCAGTCTTTCCCGTGTTAGGCGCGGCGTCACAAAGGCGCTGGTGCTGGCCGGCGGCGCTGTGACGGGAGGTGCCTTTGAGGCTGGCGGGGTCAAGGCCCTAAATGACTATTTCACGAATTTCAACGTGACCAATTTCGATATCTATGTTGGCATCAGTTCCGGGAGCCTCATTGCCGCCCCGCTGGTTGCCGGACTTTCGCCTGAGACAATCCTCAAAACTTTTTACGGCACCTCGCATCACTTCACGAGAATGAGGGCTTGGCACTATTATCGGCTGAATATGCTGGAGTGGATTACAAGGCCCATCGGTTTTTTTAAAAGGGTTTTGGGCGCATCATTCGAATACCTGTTAAAAGGAGAGTTTGATATACCTTCCATTCTTTCTGCCCTGCCCACGGGATTATTTGATAACAAGGCACTCGAAACGTACTTTCGAAAGAACATTGAACGAAACAATCTGACAAACGATTTCAACCTGACACAGCGTCTGAGCGGCAAAAAACTTTACATCTGCGCCACAGGGCTTGACGATGCAAAGCTTGTCATCTTCGGGCCGGATGAAAAAAATGACGTGACGATCTCAAAGGCCATTCAGGCTTCAACTGCGATGCCGGGTTTTTACAAGCCCGTTAACATTGACGGCGTTGATTACGTTGACGGCGATGTCAGGGGAAGCGCCCCAATCGAAGTGGCGGTGAATAAAGGGGCGGATCTGATTGTCTGCTATAATCCATTCCGCCCGTATGATGTAAGCCAGTTGGATAAGTATGTAAGACAGAAACAGCACGAGGGATGGGATAAAAGCCGGCTGGCTGAAAAGGGATTCGCGGCGGTCATTGTCCAGATGTTCCGCGTCTTTTTACACACGCATTTCCACGTGGCGCTTGACCATTTCAGGCGCGATCCAAAATTCAAGGGCGATATTATCTTGATTGAGCCGCGCCCCGATGACATTGCCTTCTACGCACTCAACCCCCTCTATCTTTCAAATTGCGTCGAGGCGACCAGGCTCGGATTTGAATCGGTCCGCAACTCAATTGAGGAACGATATGAAGACATTAAAAGGATATTTGCCGCATACGGTATTTCGATGAGCAGGGAAAATGTTGAAAAGGAGTTTGAAAAAATCGCGAGTCCTGAGGCAAAAGAGGGCGAGATAAGGGCGACACTCGAAACGAAAAAAAGGAAATCAGCTTAATTTGGCTTGACCATGGAACAAAACGCATTTAATTTTGATATTCCGTTTGAAGAGGGTATTGCGCCAGAGCAGGAGCGCGAGCAGATTTCCAAGTCTTCAAAGAAATCTGCAAAACATGTCCTGGATGCAAAATCCTGCGCAAAAGAAGCGGCCATCGAAGCCAAGGACGAGGTTTATGCATCAATAGAGCCTCATGTCTTCACGGTGTCCGAACTTACCCATTCGATTCGTGATCTGCTCGAGCAGCAGTATGCGGATGTATGGTTGGTTGGCGAGGTGAGCAACTTTCGAAATCCGAACGCAAAGCATTATTATTTTTCACTCAAGGACGATTCAAGCCAGATCCATGCTGTGATCTTCGGCGGGCGGCAGAAACTTGCCTTCGAAATACAGGACGGATTGGAGCTTATCTGCCATGGTCGGATCACAGTCTACAACGTTAGGGGTGAATATCAGATCCTTATCGATTATTGTGAGCCCAAGGGGAAGGGCGCGCTTCAGCTTGCCTTCGAACAACTCAAGAAAAAGCTCGAGGCGGAGGGGCTCTTTGCCTCAGAGCGCAAGCGTAAAATCCCCTATCTGCCCCGAAAGATCGGTGTTGTTACATCTCCCACCGGCGCTGCAATCCGGGACATCATCCATGTGCTGACGAGACGATTTCCGACAATTGAGGTCTTGTTGATCCCGGTGCGTGTGCAGGGGGAGGGTGCAGCAGCGGAAATTAGCGATGCCATTGCAAAGATGAATGGCCGCGACGATATCGATGTGATAATCGTCGGTCGTGGCGGCGGATCGCTCGAAGATCTATGGGCCTTCAACGAGGAGGTCGTGGCGCGCGCAATTTTTGCGTCACGAATCCCCGTGATCAGCGCGGTCGGCCATGAAATCGACTATACCATCGCTGATTTTGTGGCAGATGTGAGGGCCCCCACGCCTTCTGCTGCAGCGGAGATTGCAGTGCCACGAAGGGCGGATTTGCAAGAACAGATTGCAGGCCTTAGGCGCCAGCTCTTTCTTGCCATCAAACAGGATTTGCAGACGAGGTGGTCCGAGGTGCAAAAATGCCGTGGCCGGATCGTTGATCCGTCACGCCGTTTTCCCGATCTTCACATGCGTGTGGATGGCTTGGCCCAGCATCTTAGATTCGCCATGACGGGAAGGATGGAAAGGACAGAACAGCAATTATTGAGGCTAAAGAGCAATTTAAAGCATCTGTCACCCTTTCACATCCTGGAAAAGGGATACGCAGTGATCACAAAGGCGGGCGCTTCTGAATCCATTAAGTCCTCGAAATCACTTGCTGAAGGCGTTTCCATCAACATCAGGTTTCATAAGGGGTCTGCGGCGGCAAAGGTCACAAAAATCATTGACGGCTAGCAATATTTTAGATGATAAGCACATTAATTTGCCACAGAGACACAGATAAATTGCTTTCTCTGTGTTCTCTGTGTCTCTGTGGTGAATAAAAAAGAGGTGTTTATGGCGGAAAGAACTTTTGAGCAATCACTTGAACAATTAGAAAAGGTGGTAAGACAGCTAGAACAGGGCGAGTTGCCGCTGGATCAGTCCATTGCCTCCTTTGAAAGCGGTGTCAAACTTGTGCGAGAATGCGAAAAAAAACTTCAGGAGGCCAAGGGTAAGATTGAACAATTGGTCAAAGATGAGTCTGGTGCGGCGAAGATCGAACCGTTTGAACCGAAGGAGTAGAAAAGGGCCGTGCAGCGCGACGGCGCATCCTCTGCTCGCTCATCTCTGCTCTATGGGTAATCTAGTGGAGTTGATTATAAGCCGAGTCGCTGTGCGAGGATCCGCCATCGCGCTGCACACTGGGTGACATGAATATGAGAGTTGAATCTTACCTCACAGAACGCAGGAAACTTGTTGAAGAAACACTGACGCAATCACTTGCAGATGACTCGATCCCCGTTACTCTCAGGAAGGCTATGGAATATAGCCTTCGCGCCGGTGGCAAGCGTCTGCGTCCTATTCTGGTGATCGCCGGTGCCGAAGCGGTGGGCGGATCTGCCGCATCGGTCGTGCCGATAGCCTCAGCCCTTGAGATGATCCATACATTCTCGCTCGTCCATGATGACCTGCCGGCGATGGATGATGATGATCTCAGGCGCGGTAAACCGACTAACCACAAGGTCTTCGGCGAGGCCACGGCGATCCTTGCGGGCGACGGCCTATTAGCCGAGGCCTTCTCGGTGCTATCAAGGGTGGCACACGATAGCGATCCGATGCTTATAATCGAAGTGATTCGTGATATTGCCGATGCCACCGGGGCAAGGGGAATGACGGGCGGTCAGCTAATTGACATGGAGTCCGTCGGGGCAAAGTTAGATGAAACAAGACTCACACATCTGCACAGTATGAAGACCGGCAGATTGATCACCGTCTCCGTCACAAGCGGTGCAAAATTCTGCAAGGCCCCCGCTTCCCAAGTCGAAGCCCTAAGGCGATACGGAGAATGCATAGGGCTTGCCTTTCAAATTGCGGATGACATCTTGGATATTGAAGGGAGCCAGGAGGAAATAGGTAAGGATGTGGGAAGCGACATGGCAAACAATAAGGCGACTTATCCAGCCATTATTGGCCTTGAGGCTTCAAGACAAAAAGCAAGAATGCTTGTTGACCGTGCCGTTACCGCACTTTCCATATTTGATGAGCGTGCAGATCCATTAAGGGAAATTGCAAGATATACAATTGAAAGGAGAAAGTAGAATTCTAATATCTAAATTCGAATATCTAAATCCTAAACAATTTCAAAATTCAAAATTCAAATGTTCCAAACAGCAGGTTTCGGATTTTGGTAATTTGAATTTTGGATTTGTTTAGAATTTCGATATTCGGATTTCGAATTTTTTTATGAAACACTATCTTCAGGAAATTGATGTGGCGACCTCAAGGCCGATTGAGTTTGTCGATGTGACGGCTCGGGTGCGTGCGGTTGTGGCCTCAAGCGGCATCACAAACGGTCTGGTAAGCGTCTTTTCCAACCACACGACGACGGGCATTAGAATTAATGAACACTGCTCGCGCCTGCAAAAGGATATGGAGATTCTACTGAGCGAGGTGGTGCCGGCAGAGCGGCCCTATCGTCATAATGAAACGACAATTGACGGGCGGGGCAATGCCCATAGTCATCTCATGTCTTTGCTGATTGGGGTTTCAGAAACGGTTCCCTTAACGGAGGGTCATCTCCGTTTGGGGACATGGCAGTCGATCTTTTTTGTTGAGCTTGACGGACCGCGCCGTAAGAGAAGTGTGACGGTGTCTGTTGTTGGAGAATAAAAAGGTGCCACAGAGGCAAAAAGAATTTTCTCGTGGGATCGTGAGATCGCAAAAAATAGAAATCTCACAACGTCAATATTTTACAAGCTCTGTATTTTAGGAAATTTATGAATAGTGAAGAAATAAAAGGATTCTTTGCGGATGAAGAGTCGCTTGATCTCGAACAATACGTGATTGAGACGTATTGGTTTGAGACATCAAGTGAGCCTGATCTGGCTGCAGCATCGTTATGCCGTGAACAGAGCACCGCACAGTGGCAGTGTGAGGGCGGCACGGAAGATCTGCGCCATCGCTTTGCCGCGAAGGTAATCGGCCTTGACATGCTTGATGTCTCCCAGCGACCTGCTTTTGAATCCCCTTTTAATACCGGCGAGAAATTTTACCGTTGTCGCGTGAGAATTGCCCATCCGCACCACAATTTCGGGCCGAAGATACCCAATCTCCTGACAGCTACGTGCGGCGAAGGGACTTTTTTCACCAGCAATATAACCGCGATCAAACTAATTGATCTCACATTTCCGAAAACGTATCTAGATGCCTTCGATGGACCAGAGTTTGGCATCGATGAGTTGCGAAGACTGACTGGAGTTCATGATCGCCCGATCTTTATGGGTGTTGTCAAACCCAACATCGGTTTGGATCCAAAAGATTTTGCGGAGCTGGCTTATCAGAGCTGGCTTGGGGGTCTTAACGTGGCCAAGGACGATGAGATGCAGGCCGACAGTCCTATTTCGCCGCTGGCCAAGCGTCTGCGTCTGCTAAAGATCAAACGGATTGAGGCGGAGCAAAAGACCGGCGAGCCAAAGATCTTTCTGGCAAACATTACCGATGAGGTGGATCGTTTGATCGAATTACATGATGTTGCGGTGCAAAACGGGGCTGGGGCTGTGATGATCAACGCCATGACTATGGGTCTTTCAGCCATCAGGATGCTCAGAAAATATGCGCAGGTTCCGATCGTCGGGCATTTTGATTTCATTGCGCCGTTTTCACGGATACCGTTTTTTGGTGTCTCCTCGGTCGTGATTACAAAGCTTCAGCGGATGGCGGGCTGTGATGCCATCATCATGCCGGGTTTTAATTCCCGTATGATGACTGAAGATGAGGAAGTTTATGCAAATGTCGATGCCTGCCTTAAACCATTGGGATCGTTAAGGCGCATCCTTCCAGTTCCGGGTGGAAGCGACTGGGCGGGCACTCTCCCGATTGTATATGAGAAGCTAAGGACCATCGATTTCGGCTTCATCCCGGGACGTGGCGTGTTTGGTCATCCCATGGGGCCCTCTGCAGGTGCAAAGAGTTTGCTTCAGGCCTGGGAGGCGATAATCCAGCGCATACCGCTTGCAGATTATGCAAGAGAATGTGTGGAGCTTCGGGAAGCCATTAATGCCTTTGGTCATGGAAAGGTGCCAGAAGTTAGTGATCGTGAGACAGCGCCGACGACAGGTTCTTCTATAGGGCATTTTGTGTCGATTGCAGACAATTCATAGCGGCTTTCCATCATTTACATATGGGTGGGATATGAAACATTTCTTTAGTTTTCTTTCCTGTATAGCCGTTCTTGTTTTTGCGGCAGATGCCGTGGCAAAGAAGCCAACAAATATTACAAAAGAGTTCGAGCTTCTCTATCCTCCTGCCGTCGACCATCGCGGCCTTGAAAATCCCATTGAATCACTCGATCTTTCAAAGATGAAAAGCTATGCGGTCATACTCAAGGGCGGGATTCCTGCTGAACGCGCGGCGTTTTACATCGGCTGGGAAGACTATGACTATAGGGGAGCAACCATTGACGGCGATGAAATAAAGACGCGTCGGGGTCCCATATACACCTTTTTGCAGCCCGGCGATGTCATGGCCGTTGTGAATGCCGATCATTTGGGGAGGACCCTTTATATAAAAATGATTTCAGCGGACATCTATATCCCCGAAAACCGCAGTCAGGAAAAACGCCACTCGCGCGTCACTGTAATGCTTGGCTTAAAACTGCCAAAGGATGTTTACAAGGACGACAATGTGCAAAAAGCCGTTGAGATTTTGGGCGAGTGGCTAAGGCCGTTTAAGGATATTGATGATGCGAAGACCTTCGGGGCAAAACTTGCGAAAGAAAATGGCGACAAAGCAGAAACAAAAGATGATTTTCAAGTGACAAAAGACGACACGGAAGCAGAAAAAAACGAAGTGGTAAAAAAGAGCCCAAAGATGAGGGCACCGCAACGACGCGACAGATGAAAACTTAAAACTCAAAGTGCAAAATGCAAAACTAAAATGTAAAATTCAAAACGTTTTGAGTTTTGACTTTTGGTTTTGCGCTTTGAGTTTTGCATTTTGAGCTTTGGAGGGGGTATGGAAAAAAGTTTGACGGCCGTTGAGGTTGTGGGGCTTGCCATCGCCAAGGAGCGGGAGGCGCAGGACCTTTACACAAGGATGTCCTCGGAGATGAAAAATCCGCTGGTGAGGGAGAAATTTTTGTCGCTTGGTCGTGAAGAGCGCCGACACGAAGAGATCCTCTCCGGCATGTATTTAAAGATGACCGGTGAAGAACGTTCCCCTAAAATTAGTTTCAGTGGCAAGTTGTCAAAAGCCAATTTCCCGGGACCAAATGCAACTTTCGAGGATCTCCTTCTTTTTGCCATCGATCGGGAAAAGGATTCGCAGCGTCTCTATCTTGAGGGAGTAAGTGTTGCCACTGACGAAAGCGGAAGGCGGACATTCAGGTATCTTGCGGACTTCGAGAGGGGACATGAGATGATCCTCAAGACGGAACTGGAAAATTACCGGCGGGACAAAAACTGGTATGCCGAGTGCCCCGATATAATGCTCGTCGGCCCGTAAACTTTGGTCTTGCGTCCTAAGTCGTTAGTCCGAAGTCAACAAGCCCACATCGGACTTCGGACTGGTAACTTTGGAGTTGATTAGAACGAGTAGAGAGTAACCTGCCGCTTTATTACTTCAAAAATTCATCAAGAATCTGCTTGAGTGTCGGATCGCCGATTTCTTCAAGCTCATAGCGCACCCGAAGTGCAGGCTTGTCGATCTTGATAACTCTTCTGATATCAATTGGGCTTCCCACAAGCACAAGGTCAGCAGGTGTTGCCTTAATCGTCGCCTCCAGATCTTTGAGCTGATCCTTATAATATCCGAGCGCAGGTATGAGTTTTCCAAGATGTGGATATTTTGTATATGCATCTTCTATCGACCCCACGGCATAAGGCTTGGGATCAACGATCTCCGCAGCGTCGCATTCATCCGCGCAGACCATGCCGGCGCCGTAGCTCATCCCGCCGTGCGTGAGCGTTGGACCGTCCTCGATCACCAAGACCCGCTTTCCCTTTACTGCTTCCGGATCGTCGACTGTCACCTGCGAATCACCCTTGATAACCTTGGCGCGCGGATTAAAGTGTTTGATGTTTTCCCAAACGATATTAAGCTGTTCGGCAGAGGCCTCCTGATATTTGTTTATAATCAATACATCTGCAGTAAGGAAGTTGACCTCGCCCGGGTAGTAGGTGCGTTCATGACCTGCGCGCAACGGATCGAGCACCGTTATTTCAAGGTCCGGCTCCACAAACGGCATATCATTGTTGCCGCCATCCCAAATAATCACATCAGCCTCTTTTTCTGCATGTCGGACGATGGCTTCATAATCGATGCCTGCATAGACAACCATGCCGCGGTCAATGTAAGGTTCATACTCTTCGCGCTCCTCAATGGTGCATTGATGACGGTCGAGATCTTCATAGGATGCAAAGCGCTGTACGGACTGCTCAGCCAAATCGCCGTAAGGCATGGGATGGCGTATCGCAACCACCTTTTTGCCGAGTTCCTTGAGAATCGTGACGAGTTTCCTTGATGTCTGGCTCTTGCCGCATCCTGTCCTTATTGCGCACACCGAGATGACCGGGCATTTTGCCTTAATTTGTGTTTTTTCAGGAGAGAGGAGCATGAAGTTGGCGCCCGCAGCCAGCACCTGTGAACCCTTTTGCATGACATATTCATGTGAAACATCGCTGTACGAAAACACTACAAGATCCACGGAGTGTTTCTTGATCAGGTTCGAAAGCTCCGTTTCTGGCTGGATGGGAATGCCTTTGCGATAAAGGTCACCTGACAATGTGGGGGGGTATTTGCGTCCCTCAATCTTGGGTATCTGGGTGGCAGTGAATGCGACGACCTCGTATTCGGGATTGGTGCGGAAATAGGTGTTGAAATTGTGAAAATCGCGGCCTGCAGCACCCATAATGATGACGCGTTGCCTTGCCATAAAACCTCCGCAGATCGCGGATCGCAGATAGCCAATCGCATAATTACATACGATAAGCGATTAGCGATTAGCGATTAGCGATTAGCTTTTTATAAAGCTCCAGATACTCTTTTGCAGAACGATCCCAAGAGAAATCCTCTACCATAGCATTCGCGACCAGTTTCTTCCACGCCTTGGGTTGTTTGTAAACACCCATCGCTTTATCAACTGTGGTCAAGAAGTCTTGCGCCTTGTATTCGATGAATTTGAACCCGTTGCCCTTGCCACTCTTTGGATCGAATTGGGTTATTGAATCATCGAGTCCGCCGGTTGCTCTGACAATAGGTATCGTGCCGTATTTCATGCTTATCATCTGGTTGAGTCCGCATGGTTCATAATGCGACGGCATGAGGAAGAAATCTGATCCCGCCTCGATCAAATGAGCCAAGGTATTGTCAAAGGCCAGTGCCAACCCCATCGCCTTGGGATAGCGTTGTGCCAGCTGTTTTAGCATCTGATGATACTTTGCCTCACCGGTTCCCAGAATTACAAGCTGGATATCCGCTTCCATGAGGGATGGTAATGCCTGCTCCAGAAGATCGAATCCCTTCTGAACGGTAAGACGTGAGATGATGCCGAAAATGGGGACATCGGAACGCACCGGCAGTTTGAAGTGGCTTTGCAATTTTAGCCGGCAGACTGCCTTTCCCGAAAGGTCGCTGGATGTGAAAGCCTTGGGTAGGAGCTCATCATTCGCCGGATTCCAGTCAGCATAGTCAATGCCGTTGAGGATGCCGTAGAGATCTTTTGAGCGCTGCTCGAGCGCGCTTTCAAGGCCGCAGCCGAATTCATCAGTCAGTATTTCCTCGGCATATTTTTTGCTGACTGTTGTGATTGCATCTGCGTAGACGATTCCACCCTTGAGGAAATTGATCTTGCCGTAGAATTCTAGTTTGTCGAAAGTGAAGTACTCCCATCCGAGACCGACAAGCGGCATATCGAGATGCCAGAAGACACCCTGATAACCGAGGTTGTGGATGGTGAGAATCGTTTTGATCTTGGAAAGTTTTTTATGTTCCCTGTACAGCGTTTTGAGATAGACGGGAATGAGTGCCGATTGCCAGTCGTGGCAGTGGACAACATCATAGTCGCGATTTAGCATCTCAATTAATGCAATTGAGGCCTTTGAAAAGAAGACAAATCGTTCGGCATTGTCAGGATAATCGCCGTCTACCGTCTGGTAGAGCTCCTCGCGGTCGAAGTATTTGGGTTGTTGGATGAAATATGCGTCATAGTTTTGCGCGACCTTGAGGGTGTATATTTCGCCGGTCACTTCTTTTGTTCCGACCATCACCTTTACCGATTTCTTGAGAGGCTTGATCCCAAATTTCTTGGTAGAAATGTTTCGGTAAAAGGGCATGATGATTGAAACCGATGCCCCCGCCTTTGCCAGCGCACGTGGCAGCGTACCCGCAACATCCGCGAGTCCGCCTGTTTTGGCAAACGGAACGGCTTCAGGTGAAATCATTGCGATATTCATGTGCCCCCCAATTTTAGTGACTAGTGATTAGTGACTAGTGATTAGTGATTAGTCTTCAAGCGAAAATTCTAACCTTATTTGGCAGTTACCAATCACCAATCACAAATCACCAGTCACTGATTTATGAAATTTCAAGTTCACGCAGGAACTGTGCTGACACCTCAGGTGCCGTCGGATTGATATAGAATCCGGATCCGCGCTCAAATCCTGCAAGTCTCGTGATGCGCGGCGTGATTTCTATGTGCCAGTGATAATAGGTAAGATCCGGCATCACCACAGGCGATGAATGCATCATGAAGTTGTAAGGCGGATCGTTGAGGGCCTTATCGAGTTTTTTGAGCGTTTTCTGAAAGAGAGCGGCAAGATTCTGGATCTCGTGTTTTGTTGCATCTTCGAAGTGGGCGTCATGCCTCTTCGGCAGTATCCACATCTCAAACGGAAAGCGCGGCGCGAACGGACATATGGAGATGAAATCCTCGTTTTCCAAAACAATGCGTTTTTGGTCCTCGATTTCCTGCGCGACTATATCACAGTATAGGCATCGCTCTTTGTAATCATAATATTCCTTGGAGCCGGCAAGCTCCTCGATCACGGCCTTCGGTATGATTGGCAATGCGATGAGTTGCGAATGAGAATGTTCAAGGCTTGCGCCGGCTCGGTAGCCATGGTTTTTGAAGATCAGGATGTAGCGAAACCGCTTGTCCTTTTTGAGATCCATTGTCCGATCACGATAGGACCAGAGAACGTCCTGAAACTCGGTTTCGGAAAGATTGGAAAGCACTGCAGCGTGATTAGGACTTTCGATGATGACCTCATGGGCGCCAATGCCGTTCATCATGTCGTAGACACCGTCGCCGCGGCGGTTCAAATTCCCTTCAATCATGAGTGCCGGAAACTTGTTGGGAACCACGCGAAGGGTCCATCCGGAGCTGTTGGGTCCGCCTCCCTGTGGACGATAGGCCAAAACCTCGGGCGGCGTTAAATGTTCATTGCCGTAGTCGAATGGGCAAAATTTTGGTTTTGAATCCTCCGGCCTTGCAGGTTCTTCCTCTTTTTTCAGATCCGTCGGGCGCTGTGAACGTTCTGTGGAAATAATCACCCATCGGCCGACAATTGGATCTTTCCTGAGCTCCGGCATAAGGAATTCCTCCTTAATATTCTCTACGATATAATTTTTGAAATCTACAATGATTCAAGTGAAATGCAAACCGAAAAGTCAACCCTGTCATTTTTCCCCCAATTGGGTTTCCAGCTTATATAAATCGTGGATCCCTGATAAAGACGATCGAATCCTGTTTCTGATTGTGAGACCGTTTCAATCGGCCAGAACATCAATCTTGCATGCGGTTCCATTTTGATGCGCACCCTGAATTTAAATGCCTCATCAATAAGTGAGATATCCTCCGCTTCGGCAATCGTATCGCGGGCGTCCATAAGGATCTTTCCCGGCAATACATTCCCCCATTTGTAATAACGGCTTTGATCATGACCGGCTAGCAGTGTAAAATTGATCTCCGTTGCAAACAAGAGTGGTGGCAAATTGTCTGCATAACGATACAAGGTGTAATTGGTTGTAATCGACCGGCTATCGGCGACACGGTATTCCTTTTTGATTTTCAGCGTCTTTGCCTGTGGGAGCGTGGCATCACATTCCAACTCAACAGTTGCGCTCTTTTCGGAAGAGAGATGCCTTGTAAGCCCATAGCTTTTTGCCCCAAAGTCAAATAACTCTTCATGACGGTTCATCATCAGGTCCTGCCAGTTGACAGATTCCGGCAGTATATGATCGAGAAAAGAATAACGGGGATGACGGTCATAAACCAAATATTGTCCCATTTCCCTGATATCTTTTCCTATTTCATGGATTGAGGGAACGTTATTTGCTTTTTGATTGCGGGTGGTTTCTTCCGGCGGGCGATGATACGCCTCGTAACGTCTTGCAAGCGTGTTTTGCAGGTTAAACAATGCAGGACGATAGGAGAATTCGCACATGGCCCCGCCAAGTTTTGGAGAAATCATGGCCTGAAGGGTCGGGGTTGTGATAAGAACATCATCTGCCTTATCGCGGTCGATATCCGAAATGCGCAGATGGATATAAGATCTGTCACCGTATGCCTTGTGGTCAATAATGGATTCGGCCTTGAGAAGGTTGCTGTATAGGGCGTGGCGCAGGTGGCTAAGATAGAGTCCGCCGAAAAGCCCATGCCAGTAAGCGCAGTTGCACTGGGCGCGATAGAGCGCTGCGCGGGCATCGGGAATCGTGGTGCCTTTTGCCTCCAATGCATCAATGCGGTCAGAGACGTAGAGCATCTTTTTGTGGATCAGATTGCTTTCGGGATATTTGGAAAGGAAGTTGTCAAAAAAACCGCCGCGCAGAAAGGGTGCTGCAAGTTCCCAGAGACCGGATTCGCGAAGTATTTTTTTGACCTGATCGTATCTGAAGATTGCATCGGCGGGCATGGCCCATTCGAGCATCTCTTGGTATGATGCGGTAGGCAGATAAATGGTCTTGGACGGGGATTTTTGCTTCATGAATTCGGAGAATGTAACGGTAACGATGCGGTCCTTGTTTTCAGAGAGGGCCTTGAAAAAGTTGTCTAGCCAACCTTTCTGTATAACCCATTCGTGTGTACCCGGCCAAACACCGAACTTCTCGCCGTCGTCACCATAGGTGATGCCGACGCCGGGGGCTGCCTGCCCGAGCGATAGCAAATGCATGATAACCTCATCGACTTGTCTGAAGGGGATCATGTAGCGCAGGCGCTGGTCGCTGGGGAAGATAGCAAGGATTTTCCCGGCACGCTCTGTCAGATAATAATTAAGAAGGGTCGGATCTGTTATGCCGGCATGACGAAAATGTTCGTCATCAAGGATGGTATAAGACATCCCCGCATCCGGCAAAAGCGAGGCAAGGGATGGTTCCCAGACCCGCTCTGCAAGCCACATTCCTTGCGGCGTGCAGCCCGCGATTTTCTGCCAGAATTCCTGCATCATCTTGATTTGTCCCATGGCATCGCCGGATTTGAGGATCGGGAGAACAGGTTCGTAATATCCGCCTCCCATGATTTCCATCTGGCCGCGCTTGACCATGCGTACAAGTGTAGGGATGTAATTTGGTTCCCTTTCCAGTGCCCAGTCTAGAAGAGGACCGGAATGATGCAGCGAAATTTTGACATCAGGGTATTTTTCAAGGATTGTGAGCAGCGGCCAGTAGCACTGCTTGAATGCCTGAGCAAAGACATGGTCAAAATTGCCCACAGGCTGGTGATGATGGATGCCCAAAAGCAGATAGAGCGGCTCTGCCATAAAACCCCCAAAAAAGTGTTTAAGTGTTTGAGTGTTTAAGTGTATAAGTCAAAATGACTCAAACACTTCTACACTTCTGCACTTCTACACTTATCAAACCGTCCACATCTTCAATTCATACGTCTCGTCGGGGACTTCGAAGTGGATGTGTGAATAGCGTCGCACTTCGATGCCGTGACGAACAATTGTAATTACAAATGTCAGGGACTCCCCTGTCTTGTAACCGAGTTCTGAAAACGGGCAGCACATTTCAAATACGCTGCCGATTGCGAATTGAATAGGATATTCGCCGCCGTGGAATCCTTCTTCCGGTTCATCGCATGCAATAATCCGATAGGCATTCTCTTGCTGATAAAGACGCAGCTTATATTGGATCTTTTCATTGTGGATGTAGAAGACGATTTCTTCTCCTTCGCGCAGGACAAAACCCTTCTCCCGGTCAAGTGGGTCGATGCGCAGGAAAAAGGCTTCTAGATTAAATCCGAAATAGATGGTTTCAAAGAGTTCCTCCGTCTGACCCATGGTCCCGCCGAAGCGGTGGACGTTGATGCGGCTTGCATTGATCCATTCGAAAAATGAGGATGTCGCACCGTCAATTAAAGGATAAATAAATGCAGGCGGGGTGATGATGGATGGCTCGCGCTCCTCAAAGCGGTAGATTGGGTTGAATAGAAAGAGCGGAATATCGCGCTTGAGAACCGTAAAGGCATTTTTGAGATGTGTCCTGAATATCCTGTCAAAGTCACTCTTGAAGGCGCTTGCAAAATCGTCATCAAACCACCAGAACCAGTCACTGCCGCAGGCGGCGGCAAACGAATCTATGGCCTTGCGCCTTGCAGGATCGGTGACATCTGCAAACGGTGTTATCAAGCTTCCCAGTTCATCTTGCGTCTTTTTGATATAACTCCATCCCTGATTTTTTTGTGATTTTCCGATCCAGATGCCGTAGTTTGCGTTAATCCACGAACCGGAATGCAGTTTCGTTATGGTGGTCTGGGGCGGATTTTTTTCGATAAATTTGCCGATCGAAGTTGTAGATATTTTTTCCTCTTCGATTCTTTGGAAGAGTTGAGTCAAAAAAGGTTTTCCGCCCTCCGGGTAGTGTTCCCACGGGTTTTCGCCATCCAGAATAATCGTGATAAGATGTTCCTGATCTGCGGAACATTCCTTGGCTATTGATTTGATGCGCTTTATGAAATCGTTAACCGCATCCTCCTGTCGCATGCGGTAGTAGGAGAAACTGATAAGATCCGAGAGCTCTCGATCACGAAATACAATAGATAACTGCTTGCCATTGTGCTCTGCGAGGTAAGGTTTATAAAGAATTTCAGCCCTCTCTCCTTTGATGCCCGATGACATGAGTATGCCTTCATCGGTTGCAATCCATGAGACTTCGGCCTCTGAAAGGATTGGAATGATTTCGGGGCAGACGGATCCTTCTGCCGGCCACATACCGTGCGGCCGCTCACCTGTTAGTTCCTGCATGAAGGCAACAGCCTTGCCCACCTGATAGCGGGCAAGCGCCGGTGTTGTCATGCGTGGAGGCAGCGGCGCCTTCTTCATCGCGCGCCGGGCAATATCGGTGTCAATGAGCAACGGAAGAATCGGGTGGAAAAAGGGTGTTGTTGAAAGCTCGATATTATTGCTTTTGACCACGCGCTTGATGGTGTCGAGCAGGGATCTTAAAATTTTGTTTTGCGCCTCAAGGACGAATCGCTTGTCGTCTTCCGTAAAATGTCCTCCGCGTGAGAGCATCTCGGATATCTGCGGGATCTCTTCTCTGGCCTTAAAGCCAAACCATGTAAGGTTGTAGAAGACCTGTAGATCAAGATAATCCTGTGTGGAGAAAAAGCGGATCGCCTCATCTATATCTATTGTCTCCGCATCCAGCCCCCGCCGCTCCATCAGTTTCCAGTAGTTGGAATAAGGCCTGATCATCTGATCGTGGTTGGCCATAAAGAAATGGCGCAGCAGAAAACCCTTCTGTTGGGGATTTAGAGAGTCCGCCGGTATTTTCGTGTTCTCAAGGAATGCATCACTCTTGCCCTCTTCGACATATTCCTTAAGCTGGAGCAGAAGCGACGGCACAAAGTTGATTGTAACCCCGATATTGGGGAGGGATTCATGCAGTCGCACCATGTCATAATAGGAGTGTATGCCATGCAGGCGGACCCACGGCATGGTGTTATCACCGCTTAGCATATCGCGATAGTAGGGCTGATGCATGTGCCACAAGAAGGCAACTTTACAGTGCTGCATAGGGACCGTTTATCCTCCTTTTTGAAAACGCGTGAAGTTTATAATTATCCTGTTGGGAAAGAAAAGACAAGAGTTCGGATAATCATCGTTCAGGATGTATGATGGCCCGTTTGGGGATCACCACGATACCATCCGTGGAGACCGTGAATCGGCTACGGTCCTTTTCGAGATCATAGCCGATAACCGTGTGGGGCGGTATATCCACTTCCTTGTCGATGATCGCCCTCCTGATCTTCGAGTGGCGGCCGACATTGACATCATCAAAGAGAATCGATTCGTCTACTTGCGAATAGCTGTTTATACGGACATTAGGCGAGAGGATGGAGCGATTGATCCGGCCGCCGCTGATAATCACGCCGTCGCACACCAGCGAATCGGTTGCCATGCCGATACGGTCAGATTCTTCGTCGGCGAAGACAAATTTTGCGGGAGGATTTATATCGCGCGCGGTGTGGATGGGCCATCGGTTGTTGTATAGATTAAAGATCGGGGAGACGGAGACCAGATCCATAGATGCCTGCCAGTACTGATCGATACTCCCCACATCGCGCCAGTAGGCCCTTTCACGCTCGGTTGTGCCCGAAACACGGTTATCGAAGAAATTGTACACTATTACCTTCGCCTGCTTGAAAAGCGAAGGTATGATGTTTTCCCCAAAATCGTGCTCGGAGTCATCGCGTTTTGCATCTTCACGGACGGCTTCATTTAAGATGCGCGCCTTGAAAATGTAATTACCCATGGAGCAGAGGGCCTTTTTGGGGCATCCCGGCATTGATTTTGGGTGAGCCGGCTTTTCCTGAAAATCAATCATCCGCCAGTTGTTGTCGACTGTGATTACGCCATATGCAGAGGCAACTTCAATAGGCTGTGGTATTGCGGCGACTGTTACATCTGCGTCATGCTCTTCATGAAACAACTCCATCTGTCTTACATCCATTCGGTAGATGTGATCTCCGCCGAAGATGCACACGGTGTCCGCCTGCATATTTTCGATGTGATGTAGGTTTTGAAAAACGGCGTCTGCACTGCCTTTGTACCATGAATTTCCGGTGCGCATCTGCGCGGGCACTGCATCGATAAACTGGCCGAGGATTGGGGGCAGATGCCAGCCCTGTTTTAAGTGGCGCAGAAGCGAGTCCGCCTTGAACTGTGTTAAGACTTTTATGCGCGTTCTTCCTGAATTGATGAAATTGGATAAGGCAAAATCGATGATGCGATAGTGACCGCCGAAGGGCACGGCCGGCTTGGCGCGTTCATTTGTTAGGGGTCTTAGCCTTTCTCCCTGACCGCCAGCTAAGATAATGGCAAGACTGTTTGGCATAAAAACCTAATTCTGTGAAAAACATAGTAAATTGGGCTTGCATTGGCAATAAAAAAATCGCACCTAAAAACAAAAAAGGCCGCAACTTTTTGGCTTATGCTCCGATAATGAGGGTGGACCCTGGCGGGGTTTCGTGATAGGGATTTTAAGTGTATGAAAGGGGTGGGTTATGGAACCGATAACAACTACGATTCTAATAATTGCGGCAGCATCTGCACTGGGCCTCACTGCCACTGGCTGTGTGAGTAATGATACATCTCAGGACGACCATCGCCGCAGGGATGCCGGCGATGCAGATGGCCCCCCTCCTGACGGTCCACAATCAATTGATGCAGGAGATGCATCCGCCGTGGATGGCAATGGCGTCGATATGGCCTGTGTGCAACCGCGAAACGGCATCAATGATGACTACGCAAAAACGATATTTAGCCCCCTCTGCGTTGCAGAAGATCTCGATATTATTGGCGAAAAGATCTTCGGAGTCTCTGGTTACCCGCTCAACAAGGTCTTTGCATGTCAGATCCACTCAGATCCCATGGAAACAACTATCTGCACAGGGGCATTTTCGATTGATACGGCCTCCCAACCACTCGATGGCGGCGCGCCATCACCAAACAAGCCGCAACAATTGGTTGATTTGGGCGACGGGCAATTACTGGTGACGTATAAGACGGAAGGTAGCCATCCCAACAACTTTGTCGTTATTGATAATTCTACATACGCACTCATCCAGCACATCGCATTAGGGGCAATGCAATACATGAACGGGAGCAGCGTGATTACGGTCATGCCGCGCCCATCCGACGCGCCGGTATTCCTGAATGATCATCTATTCATTGCGACTGAAAATTACAACGCGGACACCCAAAAATATGAACGTGGAACCGTAGTTGTCATCAAAAGGGACGAGCTCGATCCGAATAAGTTTGACCTTGAAAATGTCTCGCTCTTTTTTACCAATGGAAGGAATCCGACTGCAATTGCTGCAAAAGATGACCATACCATTGTTATTCTGAATGCGAATGGGCCAGCCAGCACCATACCGACACCAGCGGGTCCGGGGGAGGTCCCCGGTGCGAGCATCGATGTCGTGGATGTCTCACAACCGGCAAATCCTGTTTTTTTGCACAACATCCCGATCGGGGATGTCGAATTGAAGAAATTGCCTAATCTTGCGCTGACTGCGGACAAGACAATGGCCATTGTCGGAAGCGACACCTTGCCCCGCACGATTTACAAAGTTGATCTTTCGGGACAAAATCCTCTCCAGTCCGCAAAACTTCTGAACACAGCAGGCTCCATTATTGTATCGATAGCTATCTCCCAGGGGGCGCCGCAGAAGGCGCTTGTAAGTTTGTCTGACGGGAATCTCTATGTGGTTGATTTGGAAGCGATGGCGGATGTCGGCGCGGGTGTTTATCTGGGCAGATCCCCCGGCCCCTCGGCGATCTCATCTGACGGCAGGTATCTCTATCAAAGTGTTCTGCAGGCAAATTGCGAGGAGTTCCCTGAATTCAGAATCATTGCCATCGATACGACAACGGCACTGCCGTAAAAACCTTGCACAAAGGCTTCTCACACTCCGTTTGACTTCACTTCTCCTTTCGGTATAGGAACGCTGCCATGAAATCGATCATCGTATACGCGCCTGCAAAGGTTAATATTGTTTTGCGCGTTTTGGGAAGAAGAGCCGATGGTTATCATGATCTGTTTATGATCATGGAGAAACTCTCGCTAGCTGACGAACTTTTGCTCGAAGAGATTCCCTTCGGCACTGAAATCGCGATCGAGGGGGAATCAGACGTGGGCATGGCGTCTGAAAAGAATCTTGCCTATCGTGCTGCGGAGCTATTTCGAAAGGAAATCGGTGAAAAACAGGGAATTAGAATCCATCTCAAAAAAAGAATTCCAATAGCTGCGGGTCTTGGAGGTGGCAGCAGCGATGCGGCAGCGGTATTGAGGGGGTTAAACCGGCTTTGGCAAAAGGGATTGAATTCCAATGAGTTAGGGATTTTGGGTGCGAAGTTAGGTGGGGATGTTCCTTTCTTCTGTTTTGATGGTCCGGCCATTGTTGAGGGCATAGGCGATCGTGTAACAACTATACCCAACCTGCCTAACTTATTCTTATTACTTATAAATCCCGGAGTTGCTGTATCAACCTCATGGGTGTATCAGGAATATGACCGGTTGTTGGGAGGCCTCAAGTCTCATGTCTCAGGTCACAGGTCTTTGGAATTGACACCCAATGTTAAAGATGCTAGCAACTGCGGGCTTTTAAAGGGATTCTGCAATGTTATCTCTTCTCTTGAGAACGATCTGGAGGATGTAACACTCGCGGTCTATCCGGAGGTTCGTGAGATCAGAGATTTTTTGATCAGCCAAGGGGCTGATGGGGCATTGATGTCGGGAAGCGGTCCTACGGTGTTTGGCATGTTTGAGAACGCGAAGGCAAGAGATAAGGTTTTAGGTCATATTTCGAATAAAAATTGGAAGGTATTTGCAACGGATAATATTCGTGATCCGGAATCCGGAACCCGGGACCAATAAGTCGGATTCCGGGTCCCGAATATCGGGTGTCGATTTTGGGGCGTCGACAAGCGGTAAGTCACCAGCCTTTGGAGCTGGCATCGGAGGTTCGAATCCTCCCGCCCCAGCAAAGTTCGCGAGATCGCGAGATCGTGAGATGGTGAGATCGCAATGACGAAGTCATTGTGCCGCGATCTTACGATCTCACGACCCCACGATCTCACGAAAGGGATTTTTATGTACGCCAACAATCTCAAAATCTTCACCGGTAACGCCAATAGGCCTTTAGCCGAAGCGATCTGCTCTAATCTTGATATTCGCCTTGGCAACAGCTTGGTGACAAAATTCTCCGATGGCGAGACTTGGGTTGAGATCAATGAAAATGTACGCGGCGCCGATGTCTTCGTTATCCAGCCGACATCCTATCCGGCCAACGAACATTTGATGGAACTTCTTATCATGATCGATGCCCTCAAACGCGCCTCAGCAGATCGCATCACGGCCGTGATTCCGTACTACGGCTACGCGAGGCAAGATCGCAAAATATCTCCAAGGACACCCATCAGCTCCAAACTGGTCGCCGATCTCATCACATCCGCCGGTGCGAACAGGATCCTCACAATGGATCTCCATGCCGGTCAGATCCAGGGATTTTTTAATATCCCTGTTGATCATCTTTACGCCAAGCCCGTCCAGATTGATTACCTGCAAAAGGCTTTTACCGATGTGCTTGTCATTGTAAGTCCGGACGCAGGCGGGGCAGAGAGAGCACGGTCATACGCAAAACTTTTAAATTCACCTATGGCCATGATCGACAAGCGACGCTCCAAGCCCAATGAAAGCGAAGTAATGCACATCATAGGCGATGTTGAAAGTCGCAAGGCAGTTATCATAGATGATATCATCGATACCGGCGGCACGATTGTAAAGGCGGCAGAGGCTTTGACAAAAGAGGGCGCTACCGCAGTGTATGCATGCTGCACCCATCCGGTACTGTCAGGCAAGGCCGTTGAAAACATCGAATCATCGTGCATCAAGGAATTGATCGTCACGGACACCATTGGGCTGGGAAAAAATGCGGCTGCCTCAAGCAAGATAAAGGTGCTCACCGTTTCCAAGCTCTTGGGTGAGGCGATCAGACGAATCCACGCTGCAGATTCGGTGTCGTCGTTGTTTGTGTAGTCGTCGGAATTCCCTCTCTCCTCGTGGGAGAGGAGAAGTCGTGGCCCCTGCGGGGCGTTATTAAATAGGAGGATTTGTGGAACGGATTTCATTGAATGCTGAAAAAAGGGATTCATCAGCGACAAAGGGGGCGCTGCGGCAGATGCGTCTCAAGGGCAAGGTGCCGGCAGTTCTCTATGGTAAAAAGTGTGAATTGCAAAATCTTTTGGTGGAGGCCTCAGATCTCTTGAGGGTAACAGCCACAAAGGCGGGTCTCAACGTCCTAGTTGACCTTAAAGTTTCAGGCGGAAAGCCGACAACTGTTTTGATACGCGACTATCAGGCTCATCCCATTGACCGCCATTTCACCCACGTGGATTTTCAGGCGATCGATGTCTCTGAGCGGCTGTCTGTGGAAATTCCAATTATACTGGTCGGTCAGGCCATCGGCGTGAAGGAAGGCGGCATTCTGGAACAGTTGCTAAGAAAAGTGGAAGTGCGCTGCCTTGCAACCCAGATACCCGAAAACATTGAGATCAATGTGGAGCATTTAAATATTGGAGACAGCATTCATTCAAGCGATATCAGCCTGCCTAAGGGTGTGGAGCTTGCCCGCGCCATGAATTATACGATTGCGACGGTTGTTCCGCCAGCCAAGGAAGAAGTGCCTGCAGTAGCGGCGGCTGTGCCTGTTGAGGGTGCCCCGGCTGAAGGCGCAGCGGCTCCGGCAACGGTTGAGGGTGCAGCTGCACCAACGGGTCCCAAGGCGGAGGGCGCTGAAAAGGGTAAGGGCGCTGTTCCTAAGGCAGAGGGCGCTGAGAAGGGTAAGAGCGCCGCTCCTAAGGCAGCGGGCGCTGAAAAAGGTAAAAAATAACTCGTAAGGTCGTGAGATCGTGAGATCGCTACGATACTTCAACGAAATTGATTGGCGATCTTACGATCTCACGATCTAACGAAATATGAAGCTCATTGTCGGACTTGGAAACCCCGGGCGTGCCTATGCCAAACACAGGCACAACATCGGTTTTTTTGTTATTGATGAAATCAGTGGGCGTGCCAACATCGCAGTCACAAAAAAGGCGTTTGGTGCGAAAATCGGACAGGGCAAATTAAGCAGCGTGCCGGTTTTATTTGCGAAGCCGCAGACATTTATGAATCTTTCCGGCACCGCTGTTTCGCCACTTCTGGGATATTACCGTTGCTATTTGAAAGATCTGATTGTTATTCATGATGACATTGATCTTGCCGTTGGCCGCATCAAGATAGGTTTTGGATCCGGACACGGCGGTCACAACGGTATCCGATCGATCATAGAAGAACTGGGATCGCCCGATTTTTACAGGATTAGGATCGGTGTCGGGCGGCCGCCGGAGGGAGTCGATTCGGCAGACTATGTTTTACATCCCTTCCCCAAAGAGGAGCGAAAGCAAGTTGAAGATGTGATCAGGAGGGCGGCAACGGCTGTTGAATATCTGATAGAAAAGGGGTTGCAGTTTGCGCAACAAAAGTATCATTAAAGACGGCAAGCAAGGCAAAAAAAGAAAAATAGTTACCAATGACGAGTTACGAGTCACGAGTTACGAATTTAAGGAGGTTTAAATGAGGGAGTACGAAACAGTTTACATTGTTCAGCCACAGTTGACTGATACGCAGATCCATCAGGTCAACACGAAGATCCAAGGGATCATTGAAAAGTATAGCGGCAGGCTTTTCTATGCGCGCAGCCTGGGGAAGAAAAATCTCGCCTATCGCATCAAAAAACAGACCAGAGGGATTTATTACTGCCTTGATTACGCGGCAGGCGGCTTATGCGTGAATGAGATTGAGCGCAATCTGATGCTGGATGAAAATATCCTGAGATTCCTGACAGTGGTCAAGGCCGAGAAAGTTGATGTTAATGCGCGTGCAGCTGAAATCGAGATGCGTGGCGAAGCAGCACCGGTTACAGAGGAAAAGGAAATAACTCATAAGGAAGTTGTTGAATCAATTGATTTAGAGGAAATTACCAAGGAGGACTAAAAAATGAGGATGGGTTCATATCGAGAAAAGAAAGAGGCAAAAGAAAAGAAGGAAAAGCGTTTCGGGCAGACCAGAAAATTCCAGTTGTCTACGCGCCGCAGACAGTGCCGGTTCTGTGCCGACAAGAAACTTGTGATTGATTATAAAGATGCGAAATTGCTGCAACCGTTCATGTCGGAGCGGGGCCGGATTATTCCACGCAGAATAAGCGGCAATTGTGCAAAGCATCAGCGTGACGTGACGACTGCAGTCAAGCGCGCCAGGATATTGGCGATCATACCCTTTACAACTTCGCAACTTCCGCTTGTCATATGACAGCCGAAGGAGTTCCATTGAAACCACGCACCATCGGCATGGGAGCGCTCATTGCCGTCTGCCTATACATTAGTGGTCTATTAGTGATTCTCACTCCACTGCCGCTTGTGTATGTATCGGCAATGGCCGGAAGAAAAAACGGTATTGTAACCGCAGTGGTGTCATTTATCTTGGTCGTGACTCTGTATGCGGCCGCTTTCATATTGCCTTCTACCGCATCAGGTTCTCCCTTCTTTGCAATTCCGCTGCCCGGATTGGGTTTTATCTCGTATTTTTCGTCTGCAGCCATCGAGGTTTTGGGAAGCAGTTATTTTCTTTTTTTCATAACCATCGCACTGGTGCTGGGAGAGGCAGTTCGCCACCACTGGGGTATCATAAGGGGCGGTGGGAGTGCTCTCGCGGCCGGGCTGATACTGACTTTTATAGTAACCGTCGCACTTCATTTTTTGGGTGCGATTGATCTGATTCAGGGCATGCGCGGCTATCTCAAATTTATAGTGACTGAGATCGTGCAGATTCAGGAAACTGCCGGTGTTGCAAATATCCAGACAACCCTCCTCAAAGAACATGGTTCCGAAGTCGCGTCTTTCGTCCTTCATATCATTCCATCCCTGATTTTCGTCTTTGCCCTTGTATCCGTGGTCATGAATCTCTTATTGTCACGCAGATTCATTCGTTTGCCTCATCTCTTCTCGGGACACGTCTGGGATGTCGCAGCCTTCCGCATTCCGGACGCTTGTGTCTGGGGCGTGATTGCATCCGGCCTCACCTTTTATCTTGGCCGTTACGTGGTAGATGTGGCGTGGCTCAAGTTTCTTGGTGTGAATGTGCTTATTGCTCTGGCTGCGGTTTATTTTTTTCAGGGGCTTGCAGTCACCTCATATTTTCTAAGGGGCCTCAAATTCCCCATAATGAGGATTTTGGCGTATGTCTTAATTATCTTGTTTTTTCAAACAGTTGGTCTCTTGATGATAGGTCTCGGCGTGGCTGATGTTTGGGTCGATTTCAGGCGGCGCATTCACAATATGCGAACTTCATGAAGATGTTGTCAATTGAGGTGAAACGCGATAAGCAATTTTAGGAAGAGTATTTATATTTGATCATAGATAGAGGAGGTTTCATGCAGGTTATATTACAAGTCGATATTCCGTCTCTGGGAAAGGCGGGCGAAGTGGTTGATGTGAGGGATGGCTTTGGCAGGAATTTTCTCATTCCGCAAAAAAAGGCCGTTCTTGCTGATCCAAAAAATATTCGGATGCTGGAGCATCAAAAGCGTATGGTTGGTGCAAAACAGCTCAAGCTCAAACGGCAGGCAGAGGATCTCTTGGAGAAGCTGTGCAACACGTCTATAACCATTGCGCGGGATGCAGGTGAAGATGACAAGCTCTTTGGCTCTGTAACAACAAAGGATATCTCAGACACTCTGCGCCGCGAGGGATTTGAAATCGACAGGCACTCGATTCATCTCGAAGCGCCGATCAAGAGTCTTGGCGTGTTTGATGTGCCGGTGAAGCTCCATACCGAAGTTTCCGGCGCGTTTAAGGTGTGGGTTGTGAAAAAATAAATATGGCAGATGTGCTCTCCAAATTGCCCCCGCAGCACATTGAGGCCGAGCAATCGGTCTTGGGCGGTATGCTGCTCCAAAACGATGCCATACATCGCGTAGTTGAAATTTTGCGCCCCGAAGATTTCTACCGCGACGCCCATCGCAAGATCTATCAGGCAATTCTGGAACTCTATCAAAGGAACGAACCGGCGGATCTGGTCACGGTCACAAACGTCCTCAAAAAACAAAACGCGCTGGATGATATTGGGGGCGCAAGTTATTTGTCGGATCTCGTCGATGGGGTTCCGACCGCCGCCAATGTCGCCACTTATGGCAAGATCATCCGTGAGAAGGCGGTCGTCCGTCAATTGATTTCCGGCGCAACAGAGATCGCAAGCAGGGGATACGAAGATCAGGGTAATGTTGACGAGTATCTTGATAAGGCCGAGCAGATAATCTTCGATATTGCGCAGAGGCGAATACATCAGGGTTTCTATCTGCTAAAAAATATTGTTCGAGACAGCTTCAAGGCAATTGAGCAGCTCTATGAGAAAAAAGAGCTGATCACCGGAGTGCCTACGGGCTATCGCGATCTCGATAGGCTTACATGTGGTCTCCAGAAGTCGGATCTCATCATTATTGCCGGAAGGCCCAGCATGGGAAAGACGGCCCTTGCCCTCAATATCGTTGAGCATGCCGCTATCGAGGCGGGTACCATTTGCGCTGTCTTCTCGCTTGAAATGTCAAAGGAACAGCTTGTGCAGAGGATGCTATGCTCTCGCGCGGAGGTGGACGCATCAAAACTGCGCGGCGGCTTTCTTGCGGAAAGCGACTGGCCGAGACTTACGCGTGCGGCGGGGCTTTTGTCTGAGGCATCAATCTTCATTGACGACTCGCCGGCTCTGAATGTCCTTGAGGTGCGGGCCAAGGCGCGCCGTCTGCAGCGTGAACACGGACTGGGGCTTGTCATCGTTGATTATCTGCAACTGATGCGTTCGGTTGGAAGGCCGGAGAGCCGTGAGAGGGAAATATCGGAAATTTCAAGGTCGCTTAAGGCATTGGCAAAGGAGCTTTCAGTTCCAGTTATCGCGCTTTCACAGCTCAACCGTGGCGTTGAGGCAAGACAGGATAAGCGGCCGCAGCTTGCCGATCTTCGGGAATCCGGAGCCATCGAGCAGGATGCAGACGTGATCGCCTTCATTTATCGCGATGAGATGTATCATCCGGAAAGCGCTGATGCGGGCAAGGCCGAGGTTATCATCGGCAAGCAGCGAAACGGTCCCACAGGCCGTGTGATGCTGGCGTTCCGCAGCCATATCACACGATTTGACGATTTTGCGCAGGGTATGGATAATTATGTCACGCCGCCGTCGGCACCGCCTTCATTTACAGGCGAAGAAGACCAACAGCAGTTTTAGAAAGAAGCAAAGAAGCTAAGAGGCTAAGAAACAAAGAAGCCAAGAAGATATTTGTATGATTTCTCAGCTTCTTAGCTTCTTTTTTAGTAATGTACTCCAATATATGCCATGGCGCTAAATTGCGGGATAAAACCGCCCCTGTAAATGAGTGTTTTGCTATTAGGTGCGCCGTTAACTGTAATGTCTTGTCTTGTATCTTCAAAGAAAAGCAGATCCTCTTGAATGTCGAATCCGAACGAAAGGTATTTCTTCCAGAGGAAGGCGATGCCGGCGCCAAATGATGGGCCTACCCCGAATGTTGTAACTGCCGAATCCGTTGAATGAACATTCCCCGGGAGCGATGCGACCCGAAAGGCAAGCCCGCCCTTGACTGTTGGCATGATGCGAAGCGTCGGGAAATCCGTGAGAGTATCCCAAATGAAATAGTATTTGCCGCTCATATTGGCGCCAACTATATGTTCGCGTCTGCCGGCATTTTTATTGGTCCCGTAACGGCCTTGTATTTCTGCAGAAAACCAGTCCCAGATGTTCCAGCCAAAGATGAGGCCAATCGCCGGTTCGAAGTCACGGCCGACTTTTGTTCCCGTCTGCTGGTCGTTGTCGAAATCCACCTGCATTATCCCGCCTTCGAGGCAGAGATATGGGCCCTCATTGAAACCCTTGAGCGGCCGGGCCCAGAGGGGGCAAGACATTGCAAACAGGAAAACGAATAAAGCTATAGAAAAACATTGTTTCACAGTTTAATTTGTATCATGTTGGAAAAAAAGAGCAAAGGGGTTTCAATAATCATGGATCTTGTCGTTGCAACAAAGAATGAAGGGAAGCTCTCTGAGATCATCCATTTGCTGGAGGGGCTTTGTATCCGTGTTATGTCGCTAAAAGATTATCCGGAAATTGGCGAGATTGCGGAGGACGGCGAGACCTTTCTTGAAAATGCAAGAAAGAAGGCAAGAACGGTTTTCTTAAAGACCGGCAAATGGTTGCTTGCCGATGACAGCGGTCTTGTTGTGGAAGCACTCAATGGCGAACCGGGTGTTCATTCAGCCAGATATGCGGGCAAACAAGGCGACTATGAAGCAAATAACAGAAAGCTCTTGCATGAAATGAGGGGCGTGCCTGATGGAAGAAGGCAGGCCTACTTTACATGCACCATGGTCCTGATCGCGCCGGATGGCAAGGAGTGGGATATAGAGGAGCACTGCAATGGGGTTATTGCGCGAGAACTCAAAGGAAGTGGCGGTTTCGGATTTGACCCTTTATTTTATCTGCCGGACAGGGGACTTACGATGGCGGAGCTGTCTATTGAAGAAAAGAATAAGATAAGCCACCGCGGAAAGGCCCTTAGACATATGAGGAAGATATTGGAGGGAATCCTTAAAAAGTCATAGGTATTGCCTTTTTGGTTATCTGTTGGTAAGGCTTTCCAGCCTCCATTTTCTATTTTCCAATGCCATTTTCCAATTTTGCGACAGGTAGAAAATGGCATTTGAAAATGGAGGAAAATTTTGCTGTCGCAAAATTTTCGGGGCGTAGCTCAGCCTGGCTAGAGCGCTTGTTCCGATTTGGCATGATTTTTTTGTTGTAAACAAAAAAATCATATGCCAAATCGAGAATCCCGTAAAGGATTTGGTCGGGGCGTAGCTCAGCCTGGCTAGAGCGCTTGGTTTGGGACCAAGAAGTCGTAGGTTCAAATCCTATCGCCCCGACCAAATCCTTTACGGGAGTTTGGGACTCCCGCAAAACGGGATGCTCAATTTTGCAAATGGCTTTTTGAAAGGACAAAAAGCCATGCGAAATCGGCACAAGAAGTCGTAGGTTCAAATCCTATCGCCCCGACCATCATGACCTTAGGTGTGTCTGGGGGCCCATAGCTCAGTTGGATAGAGCACCTGCCTTCTAAGCAGGAAGTCGCCTGTTCGAGTCAGGCTGGGCCCGCCATGAAACAATGGCCGAAGCTAACTTCGGCCATTTTTCTTCCTCTAATTTCTTTCCATTTAGTAGCGATTATAAACCCACCGCTCCCTTGAATGGTGCCGATCACTTTAAAAGTGCCAGCCGAGGAGGCCCGCCATGGAAAAGTGAGGTCTGAAACCGCCATCGGTGACCTTCGTGTTTCGTGATACTCCAGCGGCATCTGTGATGTTCGTATAGAAGGCCTTCTGCATTATCAGATGTTCGGTTGCATCGAGTGCAATGAAGAATCCCTTCCATATAAAGAACTCAACGCCTAATCCTAAGGCTGGGCCGCCGCCGAATGCCCCAACCTTGTTTGCGTTTGTGGGCGCGTTCACAAAGAGTGCCTGCCCGGTGCCGCCGAGTTTCGCATAGGGTATTATCTTAACCATGCCGGGTTGCCAGCCTGCTCGCGTGAAATAGGGGAGCGTGGCTCTTACAAAAAGGGAGAAATCTAAAACATGTTGGCGTGCATTTTCTATGGGGAATGTGTTGGCGGAGTAAGTAATACCATTATAAGTTACCGGTGTGTTTACATTGTTTGGATCCCCGACCTGTGAGGTTGCGGTCGCATAATTTATCTGCAACATCGGCCCTATCCAGTCTGCAATGTCAAATCCATAGGTGATTCCGAACGCGGGGTCGATAGATGAATCGAACTTTCTTTGAGTGATAATGTGTTTGTCATTCGTCACCTGCATCATGCCGGCATTGGCAGTGAAATAAGAGCCCTTGTGCCATCCCTTTTCCGGGAAGTCGGGGCCGCCGGCAACGGCAGAGGCTGACATAAACAATACAGTAAGCAGAAATGCCGCAAACAGCAGGATCTTTTTCACCGTTCCCCCTTTGTTTGGTTTGAGTTTGTTTTAACTACCAAATACGAATGAGGTGTCAAGCAATTGGAAATAATAAAATCCCCCCTCACCCCCCTTTACGAAAGGGGGGATGGGGGGATTGTATCGCCTTCAAATCTTCTTTTGCCGTTGTAATCGGCATGATGCCCAACTTTTCCACAAGCGCTTTTAGAATGTTTGGCGTCACAAAGGCGGGAAGGCTTGGGCCAAGACGCATGTTCTTGATTCCAAGGTGGATAAGCGTCAGCAGGATGCATACGGCCTTCTGTTCATACCATGAAAGAATCAAGGAAAGCGGCAGGTCGTTCACAGTACAGTTGAATGCCTTAGAAAGCTCAAGCGCGATCTTGATTGCCGAATACGAATCATTGCATTGGCCGCAGTCCAGAAGCCTCGGAATGCCGTCGATCTCGCCGAATTCCATCTTGTTGAAGCGATATTTGCCGCAAGCGAGTGTCAAGACGAGGCAGTCCTTCGGGACGGATTCTGCAAACTCGGTATAGTAATTTCTTCCGGGCTTTGCGCCGTCACAGCCCCCTATAAGGAAAAAGTGTTTGATCGCTCCTGTTTTGACTGCGGAGACAATCTTATCCGCAATATCCAGTATGGTGTGATGGCCAAATCCGACGGTGATAGTCTTATCCGGACCATCTTCTTTAAATCCTTTTGCCTCGAGCGCAGCCCTGATAAGAGGGGCAAAATTTCGGTCGCCGATGTGAACTACCCCCGGCCATGCAACAAGACCGCTTGTAAAAATATTTCCTTTATAAGAGGCCTGCGGTCTCTGGATGCAATTTGTCGTCATGAGGATCGCGCCGGGGAATTTTGGGAACTCCTTTTGCTGATCCTGCCATGCGCCGCCGTAATTGCCGACCAGATGCCTGAATTTTTTGAGCCCCGGATATGCATGTGCGGGCAACATCTCGCCGTGCGTATAAATGTTGATGCCTTTTCCTTCGGTTTGTTTGAGAAGTTCCTCGAGATCCTTAAGGTCGTGGCCGGAAACCAGAATGGCCTTTCCTCTCACCGGTTCGATGCGGACAGGGGTGGGAACCGGGTGACCGTAAGCACCTGTATTTGCAACATCTAAGAGCTCCAGCACCTTGAGATTGACCTCTCCGCATTCGAAGACCTTTGCCACGAGTTCATCAACGTTTGTGGGATTGAGAGCAAGATAATTAAGGGTTTCGTGAAAAAAGGCGTATACGCCGTCGTCTTCTTTGCCGAGAATCTGTGCATGATCGGCATATGCCGCCATGCCCTTGAGTCCGTATGTGATAAGCTCCTGAAGCCCGGTGACGTCGTTGCCCAGCGATGCCATGCGTTTTGTAATCGCAAAATCCTCGCCTTGTTTAATTAGTCCGTCAAGATTATCAGCAGGCTGAAAGGCGGCGGGGCCGGAAAGAGTTTCCGGTATTCGTCCGGTAATTCTTGCAGCCTCTTCATAGAGGCGTTTTGCCCCTTCGCGAAGGAGAATGAGTTTTTGGAGAAGTTTATAATATCGTTCCGGATCAAAGTTGACATTTGTTACCGTTGAGAAAAGGGCCTCGACAACAAAGACATCGATCTCGCGATTTTTGACGCCCAATTTTCTCGCCCTGTGGGCATACATCGAAAGCCCCTTGACGGCGTACATCGTAAGATCAATAAGTGCCGAAACTTTCGGATCCTTTCCGCAAACGCCTTGAACCGTGCATCCGGTCCCTCCGGCCGTCTGTTCACACTGGTAGCAAAACATTTTATTCTCCATGACTTGTCTCCCTTTTAAGTTTTACTATGCAACGTTGGTAATAAATCCCCCCTTACCCCCCTTTACTAAAGGGAGGATGGGGGGATTTGTCTCTGGATTCCCCGTCTATCCATTTCTCTGCGGCGTCCGATAATGATATTCTGCGCAAATCGTGACGAATTCCAAACCTTGTCAGGACAAAATCATATTTTACCGGATCGTCCGACGAGAATTTTTTGAATGCATCCGTTATTTCCAGCGCCGTTTTGAGGTTCGCATGTTTTCTTTTTGTCAGCCCTAACTCTAGTGAGATTCGATGCATGTGGGTGTCCAGCGGGACAATAAGTTTTGACGGCGATACGTGATTCCAGCCGCCGGGATCAACCTCGTCTTTCCTCACCATCCATCTCAAAAAGAGATTTAACCTCTTGCATGCGCTTCCTTTTTCGGGAGGTGCAAGCAGTTTAATATTATTATTTCCGCTAAGTTTCCTTATGAAAGACGTGAGTGCGGACAAAATGTTGGCGTGGTCGTCTTTGTAGCCCGACATAAAGCATTGTTCCAGTGAATCGTGTTCGGCAATGACTCTTTTGATAGCGATTAGAAGTTGGGCAATATCGCTGCATGTGGTGAACCTGTGTTGGAAACCGGTAAATTGTTCGCAGATATTATTTTCTGAGGTCGTCTTTAAAAAAGCGTGAGGCGATTTAGTCATCTTGGAAAGAACATTGGAGGCGCTCTTTAGTATTTGAGCAACCCGACCGTAGGCAAGGGAAGAGGCGATGAGGGCGACAATCTCACGATCGCAAAGATCATCGTAGCGATAAAGAAACTCAATCGGATCGGGGTGGACAAATTCTTTTCGATTGTATTTTTTGTAAACTTTTTCCAGAAGATTTTTGTTAATCTTCAATCTTTGCCTCGGGATTTTTGTTTAGCTTGCTAAGCGTTGTTTGACTAAAATAATTGCACACTTCGTTGTTCACTGTTTTCAAAAGGCCACCAAACATGCAGCCTTTGTCACCACAAATCGGTTTTCCGAGAAGACATTCATCAAACGCCACCGGTCCCTCCATGGATTCGTAAACATTGAGAAGTGTGATTTTGTCAGGCGACTTCGCAAGTATGAAATAGGTCATTCTCTCTCAAGCAGCTCGGTCGTAAATTTTTTTCCCCGTTCGCAGGATTTCAGCCAGAAAATCGGAAGGTGAAAGATTTTTAAGATCTTGTGGGCGATATGGTTTTGCTTCAATTAGGGGGCTAACTTTCAATGCGGCCCGGCCGAGGATTAAATAATCCCGCTCCGTGCCACCTTCAAAATCAGGAGACACAACTGCGACATCGATATCGCTATAATCATGTGCGCGGTTGTGTGCATATGAGCCGTAAACAAACACCTTGTCGACTCGGATCGCTTTTTCCAATTCCTTAATGAAAAGGCGCAAAACCAGCTTTATATTTTTAATTCTCTTTTCAAGCATCTCACAATCTCCTTTGTCTTGCTTAAGCAATCTTTGGCCCTTGCACGGCTCATCTCAGCCACAAGTTATTGCTTAAAATCAATGTATCGAGTGTTGAGATAATATTGTGTGAGCAAGACAAGAAATTCCCTTTGCGTATCATCGAGATGAATGCCGGCTGTTTCTGTGAGAGAAGGAAGGTTGTGTGTATATGGAGGATGTTTTTCGGTTTGTTCCTGAATGTATGCCTTGAGATATTTTTCAATCGACTGCTGGCATGCAAAGGCCACATATAAATAGCGCGCAGATTTGAGCATTGCCTCTGCCGTCTTGAGGTCATAATAAGGTCGTTCAAGCCATAATTTGGTCTCACGTTTCATCTTCGATTTCTTTACTATATCACTTTGGCAAAGTCGAGAATCTAATCTTTAACGATTATTTCAGAAAACCCCATGTCAGGCCTGTACTTTTTGCGATACGCGATTGGCCATCTGCTATCAGCCGGTTCTCGACTCCGCTCGAACAATAAGCGGTATCTGCGATTTCCGGAGGCGTCGGACGCCTCCGTTTAAATGAGTCATAAAGGCCGTCATGGAAAAATCGTGACGGCCTTTTTTGTATCCGTATGCTAAAACTATAATAACATTTGAGATTTGCCTCTATTTTGATATACGTTTACCAGCTTTTAAGCTCGAAGGGAGGCAATATGAGGCGCGATCAGGCGTTGGCGATAGTGATAGAAAAAGTGAATAATGAAATTCTTATTAAACACATGTTGGCGGTTGAGGCTATCATGCGTGAATTGGCGTCAAAGAAGTATGCAAATGAAAATCGCTGGGGTCTTGCGGGTCTTTTGCATGACATAGATTATACTGAAACCGCATGCGATCCGAAATGCCATGGTTTGATTTCAGCAAAGACGTTGGAAAAACTAAATGTCGGCAGGGATATCGTCTATGCAATCAAGGCCCACGCAGGTCATGTGCCATGCGTGGGTGATGTTGATTGGGCGCTTTATGCATCTGATCCTACAGCAGGTTTGATTTCGGCTGCAGCACTCACGCATCCCACAAAAAAACTCTCAAATCTTGATATACAATTTGTCATCAACCGCTTTAACGAGAAGCGTTTTGCACTAGGGGTTGATCGTAATCAGATCCGTGCATGTGAAAAACTTGGGTTTACACTGGAAGAATTCATGGAAGTCGCCCTAACAGGCATGCAAAAGATTGCACCGGATCTGGGTTTGTGATGCACGGCTTAAAGAGGAATCCATGAAGATCAATATTATTTTTCACAGTCTGTATGGCCACATCTACCGCATGGCCGAGGCGGTGGCGGAAGGGGCAAGGCAGGTTGGCGGCGCTGAGGTGAAAGTTCTCCAAGTCAGAGAAACCCTCCCGGACGATGTCTTAGCGAAAATGGGCGCTTTGGAGACCAAAAAGAAGTTTGCACATATTCCAGTTGCGACGATGGATGATCTTGCCCAGGCGCATGCCGTTATTTTTGGAACGCCAACGCGATTCGGAATGATGAGCGCGCAGATGCGTGCATATCTCGACATGACTGGCGGATTATGGATGAAGGGCGCGATGATTGGAAAGGTCGCAAGCGTTTTCACTTCAACTGGAACGCAGCACGGCGGACAGGAGTCAACGATACTTAGCTTTCATACAACACTGCTGCATCACGGCATGATTGTCGTTGGTGTTCCGTATTCAGAGCAGAGGCAGATGACGGTCAGCGAAATTTCAGGCGGAAGTCCATACGGTTCATCAACGATTGCGGGGCCCGATGGCAGCCGCCAGCCTTCAGAAAATGAATTGACAATCGCGCGATTTCAGGGAAAACACGTCGCGGAGATTACAAGAAGGTTGTTTGGGTAGAATTAAAAACTGTTGAAGGCTTTTACCACCCTGTCTGGAATGATCTCCCTTGGCTTAATCGGCGAGCAAATCCCAAAGTTGTCCATTTGCTCCATCATGTGATGCCACTGTTTAAGTGTTTTCGAAAGCTAAAAACTAGAAAACGTTTGTTTGGAGAGCGATAAAGAGGTGAAAATTAAAATCTCATAAAAAGGAGAAATGCTATGTTATCAGCAGGACAAGTTGTAAACACCTTTGGCATTGGAAGCGGTGTTTTTACAATGGGCAGCGCTGCAACCGGTTCAGGGTTTATGGCAGTTTATAACGGAATGCCCACGCTGCAGAACAACATTATTTATAATTATGAAAATACGTTTTACACAAATCCTTCTATGGATAATTACATTTCCTCTCAGAATTCCGGCGCTAGCGAACCATTAGTATTTGATATCGGTAATACGACTTCCCAAATCGTTCCAAAGATATTTTCAAAGCCTCCGCAAGAGGAAGATGAACTTACAACAAGATTTTTTGCCGGCGGCCTGTCTATCGGCGGATGGAATATTGCTGATGCTGTTATGATAAAAAAGTGGCTAGAAAGGATGGGGCCTAATTTACAATCGGAACACATTTCACCTGATCGGCTTGCTTTTTCGGCCGCCACTAATGCCGGGGATGTTCATAATGTGCGGATGATGGAGGATGAGGGAATATCACATTTATTCAGCAAGTATAGTGGCGTCTTAGATGTTATGGCTGGCAAATCCAGTGATGACCCGAAAGATGCCCTGGAAGTCCTCGAAGAAACCTCAAAACTATTTACATCTGCGGGATGGGCTGACGCAAACATTCAAGAATTGTTTCATGCCATTGCTGAAAACTCAGAAGACATTGAAGATCTGAAGGAAGCAGCTCAAGAACTCGCAAAGACTGCAGAGGCCATGGCCAAGGCGGGCTGGAATTCTGAGAAACAGCATGAGATATTAATGAGAATCATGCATGACGGATCTTCCTTGTCATTTGAAGATTTAAGAAACGACACAATTCGACTCTTAGGTGCATTTGAGAGTGCAGGGTGGCCTGTGGATCAACAGTTAAAATTGACAGAAAGTATTAATGAGGGAAATATTCCAGAGACCTTTGAGCCTCTAGCATCATTCATTGAGGACTTGGAAAGCCACGGAATAAAACAGGAAAAGCAACATCAATACCTCTCATTTTTTGTAAGTAGACTGGTATTTGATGAGTACGAGGGCTTGAATAGGATTATTTATAAGTTTCAGGAAGCCAACTATACAATTTCGGAGCAACTCAGATATTTTGAGCATTTGTTCAAAAAACAACATGGCGAAATAGGAAATACTTTTAGCAATATTGCGAGAAGCATGGTGTTTATGACAAAAGGCAGCGTCTCGTCTGATTTACAAATTGATCTGCTAACTCAAGCAATTTTTTCCGCCGAAAGTAATACATCTTTTATTTTTGCAGCGGGGGCGCGATTGCTAATCAAACTTAGGCAGACAGGCTGGAGTCGGGAAAAACAACGCGAGCTGATGGGGGGCGTCAAATTAAGAGGTGAAGGTGATCTGGAAAATGCTTACAAAACTGCTGTAGCTATTGTACAATCATTCAACTTGGGCAAAATATCTGTCAGAGGACAGTATTCACGAATGGAAGAGATTCTTAATGAAATCAGTAGATAGCGCGATGGAGGGTGATGGGTTGTCAGCCGTCATGACATTGGCGCCTGTCTCTCTGACAGGGACTGCTGCGTATGTCTTTGACAACATTGTGATCACTTATCTTGAGCGCTTTGAATGAGTCTTTCATGAAACCTCCAATTTAATGACAAAATAAATTCAAAACTAAAAACGCAAAGCGCAAAGCCACAATTTAAAATTCAAAACGCAAGTTTTAAGTTTTGAATTATAGTTTTGCCTTTTTCGTTTTGCGATTTACGTTTTAGCGGCTCGCTGGTCACTTGCATTAAAGCATCCAGACATTGCCCATTGAGCCGCCCTTCATGCGCCGCCGTCAAGATATAAAGACCGTGAGTAATCTGAAAAAGCGCCTGTTTTATACCGGGTACGTCGGTTATAACTGAAAAACCCATATGAACCTCCGATTATCCACAGTTGTCGGACGCCTCGTTATATGACATGAGGCATCTCATATCTACTATTATGGTATGTTATGGTATGCGAACTTCGCCCATTAATTTGCTAAAAATCGGGGCCAGGCTTGCACATTTGCACTTTGACATCTAACTATTGGATATTACTAACGATTCGAAATATCAGCAATAAATTTGAACTTGTTGGGTAAAATCAATGAGTTTGATGTCAACGTGCAAATGTGCAAGCCTGGCCCCGATTTTTACGTGACCTTGCCGGCAAATTTACGATACACCCATATTTGGTAGGCGATTACCAAAGGCATGCCCAAGATTACGACTATCAGCAGGGTTTTGAGTGCGTAAGGCGATGCCGATGAGTTCATTATAGTCAGGCTGAGATCGGCGTTGTTTCTTGCATACACAAGGACGGGAAAAAGTGCTATTCCCAATGTTGCCATTGTGCCCGCTACCGAAAATATGGACGCAACGAAACTTTTTACATCATTTCCTCCTGTATTGAAGATGATGATCGCCAGCATTGAAAGCAGTGTTATGATCGGCAATAAAAACAGAAACGGATGAGAAGTGTAATTCCTGAAAAGATGCGGCAGAGTGAAAATTGTTGCAATACAGAGAATGAAGAAGATGGCCATGTAAAATCCGCATGCCTTGAATGACCATGAAACGGCACGTTCCTGAAGTGCGCCCCCCGTTTTCATTACGATATAGCTTGCGCCATGAGTGGCGCACATCAAAAGAGCAAGAAGACCCACGAGGAGCGCATACGGGTTGAGAAGGTCGGAAAATGTGCCGAAATAATTCATGTTTGAGTCGATTTTGAGACCATACAACAAATTGCCAACGGCGATCCCCACGATTAGGGGGATGGTTATACTGGCGACAGCAAATACAATATCCCATACACCCTGCCACGCCTTAGATGCACTTTTATTTCTAAAATCGATTGCGATGCCCCTAAACATGAATGCAAAGATGACAATCATAACGAGAAGATAAAAGCCGCTGAATAGCGTCGCATAAACTTGTGGGAAGGCTGCAAACATTGCGCCTCCGAAAGCCAAGAACCAAACCTCGTTTCCATCCCATAGCGGGCCCACAAGATAAAACAGGTTTGGGCGATCTTCTCGCCTTGCAAAAAGATGCCAAAAGCCGACGCCCAGATCAAAACCGTCAAGGATTGCATAAATAGCGAAAAAACTTACGATCAGGAAAAACCATACAATTTGTAGCGTATCCATGAATTTATCCCTTTGAATGTGGTTTGAGAGTCATGTGTCAGGCCTAAACCATGTTTTTAGCTTTGCACTTTTAAAATCACTTCACGCCTTATCAAATAAATCCAAAGCGCAAAAAGCAAGATGTATATCAGCGAAAATGTAATAATCGAAAAGAGGATCTGCCCTGCAGGGACGGAAGAGGAAATCGCATCGCGTGTCTTCATGAGATGATAAACGATCCATGGTTGCCTGCCGACCTCGGCGGTCATCCAGCCAAGTTCGTTTGCAATGAAAGGGAGAGGCAAAGAAAATAATGCGAGTTTCATGAAGAATCGGCTGTCAAAGAGTCTTTTTCTCCAGAGCAAAAAAAGACCAAGTGCGCCAAATAATATGAAATATATCCCAAGCGCCACCATCAGATGAAATGGGTAGAAGGTGAGCGCAAGCGGCGGCCATTCATCTTTAGGAAAATCCTTGAGACCCTTAACTTCGGCATCCAGCCTGCCAAATGCCAAAAGGCTAAGTAGACCCGGTATGCGGACTGCGGCATCAACTTTTTCTTCATTGGCGTTTGGAATTCCAAAGATTAGTGCAGGTGCGCGGCTCTGCGTTTCGAAGATACCTTCTATTGCTGCAAATTTCTCAGGTTGTGTGAAAGCAATCTGGATGCCGTGGATATGGCCGAGGCCCAGTTGCAATACTGATGCTATAAAAGCGACAATCAGCGCCATCTTCAAGGATTTTTCCGTCAGCTGTTGACGATAGCCCTTAAGGATGAGCAGGGCGCTCATGCCTACTATGAAGAACGCGCCGGTCATCATTGCCGCGTCGATCGTATGCAAAAAGCGGGGAAGGGTGGAGGGATTAAATATAGCCGCCCAAAAATCCAAAAGAAAAATGCGTCCTTCAAAAAGATTATGACCTCTCGGTGTCTGCATCCATGAGTTGGCAGCAATGATCCAGAAACCCGAAAGTGTCGAGCTGATGGCAACCATCAGGGAGGAAAACCAGAGCGATTTTACCGACACCCTGTTCCAGCCATAGACGAGAACGGCAATGAATATGGACTCGACAAAGAAGGTGAAGACGACCTCGGCGGCAAGGGGAGCGCCAAAGACGTCGCCTACAAATCGTGAGAATTGGGACCAGTTGGTTCCAAACTGAAATTCAAGCGGGATTCCGGTGACGACTCCGATTACGAAGCTTATCGTGAATATTTTGTTCCAGAAACGGGCCATTTGGCCGTATGTTTCATCGCCTGTTCGCTTATATTTTGTGAGCATCCAGAAGACAAACCATGCAAGACCAATCGTGAGCGGTGCAAAGATGAAGTGAAATCCCACTGTCAGGGCAAATTGGATTCTGGATAAGATGAGAGCATTCATAGAGAATTGGTGTCATTGCGAGGAGCCGGAGGCGACGAAGCAATCCCATGTGAATAAGGGGATTGCCACGCCCGCCAAAAATCATGGAGGGCTCGCAATGACGGCAGAGTTACACCTTTTCAAACTGGTCTTTGCCAACGCCGCATTCTGGACAAACCCAGTCGTCAGGTAGTTTTTCAAAAGGCGTTCCGGCGGGAATATTGTTTTCCGGATCGCCAAACGCAGGATCATAAACATAACCGCAGACCTGGCAAACCCATTTTTGCATGGTGAACCCCCCGTTTAAGTTAAAACGCAAAGCGTAAAGCGAAAAACCAAAATTTAAAATTTAAAACTTTGTGCACAACAAACGAGGTTTTGAATTTTGAGTTTTGGTTTTGCGTTTTTCGCTTTGAGTTTTGCGCTAGAACTTGTCATAAATACTTATTCATCACTTCTTTTAACTTTTCTCTATCCACCGGCGCGCCGACGAGTGCACCGGATTTCAAGGTTTCAAACTGATCTTCAAATGTCGGCCGGTTGTTCTTATAGATGACGCCGACCGGAATTTTATCGCCCCACTCGTATGCCTTTTTGACAGCAACATCCCAATTTGCAGGATCATAGTCTTTCGGCAACTCGTAACAGCGCTCCTTATACCATGCAAAGGTGTTCACCTTGTTGAATGTGATGCATGGTTGCAGGATATCGACAAGCGAGAAACCTTTGTGCGCAATCGCCTCTTTTATCAAATCTGCAAGATGTTCTGTCATTCCTGTGAAGCCTCGGGCCACAAAGCTCGCATGCATGGCAACGGCAACCGCAATCGGATTGAATTGATCAAGGACATAACCCTGAGGCTGCGCCTTTGTTGTAAAACCGTGTTCCGATGTCGGCGACGCCTGACCTTTGGTCAGACCGTACACCTGATTGTCGTGTACGAGGAGTGTGATGTCGATATTTCGCCTGATGGCGTTTAAAAAATGGTTGCCGCCCTCACCGTAATTGCATCCGTCACCGCTCTCGACGATCACGACAAGCTTTGGATTTGCAAGTTTTGCGCCGGTTGCAACCGGGAGCGCCCTGCCGTGCAATCCGTCAAAGAGGTTCACATTAAGATAATGCGGCGCCTTTGCCGCCTGTCCGATACCTGAGACAAAAAGTACCTGATGAGGCGCAATATCGGATGCGACAAGCGCCTGCTTCACGGCCTTGAGCAGCAAAAAATTTCCGCACCCCGGGCACCATGCTGTTTCGTACGAACCGTAATCGTTGAGTGTAACCATATTTTTATTTCTCCCCTTTGTAAGGGGAGGTTAGGTGGGGTAGATAAATAATAAAATTCTAAGCACTAAATTCGAAATCCTAAACAAATCCAAAATTCAAATGACCAAAATCCAAAACTCAGTTGTTTGGATCATTTGAATTTTGAGTTATCTACCTCCCCCAACCCCTCCTTACAAAGGAGGGAGAAGATTGCGCAATATATATTCCGGCGTTATCGGCAATCCATCATATCTACGGATATGTTTTTTGATTTCAAATCCCGTCTCCCGCCTGATCAGGCGCGCAAACTGACCACAGGCATTGCCTTCAACACACACAACTTCTCCTGCACTCTCAAGTGTTTTGAGAAAGTTATCCGGCACGAGCGGCCAGACCTGGGAAAAATGCAAAGTGGCAACCCGCATTTTGTCCAAACGTGACGCCGCTTCCAAGACCGATCCCGTGGTCGATCCCCACGAAACAAAAAGGAGATCCGGATTGGAATCGCCTCTAAATGATGGGGCTACGACTTCTTTTTTCATCCCGATATATTTTTTCAGCCTCTTTTCAACCATCCGCTTTCGGATCGATAAGTCCTCCGTAATGTGCCCGTCTTCATAGTGTTCGTCACTGTCTGTGACAACAAGATGTTGCGTTAAACCGGGCAACAGGCGCATTGAGACGCCGTTTTCCGTAAATGCGTGCCTCCGGTAGGGCAAGGCCGCTTCATTCACAGATGAACCCGTTTTGATGGATGGCAGGTTGCCGATATCAAATGGTGCAACGGCACGATATGAGTCGGCAATGAACTGGTCGGTCAAGATGACAACGGGGCTTTGATATGTTTCTGCAATGTGAAAGGCCTTTCTCGTAAGGTGAAAACACTCTTCTATTGTTCCGGGGGCAAAGATTGCCCGCGGAAATTCTCCGTGTCCGGAATGGAGCGCAAATTCCAGATCGGCCTGTTCCGTTCGCGTAGGAAGGCCGGTTGCCGGGGCAGGGCGTTGTCCTAAAACGATAACGACAGGAGTTTCGGTCATACCTGCTAGACTTGTACCTTCAACCATCAGTGCAAATCCGCCGCCGGAAGTGGCGACCATTGCCGGAGCGCCGGCGAACGATGCCCCAATCGCCATGTTAATAGCGGCGATCTCATCCTCGGCTTGTTCGACTACAAGACCCATGCGCAAGGCCTCAGCGGCAAGGTTTATGCCGATCGATGTTGACGGCGTCATGGGATAGAAGGAATAAAATTTCACACCGGCCGACAGGGCGCCAAGGGAAATCGCATCATTTCCATTCATCATCAGGCGCGGATTGGGATTTTCAATACGCGGGAGCTTTTCAAAAATAGATGACTTGTCGGATGTCCATATGAACGCTTCCGTCAAGGCACGCCTGTTTTCCTCTGCCGCTTCGGGATGCTTTTTGCCAAACGCCTGATCTACAATCTGGGTAATCACATGTTCATCTAAGCCCAGTAAACATCCTGCAACTCCCAGCGCCGCCACATTCATCGTCCTTGGTGAGGAAAACTGCCTGTAGGGGACTTTGAGACAAATATCGCATCCGGCCCCGTTTTTTTCGTCAACGACAGCCAGGCCGCCTTCCACCAGTTCATTTTTATGGAGCTCAACTGTTTCTCTATTGAGTGCAACAAGAAGGTTGATTTTCTCCTGTGGTGCGCCAACTTCGTCGGTGCCAACGCGGATATTGAAGGTGTTATGTCCGCCCCGGATGCGTGATTGATAAATCTGTGTTACACAAATCGAATAACCGCTTCGCACGAGCGACTTGGAGAGAAGTTCTCCAACAGTAACTAAGCCCTGGCCCGCCTCGCCACCAATAACAATGTTGAGTGTGCCGTTTTTCACAAATTACATGATTATCCACCGCTTAAAATTTTATCTTTCATACACCAAATCAAAATCAAATACCAGCTTCTTCAAGCATAAAATACCCCACTTCACGATATGACCCTCCCCTTTGTAAGGGGAGGTAGGGTGGGGTAGATATTTTATCTATACTCTCTTACAAAGGGATGGAACTTTAGAATCACCAAAATCATGCAGAAGCCAATTCCTTCACCGCCCTCAGCACCGCATTATAATCCGGCTCATTTGTCACTTCCTTGACGAGCTGCACATATTGAACCGTTCCCTTTTTGTCGATGATGTAGATGTTGCGGGCAAGGAGCCTTAGTTCCTTAATGAGCACCCCATAAGTATTTCCAAATTGTGCATCGCGATGATCCGATAATGTTTTTACACGATCCACGCCGGCAGCACCGCACCAGCGTTTTTGGGCAAACGACAGGTCCATGCTGATTGTCAGGATTAGGACGTCGGGACCCAAGTTGGCTGCCTCCTTGTTGAACCGCCGCGTTTCCATATCACACACCGATGTATCAAGCGACGGGACAGATGAAAGCACGACAACCTTTCCCCAGTATGATGAAAGCCTGACCGGCTTGAGATCATTGTCCAACAATTCTACATCCAAAGCCTTGTCGCCCACTTTGATTTCATTGCCGACCAGCGTCAGCGGGTTACCTTTAAATGTCACGAATCCTGTTCGTTCTTTCATAAATTCTCCTTTAAATTACCAATTTTCTCCCAGCAATTCAAAATGTGCCTGAGGGTGTGTGCACGCGGGACACACATTCGGCGCCTCGGTGCCGGTGTGTGTATATCCGCAGTTACGGCAGCGCCAAGTCACGGCCTTATCACGCCTGAAGACTCTATTATTCTCGATGTTCGCCTTGAGGTCCAGATATCGCTTCATGTGCTGTTTTTCTGCGATGGCGATGGAGTTAAAAACATCTGCGACTTCTTTGAAACCTTCGTTTCTCGCAATAGAGGCAAAGCCCGGATACATTTCGGACCATTCGTTTTTTTCTCCCTCCGCCGCAGCTGCAAGATTCTCGACTGTTGTGCCGATTGTCCCGGCTGGAAAATAAGCCTTGATCTCCACCATGCCGCCCTGCAGAAACTTGAAGAATCTTTTTGCGTGTTCGCGCTCCTGATTTGCCGTCTCTTCAAAGATGTCTGCAATCTGAATATAACCTTCTTTGCGCGCCTGACTGGAAAAGTATGTGTATCGGTTTCTTGCCTGCGATTCACCGGCAAATGCAGTCAGAATATTTTTCTCTGTCTTCGATCCTTTGAATTCCATAATTTCTCCTTTCTAGAAAAGTTCAATGTCTTAGCTGCCGATGCGACACCCAATGAGCTTGGGGCAGACACGGCAGGCCTTTAGCCCTTCGCCGGCCCGCCAACGCTCATGCTGGCGTCTTATCGTAGAGTTTGGTCGGGGCCCATCCATAAGGTGGCTTTTTGTCCGTATCCAATTTTAACCTGGGGATGAGTTATAAGCCATCATGGCATTGGCGGCCCGTCTCTCGGGCTATGGCCTGCCGTATCTGCCCCAAGCTCAATGCAATACGAATCGATGCATATTGTCACCCGGATGTTCACAAGCCGTTGCGGGACCCTTGCACAGCGACCCGGCATGGATGAAGCTCGCTACGTTATGTGGTGGCGGAGGGGAGCGAGCAAAGGGTGCCGCAACGGTTTAACTTATATGTCCTATCAATATTTTTATCCCAATGCCAATGAGAATTAATCCGCCAATCACCTCCAGTTTGCTTTCAAAAAAATGGCCGAATCTTTTTCCAATGTAAACTCCTGCAAACGAAAGAAGAAACGTAATAAAGCCGATAATCAGAGCGGGGGTTAATATGGCAATTTTAAGAAAGGAAAGGCTTAAGCCAACTGCCAGTGCATCGATGCTTGTAGCGACGGCTAGTACCAGTAGCACGTAAATATTGGAGGCGTTCATCGTCTTTTCAACGGGTGTCAGTTTCTTCGATTCATAGATCATCTTTACGCCAATGAAAAAAAGCAGTCCGAATGCGATCCAATGATCAAAACCCATTATGAAGTTTCTGACACTAATGCCCGCAAACCAGCCAGTGACAGGCATTAACGCCTGAAATCCTCCGAAAAACAGCGCAATGCGCATGGCGTGTCGGAGATGCTGCTGCTTTATCTGAAATCCGCTGGCTACGGAAACGGCAAAGGCGTCCATGGCAAGACCTAAGGCGATGAATATGACAGTGATGATGTTCATTAGTCCGCGTTTACTTCCCGTAAAAACTTTGCACAATCTTCGGGCGGCATGATGTTTATGAAGATGCCGGAGCCGATTTCGAAACCTGCAAGGGTTGTAAGTTTTGGCACAATGACCAACCGCCAATGGTCATAATGGAGATCTCCTTCAGAGATGGGAGATGAACTGATCATAAAATTGTAGTCAGGGTCATTTAGTCCCACGTATAGTTTTCTCAGCATCATGCGCAATATGACTGCCAGTTCATCGAGCTCACCGTCTGTAATACCGTCAAAGCGCGAATAGTGTCTTCTTGGAACAATGCGTGTTTCAAAAGGAGTTCTCGAAGCAAAATGGCAGAAGACTATAAAATATTCCCCTTCAAAGACGATCCTGTCTTTTTGTGCAAGCTCTTCCTCCAGCATGACGCAGTACGGGCAAACGCCGTATGTATCATGATAGAGCAGGGCACGCTGCATCAGATATCGGACGTGCGGCGGAATGATGGGTGTCGCTATGATTTGTGAGTGGGGATGCTCAAGTGACGTGCCGGCCTTTTCACCGTGATTTTTGAATATGGTGATCAAATCTACATGTTCGTTCTTGGAAATTGCTGCGTATCGATTTTTATAGGCGGCAAGCACGTCACGGACGACTTTGACAGGCATGGTTGAGAGCATCTCATTGTGCAAAGGGTTCTCGACGATCACTTCGGCGATACCAAACCCGTCTGCAGAAAGAAACTTCCCGACGCTGCGGCGCGTTGGCAAAAGCGCCGTATTGACAGCCGCGAATTTGTTCGGGACGACGCGCAGTTGCCAGTTTTTCCCTTCGCCAAACGTCAGAGTTGCGGGAGGCGTCTTATCCTCATTTCCGGGACAGAACGGACAGCTGGCGTCATGCTCCAGTCGTTTCGGTTTTTTTTCACGATCTTTGGCAAACTGATCGGGCCTTTTTGCGCGTTCAGGCGCAACAATGACCCACTCATTAGTGATAAAATTTTGTCTGAACTCAGGCATAAAGTCTCCTTCTTCGCGAGATCGTTAGATCGTGAGATCGTAATATCGCTAAGACTGGTTTCCAGAAGCGATCTCACGATCTTTCGATGCCACGATCTCACGATTTAAGTATCCCCATCCCTATCAAAACCAGTATCTGCCCGAAGATCGTGAGCGCGATCACCGATACAGGGTAAACTGCAGCATACGTAATAGACGGCGATTCGTCATCTAATGTTTTTATCAACACCCCCAGCGAAGCACCGCTGGTCTTGGCCCCGCAAAGCGCACCCAATGATTGAATCATCGAAACTCCCATGACTTTGTGAACCATGAAAAAAGAAGCAAAAATCGAAACAAGTGAGATCAAGACACCCAGGACAAAAATTTCAGGAATGTGACGATGACCTGTCATGGCCATTAGTTCATTTCCTGCCTTGACGCCGACGCCGCTCAAAAAGAGGATGAGCCCCAAATCCCTTAAGAAAAACTTGGTGGCGTTGGGAACCCTGACTGACCATCTGCCGATCTTTCCAAAATGGCTTATGACCAAGGCGACGATCAGCGCTCCACCGGCAATGCCGAGCTTGAAAGTGACGTCGCCGATTCTGACCGGAATCTCGCCCAACAATGCGCCCATGAGCATGCCAAGCGAAAGGATCAGGATGTTTGTATCGTCGAGCCTCCTCTTTTCGGAGCCGGCAACTGCTATGAACCGCTCAATGTTATCGCGTGAACCTACGACCCTGATTAAATCGCCCGTTTCAAGCTCAACGTTGCCCGTGGGGGTGATTGCGACATCGCCTCTATATAGGCGGCTCAATGTGATGCCGTAGGTTTCGCGGAGTTTAAGTTCCCGAAGTGAATTGCCGATAACTTGCGGGCCGCTGACAAATATGTCCCGTATTTCAAAACCGGCATGGAGGGGGACTTCAACGCTTACCTCCTCCCCGAATAAAAGCCTGAATTTATCAAGCTCTGCCTGAGTGCCGACCGCCACGACGATATCACCGAATTCCAATCTGGTGTCGGGCAGGCACAGATTGATCTTGTCGCCGCGCATGTAGCGCGTGAGATTGACGCGGCAGATTTTATGGAGGCCCAACTGCTGCACCGTTTTTCCGGCAAGGTTGCTATTTGTAAGCCGGTATTGGCCCGTGATGAAGTCGCGTTTTTCGCGTTCCTTTACTTCATGTTCGCGTTCCGTCCGGATTCGCTTGAAAAAAAGGCGCGGCACCAACTGGACGAAAAGCATTTCGCTGATGAGACCGAAAGGATAAGTCACGGCGTAGCTCACAGATGCCATACCGCCCGTACCCGGCAGATAAGTTTGAATTGCATTGATGGCGGATGCAAGCGCAGGTGTGGATGTCATCGCCCCTGCGAATGCGCCCACCGCCATGCTCGTTTCCATGTGGAAGGGGATGGCAAGGACAATCGCGGTAATGGCGCCAATCGATACCGTGAAGAAGGCAAGCACAGAATATTTGAGCCCCCTGCGGCCGAAGAGATGGAAGAATTGCGGCCCGGCCTGCAGACCGACAGAGTAGACGAAAAAGACGATGCCGAGGCTTGTTACAATGGGCGGGAGTTCAAAACCCAAGGCTCCGGCACCGATCGCAACAAAGAGGCAGGCGCTGTTGCCAAGCGCGATCCCTTTTACACTGATGAGGCCGACTGTATAGCCAAGAAAGATGATGGCAAGAAGGACCAATAAATGGTTGCTGAAAAAATATTCTAACATATATCCTCTCGACAAGTCATTGCGGGTGCCGCGACAGAGTTATTTTTTCTCCCAATCAATAATACCGGAAGTATAAAGATCGAGGCAACAAAGACAAAAAAGAGCGAAATGGAGATGAGTATTCCAAAGCTCTCCGCGACCGGCATAGCGAGAACGCATGCAGCACCGAAGCCGAAGATCGATGTCATGGCACAGGCCATGATATTCGATCCAAGACTGGATAGGGCATTTCTGGCCGCCTCAAGTTTTCCCAAACCCTTTCGCCTCCCCTCTGCAAATCGTTCTGTAATATGGATGGGGTAGTCGTCTCCCAGACCAACGATGATTGAACCAAGGCATACGTTCATGAGATTGAGTTTAATATTAAAGATCGGCATAAATCCAAGTGTCAAAATAACTGCAACGATGATCGGAGCGACTGCCACAAGAGATTGCCAGAATTTTCGCCACGCGGCAAGGATCACAATAAAGTTCATAACGAGTGTGATAAAAAATGACTCCACAAAATTTCGGAAATAGAGTTTTTGCTCCAAATGAAAACTTATTAGTCCGCCGCCTATTCGGGTATGTATCCCGGGGATCTCGTTAAATTTGAGACTCTTCATATCCTTTTCCAGGGCATCGCAGATGGCCTGTGTTTTATTTGCGTCTGTTTCTTCCAAGAAAAATGTCATGAGCAGGCCATCGTAATGATCTCCCTTTTTGCGCACCATATGACTGGCCAGTTCGCGGTAGCTTTCATCAAGGACGTGATTGCCGGTCTCTTCGCTGTTCGTTATTATATCGAATATCTCTTTTACGGAGGCGCCCGCGGGAAGCGAATACCTCATTTTATAAATGAGGTCGTTGATCGAATCTACATTGGCCCTCCCCAGCACTTTTTCGACATGGGGGTATTTCACCATCTTGTCTTCCAGAAGTTTCATCTTTTCGAGGAGCACGGGATTTTCCACATCCCCCTCGATCAGGATGTAACCGGCCCTGCTGCGCCCAAAATACTTTACTTCACGTCGTTCCGCCAGATATGTCGGCATGCCCTTCTTTAAGAAAATCCCGTAATCGAATTCGGTCTCGATTCCCAAAGATGATATCAAAGCGATAATAATAAAAACGGCGCTGACCATGAGGATCAGGCGGCGGTGAGAGGTGACGCCACGAGAACCAAGATTGGCAAAACCATCCGCAATCTTGTTCAGATAGAGATAAATTCTGTCAAAAATGGCCTTAACTTGTATCAATCCACTCCATCCTCCTCTATGGGAGGGGAGGGAATCCTTTTCCCCCTCTCCCTTTGAGGGAGAGGGTAAGGGTGAGGGAAATCTCTTTTCCGCCTCCATCCGAATTGCCCCTTGCAGTGTAATCGTAATTACCAAGCATATCGCCATCGATAAGGCCACAAGCAGGTTAAAACTTGCAATCCCCGCTACGCTGCTCGTTAAGGCACTGGAGAGGAAGGCAATAAATGTGGTTATTGTGGCAAGAAAGATCCCCAGCCCCGTTTCTTTAAAGGTTGTCCTGATTGCCTCGGAAAAGACCTTTCCCTTTTTGCGCTCTTCGGACAGCCGACGGCCGAATACAAAACTATTGTCTATGCCGACGCCCAAGAGTATTGGGAGCGCAATAATATGCAGAAAGGAGAGTCGAACACCCAAAAGGCTTGCCATACCAAAGGTCCAGATGCAGGAGGTTGCCAAAATAAAAAGTACGAGGAAGATCTCTTTGCCCTTTCTGAATTCTCCCCATAAGAAGAAGATATCAACAAAAAGAAGGATGAGTCCCATGAGAATGGCATTTTTTCTGACCTGTTTATCAACGTCATAGATCACAACCTCACTTGAAATGGCGTATAATTTTAGTTCCGGTGTGGAAGACGACTCCGCAATGTCCCGGATAGAGGCATGGATCTCTTTTTCCTCATCCAGTGTGTATTTTGCTTCCAGCTGAACATAGGCCCGTATCGCCTTGACAAAGGGGATGTCAAAGGACAACTTGCCCCCCCCTCCTGCACCTGCTACAGATGCGGCGACCCTGAATTTTGTGTAAAAGTCGATCGCCTCTGGGTTGGAGAGAAAATGGCTGCTGACCTTTTCCAGATCCACCACCGTTCTTGGGCCGGAGAGTGCAAGGATCGCCTCGCCTATTTCACTATAATCAGTAACGTCGAGGATCGACTTTCCTTTGTTGCGCCTTAACCCCTCATCAATTGCCTCCACAATACTGCGCGTCCGCACGTTGAAATTCTCTTTGATCTTCTGCATCACCCTAAACTGCTGTTTTAAAAGTTCCGGTGTCAGAAGACTCTTGTCTGAGCCGGATTCGAAGACGATGTAGAGATAGGACCCCTCATCGAAGCCATATTGAATCGTATTAATCAGATCATTGGAATCTTTCACGTGAAAGTCAGAGAAATCGGTGCCGACTCTGGTTCGAAAAAGACAGAAGGTGAAAAATACGGTGAGGGTAAGTATGACCGCCAAGATAGGGCGGGACCGGCGTGTTACGAAATCCGACCAGCGTTCCCAGAATGTTTGTGAGGTTTGGAATGACATTATTCTAAAAATACCAGAGTTGAGCAAAGGATGCAAAGAAGTTTGCCCCTGAACGTCGGCAAAAGAACCCGTTGATTTATCTGCTAATTTGAAATAACAGGATTTCTCGCTAAAGCCCAGAATGACAAACGTGGTTAAAAATGCGGCTTTTGCAGAGGCTTCAGATATGGAGAGATCAACTTACCTTGGCATAATTGCCGGAATACTTACGTCTATAAGGCTCGTGCCCCAGGTCTATAGAAGTATAAAAATAAAAGAGACAAGAGACATCTCACTTTGGTTTTTAATAATTTTGTTTTTTCAGGCGCTCTTTTTAATCTTTTATGGTATCAGCAAGCCGGACCATCTGATTATTTACATGAATATACTCCCATTATTATGCTCAATAATCCTTCTTTATCTGAAGGTACATTATGATTATTGGAGCAGGATTTAATTTGGGCAGGGGAGACTTTAGCCTCTCAAATCCCCCTCCTTTGTAAGGAGGGGGAAGGGGAGGTAGATCGATCTACCCCACTCCTCCCCCCTTACAAAGGGGAGGAGAAAGAGTAACTCAAGTCAACCGGAATAGGAATGCAGTTTTCATTAGGATATTCTGTGCGCAAACATTTAGGCTGCTCTATCTTATGGCCGAATATCCTGTATTTCAATCTCAGGGCCTTGGCAAAAACGAGCAGGGCCTTTCCTGCGACGAGCTCTTTTTTATAAGACCGGCCTTCTTTCTTTAATGTTGCAATAATTTCCTTCTCAACTTCTTTAGTCTCCTCCTTTATTTTTTCATTTGGGGCAAAGGCGATTGCCGTTGCCAATAAAGCCAATGCCCTTTGAATAAGATCCAGGCCGCTTTTTGCGCGCACCGGCGCAACGGGAGAATCACTATTTTTGAAAGTTTTATAGCGGTTTAAGGCTATCATGGCCATCCGTACCACAGAATATCCGAGCGTTTGAAATTCACGCTCATAGCATTCTTCGCATATTCTCTCCATCTCTTCTTTGCCTATTGTGGGATGCTTAAATACCAAGTTGGCGAAATTATAATGTTTCCATGGAACGTTAAGTAAGCGGTCATTCTTTTTCATCATTTGATAAAGCACCGTATTGGGCATCGGGCTGATTATTGCTATCTGCGAAAATGTCGGTTCGAACGTGCATAAAAAATCTATCTCCTCGAAGATTTTTTCCTTTGTTGTATGAATATCGGATCCTATTATAATAGAATTTACCGTATAGATTCCAGCTTCCTCGATATTTCTAAATGTCTCTTCAAGATTAAAGCCGCTTAATTTGGGATAATTGCTCTTTCTGGATTCCACACCGGTCCATATGCCAATTATTCCTGTTTCAACAAGCATTTTGGGGTCATATTCGGCTAAACTGCCGGCATCACCAAAACAAGCAATCGATAAATCTAAATCCGGCAGTTGCGTGGTAATTAAATGGTGCAGTCTTTTTACTTTTTCGGTGTCAACAAGGAGATCATCGTCGTATATTGCAATCATTGGGTTCAAATCGCGTTTTGACACTTCTTTTATAAAATGAAATAACTGATCGGCAGTCATATAATCTACACCATCTTTGTAGAAATTTGGATTCGGGCAGAAATAACAATCGTATGCGCAGCCAAGATGGGTTGTAACTAAATAAGTGCTTGTAAGCGGCACTTTAAAATCAAATAATGATTTATGGTATGTGACTAAAGGATGTTTAAACTGGTCACCCAATGGCTCGCTTAGGATCCTTTTCATTTCTGTAATACCGGGGCCCGTTATTACATAATCACCAAGCCCTTCTGCTCCCGGAGTTGTAGTTCCAAAACCGCCGAGGATTATTTTTGTTTTTGGATAATTTTGTCTTATATGGGCACACATCTTTTTTGTTTTTTCAAATGAGACCGTATTAAAGCCGATACCCACATAATTATAATTGTTTTTCAGCTCTCGTGAGAATTCTTCAAAAGAAGGATATTGCAGGACAACTGTCTTCGCCCGCAGATTGGCGGCGATCATATCAAGGCCTACGAAAGGAGGGAAGCCGCGAATGCTGAGCAGTCCCTGCCTGCATGTTGATCTTCCATGGAAGTATTCAACTAGAGACAGCTTTTCATCAAATTCATTCACGATGCCGAACGGCCTGAATACCGTTGTTAGAAGCACTTTTTGATTTTCCGCCATTGTTTTTTCCCAATCCGTTCCCTCCCTTTGTAAGGGAGGGTTAGGGAGGGTAGAACACGATCTACCTCTCCCGCCCGCTTCGCCTTGCGAAGCATGGCGGGCGAGCCTGACCCCTCCTTACAAAGGAGGAGTATCACTTCGTAAACGGCCCCCTAACACAAAAATCAAATTTAATAACATGGTTATCGCTATCAATGATCCCAATATGTAAAAGAGATATGTTCTCGCGGTATAGATTGTAAATAATAAGGAATATGCCATAAATATCAGACATGACCAGATTTTTTCATTTCCTTCGAGTAATCCGTGATAAAGCATGAAGCCGGCAAATAAAGATATCGCAAGCAGGGCCACGCCTGTTATTATTGCGTCATAAACATAAAACGGAAATGTTATAAACGGGCCGATTAAGGCAACAGGTATTATCCACCATAACAGTCTAAAGAACCTGCCCCTTCTTTCCTTTAGATATACGGCCGCATATGTTAAAAACAAGATGAAGCTGATCGCCGCAAATAACGAGCCGTAAAACCTGTGGGGATTTTTTAGCAGGGTGTTAACTTCTATGAGCACATGCATCAACGACTTTTGATGGAGAAATTGTCTGAAAATCTCGATTATGGGAGAGCCGCCGACCGGGAATATGATGCTGCTCACAAATCCCCCTGAAAAAACAATTATGAGGTAGGTCACATACGC